>Ga0308160_10000058_pt1 | contig 346906 bp, 324 predicted proteins | sample PhyFR1_FD_201036 | JGI IMG/M metagenome (GOLD analysis project Ga0308160, IMG submission 201036) | Phyllosphere microbial communities from UC Gill Tract Community Farm, Albany, California, United States - DLSLF.R1 | ecosystem: Host-associated > Plants > Phyllosphere > Unclassified | place... | reverse complement strand
TGAATGCAATGAAGAATCTGTAACCAATGAAACACAAACCGTTAAATTGCACCAATTCCCTTCGCTGTCATTCTGAATGCAATGAAGAATCTGTAACCAATGAAACACAAACCGTTAAATTGCACCACGTCCCCTTCGCTGTCATTCTGAATGCAATGAAGAATCTGCAATTAATGAAACACAAACCGTTAAATTGCACCACGTCACCTTCGCTGTCATTCTGAATGCAATGAAGAATCTGTAACTAATGAAACACAAACCGTAAAATTGCACCAATTCCCTAATTGTGTTTATTAAGAAAACAGTGCTACCAGGTAACAGATTCTTCGTTACTATTCACAGATTCAAAGGAATTTCGTCATTGCGAGGCACGAAGCAATCTTAATGCACACGCTAGTAGCGATCGTTGTAAGATTGCTTCGTCGGCTGAAAAAGCCTTCTCGCAATGACGATTCTTCGCAGCCTATCAATTCGCTAAAATCTCAATGTCATTCATATTGATTTTTCTGAAATAAATTTCCGCTAACACTGACGCCATTTAAATGGATAAAAATCAATTAATTATAATTTACATTATTTTTTTTATGTAATAAATTAGCCCTAAGATTGGCTTGCTATGTGTATTAGGAGTACAAAGCTTTCATTATAAACCCGATAGCAGTGGACGCCGATTCTTCATCGGCTGGAACGAATAGCGGGACTGCTGCACCCCACGGAATACTGACATTCATTTCCAAAACCTAAAGCGCTGCAAACCTCATCTATATTGATTTTTATGATAAATTTCCACTCAGAATGACAAACTTAAGTTATTAATCTATAACAATTTATTGACCTTTCACCGTAAACACATACTCACCAGAACCGACCTCAACTAACACCTTACCTTCTTTTAATTGTTTAGAAGCAATGTTTTTTCCATTTTGAGTAATTCGCGAGCCCGAAGTTACTGGCAGATAAATGGTTGCGCTTGCATTGGCAGGTATTTCAGTTTTTAACTCAAATATGCCATTAACCAGTTTCCACTCACTTTTAATCAGTCCATAAGGAGATACATACTCCGCTTTTGCTGCATTTACATCGCCTACCACTTCCGGCCGGATATCGATCTGGCGAAAGCCTACAGAATGCGCTGCCGGACGAATTCCGGCTAATCCGCTATAAAACCACTCCATTAAATGCCCAAGCATAAAATGATTGTTGGATGCATTTTCTGCTCCCTGCCACGATTCGGTAAGTGCAGTAGCGCCTTTGGCCAGCTGATAACCATAACCCGGAACATCGGAGCGGTTGTTCATATTATAAATCACATCCGAACGACCAGCATCATCCAGTACGCGGAGCAAATAACGATAACCTATATCCCCGGCAGTTAAGGTATTGTTTCTGCCTTTAAGCTCTTTTACCATATTTTCGATCACCGCAGCTTTATTTTCAGGTTCTACCAGTCCCATGTAAACCGATACTGCATTTGCAGTCTGGCTCCCGCCTGCATATTGTTTGGTTTTATCATTAAAAAATGTAGCATTGTAGGCTTTTTTCACTTTAATAGCCAGTTCCTGATAAGCGTCGGCTTCGAGGGGTTTGCCTAACAATATGGCTATTTTTGCCATCAGTGTCAGGTCGTAATAGTAAGTGGCCGTGGCAGTTACTCCATTTGGAGTAAGCTGCGAAGGACCAGGTTCTTTAGGCCCAATGTCGTACCAGTCGCCTAATCCGTGAGAAAGGATGTGATTCTTTGCTTTGGTTTCCAGATAAGCTAAATACCTTTTCATCATTGGGTAAGCTTCTTCCAGTACATCCTTGTCCCCATACCACTCGTACATGTACCAGGGCATAATAATTGAATTGCTTCCCCATTCTGGTGAATCACGAAAAGGGCCACCAAATCTTGCATATTCCGGAGCAATACTTGTTACGAGTCCTTCAGGGGTTTGTGCATTGATCATATCCCTCACCACTTTTCTGCAGAGGCTGGCAATATCATAATTGTAACGGATAGATGGACCTACCAGGTGTGCTTCTTCCAACCAGCCCAGCTTTTCGCGGTGCGGGCAATCGGTAAATACACTTGAGGTATTACTTCTGATAGCCCAATCGATCAGTTTATATGTTTTGTTAAAAAGTTCGTTAGAGCAGGAAAATGTGCCGATGGTGGCGGCTGAATTGCGGGTATGCAAGCCAAAAATTTCAGTTACTACCGGGAGATGATCTGGATTGGGTTGTCCTTCGGGTACTGCGCCTTCTACCTGTATGTAGCGGAAACCATAGTACATAAACTGTGGTTGCCAGCTTTCTGTCCCAGAACCTTTTAGGGTATATTTAAAGAAAACGGGTGTACCAATGGGTTGTGTAGTTATCGTTCCATCATGGGCCAATAGTTCTGCAGGTTTCATAATCACGCTATCTCCGGCTTTCCCTTTTACAACCAGTTTTGGAATTCCCGATGCATTTTGTCCTAAATCATATACCCAAACGCCCTCTTTACGCTGACTGATCTTTTTTGGAGCGAAAGTATCAAATATTTTAAGTGCCGTTGCGGTTTGCGAACTAAGCTTTTCAGGGCCATCAACCACTAGCGCATTCTTCCAGGTTGAATCATTAAAACCAGGCATTTTCCAGCCAGCTTGTTCGAGCAACGCATTGTAATCTTCTCCTCCATAAATACTGGAATAGGTTACCGGGCCAGGTGTGGTTTTCCATGAATCATCGCTGATGATATTCTCTGTTGAGCCATCGGTAAACTCGATTAATGTGTGTAAAATCATTTTTGGATAGCCGTAGGCTATTGTGAGTTTATGATAACGTTCGCTAGGGATATAATAAAAACCATTTCCGAGCATCATCCCGAATACATTATTACCTTGTTTTAATGCTTTAGTGATATCAAAAGTGACATAAAGTGCGTGTTTTTCGTATTCTACCCATCCAGCATCCAGAAAGTGATCACCAACCTTACGCCCATTTAAGCTCAGCTCAAAATGCCCCAAACCAGCCATATAAACGGTAGCCCTTTTTATTGTTTTTTTAACTGAAAACTCTTTTCTGAATATTGGAAGTACTTTGTTTTTTACCGGGTTATTATCGCCTTGTTCGGGAAGAAAACGCTCTTTTTCAGCGAGGCGTTCATAAGCAATCCAGTTGGCGCCCTTCCAGTTGCCTAAAACGCCCATTTGCCATTTAGCCGGTACAGACCAGGATGAGGTGTTTTTGTGGTTATCCCACACCATCACTTTCCAATAATATACTTTAGTGGGCTGAAGTTTAGCGCCAGCGTATTGGATCTGAATGGAAGCATCCGAAACCTTTTTTTTACTGTCCCACACGTTACCAATATTTTTTGCAAGCGATTCTGCATTATCAGCAACCAAAATACGGTAAGCTGCCTGCATCACGTTTTGTTGTTGCGAACGTAATTGCCAGCTCAGTCGTGGATTTAGCGTTTCAATTCCGGGCGGATTTTCCCGGTACTCGCACTTTAATGCGGTTACCTTTACCTGCGCATAAAGCTGGGTAAATATACAGGTTAATCCAAATGCGATCAGTAGTTTTTTAGTGGCAGCAGTTATACAGGTTTTGGTTTGTCTCATAGTACAAAATGCGGATAATGATTTCAACCACCTCTTAATAAGAATGGTTCAGTAATTTCCATCTGGCTAAGTTTCAGTTTGGTTAGCAAACGACCATTTGGCTGATCGCTGATGCTAAAATTAACCATAAAATATCATCAGAAAATATATGATCTGATAATTCAAATACACAATTTGATTTTTGGCCATTCATCAAGAATGCGCAACATGTACCACGGCAATTTTCTGCTTCTCATCTCAGCATTTAAGGTAGCTGAATAATTATGAATTAAGCCGATGCCAGCTTAATTACTGACCCCTTATTAGATAGCTGACTCTTTTTTTAATAACTTTTATGGTTTTCTGTACGTATCTTAGTAAAGGCCTATGACTTTATTTTAATCATATCATGTGCAATCACTATTTTTCTGTAGTTCATCACAAAACTATAATCTACTTCGCTAGTACAATTATGCTGATGTTCGCCGTAACATTTTCAGCCTGTAAAAAGGAAAATAGCGAAGAGTCTAAAACAGATCTGGAGACAGCACTTTTGACCAGATTAAACCAGCTGAGGGAAAAAGGCTGTACCTGCGGAACAGACATTATGCCCCCTGCACGAAAAGTAACCTGGAATACTGTACTCGAAAAAACTGCAACCTTACATGCTGAAGATATGCTGAACCGGAATTATTTTAGCCACATTACACCCGAAGGCATCCCGGCGATACAGCGTTCCAGACAACAGGGATACACCGGAACTGAGGTTGGAGAGGTTATCGCGAAAAATTACACCAGTGCAGATGCGGTAATGGCGGGATGGTTAGCCAGCGAAAGCCACTGCAAAGCGATGATGGATACCACATATAACGAAGTAGGCGCCGGCAAAGCGGGCACCTACTGGGTAATGGATTTAGGTAGAAAAAATTAGTTCGCCTGTTTTAAATTGGTTAATTAAAAGATACGGTATAATTATTTACCTGGTGGTTTCTTCCACCTGCAGTGCTGGTTACCTCAAAACCGAACTGAACACGGTCTATTGTCTCATTACCGATCCAAGTCAGGTCGTTTTTGAGGTAATTCATGATATCTTTGATATTCACATCGCCCGAGGTTGAATTACTGGTGCGTAAAAAAGAAAAAACCTGTTTACCACTCGAACTTACAGGGCCTTTATATACATTCCAGGTATGCCCGCCAACGGTTTTATTAGAAACATTTACCTGGGCCACGCCGCCCGGGTATGAACTGGCTATAGGACCAACGTTGCCTCTATAGTTCATCCAAAGCATAATCTCGTATTTATCATTGCTTGTCCATACATCATAGTCAGCACCCCACGATCCGTCGGCAGGTACTGTAACATCATAATGAGAGGTAAGACTGTTCAAACTGCTCAGCACACGTTGTACTTTACGTTCAGAATTGGGATAAGATTTTATGCCTGAAGTATTTGGGTGGTTAGACCAAATCCCCCAGTTGTTACCGTTATTGGCCCAAATACTCTGGTAACCAGGGTTCGAACCCCACACATTATTAAATACGGTGTAAGGTGCATAAGCTTTACTGGTGTAATTGGATGTGCTGTTATCTGAGGTCCAATCGGCTTTTACCTGTCCGGGTTCAGTTGTTGCAACAGGCTGGTCTTTTTTGCAGGCAGTAAACAAAAGCATGGTTACTGCAACGCTTGTTAAAATTTTTCTCATAAAATGGGTTAGAATTTGGCTAGTAATTTTTCCTACCCAAATGTATTTACAAAACGACAGCAACATAGGTATGCTTTGTTTACATTTAGGGGTTTAATTGTTAAGTTAAACCCCATTAATTCTAATCTATAGTGGATAGATTGTTGTTTGTAAAAACGGCATCGTTTTGTCAACATTAATTTGCCGTAATGCTACCCCAATAAAAAAGCGGTCAGTCGGAAGAAATAAGTGACTTTATTAGTGATTGATTTCTTTCCTAAAGAAAAATTGCAGGGGACATCACAGATAAAAAAAGCAGATCCCGATTACTGAATATATGGTTGCCATGCCTTACCCATGATTGCTATGAGATTAATGTTTTTGAACCTATTTTTTAAATTCTATTTTGAAACCTGTTACTGTCCATGCAGGATAATCAGCTGGTTTCTTAATCACCAGGGCATCGTTTTCCTGCGTCCAGTTTATTTTCTCTTTACTACCAAGAAGTGTAACCGAGGCTATTCCTTTATCCAGATATTTCGATTTTGCCCCAAGCAGTGTCATTTTTATATCGCCCTTTGGAACATTTAAACAGAAAGCAAAAAGATTTTTATCCTTTTTTGTATACCTGATATCTGTTGATTGGTATTCACGGGTATCTGTTAAACCACCGAAATGGCCCTTTTTCTGATTTGATTTAATGGTAGACGGCCCTTCTCCATATACTTTCCACGGCCTGGAGGCATAAATACCTTCTCCGTTCAGTTTGGTCCATTCCCCGATTTCAGTAACAATTTTAATTACATCAGGCTCAAGATCACCCTCCGGAGTTTGCACCACATTGATGAGCAGATTGCCGTTTTTACTGACGATATCTATCAAAAGCTGGGCAATTTCATTCGCACTTTTGTACCGCTGCCCTGTTCTATAGTACCAGTCTCCTATCGAAGTATCAGTTTGCCAGGGAAAAGGGCTTATCGAATCAAGCACGCCGCGTTCCACATCCTGCGCCCATTTTCCTTCAGATGCTTCCTTGGGTGTATATACGGCTTCAAGTTTACCTTTATTTTTTGCAATATCCTGGTTATAATAATGCGCCACCATTTCTCTTCCAATATTTCCAAAAGGTAGCATGCTGTCCGAATAAAGCAGATCTGGATGATAGTTATCGATCAGTTCATTAACATTCTTTAACCATTGATTGTGCCACACCGGATTATTGGTCAGCCAATCTTTAATATTAGCCGAATCAGCCGGTAAATGGTAAAGATCCGAATATTGAGGATCACGGCCATCGTAAGGAACACCAGCAAATTGCCCGGTTTTATCCGCACCATGACTAGTTTGAAACCAGTTAAAACTGGCTGCCAGATGCTCAGAAACACCAAAACGAAGGCCTTCTTTCTTTGCAGCTTTCTGCCATAAACCAACAACATCTTTATGTGGACCCATATTTACCGAATTCCACTTATGGATTTTGGAGTTCCACAGGAAGAAATTATCATGGTGCGAACCCATGGTTACAAAATACCTGGCACCGGCTTTCTTATATAACGCCATCAATTGTTCTGGATTCCATTTCTCTGCTTTCCAGAGCGGAATAAGATCCTTATAACCAAATTTAGAAGGCGTTCCATATTTTGCAACATGGTATTTATTCTGTTCGCTGCCCTGGATATACATATTTTTTGCATACCAATCGCCTTTCCTTGGAACAGCCTGAGGGCCCCAATGCGACCAGATACCAAATTTAGCATCACGGAACCATTCGGGATACTTATATTGTTTCAACGACTCATCTGTAGGCTTAAAAAATACATTTTCAGCCTTTTTATTATGCTGTTGTGCCTTTACGTTAAGCATCAGGAAGGAAGTTATAAGACTTAATAATAATGTTTTTCTCATTTTATGATGCTTTAAATAATCTTAAAATACAAGATATCTCCAGGTACGGCCGACAGCATATGGGAGGTCGGAATTATTACCCGGCTATATATTTGGTTATTATGACCAAAAATAGAGATCTTAACCGGTGTATTTTTGAATAAATTAGACTATTTGTTGTAAAAATCCGACATTTAAAAAATGATTAAAAGAGTATTACAGAACACTTTTTCTCTGCTGAATGTAGACTATGTAAAACTAACGTACAAATGGGATTACCGAAATGTAATCAGTCCTTATTACCGTATATACTATATAGATGATGGAGCAGGTGAAGTATCTGACCAGGTTAATTCTTTAAAGCTCGAGCCAGGTTACCTTTATATTATACCTAGTTTCACACTTTGCAGTTTACGCTGCAGTGGCCATTTAAGCCAATATTTTATTCAGTTTTTCGAAGAATCTGCAGATGGGGTTTCGCTTTTTGCCAGAAGCCGGATGGTTTCGAAAATCAAGGCAACAGAGATGGACATTGATCTTTTCAAACGTCTGCTCGAAATCAATCCTGGCAGGGGTATCAATAGGTCTGATGACCCCAAAATATATGAAAAGAATATTTTTTATAAAGAATACCAGGAATTAAACAACAGGCAGAACTTGGCCACTTACATCGAAACCCAGGGTATATTGCTTCAGCTAATGGGTCGTTTCCTAAATTCTCAGCAGCATCCGGGACAGGGAATCCAGCATGCGCCACTAAAAATCGCTGAAACGATAGGGCATATTTTGGTCAACCTGCATCAGGAATTATCTGTGAGCGCACTTGCTGCCCGTATCAATCAGCATCCCGATTATTTCTCACGTCAGTTTAAAATTTTTACCGGAGAGCGCCCGGTAAATTATATACTTGGCAAACGGATAGAGCGCGCCCAATATTTATTGGCCACAAGCCAGTTGGCTTATTCAGAAATTGCAGTCCAGACAGGATTTGATTCCCTTTCTTATTTTTCAAAATCTTTTAAGAAAATTACAGGCATGTCTCCACGTGTATATAAAAAACAGGTATATTTAGTTGGATTCGCGATGTAACGAAACGCTTACCCATTATGAATAGCTGATTAGCCATGTTCAAGGAAAAATTCAACTTTCATGATGTACACATCTAACCGCTGAAATGACAGCGTATGATGAACCAGGAATATGATGGCCAGCATATTACTACCCTCACCCAAATGGTAATCAAGCGCCAATATTTGATCAGCAGAGTCCCGATCAGTCCTATAACTTTCAGAATTTTGCGCCATACTGGTCTGTATAATTAATTTTCACCTTTTCACGTTCGATCTGAAAATCTGCATCAATCTCCTCAACCATAGTTTTGATATCCGAAAAACTTGCCCCATGCGATATCACAACGGTGATCTCATTCTCGCCTACCTCTAAAACTTCGGCAATGCGGTGTGCGAATACCTGACGCTTTAAGATTTCCTTTAGTTTTTTCATATCTAATACTTTAAGAATTACACAACCGCTTTTTTTACAGTTTGTTTTGGATTTACAAGAACCTGCCTGCGCGATTGCCAGGTTTATCGACAGATTATTCAGCATTTGACAGGCCTGGTGGTAGGTCGTAATAGATTGTTAAACATTAAAGTATCTCTAATGATACCAAGGGAGCAATAAATAGATTTTTCACCTATTAAGTTTATGAAGTTCACTATTAAGCGGTCATCATAGCAAACAGGAGTAAGATTTTGTGCCATCTTCCTATGTCTGCTATATAAAAAGCGAAGCAATAACGAGGATTAAGGGAACTGTCATTACGATGGCCCCTAGCTTTAAGAAGGCCCAGGCACTTACCGTCAGGTTCTCCCGACGGAGGGCAACCAGCCAGAGTATGGAGGCGAGGGAGCCTGTGAGCGAAAGATTTGGTCCCAGGTCAATACCGATAAGGATGGCGCGCCTGATGATTTCAGGAGGAAGCGCGCTATGGATGATGTTGGCTGCGGTAAGTCCTGCGGGCAGGTTGTTCATCAGGTTACAGACCAGGGCGGTCAGGATGCCGCTTCCCCATGCCGTACCAGTAACATTACCCTTTGCATAATGTGTAAGTGATTCAGCTATAGACTGGGTAAGGCCTGTTTTTCCTAAGGCTTCCACAATGATGAACAGGCCTGCTACCAATGGCAATACGCTCCAGGATACCCCTTTTGCAATATGCAGCGGATTTCTACGCGCACCTAAACACACCAGCAGAACGGTAACCATACCTGCGATAAAAGTGGGCAACCCCAATGAAATACCCAGTGCAGAGGAAACGGTCAGGATTACGGCGGATAATAATATTCCCCCTATAGCGGCCTTTCCACCGCCCGATAAAACAGGGATGCAGATATCGGTGCTGACAGATTCCTTCAATTCCCTACGCTGAAGAACATAGAGCACAATAAAGGTTGCAATGATGGAAACAATGGACGGGATTAGAAAGCTTGACAGCCATCCTCCAAGATCAGGAAGATGGGTACCATAAATCACCAGATTCGCAGGGTTTGAGATCGGCAGCACAAAAGAGGCCGCGTTAGCAATAAAAGCACAGATAAAAAGATAAGGCAGGGGATTTTTAACTTTGCCCGCCCTCATTGCCGCAATTACCGCGGGGGTGAGCACAACGGCGGTTGCATCGTTGGATAGAAAAACTGTTACGAGGGTGCCCACCAGGTAGATCAGAAAAAAAAGCCTGATGGAAGATCCCTTTGCTTGCTTTGCCGCGTGGGCCGCAAGCCAGTCGAACATCCCCTCCACCCTTGCCGTTTCTGCCAGCATCATCATTCCTGTCAGAAAAAGATATACATCTATCCCTTTGGTAAAACCAGAAATTCCTTCTGAAAACCCCAGTAGCCCCGAGATAATCAGTATCGCCGCACCGGCACAGGCAGAGATATATTCCGGAATTCCGAATGGCCTGGCGATCACCCCTGCTATAGCGAGCAGCGAAATGAGCAGGATAAGGGCTGAAGTCATGATATGATAATATTTAAAGTAAGATAGATGATATTTTGATATGGTCAAATGTTTTAAAAACAGAAGTAAAGCAGTATATACCTTAAGCTTTATTTATCTTGCCGGCGCCAGACTGTGGGCAGTAACATTGACGGTTTCAGGCATCTTCCAGTAGAAAATAACAAAGGCCACAAATGCAATGGCCGCAAGGATAAACATCCCATAATCAAATCCTGCATGCGATACAATATACCCGCTGATTACATTGCTCATAGAAGCACCGATCCCAGCTGAGGTCGCCAGGATACCCTGTGCAAAATTTTCCTTGCCCGAACCCTTAAAAAGATCGGAAACCATCAATATGGATACCACGCTGAAAATCCCGCCCGCAATCCCATCGAGCACCTGGATGCTCACCAGGTATGGCGCACCTTTGTACATGGTATAAAGTATTCCCCTTATGGGCAGCATCATAAAAGCAAAAGTCATTAATTTCCTTCTTCCCCCTTTGACCCATTTGCCACTCATAAAAGCTATGGGAACCATAACAGCTTGTGCAAGTACAATACAGGCCGACATGTAAAGCGAGGCATTACTTCCCTCATCTCTTCCCAGTTCCTGGCCAACCAGGGGGAGCATCGCCGCATTGGCAAAGTGAAATAATATAGCAGAAAATAACAGGATCAGATAGCCTTTGTTTTTCAGCATCGTAATGATTCCTATCTTTTCGCTTTTTTCTTCGTCAACTGACGCGCCAGTCTGGTGGGAGATATCCTTTTCCCTTATCCCAAGGGTGAAGATAATGCTCATCACGCAAAATATGGCAAGTCCGTAAAATATACCCTCATTATTGGTAAACTTTCCGAGCAGTCCGATAATGACCGCCGAGGCTACATTGCCTGCATGGTTAAAAGTCTGGTTACGGCTGATGGTGTGGTCAAACCTGTCTACCCCGCCTATTCCCATGGCCAAAGAGATGAGTACAGGGCCAAAAAATGCTGCCGCCACTCCTATTGCTATCTGGCAACCGATTACCGCATAGAACGAAGGAAAAAAAAGCATACAGAACCCGGCTATGCAGATGGTAAGGGTAACGACCACTATGCCCAGCCTCTTTTTATCACTCACATCGCACAGCCAGCCGGCCGGAGACTGTGCCACCACGGTAGCAAGGCTCATCGCGCCGATGGCAATGCCTATTTTTGAGGGATCCCACTTTAAGTTTGAGGCAAGATAAACGGCCAGAAAAGGGCCAAGACCAGTGGCCACATCAGCTGCAGAAAAGTTAAGCCAGTTCAGACAGTTCAGGCTCCTGGCCTTGTTAGGTGTCGGGTTTATCATATAAAAGGCAGTTATTGCCCTGCCAGAGATTAAAACCATATAAGGGGAAAAATGTTTACCTGCAGGATCCGGTTTCCTGAACAACATATATTTTAATAAAACGTCAGTTTCTCTGAACACCCAGATAATGACAAAAAACAGTGTATTGCGTTTTAATTAAAACAAAATAAAAACTTTTTTCTTTTAAGATAGTTATCACGCAATTATCAGATTTTGAAGAAGGCTTCGAACGAATAAAGTTTACACTAGGCTTTTAAGTTTTAATCTAACTGGATCAGAAAATTGCTGACAACAAAGAGTAAGTTTATTGCTTATTGATATCATATACTGAATTAATCCCTAATGATCAACCCGCGCCAATCTGAAAGTTTTACTGGAATCATCAGAAGACTTTTTATTATTTTCTTACTGTTTACTTTCATCGTAACAGCAGGATCATTCATACTGCGCCATACCATAACCGCTAAACTGGATCAGCTCAGCAGCCACCTGCGCCAACCCGGACAGCAACCGGCAATCAGCAGGTTGCTCGTTGATTTAAATCTGGCAGAAAACAGTTTCCAGCAGGCAAGTTCAAACGGTCAGGTACGTGATCTGAATGCTTACAAGCAGCACCTTAAAACTATTTTTGCACAAATGACGGAAATCATTCAGCAATACCGGGCTGATGAGAAGAGTAATTTACCAAAAAGCAAACAGCAAATTGCACTTGCACTGCAACAAAAACTTGCTGTTTCGCAACAGCTCTTTGATCTTCAAAAAAGATTTACTTTCCTGCTGAACAGAACAACATTGGCCACCATTAGTGACGATCAATCTAAAAAACGCATTGTGAGTTCGAAAACTGATACCGCCATTTCTATCTATAAGGAACCAACCAAAAGAAGCCTGATCAAAAGGTTAAAGGATGCGGTTTATAATACTTCCAAGGTAAAAGTAGTCACCATTAGGCCAGGTAAAGGTCAGGTGGAAGCCATTACCAGGAAAACACAACAGGAATTATTAAAGCAATTAGGGCAACAATACAACCGTCTCTCAGAATCTAACCAGGAATTGATTTTAGCCAATCTAAATTTGCTCACCGAACTTCGGCAGGTACTATTGGAATTGCAGAATATTGAGCAGCACGCTTACGAAAAAAGCCGCGAAGAGATCCTCGCACAATATCAGTCTACCTCGGGAGATTTAAATATGTATACTGCGATAGCATCTGCACTTGTATTGTTATTTACGGTATTGTTGATCATCTATATTCGCAAGGCTTCGTTCGCTGAACGGCGGTATATAAGAGAGAACGCAAGGGCTGTAAGGCTGGCGGGTCAGAAGTCTGAAATACTCGCCATTATGAGCCACGAGATCCGCAATAAACTCATGGCCATCAATGGTGCTGTGTTTATGTTAAGAAGAACGCAGCTACAACCAGAACAGGAGAAAAAAGTATCATCGATCAACCTATCGTCTTCATTATTGCTCGAAACAGTAAATAACGTGCTCGATGTGAGCAAATTAGAGCAACAGCCGGCAGAATTAAATATACATCCTTTCTCTCCTGAGGAAGCCATTAGCGATTCGGTAGAAGCGATGCGCTTTATGGCTGAAAGAAAAGGGATTGGTTTAAATCTTCAATCTGAGGGCATGACTAACCAAAAGGTAAATGGAGATGCTTTGAGGCTAAAACAAGTGCTTATTAATTTATTGAGCAACGCGATCAAATACACTGATGAAGGTCATGTAGATTTATCCGCTGAACTCCGACATGAAAAAGACAACACGATCTTGCTTAGCGTAACCGTTAAAGACACTGGTTCTGGCATACCCAAAAATAAGCAGGCGGATCTCTTTTCTCCGTATTATCAGGCCGGTGGCCGTAAACCGGGTACCGGATTGGGATTATATCTTTGCCGCCAGCTAATCACACTCCAAAATGGTAGCATTAACCTTGAAAGTGAAGAAAAGCAAGGCTGTATCGTCCGCTTTTCAATCCCTTACCAGGCAGTGAATTTGGATAATGAAGCCCCGTCTATTCCTTAACAGTCTGCGCAGCGTACAATAGTTGAAAAACAATTATTTAGCAGTAAATCCATCAATGCTGTTATTTGATTTACTACGGCCAATGTAAAATATTGGAGCGTTCATCTTTTCTATTCCGTCAGATAAAGTTACCTTTGGATTTAAATAAACCAGTGAATACCCCAGGGCAAATGTTCAAAACCCAAAAGACTATATCTAACCAATTGATTTCATGAGAACTAAGCTCAACTGCATTGTTATTGACGATGATCCGGAGGTAAGTGGTTATGTTTGTGATTTTATTCAGGAAACCTCTTTTCTTCATCTTGTGTCAGCACACAGCAGTCCTGCTGAAGCCATTGATGTATTGGGGCACTCAGCTATCGACCTGATTATACTAGATATTAATCTACCTGGGATCGACGGAATGAGCTTCGCAAAAACCCTTTTTGACCAATACGGAAAGGATATGCCCAGGATAATTTTTATCAGTGGCTCAGGCGATCATGCCTCAGAGGGTTATAAAGTTGATGCGATCGATTACCTGCTAAAGCCATTTACTTACGAAGATTTTTTCAGGGCCGCTTTTAAAGCCAAAAATCATATCGTACAAACCGTTCAAAAAAGTGACGAAGAAGATTTCGTTTTTCTTAAAGTAGAGCACGAATTAATCCGCGTGCCTTTTAACGAAATCCTATATGGTGAGAGTCAGAAAGACTACATCAAAGTTTTTACCAGGGATGGAAAAATGATCACCGCCCTTTCTACCATGAAAGCCATGGAAGCTCTCCTGCCCCAGGATCGTTTTATGAGGATACACCGGTCGTTTATCGTGGCCCTGAATAAGATCGAGTCTATCCAGCATTTCACCGTCAAAATCGGAAAAACAGTCATCCCTGTCACCGATCAATATCGCCAGCAGTTCAGGTCACACTTTAAAACCTGGCTTTAAATTCCACTTCCCCCCTTTAAATTTCGACGATCAGCTGCAACCTTCTATCGGACAGGTAAGGCATTATGACGAACGTACTTTCTGGTAAAAATGCGAATACCTTTATTTGAAGTGTTTTTAACTGAGCGGCTAACAAGCAGGCTCCAGATTTTAATACTACCATGAAAAGAATATTATTTTACCATTTTTTGCTTGCGCCTATCCTTTCGCATATACAGCAGTTCCAATTGACATTGGAAAATGGATATGGCAAAAATGAATATACTTATCCCTATACAGAAGGCAAAATCCATTGACCTTAAAATAAAACGCCATAAATTAAACGATCAGGGAGCGCTGACTTCAAGGTAAAGGCTATCGGCAGATCAGTTTTTAAGAAGGCATAGAGGTTGATCAATCCGGCACCTATACACCACTCATCAGTGGGTTTAAAAACCTAAATCAGCGATCATCACCTGAATTCAGGCCGCACGTAAATTTTTTATAACTCATTCCAACTGAATTGGAATCATCACCCAAAAACAAAAAAATAAAAAAAGAAATGAACATCAAATTTACAAAATCAGCAATGTTATTCGCTTTGATAAGCTTATCAAGTCAATTATTTGCACAAGAAACGCCAACCACAACAGGCAGGTTTGGCAAACAATCATTAAGAACATGGAGCATTGGTGCACATGGAGGTATTTTAAGTCAGAACACCTTTTTAGGCGGTGGCAGCGTAAAAGCTGATGAATTTAAAAGTATTGGTTATGGCGCTTTTATCAAAAAGCAGATTTTACCAGCTTTAGGTTTACAGGCTGATTTCTTACGCGGAGAAATTAAAACGTTGAACAGCACCAGCACGATCGAACAAAAAAACAGCATTAAATGGTCCGGATCATTAACGGCGGTATTAAACATTGCAAATTTCAGCTTAAATACTGAAAATGCCGTGTTGATCCCTTATGTTAAAGCTGGTGCAGGTTACATGTCATCAGACTCTCAACTTGGAAATATAGATGCATTTACAAAAAGAGAAGGCTGGTTTATCCCAACGGGAGTTGGATTTAAATTCGGTGTGACCAAAGGGATCAACATCGATTTAGGTTACGACATCAACTTTATCAAATCATCTCCAACTGTTAAAAATGCATACCATGAGAGCAGATTCTCTTACGCGCATGCAGGTTTAGAGTTTGCATTGGGAAACAAAGAAAATTCTCAATTACAAAACTACAGTGCGGTTGCTGATCTTCGCAAACAAAGCGCTGAAGAAAGTGCCGAACTAAGAAAAGCATTATCTACGGCCGAGCAAAATGCGGCAAGAGACAGAGAACAATATGCGAAAGATTTAGCTGATGATGACAATGATGGCGTAGCCAACAAATTTGACAAATGCCCGGGTACCGCAGCAGCAACGGTTGTTGATGGTTCAGGTTGTCCGCTGGCCGCTCCTAAAACTATTATCAGAGAAACTACCGTCATTACAGAGGCCGACCGTAAAGTGGTTAAAGATGCCATTTCGAACCTGGAATTTGATTTAGGAAAATCAACTATCCGTTCAAAATCATATACCACATTAAACAGAGTTGCCGCCCTTTTAATAGAGAAAAACTTTAGCTTAAAACTAGCCGGCCATACCGACAATACCGGAAGTAGAGAATTAAACCTGCGCTTATCTAAAGAAAGAGCAGAATCGGTAAAAACTTACCTGGTTTCTCAGGGCGTAAATGCATCAAGGGTTGAGGCAACCGGTTACGGGCCTTATCAACCCATTTCGACCAACAAAACTGCGGCAGGCCGCCAGGAAAACCGTCGTGTAGAATTTTCTTTATATTAATCAATTTAAATAAAAATCATGAAAAACTTTTTAGCAACCGTAATTTTATCAGCAACTACAATACTAGCTGCAAATGCTCAAATCCAAAAAGGCAATGTTTTAGTAGGTGGAAACTTAACCAACATTAACCTTGGTTTAGATAATCCAAAAATATTCAGTGTAGATATTACACCTAAAGCCGCCTGGTTTATACAGGATAATGTAGCCCTGGGCGGGTATGTGAATTTTGGATTGGAAACAGCAAAAAATTCAAATACTACTACCAGTTATGGTGTAGGTGCATTGGGCCGTTATTATGGCGGTAAAGATACAGAAGTGCTTCGCCACGGACGTTTCTTTGCAGAAGCAACAGCCGGTATCGGTGGTGTTAATGTGAGTAAAGGCGGTGGTAACACCAATGGCTTAAACCTAAGTGTAGGACCTGGTTTTGCTTATTTTATCACTCCAAACATCGGATTAGAGACTTTATTAAAATATAACGGCCTTGTGGGTTTTGGAAGTGCGACCACGCAAAACAACCTTAATCTTTCTTTCGGTTTTCAGATCTACTTACCAGGACAGAAAACGGCTAATAAAGTAAAAAGAGATATTACCAATTAGTAATCAAATTTAACATGCTGCTTTCTTTTGAAAGCAGCATTAATCTTAACCTGACATTTTAAATTTTACAGATTTCTAATTGAATCTGTTGTTAAAATGCGCCCACAAATCATTTTCATTTTACCTATTAATCAGAAAAACATGGATCACAAAGTTCATACATTAAGAGATAAATCTGCTATTGGATTTATCAGTCGCTTATCCTGGAGCGCTATAATTGCGGGGGTATTTATCGCTATCGCAGTTCAACTTTTATTGAGTTTCCTTGGCCTTGGAATAGGTTTTGGAAGTATAAACCCGCTTAACGAAGCTAAACCTTTTAGCGGACTTGGTACCGGTGCGCTGATTTGGTGGATTGTTACGATGTTAATCTCTGTATTTACAGGCGGATGGGTTGCCGGTTGGTTTTCTAATCACGTACAAAAAACAGATCTGATATTACATGGTTTATTAACCTGGTGTTTGCTTACTTTCCTGAACATGTACCTGATTACCTCATCAGTTGGAAAAATTGTTGGTGGAGTTGGCACCGTGATCACAAAAGGATTCTCGCTTGCCGGCGAAGGGATTAAAGCTGCTGCCCCGGAGGCGGGTGACCTGATTAAGGACCAATTGGGTGTTGATGGAAACACATTTGGAAAGATGAAAAAAGAGGCAGAATTATTGCTGAAACAGACCGAGAAAAAAGAATTACAGCCAAAGGTTTTAAATAAGAAACTTGATCAGGCATCTAATCAGGGTGAATCAACCGGGAAAGCTGTTCTGGAAAACCCACAGGAAGCGCAACAAAAGATAGATGACCTGTTCTCAAAACTATTCTCTCAAAATGATTCTACTTTTAGTGCGGTAGATCAGGAGGCTTTGGTGAATATCGTAAAAAACAGGACTGGAAAAAGTCAGGCAGAATCTCAGCAAATCGTAGAAAACTGGGTAAGTACTTTGAAAACAGCCAAAGTAAAAATTAAAGAGGTTAAGGCAGAAGCCGAGCAAAAAGCGAGGAAAATTGGTGATGAAATGGCTTCTGCACTTTCAAAATTCGCCATCTTATCGTTTATCGGTATGGTTTTAGGCGCTGTGATTGCCAGTTTTGGAGCTATTCTGGCCTCAAAAAAACGTGTGATGGTAGCGGAACAGGTTATCAGAACTGAAGAAACCATATAACAAACTGGAGGTTCAATCATAAATATAGAATCGTTATTCCCGATCAATCCGATAGCTATTGGGTTGATTGGGAATCTTAACGCATAAGCTTTAAGATTCCCGCCTGCGCGGGAATGACGATCTTTATTTCTAGATGCCAGAAAAACGTTTCGCCTATTTGTCCCGATTTGGAAAATTGTTTAGGATGCAATTCCCTTAAGGAACAACCGTATAAAAAAGATACGAGGCAAAAATCACCAGCAGCACTATGCCCTGCTGAATATTGGTTTTACCGGTAGCGAGTGAAAACATCACCGTAACCATAGCGAGCAGCAACATAACCGTAGAGCCGGTATCTATACCGAGCACGAGCGGCATCTGCGTAATGATGGATACAATAGCTACCGCTGGGATGGTGAGCCCGATACTGGCCAGCGCAGAACCAAGGGCCAGGTTCAAACTTGTTTGCAAGCGGTCGGCTTTTACCGCATTATAAGCAGCCAAACCTTCAGGAAGCAACACAATTGCGGCAATAATTACACCGACAACTGATTTTGGCGCACCGAGATCAATCACAATTTTTTCAATATCCTTAGATAAATATTTCGCAAGCAATACAACAATAACTAGGCTCAGTATTAAAAAAACAAGGCTGGATATGGCTGTAGCATTATTGGGAGCCTCGGCATGGTCATCTTCTGAAACGGAGTTTTTTGGCAGAAAAAAATCTCTGTGCCTAACGGTCTGCATAAAGATAAATCCACCGTATAAAACCACTGAAACCACCGATACGAAAATGAGCTGGCTTGTACTATATTCGCCCTTTGGTCCGCTTGTGGTATAATTTGGCAGAATAAGTGTCAACACAACAATTGCCATTAATGTAACCAGCGCTGCATTTACGCCCTGTAATTTGTAAAGCTGCTCCTTAAACTTGATCCCACCCTTTAAAAGGCAGATTCCGACAATAGCGGTTATGATAATCATCACGGCTGCGAATACGGTATCCCGTGCCAGCTCCTTTACCCCGTCACCACCGGCCAGCATCAGCGACACAATCAGACCTACTTCAATGGTCGTAATCGCAATAGCCAATATAATTGTTCCAAATGGCTCTCCAACCCGGTGGGCAATCACCTCTGCATGGTGTACGGATGCAATTACGCTTCCGATTAATAACATGGCAAGGATCAGTTTCAGGTAAATACTGGTATCAGCTCCTGTAAAAAAGTATAGTCCTATCCCGGCTACCGGAACAATCATTGTCCATATAGGTAAATTGATTTTTTTCATCTTTGCTTTAGCTATCCTCCGAATGCTAACAAAATAATACAAGTGTAGTTTTGATTGTTCTAAAAAACATCAAAATCCTCACTTTGGTCCACTTCAGAAATCGCGCTATTAGCGGCCTTTGTGATTTCCTGTATTCCTTAAATAGTTGAGATAACAATGAACCAGTAGGTTTCAATGAAACTGGTTGTACAAACTGCATTTTAAATATCTTTGCAAGATGATATTTAAGGTTTTTAAAAATTATCTGCAGGAACGCATTTCACTCACCGGGGAAGAACTCAGGTTTATAAATTCTTTGACAAGTGAGAAAAGGATAAAAAAATCACATTTCTTACTTCAAGAAGGTGAATATTCAAAAGATCTTATTTTCGTAGCAAAAGGCATATTGATACTGGACAGGACCGATCAGGATGGAAAAAGGCGCATCCTTAAGTTTGCAACTGAAAATAACTGGCTCCGGGAGAAGGAAAGTTATTCAAAAGGCACGCCCTCAAGCTGTAACATCCAGGCAATAGAGGACAGTGAAATATTGATCTGGAAGAAAGAAGATTTCAGGCTTTTGTTAGATGGTCTTCCTCCGCTGAAACAATTGATGAAAGGACTGATCGAAAGCAGCCAGATCGCAAATCAAGACCGGATCTTCTCCTCCATTAGCAGTTCAGCTGAAGAAAAATACCTTCACTTTATTGCAAAACACCAAAATATTTTAAATCGTATTCCCCTATTTATGGTGGCCTCCTATCTGGGCCTTGCCAGGGAAACACTGAGCCGGATCCGTAAAAACCAATCAATCAAAAAAAATTAACAAGAATCAATTTAGTGACAAATATCCTTCTTGTATGAGCAGATTTCCATGTTATTTGTACTAAAATAGTAAGCCATAAATCATGCAAATAAAATTAGATTCCATAATCCTTTTTGTTGGAGATGTAGAGCGGGAGAAAACCTTTTATAGAGAAATTTTCAAACTGGTGCTGCTGGAAGAAGTAAAGGATGAATGGGCAGTATTGAGTGCCGGAGGATGTAACATTAGCCTGCACAGGATCGGCAAACAGTATCTCCATAGCGAAAGAGTAAAACATGAAAGCAACACAAAACTTGTTTTTGAGACTGAGAATATCATCAACCTTAGGGAAGAGCTGGTTCTAAAAAAGGTAGAAGTTGGAGAAATAAAAACTTTTGAAAACTATGGCTATTGGGTTTGTGATGGAAAAGATCCTGAAGGCAATATATTCCAATTAAAACAAAACAAACAGCCCGCAAGTTAGCTGTTAGGGGATTGATTTCAGTGAAAGCAGTTATCGGTAATTTAAGATTAATCCCGAAATTTTAAATATTTCTATAGAAATTCTCTTGATTTGCAGAGATTTATCCAAAAAACCAACGCTTTTAACGGCTCAAGGTGAAAGTTTTTCTATCAGGTTAACGGCTCTCCCCCATTTCTTGTATATTTCAATCGGTTTGGAATAAGAGGGGATATCAAATTCCCAGGGGATAAGTGCCTCAACATTGTTTGTTTCCGAAAGTTCAGGTATCCACTGGCGGATAAAATCCTGCGCCCGGTATTTATTCGATTGGTGAACGGGGTTGGTATACCAGATCTCAAATGCCTGCATGTGCCAGTTCATCCAGTTTGAGCTTACATCGTAATCAATTAATTTTGACTCAAAATAAGCCGCACCCCAGGTCCAGTCTATTTTTAGGTCGTGCACAAAGTAGCTGGCACAATTTACCCGGCCACGATTGCTCATAAATCCTGTCTCGTTCAGTTGCCTCATGTGCGCATCCACAAAGGGGATTCCCGTTTTTCCCTGACACCACTTTTCAAATTTAAGGGGATCATTCTCCCACTCCATCTCCTTATTTTTATATCCTTTGGTCTTAAACACTGAACTTCCGAAACGCATTGCCTTGAAAGTAAAATAATCACGCCATACCAGTTCAAAAATTAGCCACCAGGTGCTCTGGTTTTTTTTGACCTTTTCCTCGTAGTCTTTTACTTTTTCATAAATCACTCTTGCCGAAATACAGCCCAATGCCAGATAAGGCGAAAATTTAGAGCTGTAATCCAGTCCATCAGATTTATTCCGGCTCCATCTGTAGCCCGTCAATAACCTGGATTCAAAGGTATAATAGTCCAGTCTCTGCAACGCTGCATCCTCCCCACCCTCGACAAGCGGCGCGGAATTTTCATATTCACTTTTTTTGAACCCGTAAAGTTTATAAGATGGGAAACCCTCATCTTTGATACCCGCAACGGCATTTAACTTGCCAGGCGCACTGAGAGCTTTACGGACTTCGGTTTTTTTTCCTGCAGGTATTCTGTAAGCTTTGCTGGTGAGAGGAATTTTGGAAATCTCAAAAGGGATATCATCTTTATGGTATAATGTTTTACCCCAGAAAAAGTGAAATTTAGTTTTCGGCAGAAGATCCTGAACCTCATTGGCCAAAGCCATTTCATAAGCAGCATATTCTTCTTCCGCATAGATATCGGTTATGCCATATTCCTCAACCAGTTTTGGCAAAGTTACCAGTGCAGAATCAGCTCCCACAATGAGATGGCCACCCAGAGATTTCAGGTTCTTCTTTAAATTCAGCACGGATTGCTCCATAAACCTGAAGCGGATTACATCAGTTCTTCTAAAACCAAGTTCCAACTCACTGAAATCATTCTTTTCGATACAATAGCAAAAGACCAAATCGTTGCATTCCTGCTGCGCGGTAACCAAGGCCTGGTTATCATGGAGCCTCAAATCATTTTTAAACCACACCAAGCCCCGCTTTTTCTTCATATATTCTTTAGATCAATTATCAGACAGACTTAGTCCTTCGATATTTCTTTACGGTAGGGAACCGTTATTTTTTGCTGGAATAACATCCCGTTCTTCAAAAAAGTTTTTAGATCTGATCAGTATTCTGTTGCCGGAATTTTAGTTTTATCTTAAAAACTGCGTTATTTTTTTGAAATATCATCAGCAGAAAGTTTAACTTTTACCATTAATATCCGCTGATGATCTGTAATCATTTGAACTTTTAGAAACTAATTATGAAGATTTTCAACCTTTAAATATTCGATAAGTTCCATGCCAAATAGCTGCACATTCAGTCCTGTTTGTTTCGCTCAAAGCATTTCTTTTTTCCCACAGGCGGATAAAACAGAGCTGAACAACTTCTGTAGCGATATAATCAGACTGCGTTTTTTTGAAGATAAATTGGTAGATCTGCTGATGATAGCGAAAATAAGCATCATTAAAAAATGAGGAATCCCCCACCTTTATCCCAGAAATAATATCCTCATCCATTTAATGGGCAAAATTATTACCTTTTTACAGCTGTGGCTTAAACTTAATGTTATCAAAATATGAACTTATGCACCGAAGAACGGGATAGATCCGTTCTCATTACCGCTTGCGGACCTTGAAAATGCCGGAAGCAATTTAGCAGGAGTTTCAAAGAAAATAAGCGCATTTGGTAATCCTGAGCCCTATATTAAAAAGGTATCGGAATTATGACCTCTGGATCTGTAATGAGATTGTCCAGGCACACTCGGGTCAGATGAAACTTTAAAGCGAAAAACATCGTTTCTTTGTTACCATATCCATTCCCATATAGGTAGATATTTATCAAAGCGACCTAGTCATTCAGGAAGATATTTTTTAACTGGCCTTACAACGGCAATTAACTGCGAGTGGAAGATCGTAGACCAACACCACACACTGAAATGATCAAAAAAATAAACGTGGATTTTGACGCAAAGCACAAAAATGAATCTGAACCTTTAAACAGCAATGTACAGCGTTAATTTTTGATCCCTTTCAATGCATCCGTATTCAGGATAATAATATTATGTCCGTCCTTCTCAATCAATTTTTCTTTGGCAAAATCGCTCAAAACCCTGCTGAGTGTTTCGCTGGCAACACTTACTATCCGGGCGAAATCATTCCTCGGAAGTAAAAGCTTCCCATTTGTCCCAACATTACAATCAACTTCTGCAAGATGCGTCAATGCTTTGGCCACCCTCTTTCTCACCGAATAGTAGGTAGTTTCCAGAAGACGTTGGTCACGTTGATTTAAATTTCTCGCCAGATCCTTTACAAACACGCGCAATAGTTGCGGATACGCCGAAAGCAGGCTATCTACATCAGTTGAAGGTATTGTAGTTATACATGAATCCTCAATTGCTTCCGCCGCTTCCATATTCTCATCTCTGAGCAATATACCCTGCAGACCAAAATAATCGCCCGTTCCGCAAATGCCTGTAATCATAATATTCCCGAAAGCATCTGTGATATAGGTTTTTATTTTGCCGGAGACCACATAATGGAGTCCGAATGATTGGCGCTCTCCCGGATAATAGAGTATTTGGCTCTTTGGATAGGGCCGTGATGGTCTTTCCTCAAAGTGTGTTCTAACCCAATGTTTCTCAAAAGTGCTGTGAGGAATACTTCCCGGTTGATTATGCTGTCTTATAAAATTCTCATATTGAAATCTTTTCTTTCTCAGTCTCAGCTCAACTTGATGAAGTAACGCTGCGTCATCGAACGGACTGGCCAGGTAACCATCAGCTCCCATTTCCATGGCCCTGCAGGCAAGTCGATGATTTTGTTCATTCAGGAGCATGATAAAGCTGACAGACGAAATTTCGGAGAATTTATTTACCACTGCCAATATCCCAAAACCATCTATTTCAAGCACTTTTATGCCACAGATAACAACATCAAAGATATCACTCCTCATCATGGCAATAGCCTGCCTCCCACTGTCTGTCGATTTCATATTATATTTTACGATTTTAAGGATCTCGCTTATTTTAGTCCGAAGATCAAAATCCTCCATTATAATCAGGATTTTAGATCCTTCCATTTATTTTTTGTTTTTGATCCTTAGGTTGTCAACGTTTAATATCAAATAAATAAACTGCCCGGTTCAGGTCAATGCAGCGCAAGATCAAGCTGCTACAGCATAAAAAAAATGCAGGCGACATCCATCAACCTGCATCGTCATCATTAACTATTAAGATTTTTCTATTTTGACTGCTTTTCTAAGATCTCTTTTATTTTTGCTTCCAGTACAGTGCCACGAAGATCTTTGGCTATAATTTTTCCGCTTGGATCAATCAGAAAATTCATTGGAATAGCCTTCACATCATACAGAGCTGCAGCTGCATTTTCCCAGCCTTTTAAATCCCCAACTTGTTTCCAGGTCAATTTATCATCAGCAATGGCTTTAAGCCATTTCGCTTTATCGGCAGCCTTATCAAGTGATACCCCTAAAACTTCAAACCCTTTTGATTTATATTGTTCGTAAACCTTCAACACGTTTGGATTTTCTCTTCTACATGGAGCACACCACGATGCCCAGAAGTCGATCAGCACATATTTCCCTCTGTAATCAGAAAGTTTAACCATTTTACCGTCTACATCAGGTTGGGTAAAATCCTGCGCCTCTACGCCTTCCTGCGTTTTTTTAAACGTAGCGATACGCTCAGCAACTTGCTTTCCGAAAAAAGAATTCTTTAATTCCGGAGAAATGCCTGCAAAGATTTTCTCCATTTCTATGGCATCGAAACCCGGTCCTAAGGTTGAATTAAGTGCCATTAAGGCCATGTATTTCGAGGGATTTTGCTTCACATAATTAATTTTCGCATCAAAAATTTCTTTCTCTATCACTTTCGCTCTATTTTCCAGTTCCAAAACATAAGTTTTGTCCTGCTTTTTTGCTTCAGGCTGCTCAGCATACTCCTTGTTCAGCGCCTGCAGTTTTCCATAAATAGGACCTAATAATGCATCAACCCTTTTACTTTCATCAGTTAAAGTAGAACCTTTAATTGTAGCTGTTTTAATGGAATCCTTTCCGGTAATGGTGATATTTTCGTTTCCTAAAATAATTGCCATGCCATCAATTTTAATCCTTCTTCCTGGCGTATCAATGGAATTGTCGTGTTTTAAACGAAGTGTAGCTTCCATCGGCGAAGGAACCGAGCCTTTAAATGTGAAAGTCCCGTTGACCAGAACTGCTGAATCTAATTTTTCGGCACCTTCCAATTTGATTAGGAGAAAGGCTTTTGCTGGTTTGCCCAGCTTTCCGATCTGGCCTTTTATCACATATCCTGTTTGTGCAGAGGCGACAAGAGCACTAATTACTAATGTTGCTGCTAATAATGTTTTTTTCATGATTTATCGATTATTTTTTCGTGATTTTAGATGTAGATGAGTTATTCGTTGAAGATTTACCTTCCAGAAACTGGTTATAAACCTTTTGATTATTTAAAATATTAAGTGCTGTACCAAATGCGGTACTGGCTTCGTTTCGAACGCGAAGCGCATAGCCTTTACCCAGATAGAGCATATCGGCCATCTCGGCCTTTAATTCTACAGCAATGGTTTTTCTGGCTACCTGATCGGTTACTGGTGGGAGTTTAAGACCCTGCTTTATGGCGCTGGTTATGATCTGATCAGTCATTTGATCATCTACTTTAAAGGAATGATCAAAAGCATCAAAATCCGCATATTTATCTGTTAAGCTTTTTCGGTTTTGTTGTACATAACTGAAAGCTGCCTGAGTTACCCGTCCGCTGTTCATTAATTTATTTAACCATCCGCTGTACAGTGCCGTATCAATTGCTATGAATTTATCCGGCATAATCCCGCCCCCACCATAAACGGTTCTTTTATTGATAAGGGTAGTATGCTTTAAAGAATCCGGAAAGTTGACATGTCCCCCTTCTGTAAGTTCACCAGAGGCCATACGTCTGTTAAAATCTTCAAAATAATCGGTTTTACCCTTGGCATAAGGTTTTTGAATCGATCTGCCCGATGGCGTATAGTAGCGCGCTGCTGTCAATCTGATTACAGAACCATCGCTCAACCCAAGGCCTTTTTGCATTAAACCTTTACCAAAGCTTCTTCTGCCGATTACCACTGCCCTGTCCCAATCTTGTAAAGCACCTGTTAATATTTCGCTTGATGATGCTGTTGATTCATCGATCAAAACCACCAGATCGCCTGTCATAAACTGGCCAAAACCACCAGTCAGGTAATTATCTTTTACGCCGGAGTTGGTTACTGAATAGAAAACCAGTTTATCCTTGGCCAGAAATTCATCTGCTACACCGATAGCAGCTTCAACAAGTCCGCCACCATTAGATTGTAAATCCAGGATTAATTTGGTCATGCCCAAAGCCTTCAACTTCTTTAATGCGGCATCCATTTCCCTTCTGGTCGACTGGCTAAAAATAGCCAGCGAAATATAACCTACATTTTTGCTTACCATATAACTGGTATTGATAGAAAGCTCGGCAATCTGTTCCCGCATCACATTAAATTCGAGCGGTGTAGATTGCGATTTGCGGATAACGCCTAACTTAACGGCTTTACCTTTTTCGCCCCGCAGCATCCGCATCACGTCCTGGTTTTTTAAACCTTTTCCAAAAATGGAGGCACCATCAACTATATTAATTTGGTCGCCAACCTGCAAACCTGCCCGTGCTGCCGGCCCGTCAGGATTGATACCCGTTATAAAGGTACTATCGGCTACCATTGCAAATGAAATACCGATACCGGCAAAACTGCCGGTCATCTGCTCATTCATGGCTTCGATTTCTTCGCGGCTAATGTAACTTGAATGCGGATCGAGGCTGCTTAACATGGCTTTGATGGCCGCATCTACAACCTGCTCATCATTTACCGGATCTACATAATTATCCTGAATGAGTTTAAGTGCATCCTGCAATTTTATTTTCGGATTCATTTGTGCATGGGCATTATAGCTAATCAATAGCACCAGTATGCTCCATAATATTTTCGCTCTCTTCATTTTATTATTTTTCTGCTCTTAATATTTCTATTGCCATGGATAATTCATCACGTAGCTGGCTTGGACTACCCGAGTAACCCTCCGAACTGTATCGGACCAGGCCATTTTTAATAATGATTTTGCGTGGAATTGCGGATGACTTGAACAATGGTGCCAGGCTTCTAAAAACCAGATCCTGCTCGCCCTTAGGCCCCACCGCATCATGTAAAAGATTGAAACGATAATTATTGTCTCGTACATACTTAACTGACTTTGTTTTATAATCTCCAAACTGCATGGTACCAATCATGTATACGGCAACCTTCGGGTCTTTTGCATACTGGTCTATCAGAAGCTGCATCCCCGGGAAAGCTTCAATGCATGGTCTGCACCATGTTGCCCAAAAATCGATCACTACAATCTGGTTTGCCCAGTCCTTAGAATTAACCATTTTGCCATCGGCATTTTCTAGACTAAATGGAATAAGCGGATAGTTGACCATGTTCGACATTACATGAGTCCTCATCTCATTTTTCTTGTCTGATGGCATTAAGCCAGCAAGGTACTGCTCATAGCCTTCTTCCTTACCTCCATGCTCGCTTTTATAGAGTTCCTTAATTTTGGTAAACATCTCCGGCGTTACTGCATTAGCGGCTACACTGGATTCCAACAATGGCTTAACTGCTTTGGTATCGTTCAATTTTTCCAAAACATTAACATGCATTGCGTTTAAGTCAGCATTTCCGAAAGTTCCTTTTTCCGATAAATATTTGAAATACTGGTTTGCCCCAGCATAATCACCCTGGGCATTTGCAAGAGAGATGTGCGTAAAGAGGCGATCATCCATTTGATTATTTGCATTTTCCTGTGCTTTTTCCGCATCATTATCAAAATCGGCTAAATAGGATTGATCCTTTTGTCTTTCCAGCAAATAGGGAATCATTATGCGACTATCGTTATAAAGTAATTTCTGATCACCTCTGCCCGACATTTGCCCCCGGGTGATATTCCAGCGGTAGATTTCGTTGGCAGTTTTAAAATCAATATCCTTAAATAGCCCTAAAAATTTTTCGTTTTGCCCACTTTCAAAGTATTGCGTTGCCAGGTTTCTGAATATCGTATAATAAACAAATGCCTGGTTGTCCGGTGATTTCTTCCATTCCATATAAGGAAAAGACTTAAGAAAATCTTCAGCACCTGTTTCGAAATCCTTTCCATATTTTCCCTCCGTATTTTTTCTGTAGGCTAAAAACCTGGCCGTGCTGCTTTTAGGGTAATCTTTAAAAATAAGTGATTCAACTGCCGCTGAGCCATTTTCATTTTTCAACTTATCGTAATAGCGCTGTGCCTGTGCCAAAAACTGCTCGGTAAGATTTCCGTTTTTTAGCTCGCTCTTTAGCAGGTTATCAGCCAGTATGCTGAACTCAGAAGCGGGCATGGTGAGTTGCTTCAGATCCAGATAATTGAACAAAAGTGATCTTGGTATCCGCTTAGAAAGCTTTTCTTCCTTTTGCAGCAAAGAGTCAATCATCTTTTTATCCTTTGAAGGATTAACGAAGCTGTTCAGCGTCCAATCGCCGGTTGCGCCTGCTTTAAAACCGGCTTCTGCCAGGTAGGTACCCGGGACTATTTTCCCTTTAGTATCCACAACCTGATGGTAATAACCTTTGCCATTTTGGTTATCAAGTGCTTCAGGATGCTGAAGATCACCCTGATAAAATTTCAAAGCGGTTAATACGGCATGTTCCGGAAGCTGATAACTTCCAGTCCATATTTCGTTTTTTTTCTCTAACTGAACCGGAACAGTGCTCCATTTGTTACCGTTGTATACTGCCGCGAGTGCTTTAGGCCCGTCACTAAATTCAAGATCGCCACCTTTTGGCTGGTAATTAAAACTGATTTTCTGGTTTTGTTTTAGTGTTTCTGGCTGCCAGGTTATGGTTTGTGCAGCTAACTGCTGCCCAAAAAATGGGCAAAGCAGTAGCATACATTTTCTAAAAAAATGTTTTTTCATGGATTGATTTTCTATCTGGGGTTTTGTTGCAATTCGGGGTTCAAAAGAATGTATTTATCCCCGATAGGATATAAGTAAAGGTTACTATTGGGTTGTAAAGTGTAGTTGGCACCTTTGAAACTGCGATTTTTGGTCAGTGCGAAATCGTTGTCCAGATTCAGACGTTTCTGGTCAAACCAGCGCATACCTGTTCCAAAAAACTCCCTCCTTTTTTCTTCAACAACTATACGAAGAGCATCGGTGGCATTTGTTGCAGTTAAGGGAACATAATTGGCAGTTGTAAAACGTTTGATCCTTAGATTGTTTACAATTTTCATGGCATCATCAGTTTTTCCGGCCCTGGATAAGCATTCTGCTTTTATCAGCATCATCTCAGGCACCGTCGGACCGTTGTTAATTACAAATTCATTAATCAGGTATTTTGTCGATGCCCTTCCGGTAAAGGAGGTGCTAAACTGGTTACCGAACTTGCTTCTAACATCCGAAAATAACTTATAGCGCAAGTCTGTTGTTCCTAATGAAGTGAGTAAATCACTACTTAGGGAAGTAGCAGTATAAACCACGCCTGAAACTTTGGAAAACATGACCTCAGGATTTAACAATCTTACCGGAATGGTTCCAGGTGCATTTTCGTAGGTTTTCAGGTCGAGTAAGCCACTTTGCAATGCCAGGGCGCTATCCGCATATAAGGCTGCATTGTCAAAATCGCGCATATTTAAATACGTTTTGGCAAATATGGCATAACCTGATACTTTCGCCGGGCGTACATTATATTCCGCAACCGCAGGCAAACGACTTATCGATGTCCTCAAATCATTTAATACCTGTTTATAAACATCGGCAACCGTGGCTCTGTTAAGTTTCGTATATAAATTTGGTGTGGTAAGCAGCGGAACCCCTAAATCAGTCGATGCAGTGGCTGCGTTATATTGCTTGCCATACATATTCACTAATATCAAATAGGCATAAGCACGATGTACCAGGGCCTCTGCATAAATCCGCTGTTTCTCCGCTTCCGTTCCGTCCTGAGAGGTCAAAACGCCGTCTAAAACCTGGTTGCATACATAAATAGTTTTATACAGCTTATCCCAATCAGCGTCGCTTTGGCTTTCAGAGGTATATTTTGGCGCCCAGGTGTATACATTGCCCAAAATGTCTCCGAGAGAATTTTGCCTTGTTGCATCCGTGATCTCTATATCATCACCTGACAGAATCGGGTAAGAATAAGTCCCTTCCAGAACACCATTATTATTCATGGTATTCCTGAAATCGGAAGTATATTTTAGTGTCCTGATTGAAAGCTGATCAATCTCCACATATTTTCTGCAGCTTGCCAGCGTAATCGCTAAGGCAAACAATATAATTGAATATCTATTTTTCATGTTGATTACAGCGTTGCATTAATTCCAAAAACATAACCTGGCGTAGGTGTTACGCTACCAAAATTTCCTGTATTGATAAATTCAGGATCTATGCCATCCTTATTTGCGCGCCAAACAATCCCAACGTTTCGCACATTTGCAGATAGTGACAGAGATTTCACAAAGTTGCGGGGCAGGAAGCGCTGCGGAACGATGTAAGAAAGAGAAATTTGTTGTAAACGGATGTTATCCGCATTGCGAACCAATGCATCTGAAAAACGGTAGCGGTTAATGCTGTTAAAGTTTACGCCTGTTATTCCCGGAACATCGGTAAAAGCCTCATCACCTGGTTTCCGCCAGCGATCAGCCAGTTCGCCCTGTCGACCCAAAACGCCGTTATAGGCAAAATCTGTAGTTGTCGGATAATTGGTTACGGCATTTTTTAAGAAAACGTGGCCGAAATAGCCTACAAATCTTAACCCTAGCTCTAACTGACCATATTTGAAATTATGGTTAAAACCGGTGGTGTAAGGCGCGTACCTATTTCCAACGTAAACCAAATCTTCTTTTGTAAAGGCAGTGGTGAGGTTAGTAGTGTTATTGATGATATTATTGTTGCGATCGTAAATTTGTGCCTGGCCTTTGTTATCTAATCCCGCCCAGCGGTAAACATAAAGCGAGCCTAATGGCATACCTTCTATGTTGGTCAATGTTCCGGCGATATTACTGGCATTGTTTACATAACGCTGATCTGTAACCGTATTGGTGGTATAACCAAAATTTAATACTGATTTCCAGCTGAATTTTCCTGCTCTTATCAGTTCGCCATTTATGGAGAATTCGTAACCATGGCCACTTAAAGTTCCGCTGTTGAACGATAAGTTAGACCAGCCGTAGGTGGCATTATAAGGGAAGGATGCCAGAATGCCGACGGTTCTTTTCGTATACACATCAACACTTCCATTTAGCCGTCCTTTTAAAATGCCGAAGTCGATACCTAAGTTTGCCATTTTGGTGGTTTCCCAACCCAAATCCGAATTGGCCGGAGTTTCGATATTAGCCACAGGTTGGCCGGTTCTAATATCGGTACCAGAAACATTAATGATGGGCACATTTGTACCTGCCTGGGGTACTACTCCACTGGTTCCTAAAGTTGCACGGACACTAAATGCATCTAACCAATTTAAATCCTGGAAAAATTCTTCTTTATTAGCGTTCCATCTTAAGCCAACTGACCAGAATGGTCTGGCTCTCTTACTCCTTTCTAGTCCCAATAAAGTATAATCATCAAAACGTACACTACCAGTAACAAAGTATTTATCCAGGTAACTGTATGATGCATTACTATAATATGATAAATATCTCTTACGGTAAGCAATCAAATTGCTTAAATTGGCACCCAACGATTGCGTATAGCCATACATGGTTGGGTACTGTTGTGTAGGGTTAACAGTTGCAATTGTACGCGTATCTGCATTATAACCATATCTGGTTTCGGATGTACCATCAGAATTGGTTTCTCTAATTTCGGCACCAGCGATGGCATTGAACTGGTGTTTACCAGCGATCGTGAAATCTGAATTTAACTGTCCGCGCAATGACAGTTCTGATGAAGTAGTGCCATAAGTGATGTAACGCCCGCCATAGTTAAATGTATTTATGGCTTTACCATTAGGGGTATATGTATTGATCAGTATCCTTGCAGCATAGCTATTCAGGTCATCAAGTGTGTAAGAGTTACTGAACTGACGTTGATTAGATATCGAAACATCAGCATTTAGCCATTTAGCAATTTTACCATTTAAACCAGCACTCATTCTGAGCACATTGTTCTTGGCGATAGAATTTGAATAATTTAACTCATCTAATGTATTGTAGGTAAAGGGTAAATAACCTTGCCCCACCATTTTATTTGCTAAAACATCTGTAATGATAATATTTCTACCGATGCTGTTGCCATTTGCATCCTGCAATAAATCATAAGGGCGTAATGCCGTAGTGCTTACTGATAGTGCATTTACTGCGGCAGCATTGTATTGTGATTTAGAATATTGATAATTAAACAGCGCCCTTAAAGTTATTTTTTTGTTAAAAAAATCAGTGGAAGTATTGGCATTTACAAAGGCGTTGTCTCCATAATTGCTTTTAAATATGGGGTTATCTTTGGTATAATTTCCAGAAATGTAATAGGTACTGCTTTCAGAACCACCTGAATAAGAAAGGTTATACTGATGATTAGTAGCATTTTGAAGTAAATATTTTTCGATTTGTGCCATGCCATCTCTCGATGCAATTTCTGCTAATGCAGCATCACGCTGTGCAGCAGTTGCAGTACCGCGTTTAACCCTAAACATCCATTCTGTGGCCTCACTATTATTTGGGGTATAAATTTCATTCCCCGGCAATGCTGCCAAAGGATCAACCAGCAGCCCTTTATCAACCATTTCCTGTTCCAGATCAATATATTGCGCACTATTCATCCAGTGCAAATCGGCAATAGAAGGATTTTTTGATATACCAAAAAGATAGCTTACGTTTAGTGAAGGCGCAATTTTTTTCCCTTTTTTAGTCTCAATAACGATTACCCCATTTGCTGCTCTCGAACCCCAGATAGAGGTAGCAGAGGCATCTTTTAAGAAAGTAATCTGCTCAATATCAGCCATATTGATACTACTGATCACAGAATTTCCAAAAGTGTTACCACTTACAGGCCTGGTAAGGGTAGCTAAATCGCTTGGATTCATCAGCGGAAATCCATCAAGAACAATTAAAGGAATTCCACTGCCTGCTCCATAATTATTTACACCGCGAATCTGAACGCTATTGCCTTTGATATCGAACTTTACGCCCGCTACCTGTCCTTCCAGGCGTTCCATAATGTTTACAGCGGGGTTAGCTGCCAGTTCCTTACCTGAGATAACTGAATAAGCTCCTGCGGCACGCTCCTTGCTTATTTTTTGATATCCGTTAGAGACCACCGATACTTCTTCCAGCGCAGCTGAAGACTGTCGGAGTGTGATATAATAAGTAATCGTTTTCCGGTCAACGAAAATTTCCTCGCCCTTAAAGCCCAGGTAATTAATTTGCAGAACATAACCATTGGCAGGCACATCATTAATCACTAAGTCTCCGTTTTTGTCGGTGGTGTACATCTTATTGATTGTTTTGTTGTAAACATTTGCGCCCGGGAGTGGCCTGCCTGAGGAATCCCGTACCGTAACCTTTACATCAACGGCCTTAATAATATCAACCAGTTTATCTGTCACACTTTTTTCTGTAATTACAATGGTTTTGCCATCCAGCGAAAAAGTAAGGGCCTGGTTATTTAATGATTTTTGAATAGCCTCGAATACACTAACCTGATTTACATTGATGGAAACAGGTTTAGCATCCAGAATAATATTGAGGTCGTATATAATATCGTAACCGCTCTGTTTACGTATCTCTTTCAGTACGCGTTCTAATGGCACATTTTTCTCAACAATGGAAACTTTTTGTGCCTTTGTTGATGCACTTAATTGCATGAGCGCCAACAGAAGAATCGCAGCAGTTATTCGCATAACGAGTAGCAGTTTACGGAGCTGCGTATTGCGCAGCCCTGGTGAAGTAAAATTTTTATACATTTGTTTGTTTGGTTATTGCATTTGGCCCGGGCTTCGAAATCAGGACCTTATGCGGTTATTAGTTGATTGATTATAGTCAGCTACCAAATTATCCAGGGGTGCCGCCAAGCACTTCTGGTTTTTTTTGGCATCCTTTTTCTTTATTTAGAAACGATTACCCTCCTTCCTTCAAGTTTAAAATGTACTTTTCCCGTAAGCTGAATGTGATTGAGTACCTCTGAAATGTTAGTAGCTCTCGACATCCACCCGCCAAGTATTAGATTCCCTGGTGCTGTGTCATCATAAACCACTTCTACATTATACCAACGGGCCACTTTGCGCATGGCGCTGCGTAAATCTTCCCTGAACACAAATTCACCTTTTTTCCAGGCAACTTCCATATCAGTATCTGCTGATTGTACCTGGATATTCTGATTGTTTAGTTTTGCCTGCTGCCCTGGTTTCAACAGGCTGGTTTTGCCATTGTTGAGTACAATTTTCACGCTTCCTTCCAACAATGTACTTTTAACATAAGGTTCATCTGCATAAGCATTGATATTAAAATGCGTTCCCAGAACCTCCAATTTCTGCATTTGAGAATTGCCTTTAACCACTGAAACAGAGAAGGGCAACCTTCCTTTAATCCCATCTACATGTGCAACCTCAAAGTATCCTTCGCCCGTGAGGATTACGTTTCGTCCGTTTTTAGCGAAGGTTGTCGGATATTTTAAGGATGATCCTGCGTTTAGCCATACCTTTGATCCGTCAGGTAAAATAACGGCGTACTGTCCTCCCGCAGGCGTACTGATTGTATTGAAGCCTGCGCTTTTAGGTTTAGCGTCAATTGTCGTGTAAACCAATGTACCATCTTTTGCTTTAGTAATTTCCAGTCCGGCTTCGGTAGCAACTTTTCCTACAATGTCTTTGTTTAGGTCAATTATGCTACCGTCCGACAAGGTAAGGATAGCCTTATTTGTACCGGCAGGCAGGTCATACTGTTTGGCGACTACAAACTGATTGTTAGTTTTACTTTTGAAAAGCAAATATCCAACTCCGGAAATCAATAAAATGCTGGCAGCAATGCCAATCGTAATTAGTTTTCTATAGGGATTGTTTAGTTTTTTAACGTTAAGTACGTCAGGTAATGGTTCAGAAACTTCATCAATAATTTTAGACCAGATTTTAGCTTCCAGCCCGACATAGTCTATCTGTGGTTCGGGCGCGCTGCTTTCCTCAGCTTTTAACAAATACCAGGTTTCTAACCGGCCACTTTGTTTAGCAGTAAGTTTATCATCCAGGTAGTCTCGTATAAATTGTCTCACGTTTAGTTTGCTCATGCTTATTACAGGTAGTATAATAGTAAGACAGGTAGCTCAGGGCAATGTTGTATTCCACATTAAAAATAAATTAACTTTTTATTAATTTATCGCAAAATGAGTTATAATGATATGAGAAACAATGGTAAATGGTTGCCAAACTTATTGCGTAAAGTGGTTATTGCCTTATTCATCTGTGTTTTTACAGTAAGTTCAGAAATATTCATCACGCCAGCGATTTCCTTATAGGATAAGTTTTTGTTGCGCTTCAACTCAAACACTTCCCGCATTCGCGGTGGTAATTTTTCAATTTCGGCTTCAATCAGTTTGGAGAGTATGCGCTCCCGGATACGGTGATCGGTAATTTCCTGCGCCTGTTCAAGAAAGTGACCAAGATCTTCCAGATAAGCATGATGAACCTTATTTTTGCTAAAAAAATTTAGGATGGCATTTCTTGTAGAAATATAAAGATAAGCGCCGATTGAAATATCAGCCTGAAGAGACGGAGCTTTATGCCAAAGTTTTGTGAATACTTCCTGCACAACATCCTCACTTTCATGTTCTTCTTTGAGCATCCTGAAAGCATGTTTATACAATATAGGCCAGTACCTGCTGTAGATCTCAGAAAAAGCTCTGTTATCCCGTTCTATCAATAGCGAAGTTAATTTACTATCATCATATATGGAATAATCTGAAATCATCAATGAGTAAAAATAGAACATATTACCCATATTTAAAAATGTACGATTCAGGCTTTAGTAACAATAGAATCAGGTTCATTGCCATAAATCGCCTCCATATCTTGAAGAGTGCCTTTTTCAGCTTCCAACAGAGAGTGGCACAAGACTGGGGCAGCTTTTTTCTGATCATATCTGCTGAATAAATAAGGATGTCTGAGGCCATGCTTTTTCAGATGTTAACACCGGGCCACCCTTAAAAATCCTGAATATTAGTTCAAAACAGTTCTTTAACCTAAGGCCATAACTGTTTTTAGAAAAATTGTCATAGCCTAAATAGCTTATGAGGAGTTCACAATAAAATCGCTGGTTAGTTTTCGGACAACGAATTTTATCGAGAATTTCGTCAGAATCCATATCAAAAAACCAGGCAGTTTTTTCTTTTTTAATGGCAATAGGTTATAAATCCTGCAGAAGTATTAACGAGAACATATATGGTTTGCTGATTTTAAACTAAATTAGGTCACCTTTAAATTTGCCTGAACAAGAATATTGTAAATGCTAAATAAGGCCAGGGCAAAATTTGCCTTTGAGTATAAAAATATGGAAACAACGAATCATTACCATGAAAATATTTAAGATAACACTTGCCATACTACTGATCAGCATACGATTATCTGCCCAGGTACAGACCAACCATTACCAGTACAATATTGACCTGTTGAATATCAAACACGATCAGGTTAGCGTATCGTTTACGCCCCCCAAGAATAAAGTTAAAACAGGCACATTTGTTATGCCCAAGCTCGTTCCAGGATATTATGATGCTATGAATTTCGGCCAGTATGTATCAGATCTTAAAGCCTTTGACAAAAATGGAAAGGCCATTAACGTGACCAAAGTTGATACTAATACCTGGAAGGTGTCTGACCTGGAACATACAGTGAAGATAAGTTACCAGGTTGCCGATGGTTGGGAACATATCCTTCAGAACACTGGGGGCGCTAAGTCTCCGGCAAGCATGTTCCGAAAAGACAGCGTAGCCATCATCAATTATAATTCGTTATCAGGATACTTTAAGGAGCTCACAAATGCCGGTTTCAAAGTAACGGTTAAAAAGAATGCCAAATTTTATGCATCCTCAGCCTTAAAATATCAGGTTATCAATGATACGACCGATGTGGTTTCAGCCTCAGATTACCGCCATCTTGTTGACGCACCGGTATTATATTGCGCACCGGATACGACCTGGTTAAAAGTTGGCAACACGAGGGTGCTTATCTCATTTTATTCTGCCGAACATCAAGACCATTCAAAAATACTGGCAGAAAAGTTAAAGTCTATATTGGAAAACCAAATGGCATATCTCGGTGGGAAACTTCCAGTAAAGGAATATGCCTTTTTAATTTATCATGAATCCATCCCAAAAAATGGATTGCTGGGTGATGGTTTGGAACATAGCCATTCCACGGTATGCCTTTATGGCTCAAAAACGCTTGACAGGTTACCCAAAGCACTGATGGGTGTTGCATCACATGAGTTTTTTCATATTCTGACACCATTGAACATCCATTCTGAACAGATACAGAACTTCGACTTCTTAAATCCTAAACTGTCCAGACACCTCTGGCTATATGAAGGAATGACGGAATATGCCACCATACACATGCCTATTAAACAGCATATGATAAGCCTGGATGAGTTTGTTAAAACCATCAATGATAAAATTAAAGGTATGGCAGGATTTGACAACAATCTCTCCATGACCGAGATGAGCACTCAAGCTATCCAAAGGCAAGACCAGTACATGAACTTTTATCAAAAGGGAGCTTTAGTTGGCCTTTGCCTTGACATCCGTTTACGTGAACTTTCAAACGGAAAATCTGGCACGCAAGAGCTGATGCAGGCATTAATGAAAAAGTACGGGCCGGAAAAACCATTTAAAGATGAGGCACTGTTCGATGTCATATCCACTTTGTCATTTCCACAGATCCGCCAGTTTTTTCAGGATTACGTTGAAAACGGGCACACCCTCCCCTTAGGAGCATACCTGCAAAAGGTCGGAATTAGTTATGATGAAAAAACGGGAACGGTTGGAATAATGAGTTCAGCATCCCCTGGCCAGCTATCTCTCAGGAAAGCATGGATTGGTATATAGCCTTTACGGAAAGCAGTAGGCTTCCTATAAATACCCATATGAAAAAGGCATCCAGCTGATGTGGTTCGCAAAAGATATTTCACGGACGGATCACAGCAGTGCCTCCATTTTCATTTTAAATAATTTAGCTAGTTTTAAGGAGGGATTATTATATCATGATTAGTGCCTGCATTATGAATATGATCTGGCCGAAAGCAGATTTAAATTTCAGCTTCTCTAAAATACCTCTTTGATAAAGGTAGAATACAACATGAAATCGAAACCAGCAATACCGGTCTATAAAATATCTGACAGATCTTCCAAAGGAATACTGATTCGGCACTTTGGTGCAGATAGTTTAGATCGTGCTTATCTGGAAACCGCCCATCGGGACGATCACTATGTCCTGGTTTTTCAACGGGGTGGAGAATCTTCCCTAGTAGTAGATTTCAAAAGAATCAACCTGATTGGTACAACGATTTTTATCATCCTGCCCGGACAGGTACACTACGGTTTGGCAGTAGGTAATGCAAGCGTATATTTGCTGGCAATTGATCAGTATTTTGTAGATCAGGTTTTTCATCCTGTTTTTCACGACATCCATGGTAACCCGGACCCCATTTCTATCACTGGAGATAAGGGAAAGCTAATGGAAAATACCATTTCGTTATTGGATAATATTCTAAGAAATGCCGACAGGGATCAGTTTTATGAGGGCAACTTACAAGGTATTGCAAAAAGTTACCTAAGTTTTTTTGCTTCCAGCTATCATAATCATAAAAAATCAGTTTTTACTAATGACTCCCGGCCTACGATAATAACCAGAGCATTTTTTGATCAGCTGCACGCAAATTTCAAGACTGTTAAAAGTCCATCTCAATATGCATCATTGTTGAGTATCACACCAGCATACCTTAATGAGGCCGTAAAAGATACGACGGGCAAAACAGTTTCCTTATGGATAAAAGAACGTGTCATCACAGAAGCCAAAAGGATACTTTCACACACCCGGTTATCCGTAAAAGAAGTATCTCTGGAACTGGGGTATTCAGACTGGACCTATTTTATCAGGATCTTCGGTAAATCTACAGGTAAAACACCAGGCCAGTTCCGCAAGGAAAATACCTTTCCTACCTCCCCTTAAGATAATTACCAAATAAATCCCCATAAAAGTCCAGCTATTGCCGCATATCGTCTATCGGATTGCCTTCCTGTTAGCCTTTACTTTGTAGAAAAATAAACAATATGAAAAATTACAAAGAATTGGTTAAACAGGCATTTGCAGAAGTATTAGCCAACCAAACTTTTGACCGTAAAAAAATCGCTCAATATTTCTCTACAGATTATAAACAGTATGTTGACGGTCAGGTACTGAATTACGAACAGTTTGTTGCCCATATAGAATTGGTTAAAAAAAGAACCTCCAATTTGATTTTTGATTATGCAACTATAGTTCAGGAAGGAAACATTGTTTTTACCAACCATAAGGTAAGTGCAACAATGGAGAATGGTGAGGTTTCGATAACCCACTTAATCGCGGAATTTCATATTGAACAGGATAGAATTGTATCTTGTAGCGAAATGTCGAGATTGGTTACTGGCAGAAAAGAAGATGGCGACCTGGGTTCTGCGCATTAAGCCCATCTTGAATGATGCGATTTTTACATTAACTCAATTATTCCCAATTTTACTAAATCTGCGATTAATGATAAGAGAAGGCTGATTGGTTCGATGCTCCCCGAAAAATTCGATTTTGAAAGCTTACAACATCGAACCGCTTTAGTGAGCGAAACGTTTGAGCGTATCTACCTGATAAACAAGAAATCTAATTAAAGGATTGTCTGAATTCCAAAGGTGAGACGTTTGTCTTGGTTTTGAAAAGTTTGCTAAATGATTGTGAGTGCTCAAAGCCCAATTCATAAGCAATTTCCGAAACTGAAAGATTTGTGGTTGATAATCTTTCTTTAGCTTTTTCTATGATTGCGTGCTGAATGTGCTGTTGCGTGTTTAGGCCAGTCAATGAGCTCAACATGTCACTCAAATAGCGCTGCGATAATTTTAATTCTGTACTGATATATTTTACGGTAGGTAAGCCGTTTTTCAGACTGTTTTCTTCTTCGAAATAGTTGTCTAAAAGTTTGTCCAAGGAAGTGATGATGTCGTGATTAACTGCTTTTCTTGTAATAAATTGCCTGTTGTAAAAACGATTACTGTAATTCAATAGCAACTCTATTTGCGACACCAAAACATCCTGACTGAAATGGTCAATATTGTTGCCTAATTCATTGGCTATTGTAGCAAATAAACTGGCTATAATTTCTTTTTCCTTTGCTGATAAAAACAAGGCTTCTGAAACATCGTAAGAAAAAAAGCCATACTGATTTATTGTTTTTCCCAATGGATAATTTCGGATGAAGTCCGGATGAAAATACAAAGCGATTCCTTCGTAGCTTTCTGTTTCTTCGGGCGAAAATACGATTTGTTTTGGCTTTAAAAACGCTAATCCACCTTCTTCAAAATCGTAGTGGCCCTGTCCGTATTTTATTTGCCCTGTGAATGTTGGTTTAAAGGAAATTTTGTAAAAATCAAGACTTATTTTTTCTCCTTTTGGAAACATTTCAATCGAAACATTATGATAATCAACTAGTGTAATCAACGGGTGCAACGGCGCCGGAAGTCCCAGCACACGCACCAATTGTGATATACTATTGATGTTATTGATTTTGGATTGTTGCTGCATTTTTCTTTTACGAATTTAATCAATTTTGTTTTGACGGGCGAATAACAATATCCCCAATTTCAACATCCTTTGGTTGACTTATCGCATAAATTACAGCATTGGCAATGGCTATGGGATTTATGGCAATCTGTTCCATTCCCTGTTGAACAGCTGTTTTCATTTCTTGGTTTTTGATATTATTCGCAAAATCTGTTTTCACAAATCCGGGCGAGATACCTGTAATGCGTATGTTTCCGTCTGACTCCTGACGGAACGCTTCTGCAATGGTACGGATGGCATTTTTAGTTCCCGCATAAACGCCCTGCATTGGAACAATCTTTATTCCTGAAGTTGAAATGATATTAACAATATGTCCCGCCTGTTGTTGTTTGAAAACAGGAATCGCAGCCGCCATCCCGTACAGAACGCCTTTGAGGTTAACATTGATCATTTCTTCCCAACCTTTAATATCCAACTCGTCAATGCGGGCTAATTGGCTGACACCTGCATTGTTTACAATGACATCCAATTTTCCATACTGCTCAACTGCTGTATTGACCAACCGAACCAAATCAGCGCTATTCTTTACATCAATTTGAGCACAGGTGGCTTCACCACCTGTGCTTTTAATTTCGTCAACGATTTGTTGTAACTTATCTATCCGCCTTGCACCCAAGATAACCTTTGCACCATTTTTTGCTAATTCTATTGCAATGGCTTTACCCATTCCGCTGCTAGCCCCTGTAACAGCGACTACTTTTCCTTTAATATTTTGCATTGCTATTAGTTTTTATTTGTCTATCTGTTTTTCTAAAAATTCGGGATAGCGTTCGCCCACAATTGTAATCCCATCCACTGTAGTGTCAATTTTCGCAAGTTCATCAGCAGTCAATACAACATTTGTACTGCCAATGTTTTCCACTAAGCGATGCAATTTCGTAGTCCCGGGGATTGGCGCTATCCAGGGCTTTTGAGCTAAAAGCCAGGCCAATGCCAATTGTCCGGTCGTCACATTTTTTTGTTTGGCAATCTCAGAGAGTGCGTCAACCAAAACCATATTAGCCTTTATATTTTCTTCAGTGAAGCGGGGAATAATATTTCTGCGGTCGATATCTTCCAATTTTTTGTTTATGATGCCTGTGAGGAAGCCTTTGCCTAAAGGACTGAAGGGAACGAAACCTATTCCTAATTCTTCTAATGTTGGTATAATTTCATCTTCTGGTTCTCGCCAAAACAAAGAATATTCACTTTGTAATGCTGATACAGGCTGAATCGAATGTGCTTTTCGGATCGTTTTGGAACTTGCTTCCGATAAACCGAAATATTTTACCTTGCCCTCCTGGATTAGGTCTTTAACTGTTCCGGCAACATCTTCTATCGGAACATTAGGGTCAACTCTGTGCTGATAAAGCAGATCAATGTAATCAGTTTTTAATCTTTTTAAAGATGCTTCGGTTACTGCTCTAATCGTTTCCGGTCTGCTGTCCAGACCTACTGCCGGCCTGGCATCTTTACAACCAAATTTCGTAGCAATCACTACATCTTTTCTGTAAGGCTGTAATGCCTCACCAACAAGTTCTTCGTTGGTATAAGGTCCGTATGCCTCGGCTGTATCAAAAAATGTAATGCCTCTTTCAACTGCATTGTGTAGTAACTTAATGGCCTCTTTGTTATCAAGCCCCTTGCCATCCAGAAAGTTTAAACCCATACAACCAAAGCCTAATGCGGAGACTTCCAATCCACTATTTCCTAATTTTCTTTTTTGCATAATTTCTTTTTTTGATTGTCTCTAAGACTGAATAAATTTCAAGAACAAAATTCCTGATTGTCGTTCTGTAAAAAGTAGCCCAATTGGTATTTGTTGTAGTCAGATTTCCAAATGTCGTGTAGAGGACAAAATCTACAGAAAATAATTTTTGGCATAATACCCCTCTAATATAGTCGATTTCACACATCACTTAACGTTATACTAATTTCGACCTTTGTGTATAGATGAACTTAATTGAGCGGATCTTTAAATAAAAAAAACAACTATAAACGTCATTATCAACTTATCATCCAATGAAAAACAATATCAATCCGGCATTACAAGAGTTAAAGCAATTTATTGGCACATGGGAAATGGAAATATCAAATGCGTCTTTCTTACCGGATGCCAGTGCAGTTATTAAAGCAAGCGCATCCTTTGAATGGTTTGAAGAAGGTGAATTTTTAATTTTTCGGCAGGGCACAAAAAATAAGGAAACACCGTGGGCGATATGGTTTATTGGTCATGATAAAGATGCACAGAACTACACCGTATTATACATTGATGATCAACAATCTTCCCGGGTATATGAAATGAGTTTTGAAAACAGAATATGGAAGATGTGGCGCAATGCGCCCCAATTTATACAACGCTTTACAGGCGAGATCAACAAAGATAAAAACATCATCTCGGGAGATTGGGAAAAGTCCGTAGATGGTAAAAACTGGGCGCACGACTTTCACCTCACTTACAAAAAAGCCTGATAGAATTAAAAAACTTGGTCTTACTATAACTGCCTGCAGTTTTTGTGGTCTTAAATAGCTTTTGCGTCAAAATAATAATGAGCGATAAGCAGTATCATTCACCATTTGTCTCTCTTATTTCGGTGTACATTACATTTTGTCTGATACTCGATTTCATAAATTCAACAAAATACTTCCAGATTTTCCATACGAACTGGATTCTTTAGACATCACTCCTATCGAGCCAAGTGGTTCATCTTGCCCTATAAGAAAGCGTTCTAAACCTCGGATGTAAAAACGTCGGAGATATTTCGTATTGCACGATTTCGCCAATAGTTCAGCGCCGTGTTGCTGAAGCCGTATGATGAATTGGTGGATTTCTTTGACCTGAAACAACCACAAAATGAATAAAAACGGGACTTCTAAGGGGGCTTAATCAGCTACAATCTAAAAGAGAGTCCAACAAAATAACTTTTCATGGCATCATGTTGTAGTCCATAGTTCAGGCCCCCGTCAAGTTTGACGTCTTTTGCAACCTCAACCTGTAAGGCTGCATTTAGAAAATTGTTCCATTGATGTATCTTGGTGTCATAGGTACAATAGGTCTCCGCAATACCCTCAAGATGATTACATATTTTATGGGCGATGGTCAGCGATTCCAGCAGCTGGGTATGCATCGCAGAACCTTCATTGTCCTGTAAGCGGTCAGTTTCTACCTGCATACCCAGTTTCCAGTCGCCGGGAAGCTTCAGAGACATGGGTATGATGAGCCCCCCTTCATAACGTTCTCCCTCTTCAGCTCCCGAAGTCGGAAATTTAATATATGGTAGCAGCGCAATAGCGAAGTCTCCCTTATCATTTCCAACCAGACTCTGTTTGATGCGCATGGTCAAATCACCAAATCCGTGTTGACGATAAACCGGGTCCTCCCCGCCGGACACTTCTTTTGACAGCACATAGCTCTGTACAACAAGCTGCAGCGCAGTAGATCCGGTAATTCCGAGTTTTAGGTTTGCCTGATTAAACAAGTAAGTATTCTTTAACGAATTCTCACTCCTTTCACGCTGTAAACGAAAAAGATCGCCTTCATACTGAAAGTGGCCGGCATCCACTGTAATGGGAGACTCGGTCATATCAGGCCTGTCGGTTTCCATATCGCGGAGTGCTGCTCCCGGTACAGGTCGAAAAAGATTATAGGGGCCAGTTTTTTTATCCTGGGCCATTACGAATGAAATAAACACGAAGAATGCAACAGTCAAAAGGTATATTTTCTTCATTTCGGGTTAGTTAATCAGGATAGTATCCCAATTGTTAGGTTAGATCTAAATGACATTCATGGTTCCACAGCAGAATTACAGGTCGACAAAAATCGCCTAGCCAAAGCCGGATATTATGGTTTTATTGGTTATGTCGGGTAATCATTTTTCCGGCCTCGGCTACAAAACTGTCCTCAAGGTCATCCAAGGTTCTCCACTGAGGACCATCATTTGAAGGCTCTGCATAAATAACACCTGTTTTCTCTTCACCATCCATAATGCGGTAGGTACCATTGTCCTGTGGTTCAACTATGAAATCCTGACTGTTAACCTTGATGTTGAAATTTTCCATATCTACTAAATTTCTTTCTCAACAGTATAACCAGAGGGAAAGTTTTGTAAAAACACAAAAGGTGGTTTTGAACGAAATTTAACTGAACTGGTAGGGAGGCAATAATGATCAAGATAATTACTGTCCGCTATAATTAATAGTTAATCGAAAGAAAAGCGTGAACCGACTTCAATAAGTCCGGTTAATGCTATCAGCCGCATTTGAGACAAAAGTATCTTTTGAGAAGGTTGTAGTATATGCTCAATACATTCGGTAGAAGCTTGTTTGCGAAATCTTCACTCTCTGACAAGCATGTTCAGGCAACCTTTACCGACGCCTTAATATTCCCTCAAGAATTCCGCTTGATCTACGAACTGACGCAAAAAGTGACGCAAAAAATAAAAAACCGCCTTCACATATATGTGAAGGCGGTTTTGGGTCGGCAAAAGTTCGGATAAGCAATAAATTCATTGCTGATTTAAAGCGAATCGCAGAACTAGACACTAAAATGACAGAGTATGATGAGCTGGGAAGGCTCTTAAAAATCAGGAAGGAAGAAGAAGCACTAACCCCAAAAGTCATTGACAAAAAGAAAAAAATTAGAGCTAAAAGAAAATCTAGAAGGGTCTTACTTAAAAAGTGGATGATAAATATTACCGATTAAAGTCTGAACTTATTAAAGTTTGTTATTATACTTAAGGCCATATTTAAGTATTTTGATTATTGCTAACTTTAGTACAGATCAGCGGGAGTATTTTCAATATTTAAAAGCTTTTTTAATGCTTATTGAACCTATAGTGGACGATTTAAAGTTGAAAGGTTTTATAGTGGCAGACCCCATCATCAACCCAGTGGCTCCACTAATCATACTTCTATTAGTCATTGTCTATTAATTTTGCCCTTTCCAGCCAAAATTATGGAAACAAACCAGTTCAAGAATGAGCGTTCAAAACAGGCTATCAACGTATCTCCGGTTAAATTGAATTTTCGAAACCGCAAGTATGAACTTAAGATCAGTATCTCTGCGCGAGTTTCTATAAAAATATATGATAATGAGGCTATGGAGCTTCGTTTTTGTAGGGAAATGTTTTGATTTTGTATAAAGTGGCAAACTATCCAGGCGAACCCTCAAGTTAGGATTTATCTTGCAGTAATACAGAATCACCACGCATAGTATGTAGAAAACAAAAAACGGAGATGCTTGTAGAATATCTCCGTTAACTAAAACTATAACTTTACTTCTTTACCTATAGCAGCAAAACACTTCAAATTTCATCAGAATAAAGGGGATCGCTAAAAGCGGATATGTGTATTCACTCATCGTTACCTTGTCCTGAAAGCGTTTGTCATCTTTGCTGCAACCGACCTAAGATATTTGGCAAAGTCATCGGATACAGCTACTGGTTCAAAGCTTACTTTTTGAGGTGATTCATTAAAAAGCAAACCATACCACACCAATCCACCCAAATATTTTCCGGCATCATTGGCATGATTGGCATCAAATCCCAGTTCCTGTTTATTCCAGAAATAACCAACATTGATTGAATTGTTTTGGTTAGGTAGGTTTGGTGCAACCGGATGTTCGTAATCGAAATTTGTATCTTTTTTATACCCGTATTTTTTATTGGTCGCAACCATTTCGAATGCATCTCCAACAGGCAAAATCCTTGCATTAAACTGTTTAGCGAGATGATGGTAAGCCACACGGGATTTTTGCCACATTTCCTGCTGGTTTTGAGCCAGTTGCTCGTGATCAATTCTTCCAAATTTCTTTGCATCAGCACGGTAGGCCCAGGTTTGATGAATAACAATTTCTGCTTTTGGTTGAAGTTTCCGGATATAATTAACAAGTTTTTGTGCGTATGGGCTATAGCTTGATGAATCGCCCGAAAGGTAAGAATATTGCTGAATGGTAACCACATCCCAGGTACCTGTAGATAGTAACATTTTTAGCGATTTACCCCCGTAAGGTTTCCCTTTGGCATCAGTTGAATCCTTTTCGTATTTTTCTACATAACTCCAATGTTGTTCTAATGAGTGTCCGCCCAATTCTGCCCTGCCAATAACTAATGTTTTACTCTTTTCTTTAGCCATTTGAGGCAAAAAAGTAGTCGCATTTTGCGAAAAGCTGTTTCCTATTACAAATAAACGTAAAGTATTTTGGTTGGCCTGGCTAAAAGCATTTAAACTAAGAACCAACAGAAAAAATAGTAATCGGCTACTTTTAAACTTTAAGAAGTGTTGCTTTTTCATCGTCTGTTTTTAACGGGTTTTGGGATGGGTTTTTAGGTATTTATAAATTTCAACGCCTGAAAGTAAAAAAGCACCTACTCCATAAACTTCTGTACTATTTGCATCTACCTTATCAGGACTGGCACCAATGGCCTGTACATAACCTAATTTACCATCTTTATGAACGGCAGAAGTTAATGCTACCCATGATTTTTTAACCACGGGCAAATAAGTTTTTTCATCCAGCAAACCCTTGTTCAATCCCCAGGCCATGGCATAACAAAAGAAACCGGTTCCGCTCATTTCTTTGATTGGGAAACTGGCAGGATCTAACAAAGAGGCATGCCAACTACCATCAGGTTCTTGCAGGCCGGCAATACGGCCAACCATATCTTTATATAGTTTTATAAATTTAGCTCTGTCCGGATGGTTTTTGGGCATATTTTCTAATACACGTACCAAACCACCGAGTACCCAGCCATTACCCCTCGACCAAAATACTTTGGCGCCGTTTTTTTCTTTTTTATCGAAATAACTTTCGTCTCTGAAATAGAGTTTTTCAGATGGATCGTATAAAAAATCAGTGGTTTTCCACCAGAGTTTACTGGCCATATCCAGGTATTTCTGATCTCCGGTTGCTGTACTCAAATAGGCTAAAGATGGTGGTGCCATAAAAAGTGCATCGCACCATGCCCATTCCCTTTTATGGATATTGTTTTTCCAATTCAGGGGTTCGTCATGCGGGGCAGCCACGATACTATCGGCCAAAAGCCTAAAAGGCGAGATCATTTTCTTTTCTTTGTATTTGCTGTATAACTGCGCATAGGTTTGCCCCACACAATAATCATCTGCATAAAAGCGAATGTGCCCCGTGTTCCAGCCAACATCATTCCCTATATTAACTAATGTTTTAAGGTATTTTTCATTGCCTTTCATGTTTCCGTAAGCAAAAATGCCGGTATAACAGGCTCCATTGGTCCAATCTGCTTTGCGGTGATTAAACCCCCTTGTATTCCAGGCATTAATTTGCCAGTCGGCCACACGTTTCATTATTCTGGAAATATCTTCGGTTTTAAAAGATGAATCCCTGCTATCAATGGCAACCTTGGAAAAACCTGTAAGCCAGGTTATACACAGGATTACAGTGGCAAAAAATATCAGTTTTATCTTTGGATAATTCATTTGTAAGGTATTTTATATTACTATTTTACTTCTTCAATTTTTATAACGACGCTTTTGCGGTTTGCGTTTATTTTTGGATTAAACCCAATCATCATCAAAAACTCGCCAGAATAAGTGCTTTCACTATTGATATTGCTCTTGGTTTCCGGATAAAGGTTAATTTCAGAAAGTTTATACTTTTTTGCAGCATCTAAACCTTTTAATTTAACCGGCTCTTTTGAGCCCTTATCATAACGGTTATTAACCAGATAATTAAACAGCACACCTGTTGACTTATCGGTATTGGTATACATTACCGAAGCAACATCATTTTGCCATGGATCTGATAAACGGTACTGATCGCCATGCCATACCAGCTCTTTAATTCCATTGTAGGTAGCAACTGCTTGCCGGCAAAATTTAAGTTCTTTTTCATCAAGTTTGGCAATATCGATATCAAAACCCAGTTTACCCATCATGGCTACATCGGTTTTAAATTTAAGACTTTGTTTGCCCCAATCGGTAACATGGTTTGAGATGGCAATGGCCGGAAAAAAGTAAGAATATTCCCATTGGATAAAAATTCTTTCCATTGGGTCGGTATTATCGCTGGGCCAAAACTCCGTGAAATATTTTAAAGCTGCATAGTCTACCCTGCCACCACCGCCAGAACACAACATCATGGGCACTTTTGGGTATTTAGCTCTAATTTTTTCCAGAACCTGGTATAAACCTTTCACATACTCCAGATAAAGATGGCTCTGGTTACTTAAATGACTGGAATAGGCATTGTAAATGACCGCATTACAATCCCATTTAATATAAGCCAGATCAGGATTTTTGGTAAACAGATCATCAACAATACTGTAAACAAAATCCTGTACTTTTGGATTGCTGAGGTCTAAAACCAACTGGTTCCGGTATAATTTTTCGGGGCGCTGGGGCTGTTTAATGATCCAGTCAGGATGTTTTTCATAAAGTTCGCTTTTAGGGCTTACCATTTCGGGCTCTAGCCAAATACCAAACTTAACGCCGTTTGCGCCGGCCTCCTTTACCAGTGCACTTATACCATTCGGTAATTTTTTCTTATTTTCCTGCCAATCGCCCAATGCCGCATTATCGCTGTTTCGGGGATATTTGTTGCCAAACCAGCCATCATCCAGTAAAAAAAGATCGACACCTAATTTTTTGGTATCACCTAACAAGCGCGCTAACTTTTGCTCGTTAAAATCGAAAAAGGTAGCTTCCCAATTATTCAAAACGGTTAATCGGGAGCCATTTCCGTCTAAAATCCGATAGTTTCTGGCCCAGTTCTGCAGTTTTCGGCTTGCATCGCCTTTTCCCATATCAGAAAAGGTAAACAAAAATGCAGGTGTGGTAAAATCAGTATTTGGCTTTAACTCATAAGCAGAAGCATGGTTATTTGCCCCTGCAATAATGCGCAGGTAATTCAACGGATCAAGCTCCAGATCTACCCTGAAATTACCCGACCATTCCACACTGCCATACAATACATCACCATGATCTTCTCCGGCCGGTTTGTTTAACGAAAGCATAAAAGTTGGTGGCTGATAAAGATGTGCCCTAGTGCCCAGTTTACTATCTAAAACCTTAATGCCATGTGTGAGTTTAGTTTCTTCCGGCTGCATTTCTTTAGCCCAATCGCCATGGTATTGTTTTAGCCAAAACCCTTTTCCTTTGAGGTAAAGATTGGCCGATGCATATTTATCAAGCCTAACCGCTTTCTTTTCACTGTGCCTGATGGTGGTCCACTGCTCAACAACATCTTCATTGGCATATACCTTGTAATTCAGGGTTACTTCAAATGGATATACCGGATCTTTTAACCGCACTGTGGTTAAAAAAACATTGTTTTCCACCACCTTGGTTTCATGGCCGATATAATGGAGGTCAAGCGAAGTATTTCCATCGGCATGAACGACAGTTAAAGCGGGTTCAACCAGGTTTTGTGACCCCGATGCGGTATAGGCAGCATTTAAAATACCAGAATAATCATCGCCCTGCTGATATAAGGCTGCTATTTTATTATATTCTTCTTTATTGCCCAGCTTTCTTCCAAAATAAACCATACGAGGAACACTGCCTTTATCGGCTTTTAAAACGATTGCGTTGTTTTTGCTTTCAATCGGAATTAGGATAGATTGTGCCTTAACACCAAAAACAATGAATAAGGCTAAAAGAAAGGCTGGTAATTTTTTAAGTTTTAGTAATTGATTGATCATCATACTGGTTTATATTTTATTTTTGATAAACCCTGATGTAATCTACCTCGAACCTCGCCGGAAAGCTTGTTTTAGATGGATCTCCACCCTGTTTTCCGCCGATCGCTAAATCAAGCAACATGTAATGAGGCTGTTTAAACGGATTAATACCCGTTCCATTCTGGTTCACCAGTTTGTCCATTTCAACCTTATTCAGCAATTGATCATCCACATATAGTGCAATGCTGTTTTCGTCCCAATCCATGCGCCAAGTATGAAATTTATCTGCCCAGGCTTTGCCGCCAAGCGAATCGATATTTTTTTCGATGCTAAACCATGCGTCCTTTTTATTTTCACCCATGTAAGCAATATTGGCCAAAAGTTTTTTGCGATAATATTCCATAATGTCAATTTCGCCGGTAGCCGGCCAGGTACCTTTTGTACCTAATGTCCACCATGCAGGCCAGATCCCCTCACGGATATCGATTTTACCACGCATTACAAAACGGCCGTAAAGCCAGCTGTGCAGCCCCTGTGTTTTAATACTCGATGAAGTGTATTCTGCCTGTTTTCTGTTTTTCTTCCAGTCGTTACTTCCCTCTACAAAATTTGGGTTGGTTTTACTTTCTCTTCTCGCTTCCAGAACAAGGTTGCCATTTTCGCACCAGGCATTGTCTTCCTGGTACCATTGAAATTCTTCATTGCGCTCAAAACCGCGTTCGTAAGTCCACTTTGTTTTATCTGGAGCTCCCTTGTAGTTAAATTCTTCTTTCCAGACCATTTTATAACCATCGCTTTCTAATTTAGGCGGTTTTATATGATTTTTTTTTTGGGCAAATGAGGAGATTGCAAAGGGTAAACTGCAAAAAACGAACAGGTACCTTAATGAATATTTTTTCATAATAATTTTAATATGGCGAACAAAACAGCCTCTTACGTAAGGAGTTGTTATGCCAATGATATAATTGATGTTTGTAACCAGGTTTTATTTGTAACCCGTTAAGCTTAGCGGAAATAATGTGGGATAAGTCCAGGCATAGTCGTGGTGTGGATAGATAATCGGTCTGTGTGGGGCAACAAAAGCTTCAAAATCTTTGCTATGGTAAATACCATTCATGGCTTCAAGCAAATTTGCCGGCCAAAAACCCGTTTCAGTATTTTTATTGCCCGTTACAGGATTTTTAAACCAAGTCCATTCTGCAGGGTGCTGATTGTAATAAAGCAGGTAATCGAGTGCTTTTTTTACCGAAGTGCCATCTTTTTCGAGAGCATAAAGATTTTCTCCGGTCTGGTTATAAATTACCCAGAATGATGCAGAGATCGGCGCCAGCGAAAAATAGGTATACCAGATGCCATTTCCCTGACGTTTCACTTCTTCAACCATGTGCCCATCAGGAGCAATCTGTTTAAATAGTTCGTTTTTGATCATTTCAACGTTTTTTTGAAAATCTTCCTGATCATTTAAGTAAACATCGGCCAATAAAGAAGCCAACCTCGACCAATCGCCCGAATTATTATTGCGGTAACGGATGCTGTTGGCCGCGTGGCGGAATACATTTTTTGTCCATAGGGTAAACTGTTTACGATCTGCAGCTTTCCAGTTTTTATTGTTTTTTAGCAGTTCCGCTGCCATCATCATGGTTGTTCCAGAGTACGACATCACCAAAGAACCATCTAACAGGGAATATTTTTTATTGATAGTTGCCCAGGAATTCAAAAAATAAATGGCTTTAACCACATACTTAGTTTTGCCCGTTAACTGGTAGGCCAAGGCACAGCTATAGGCAGAAAAACCATCAACCTGTAAGGCCAGGGATGTTCTGCGGTGTCCCTCCTTATCAGCATAAAACCCCGGAATACTAAAATCCTCAACCGCATGCTGGTTAACCAGCAATGCTGAATCTGCTTTAACAATAAGTGCTTTAAAGGCGGTTAAAAAAGGTTCTTTTTTATTTTTGATCTGTTTTTTAACAAAATCGAGCTGCATTTGTGGGTGCATGCCACCGGGATTATCGCTGGCATAAAGATTATTCTGGAAGCTGATCCAGGATATCAGGCATAAGACAAGGGAAAAAATTAGGTTTGATTTAAGCTTGTTCATTGGTGTTGCTATTTGGTTAAATTACGATTTTGAATGAGAACCTGTTAATATCTCAATCCAGAATCGATCTTTCGAAGATAATGCCTGTTCATTTAAAACAAGGCATGTTATGGCATACATATTAAATGGAAACGTTCCCAAAGAATGGGAACGTTTCCAAACAGGATAATTTTAAATATAAATAGGCCCGAAAGTTTGCACTTTCGGGCTAGAATAGAGTTTTGAGTAAACTATATCCTGAGGGAGGATATGCGTTAATATCCCGGGTTTTGCAACATCAAGGGCATTTTTTGGATCTCGGCCAATGGCAAAGGCAAAAGATACATCGCATCCCTGAAATTTAAGGGTCGTGGTGCTGTACCAATGGTATGCTTGTAGGTATTGGTTGCACTTCTGGTGATAATATCAACGCTGTTAAAGCCTTTTAAAACGGTTGATGCAATTTTCCATCTTCTGATATCGTTCCAACGGTGATCTTCAAAAGCAAGCTCAATGCGACGTTCGTTACGTACCACTTCGCGCATTTCGGCAACGGTCATATTGGCTTTTAAACCGTACAAGCCATCTGCTCCCTGTAAAATACCCGCACGTTCGCGTAAGAGTTTCAATTTATCATAAGCTTTCTCTGGCTGGCCAGCTTCGGTTATGGCCTCTGCATAATTCAACAAAACTTCGGCATAACGAATTAATGGCCAGGCTCTTTCTGTTGTACCTGAACTTGCATTGGTTAAGTTTTCGTCAAGCATTTTACGGGAGAAATAACCGGTAAACTTATTTTGCGGCGTATAAGCATCAGATGTGGCATTGGCAATTGCAGAGCCTGTACTTGTGTAAGTAAACACCTGTGTTTTTACGCCCGTATTGCTGATATAAGATAGACCATTATAAATCATCGAAAACTCGAAACGGGGATCGCGGTTTACATAAGGGTCGTTTGCATTATAGTCACTACTTTCTTTAATCGATTTGCCATCGCGCATGGGGAAAGCCTCTGCCAAACTCTGCGTAGGTTTCATTACACTGCTCCCCGATCGTGTTGGCGGTAAATAAAAGGTTTCGAACTCTTTTTGTGCCGGGCGGTTATAGGCAAAAATATACTCACTGTTTACCCGTTTTAAAAACAACTGGAAAAAACCGTTTCCGGGCCTGGTTACATTATCTACATTGAGGGAGTATAATCCGGTATTGATCAGGGCCTCTGCAGCATTGGCAGCAGCCATCCAACGGTTATTATCCGCAGAGGGATAACCAACCAATGGAAGTAATGCCGGACTGGTTGTTATTGCGCCACCATTAAACAAAGGACTTGCCGCATACAGCAAAACCCTCGATTTCAGCGCCAGACAGGCACCACGGGTTACTCTTCCATAATCGATATCTTTATAAACCACAGTAGAAAGTTCGGTGGCAGCGGCATCAAGCTCTGAAGTGATGTAGTTTACACAATTGCTAAAATTGTTTCTTGGCAGATTAATGATGTCGTTGATTCCAAAAACCTGGTCTTCGATAACCGGAACACCGCCAAATGCCACAATCATATAATGATAAAAGTATGCCCTTAAAAAACGGGCCTCGCCGCGTATCCTATTTTTCATTGCAGCACTTAAAGGTGCACCGGGCAGTTTAGAAAGCAATAAATTAATCCGGCGGATATTTTTATAGGGTGTTGTCCAGAAATCTTTATCGGTGGCAAAGTTAGTAGAAACGTTATTTGGCCCGATTACGCCCTGAACATAAGAATCTGCCCAAACCGAAAGGTTATTGTTGCCCTCGGCATTATCGGTAGCCAGTTCTGTATTTCCCGTTCCACCGGCAGAGTTAAAACGTGATGGACCAAAGCTGTAACCGGCATCAACATAAATCCTGTTCAAAAAATTGATGGTCTGGATACTATCTGTAAAAACAGCATCTTCGGTAAGCCCATTTGTTTTATCATCCAGAAAGCTGGATTTTTTACACGAAAATATAACCGTTGCAAGTAGCAGTATTGTAATTATCTTTTTCATATCACTCAATTAAAAAGTAACGTTAATCCCAAAATTTAAAATTCTTGTCGGTGGGTAAGGTAGATCAGCTGCTGATTCCAATACCTCCGGATCCAGGTTATAAAGTTTATCCAGCTTAGTCCAGGTAAATAAATTATATCCGTTGGTATAAAGCCTTAAGCCTTTCAACCTTAATTTGCTCAACAATTTCGGACCTGCGGTATAACTGATTTCAGCCGTTTTCAATCTTACATAATCAGCCGGGATTGCCCAGAAATCAGAATAAAAATCGCGCGGGCTTTGACTTAAAGCCGTGGTATACAACTGAGGGTATTTTGCATTGTTACCAAGTTCGGGTGTCCAATGTTCTAAGTGGATCGGCAAAGCCTTACTGGCATTGTGGTGGATAACTGCACCCTGCGCACTGGCCACAAAATTTGTAGCCCCCTGGAACAATACCGTAAGGCTGAAGTTTTTATAGGATGCACCTAAAGTTAATCCCAGTGTGGTGGTAGGTAAATTGGTATACCCAAAATACGATCGGTCACTGGCATCAATTACCCCATCGGCATTTAAATCTTTATATTTCAAATCGCCCGGACGGCCACCGATAATCGGTTTTGGAACGGCCGGATTTGCAATATCCGCTACACTGTAAAATTCACCCGTCCAGCTGTATTTTAATACCGAACCAATTGATTGGCCCGTTAAGGTCTGGTATTCATAATTCTGGATCGCTTCATCGGCGAAAACGATCTTATTTTTTGCCAATGAGTAAGTTCCACGCACATAATATCGCCAATCGGTACCGATATTATTGTTGAAACCGAACTCAACCTCGAAACCTTTATTATTTACCTTTCCTAAGTTAACCGGCGGTAAATTCTGCCCGAAAACTGCCGAAACCGTTCCCCTGGTGGTCAAAATATCGTACCGGTTATTGTTAAAATAATCAAACGATGCAGTGAATTTACGTTTGAACAGCGCGATATCAAGACCGATATCCAATTTCTTTTCTTTCTCCCAGGTTACCTGGTCATTGCCTAAAGTACCCTCAGTGGCCAGGCCATAAGCATTGTTGGTTGCTAAACCGAAAAGTCCGGTCCCGGTACCAGCGGTATATGATTGCAGGTATGCGTAGGTTCCGCCTGTTCCATCAGCACCCACCAAACCATAGGAAGCACGGGCTTTAAAAAGATCAATAAACTTAATATTATCTTTAAAAACCTTTTCTTCAGCAATATTCCATCCAATTGATCCTGCCGGAAAGAACCCCAATCTTTTGCCAACCGCAAAACGATCGGTACCGTTGTATGCGCCACTTACCTCCAAAATATACTTCTGTTTATAATCATACCCCAATCTTGCGGTATATCCCCTAAAGTTTTCAGGAATAAAGTTGTAGCGGTTTCCATCAGCATTGTTCTGGTAAGTTTTGCTATTTTGATTGTACAAAACCAAACCCGTAACGTTGTGATTGCCAAATGAACGGTTATAGTTTAAAATGGCCTGCAGGGTGAGCGAGCTATTGGTACTACTGGCAGGTGAAGTAAGTGTAGGTATACTGAGCCTATAAACATTATCGCGCTGCCCAAAATTGTAAGCATCGGTTACCGGATCGTAGATATAGGAAATAAAACCTGTACCGCTTGTAGGGCGTTGTAAATTACGTGTATAGGCATAAAGATTGCGGTAGGCCAGCGTTCCTTTTACGGAAAGGCCTTTGGTGATAAAATCAAGCTTTTGAACGGCCGATGAAGCTAAATTGATATTATTTGAATAATTACGTGAATAACCATTATACATTAACCTGCCAATGAGGTTATTATTGTTTCTGCCTGAAGAATTTCTTTGCCACAAGCTGTAACCCAAACTTCCATCGGGATTATAAATGGGATAATTAAAGGGCGCAGTTTCTGCAGTACGCCCTAAATCGCTGAATAAACTGTTTGCACTGGCGTTGTTGCTGTTCAGTTCATCAACATTTCCGAATAAATCAAATTTAACATCGAGCGTTTTGGTCAATTTAACATCCACATTTGAACGGTAATTGTAACGTTTGTAATAAAATGCGCTGTTTAAATCGGCACTATAATCTTTTAGCTGACCGCCCTGGTTCAGGTAACCTATAGAAACAAAGTATTTAGCTTTTTCGGTACCCCCAGTAATATCAAAATTGCCGCGAAACTGTGGTGCAAACTTTTTAAGTAAAATATCGGTCCAATCGTTGTTTGGGTGCCCGTATGGATCTGTTCCGTTCCGGTAAAGTTCTAAATCCTGATCAGAAAATGTGCGTACAAAACTTGGGTTGGGATTAAGGGCGTTTGTATTGATCTCTCCCTGGTTAATAATCGACGCAGATTGATAAGCATCTAAATACTCCGGCCTTCTGGTCAACTGGTTTAAACCATATTCTGCCTGAAAAGTAATCTGCGGTTTACCTATTTTACCGCGTACAGTGGTGACCAAAATTACCCCATTTGCGCCTTTTATACCATAAATTGATGTAGTAGAGGCATCTTTCAAAATACTTACCGACTCCACTTCATTCGCGTTAAGGGAAGAAAACTGATCATAAGTAAACTCAATATCATCCACTAAAATAAGCGGATTGTTATTGCCCACATAAGAACCTACCCCACGTACATTAAAGCTGGCACCATCTCTACCCGGCTGGCCAGAACGTTGCTGACTGCTAAAACCTGTTACCCTACCGGCAAGTGTATTCTGCAAACTTGGCGATGGGCTTTGTTTAATATCCTTACCACTTATTGCACTTACGGCACCGGTTAAGGTAAGTTTCTTTTTTTCTCCAAAACCCACAATCACCACATCATCTAAATCTGTCTGGTTTTCGTTCAAGGTTACCATAACATTGCTAATGCCCTGAACAGAAACCTCTTTTGTGGTGTAACCTACCATTTTAAGGGTAATTACATTGCCTTCAACAGCCAACCTGAACCTGCCATTTGCATCGGTTAAGGCTCCATTTTTCGGGTTGGTTTTATCGATTACGGTTACCCCGGGCAAAGCACCACCCTTATCGCTCACCTGGCCGGTAATTTCTCTTTTTTGTGCCATGGCCGAAAAGCTGAGCACCAAAAGAAACACACTTAACATGTATATATATTTTCTCATTTCGTTATTTTAAAAAATTAAACCATGCGGATATTAGTAATAGCCCTCGTTTTGTAATAACCTGTTGTTTTTGGTAATCTCGGTGTAAGGGATGGGCATGTGATAATATTTGTTGCTGAAAACACTATCGCTTACATTTTGGAGCTCGTAAGTATTAACCGTTCCAGTTTGGGTGATTTTTAAACCCTGAAAGCTTCCGGTTAAAGCTGATCCTAATTTCCAGCGGCGGAGATCGAAGAAACGGTGTTCTTCAAAACAAAGTTCAATTCTGCGTTCGTTTCTGATCAAATCTCTCAGTTGCTCCTGTGTAATGCCCACACTAATGCCATAACGGTTGCCGGTACCTGCGGTAATTCCTGCTCTTGCCCTGATTAAAATAAGCTGTTTAACGGCATCTTCAACCCGGTTAACCTCATTTAAAGCTTCGGCATAATTCAGCAAAACCTCTGCAAACCTGAAATAAGGAAAGTTGTGGCTTTGGTTGGAATAGGTTGTTGAAGTAGAAAAATCAGCCATAAACTTTCTTAAGTAATAAGAAGTTCTGGTTTGTGTTTTAAAGGCCTGATTGGGTTTATCCAAACCACCTTCGAAAGTTTGTACCGGCCGGCCCAGCCATGCAACGGTGTTGTAAAAGATGATTGCTTTTAACCTTGGATCGCGGTTATCATACTGGGTGGCAGCAGTCTGCGTTCCGGTATAAGCCGAGCCATTTAAATTTGGAAAGGCATTCACCAGGTTTTGTGTCGGACTGGTACGGCCGTTACTTGTGGTTGGCGCTACATAACCTACTGGTGCATTGGCATTTTCGATTACGGTTGAGTTTGCAGATTGTTTTGAAAAAATAATATCGGTATTAATTTTTGTTGTAAAAACTGCAGTATAAGCGGTTGTTCCGGTTCCGGCCGGAAGTTTGTAATAACCTTTTGCAATAATGGCCTCTGCTGCTTTAATTACTTCTGTCCACCTGCTTTGGTCGGCATTTACATAACCCGTTAATGCTTTTAAGGTACTATTTGATTCTACACCACCACCATTAAAAAGCGGACTCGCGGCATAGAGGTACAATCTGCATTTTAAAGCCAGGGCAGCCTCTGCCGGCACCCTGCCAAACTCTGCGGCAATAACGGTAGATCCATTGGGCAGGTTTGCTGCTGTATAATCGCATTCGTTCGAAATGTACTCCACACATTCGGCAAATGTATTACGGGGAAGGTTCAGGTCATCTTCGAGATTAAAAACCTTATCGCCAACCAGTGGAATACCACCATAACGTTTTAACAGTTCGAAGTAAGCAAAAGCCCGTAAAAAACGCGCCTCAGCAACCTGCCGCTGCCTGATGGCATCAGCAATCGGAACAATGCCTATATTTTTCAGAAATACATTACACCGGCGGATGATCGTATAACTGTTGCTCCAGTTGTTATCCGGATAATTAACCGCAGTTAACTGTCCGTTGGTAAAAAGGCTAATGCCCGACCGGTTCGAAGATGGTACGGCATCATCAGTTGCCGCATCTAATAAATCGCCATCAATCCTGTTGAATCCTGTTGGCAGAAAAGAATAAATTCCCAAAAGGTAGGCTGTTGAAAGTGTTCCTGTTTTGTCTACAGGGTCGAAAACATCAGTTTCTGTTGTCCGCTCTTCAGGTTCATTTTCAAATTTCTTGCATGATGACGATACGATCGTCAACGCTATGATTAATAAACTCAATATTTTTTTCATAACTATAATTGAATGTTTACGCCCACATTAAATACTTTCCCGATCGGATAGGCTCCGGTATAATTTTCAGGATCTGCACCATTAAAGGTGTCTGAGCTCCAGGTATAGAGGTTAAGTCCGTTTAAGAATATCCTGGTCGATTTTAAACCGATTTTTTTCGTGGCAGCAACCGGAATGGTATAACCCAGTTCGATGGTTTTTAGGCGGATGTAATTTCCACTCCGCAACCAGTACGTTGAACTTACAAAGTTATTCTGTGCACCATTTCTGGGTCCTGAGCTGGTGGTAAGCCTTGGATAATTTGCGGTAGCTGCATTTGTAGGTGTCCACCTGCCTAACTGTGTTTCGTAAGCCTGTGCTGTTCCGCCTTGAAACTCACGATATGAATTTCCGGAGAGGTAAACCTGTTGATTTAATGCACCCTGAAACAATGCGCTAAGATCGATCCCTTTAAAGTTGAAACCGATTCTAGAACCAAGAAAAACGGTGGCTTTTTCTGAACCAAATGTAGTCTGGTCGAACTGATTGATGACACCATCGCCATTAAGGTCGCGGTATTTTATATCGCCTGGCTGTGGTGCGTAGCCCTCGATGGTTGGATAACCTGTAATTTCCTGTTGATTCTGAAACAATCCTTCAGCAATATAGCCGTAGTTCTGCCCTACCGGGTGACCGGTTCTGTACATCCAGGAATAAGGCTGACCGGTTTCTGCAGCATAAATTAATTTTGAATTCTGCAGGCTTGCATTTGCGTTGATGAAATAACCAAAATCCCTAAACTTCTGCGACCAGTTAATTTGTGCATCCCATCCGTAATAACGTTGCTTGCCAATATTCTCTTCAGGATAAGAGATTCCCAGCAAACCTGAATTATTTCCACGTACGATGCTTAAATCACTGTAATCATTTGAATAATATTCGAGGTTAAAGGAGAGCTGATTTTTGAATAAAGTTGCATCCAAACCTACATTGAAGAGTTTTGCTTTTTCCCAGGTGAGGTTCGGGTTAGCCAAATAAGATTCTCCAACCGTTGTTCCTGCTGCTGCACTCGATCCGAAATAAGCAACCGGTGTAGCGTTATAAACCTGCATATAGGTATAATAGGCAGTGTTATTTTTACCACTTTTACCGTAAGAAGTATAAAGTTTCAGGTTGTTTAACCAGCTCAAATCTTTCATAAAAGTCTCTTTATTGATATTCCAGCCCAAACCTGCCGCAGGGAAGAAACCATACTTAAAGCCTCCATTGTTTGGATAACGGTTGGCACCATTTTGCGCAAAAGATACTTCAGCCAGGTATTTTTCGTCGAAATTATAAGCCACATGGCCCGAAATTCCCTGGATGGTATAAGGTAGATTAGTGCCATTTACCAAATTATCCCGGTTAGCTAAAAGCACCGCATCAAAACCGTGTTTGTCGAAAGTTCGGTTATAGCCCACTGAAAATTCCTGAAAATCTGAACGGTTCTGGAAACCGATCGAGTTGGTGTTGCCCTGTTCGCTATTGGTACCAAACTGGCGGTAAGTAGTTTGACCTGTGCCCGAAACACCGCTGGGCTCAAAAACAGCAAATGATTTGGTCCTGACCAGGTTTTCGTTCAGGTTACTAAAAAAAGAAGCCCTGGCCTTAACCCACAGGCCTTTGGTTAAATCATCCAAAGTATATTTTAGGTAAACATCGGTTAAAACAGTACGTGTATTACTTAAAGAATAACCGGAGCTGATGCTCTGTGCCAAGATATTATTGGTAAACTGCGATGAACCACCATAACTGCCATTGGCATTAAATACCGGATAAGCACTGTTCGGCGTGGCTAAGAGTGAAGAAAAAATATTGTCTGCAGCTGCGTTTCCGGGATTATTTTTGTTTAAAATCCTTCCCTGGATGTAAATTCCAGACGTGATTTTATCGGTCAGGTTTACGTCTACATTAGAACGGATAAAATATCCTTTTACACTGGCATTTGTGCTGTAATTACTATTCAGATCGCCTGTTTTTAAAAAACCATCCTGGCTGATGTGTTCGAGGTTGATAAAATATCTCACATAGTTATTGCCTCCACTGGTATTTAAATTGTAACGGGCCATTGCTGCCGAATTTTTAAGCACCTGATCTCTCCAGTCGACATTTGGATACAGGTATGGGTTGCTGCCAGATTGAAAACCATTTAAAGCAGCCTGACTAAATCCATTCCTGGCAACGGATAAACCATCATTTACAATAGCCTCATTATACAATTGTGCATAGTTATAAGCATCAAGTGGGTTTGAAATGAGGTTTTGCAGAGGTTTTTGAATGCCCCACTGTCCTGTAAAACTGATCTGCTGTTTGCCTGGTGTTCCTTTTTTGGTTACGATTGAAATGGCGCCACCGGAACCTCTAACGCCCAGCATTGCCAGCGATACGGCATCTTTTAATACGGTAACCGATTCGATTTCTTCCATACTAATTTCTGTTACCGAACGAGGAATGCCATCAAAAAAAATAAGCGGACTCTGCCCCCTTAAGCGGCACGAAAAACCTTCGTTCAGCGGCTCACCGTTCCCCTGTGAGACAGATAAGCCAGCTAGCCGGCCAGTAAGTGCTAAAGGATAGGCCACTACGGGGGTAGTATTAAATTCTTTGCCCAGTACCATTGCCGTTGAGGCCGTTGATAATTTTTTTGGGGTATTAAAGTAAATAAGCTGTTTTAAATTCCTTAATGAATCATTGATCAGGGAATCGTTTGTTAATTGTTTATATGGCTTAACTACTGTTGTTTCCTGCGCGCTGGTACCTCCGGCAAAAATAAAAAGACAGCATAGCAATGCCATAAACGGTTTTATAAAAATCGACATGGTTAGTTTAATTTTTAAAAGTTAAAGGGATAATGTTTCGTTTGGTTTCCGGTTGGAAAGGCCGATTACATACACTTATATCCTGGCGGAAAAATAAGGTAAAGCAGAAACATTTTTGTAGTAAAATTCTCTCATAATATTTGGTTATTTGATTTGGTTGAAATCTGTTTACCAAAGATATTCAGCTTTTGATTTTGGGTATTATAATGTGCTGACTAAATTTTATGAGAACGTTCCCAAAAAATGGGAACGTTCTCATAAATCGATAAACCACTAATAATCAATACAAAAATAGATAAACATACTTACAACATTTTAAATAGGATTAATTATTAAGTGACTATAATCAGAAAAGAGATTGTATCATAAAGGCAATTTCTGCTCAGATACTGTGATGTAGAGCTTGTCGATGAAAATCGGGACAAGTAGCCGAAAAATCTAAACAGGTCATTCGGCAAGCTATCAATGACAGACTCCAATAGAATGGTCGTCATTGCGAGGAGGTATGACGAAGCAATCTTTCCTGCTAGCGATCCTTATTAGAAAGATTGATTCGTCGGCTGAAAAAGCCTTTCCCGCAATGACTATTCCTCCCGGCCAATACACCGTATTAAAACCTATCTGTCAATAATATTGATTTCTATGAAATAAATTATCCCTCAGCATGACAAATCTAGTTACAGCCTCACAAACTTAACGTACAATGGCTACCAGTTATCTGTTCTAAACGGAGAAGCGGGCAACCCCTCCACACTGTAGAGTTCGCCAACACACCAACCCTTAAATGCATATCTAAGGGCTATAGGCTGCTTAACTTCGGTACTGATTACAATTACTTTATCGTTTTTTATCCTTGCTGTTGCCGGATGGAAAATTTTATCGCTGCCTGCAACTTCGAACTGTGTTATTTTTTTGCCATAGTCGGTCATTCCCATTGGAATATTCGAAAATTTAACTGTCACCGTATCCTGTTTAACCTGCAGGGATTGATACCTTGGTCCGCTGAAAGCAATTCCTTGTTTATGGTAGGTTTTAGCCAGTGCCAAATACGCCAGTCTTTTCGCTACAATGGTTTTGTTTGCAGGATGGATATTGTGTTCTTCGCCAGCATCAATTGAAATGGCCATACCCGAGTTTTCTAATGTATCAGTTAATTTCAATTGCGCCTCTCTTAACAAAGGGACAGAGCGCGTGGGTTCTTTACCATAATCCATGGGTGCCAGTTGTACCCCATAAAAAGGCCAGGCACCTATGCCCCACTCTTTGCGCCATAGATTTACCATGATCATCTGCAAAGCCAGGTAATCCTGATGATTATGCCGGTTCTGTTCGCCCTGGTACCAGATTACACCTGCGATGTTGTAACCAACTAAGGGTTTAACCATGGCGTTGTACAAATTGCCAGGCATTTGATGATTGGCTTTTGATATGGCCCGATCTGCATTTATCCGATCGCCCAAAAGATTTTCGACAACTGTTTTATCTGTCCAGGCCTCAATTGGCGAGCCGCCCCAGGTGCTTTGAATGATGCCGATAGGTACGCCTAAATGTTTTTGTAAAAAACTGGCAAACTGATAACCAACCGCACTAAAACTACTTACCGAGCTGGCATCAGCTTGTTCCCAGTTTCCTTTAACATCTGTTTTTGGTGTTGCTGAAAATGCCTTTTCAACATGGAACAACCTTAAATTCGGGTTAGGTGCATCCATTAAAATATCCATTGAATTGGTAATGGGTAAACCGCCATAACCTTTCACAGGCATATCCATATTCGATTGGCCGGAGCATATCCACACTTCGCCGATTAAAACATCGCTTAAAACAATTTTATTTTCCTGATCAATATTGATGGAATAGGGTCCGCCAGCTAAGGGCGTTGAAAGTAAGGCTTGCCAGTTTCCATCTGCTAAGGGTTTAACCTGATAAGTTTTATGGTCCCAGGAAGTTTTAATGCTGATCGTTTTTTTACCGGTAGAAAAGCCCCAGATTTTTACATTGGTTTTTTGTTGTAAAACCATCCCGTTGGCAAATAATGCCGGAAGTTTAACTTCTGCCTGCGCATTAAATACCCAGGTAAAAAGTATACATAAAATGCTGTTTCGTAATTTCATGGTTAAGCTTTGATCGTTTTTTTATTTTTGGTTGCTTTATAAATGGCCAATGCGGCAATGAAAATAACTGCACCAACGCCAACAATTACATTGGAGTAGACATTGGCTAAAATACCCAGACAAACAATTCCTAAGCCAACAACGGCCATTGAGATTGCAATTACCCTGATACCGAATATATTCTGTTTTTCGGCTGCGAAATGCGAATCTATGTCTTTTGGTAAGTTTTCTTTTACCTGTAAGTGTTTATCTTCTTCCATTTTAACCGCTTTTTCGGCAACAAAACCGCGGTTTAAATAATACAATTCAAAAATCAGTAACAATGCAATCGGAATGCCCACGCCTAAAACGGTTTCCATGGTACGGCTCAATTTTAATTCGAGCAAAGATGGGGAGATCACTTTAAAAAACAGGTTAATTATTAATGAACTTATGGTTACGGTTACCACAGATAAACCGGTCTGTCTTTTCGAAAAAAGTGTCCAGATGATGGGTGCAAACAAAGCCCCACCGGCAATAGAGGCTGTACTTAATACTACTTCAACAATTCCGCCTGCACTTGGAATCCACATGGCAACCAAAATGGTCAATACACCAAAAATCAGGGTAAATAAACGGGCCATCCAGATTACTTGTTTTTCGGAGGCTGAAGGACGCAGCAGGTTTTTATAAATGTCCTGTGCAAAAACCGTTGCAGCCATATTGATCGTGGTATTTGCCTTACTTGATGTTGCAGAAACCATACCGGCCAAAACCAGACCGATTAAACCTGCGGGCATTACTTTCTGGATCAGCATCATATAGGCATCTTCGGTTTGCAGCCCTTGCAAATTTGGATTGATGATCCGGTAAATCATTGGTGGTAACATCCAGATCACCGGACTCACAAAATAAAGGACGGTAAAAATACCCGCTACTTTTTTCGAATTCTTTTCATCTTTAACACTGGTATAACGCTGTACGTAAGACCAGTTACCTCCAATATAAAAGGTTTGGTAAACAATAAAAGCGAGCATAAAGCCATAAGTATAGTCATCGTTAAAGGGCTCAAAAAAATGTGCCGGGGCTTTTGCAACCAGGTTATCAAAACCACCGATCTGGGCAAAGGCAATCGGGATAACAATAACAACAGCCGCGGAGAGGATTACAAACTGAACCACATCTGTAACCAGAACAGCCCAAAGTCCACCCGCTGCTGTGTAGAGCACGATAATTAAACCAATGATGAGAATACAGGTATTTACTGGTAAATCTGTAGCCACATGCACCATTTTACCCACTGGGTAAAGCACTGCAGCGGTTGTAAACAGACTTAAGAGCAAAGTCATGTAGGTATAAAACTGCTTTTCTTTATCGCCAAAACGTTTACCGATAAACTCTGCAGCGGTGGCAACCCCTGTTTTTTTCCATTTGGCAGCGATAAAAAGCATTACAATCAAACCGCTAATAGCCATGGTTAACTGGATGGCGTTGGCCACCACACCATATTTATAAGCAATAGAGCCCCAAACCACAAAAGTACCTGCCGAGAAATAACTGATGAACAAGGAAAGTCCGTTGATCCACCAGGGAGTTTCACCACCAGCCTCAAAAAAGGCCTGCCCGTTTTTACTCCCAACACGGGTAAAGGTTAATCCGATGGCGAAAATTAACAGGGCAAAAATACCCATGACTATAAAATCCAGTTTTACCATTATATCTTGTTTTGATCGGCATAGCAACGAACAGCAAATAAAGCTGCTGGAATGTTTCCTGAGGGATGCTGGAGCTCAATAGTTAAATTTTTAGTTACGATTTCTTTTTCAAAAGTAATCTGATTACGCGTTTGGTGGTTATTTTTTTGTTCAAAAATGATTTCGCCTGCATCATTTTTAATGATGTAACGCTGCACGCAGAAAGGCATTATATTTTCGGGATGCGTCATTAATACAGATTCCATCGGGTGATCAAAATCACTATCGAACCAAAGATCGATTTTTTTGATGCTTTGTGCGGTTTCCCATGCTAAATTAACGGCTGGTTGCGGATCGTTTAATGCTGCAACCCATGCATTGGGTTGAGAAACGGGCCGATCAATGCCATTTACCAAGTTTTCTACAGCAAAAATATGCTGCGCTGTTGAAATGCAGATAGCGAGATTTTCACCATTAGGGCGGCGTTGCGGACACCAGAACTCAAATTCATCAACGCCTGTTCCTGCTGGTGGAACCTGTTTTCCATTATTGGACACGGCTTTATTTTTCGAATTGAACACCGATAAAACCCCTGTTAAACGTTGTGCTGTAAAACCCATTTCTACATCAGGGTTACCGGCAAACATCAGGTATACATAATCATCTGTATTGATTTCGGAATCAAAATCTATTTCGATTAATTGCTTTCCTTTTTTAATTGCGATATTCTTTTGGCCTATTGTTTTATCTGGCGTAAAGTTTCCCTTCTTGCCTGAAATCTTCAACGCTACTTCAATTTCAGTATCTGTCAATGCATTAAGCTGCACGCTAAATATTGGCATTTTAGCTGCTTTTAAAGGGAACATTTGCGCTGATGGAATGGCTAAGGATTTCCAGAGATCAACGTCGTTAAAACCATTAAAACGGTATTCACTTGATGCACTCAGTTTTGCTTTTTGTGCAAGATCATTTTCATCTGCCAATACAAATTCAGGAATATACTGCCCTTCTCTGATTAAGTTCTGTTGTAAATTTTGCAGATTTTCCCCATCGAGTAAATCTCTTGGTTGTAACCCATTTTTAGCACACATTACAGCGGCCATCCCCGCAGCCTGACCAATGTAACCACAGGTAGCCATTACACGGGTAGCGCCAAAGGCTACGTGACTCACACTGATGATGCGACCTGCCAGAAATAAATTTTTGATATTTTTGCTATAGATGGAGCGGTATGGAATCTGAAAAACCCCTTTACTATGCCACTGGTTACAGCCCGGGCGTTCGCTATAAACCCCATCTGCGGGATGTAAATCGATAGACCAGCCACCAAAAGCGATGGCATCATTGTGTTTACGCTGCTCTACCAGATCCTGTTGCGTCATGATGTAATCCCCCTCAAACCTGCGGCTTTCCCTTTTACCGGGGATGGTACCCACCCATTCTAAGGTAAGATTTTCGGCCTCTGGAAAATTTCCGGAATTTTTAATATGATTCCACACCCCGTAAACTACTTTCCAAAGCTCCCATTTAATTTTTTCGGTATCATGTACTGTGTCCAACCGTCCGCCAAATTCTACCCACCATAATTTACAACCAAATTCGTTTGCATTGAAATTACGGAACCGTGGAATTTGGGTAATATCAGCTAAAGCAAAAGATGGGGGTATAAATTTTACGGGTTTTCCGGTATCCTTACTGTAAAAGTAAAGTGAATGACCCAAGAGTTCTCCATATTCTTCGGTTGGAGCCATTCCTTCGTTAAACTCTTCTTTATGCTCTGCGCCCATTCTAAATGCTGCGCCTGAGAGAAACCCAACAATCCCATCTCCTGTAGCATCGCAAAAAAGTGGTGCAGCCAACTGGTAAGCAGTAGAATTCTGACTGCAAAAAGCCTGAAGAGATTCGATGGTATCGTTATCTGTTTTATTTACCCCGTAAACAGCGGTATTGAGTAATAAGTGGATATTGGGTTCCTGTACTACCTTATCCAACAGGATCATATCCAAAATCATTGGGTTTCCTTCCGGGTTACGAAAGGTATTTTCGACCAAAAGTTCATCGATTACGCCACCTTCTCTTGCCCAACGGTTATTGTTGCCCATATGTGAAGTGGCACCAAGGATCCATAGGCGCACTTCGCTGGATGAATTACCACCCAACACCGGCCGGTCTTGCACTAAAATAACTTTTATACCTTGTCTGGCAGCGGTAATGGCACTGCAAACACCCGATAAACCTCCACCGGCAACAACCAGATCAGCGGATAAATCGACCTGATTTAAATATCTTTTTAAAGATGGTTCTTCTCGTTTCATGAAATATCTCTCGAATATGCAGGTGCTGTATTTGGTTAGGCAGCACCCCACAAAATTTTTAATTGATTTCGAAGATATTTATATTTTAAACCGGGATGAGTGATGAAACCTGCTAAAATATCATGGGAACGCTCCCGAAAATTGGGAACGTTCCCTTTAGATGACGTGGATACTTGTCCCATATTGCTTTAACAGTGAAACACGCAAGAACATGGTAGCGGTTTAAATAGCCTTTGCATTGATGTACTTTCGCTTAAGTTTTACTGTGTAAGATTATAAGAACAGGCAAGCTTATGTGTAACTTAAATACCCTATATGGTCAAAAATAAGATGCTAAGATTCTTACCTGTACAAACCACGGCATTAGACTCAGGTGAGCTAAAGTGTCTACGGTGGTGATAATACATTATTTTAATTGATCACCTAAGCCACCTGAGAACATAGTAGCTGTTCAATAGCATTTGCATCGGTGTAGATTCGTTTAAGTTTTCACCATGTAAGACATATAAGAACATATAAGCTTATATGTAACTTAAATACATTTTATGGTCAATCAAATTAATAAACCATTGGGTAGCTTGCTTTCTACTATATATTCTTCTTTAATTCATATAGTCCTTTTTATGGTTCCTGAAGACACGAACCAAGGCATTAAGGTTATATGATCAAAATTGATAAATCTTAACTTCCCTTTACGGTAGAATTACGGATAATCAATTCAGCATCAAGGGTCCTGATTAATGGTTTCCATTCAGAAATATCCTTGTCCATTAAGTCCAGAAGAAGTTCCATGGCATTACGGCCAATTTCGCGAACAGGCTGTGCAACAGTGGTGAGGCTGGGTTCGATAAAGTTTGATCCATAGTTATCGCTAAAACCGACAACAGCTACATCTTCAGGAATCCGTTTTCCCAGTTGTTTCAGAACCTGTATGGCCTCAATAGCTGTTGGATCGTTCACTGCAAATAAGGCATCGGCCGGATTATCGAGTTCAACCAGATGTTTAACGTACATTTTTACCTTATTCAGGGTAAGATCATAGCCAATGATCAATTCCTCATCTGCAGGGATATTATGCTTTTTAAGGGCATCGAGATAACCGTTCATTCTTTTACGACTGATTACGAGCGAACCTGGCCCGGCTAAATGCGCTATCCGGCGTTTGCCAATGCTAATTAAATGTTCCACTGCTTTAAAGGCGGCATCGTAATCGTTCACCACCACTTTCGGCACCATCATTTCTTCGCAAACGCGGTTAAAAAATACCACTGGAACACGCTTACGGATAAAGGCTTTCCAATGATCATAATTTAAAGTTTCCTTGGTGAGCGATACCATTACGCCGTCAACACGGTTAGCCAGCATTACTTTTGAATTTGCCACCTCGGTTTCGTAACTCTCGTTACATTGAGAAATCAATACACTGTAACCCTGCCTGGCGGCCTCTTCCTGTGCACCAACTACCACCTGTGGAAAAAAGGAAGTGATAAATTCGGGCAATACGATTCCGATGGTTTTTGTTTTATTGGTAATTAAACTGATGGAAAGCATATTGCGCTGGTAATCCAGTTTCTCGGCCAGTTCTAAAATCTTTGCACGCGTTTCGGTTTTTACGGATGGATGCCCCGTTAACGCCCTGGAAACTGTAGACTTAGAAATTTTAAGTTCGTTGGCAATATCTACTATAGTGGTTTGGTTACTCTTCATATTCTGGTTCACGATCAAAAAATATCGCATTAATTACTAGCGGCAGGATGGCTAATTATCGAAAATTGGTTACAAGTAAAGCAATTTTAATTAAACTTCAAAGCCGGCAAATCAAATACATATTATCCATAAAATTAAACTATAATCAGGTTAACGATGTCTATTTTTTATCCGGCATCACTCAGATTATGTTTTTTCTTAAATTCTGAGGGACTTAACTCAAACTGTTTTCTAAAACAAACGCTAAAATACTTTGCATTATTAAAACCGGTTTGATAAGCAATTTCGGCTATTGTCAAATCAGAATGTTCGAGCAGATAGGCACTCCTTTTCAACCTGATATTCAAAATAAATTCCTTGATCGACATGCCAACGATATCATTTATCTTCTGATATAAAATAGTCCTGCCTGTATTCATATCCGATACAAAAGCCTCAACAGAATAATTGGTATTGGCCATATTGAGTTCGATAAATTTCATTGCCTTTACCAAAAGCTCTTCGTCCATAGAGGTTATGGTTACATTGGATGGATCAACGACCAATCTTTTACTGTACATTTCTTTCAGTTCCTCCCTGTTTTTCAGGATGGTATCAATCTGCTGCAGCAGGTAATCAACCTCGAATGGTTTATCGATAAATACGGTGGCGCCAGATTCAAGCGCTTTAATTTTATTGTGGTTTTCATCGCCCACGCCAGAAACCATAATAATCGGAATATGACTGGTTTTAAAGTTTTGACGCAAACGGTTACAAACTTCAAATCCATTGGCATTTGGCATCATCAGGTCGGTTATGATCAATTGGGGATTAATTTTTTCGGCTTTGATAATCCCCTCTATTCCATCGCTGGCAGTATAAACATTGTATTTTTCGGATAAGCGGCGTTCTAAATAGGCCCTCATGGTAAGGTCATCTTCTACAAGTAAAAGACTGTTTGATTTCCGTGCATTTTTGATGGCCTGATCGGTTTCTGCAGGCTCCAGCATAATGTCGTCAATTTCCGAAAGGGTATAATCATAAACATTCCACTGCATATCGCCCAAACTGGCCTCTTTTTTTAGCGGTAACAGTATCGTAAAAGATATTTTACTGGTTTTATTTACCATCCAGATTTTACCTTCCATTATATCCAACAGTTCTTTAACTATGGCAAGGCCAAGTCCGGAGCTTTCTTCGAAAGTAGGTCTAAATGATGATAAACGGTTAAAAGAAGTGAATAGGTTTGCTATCTGCTGGTCAGAAAATCCGGTTCCCGTATTTAACACTTCTATAGAAACATAAGCCCTTTCCTGATCAACAGGATCAGTTAATTTCTGTTTTTCTTCATCTGTAGATTCATAAATGCGTACGCCAACATATCCCTTATTTGTAGTATATTTTAATGCATTGGAAAACAGATTGGTCAGGATTTTTTCGACCACATCATAATCAAAGGCAATAGGTAACTGATCGGTATATGCGGTAATATTGGTTTCAATTTCTTTTTTGTTGGCATACAACTCAAAAAGACCAAATACATCGCGCACAAAACCGATAAAATCTCCCATTTGGGGATTTAAGGTCACCTTTTGACTTTCTATTTGCCTAAAACGCAGCAATTGACTTATGGTTCGCTGTATGCGGGCAACATTTTTTTCGATCAATTGCATGTGCCCAACTGCTTTATGATCGCTTTGTACCATGGTTTCTTTTAACTGTTTAAGCGGCTCGAGCACCAACGTGAGCGGCGTTTTTAAATCATGAGAGATATTGGTAAAAAAATCGGTTCTGGCCTGGTTCAAATCGCGCATATTCTGCTCTTTTAGCGTCTCTAACGCCAGCCGTTCTTTAAATACCTTTTTATTGGTATAATACCGCATAATGAAATACAACAAGCCCATTGCAATAGCCGCATAAATAAGATAGGCCCACCAGGAAAGAAAAAACGGTGGATCGACATGTAGATAAAGCCGCGATACCTCATTGCTCCATAAACCATCGTTGTTGGCAGCCTTTATTTCGAAGGTATAATTTCCACTGGGAAGATTAAAAAAATGCACTGATCTTTGATTTGAGTTAACCGGCACCCATTTTTCGCCCAATCCCAACATCCGGTAAGCAAACTGATTTTTATCGGCGGATAGATAACTATTGGATGAAAACCTGATTTCTATATTGGATTGTTTATTGGAAAGCCGGATTTTGTCTTTTTCTATACCCGCCAACATGGAAATGTCTTTTGATAAGGGCGAATTTTTACTACTTGCGGTTACCTGATTGTTGTTGATGGAAAAGCCTGTAAAAAACACCCGTGGTTTTTGCGGATTTTTGTTCAGATAGCCGGGATCAAAAAGAATAAAACCGTTTGTGCCACCAAAAAGCATTTCTCCTTTTTTCGTTCTAAAGGCCGACCGGATGTAAAAAGAACCGCAGCTATTTTCTTTATAAAACCTGGCTTTCTCAAACTTCGCTGTTTTTTGCTCATAATAATAAAGGCCATCGCTGGTACTAAACCAAATATTTTTTGAGGCATCATCTTCTAAAATAGCAAATACTGTTTTTGGTGGAAATCCATTTTCGATATTGAAATTGATATAACTGCCGTCTTTTTTTAAAACATTAATTCCCCTACCCGAGGTACCCAGCCATACATCGCCGTTTGCCGCCTCGTAATAACAATTTAGGTGGTTAACGGCATATGGCCCGTTTTTAATAAAATAATGTTTGAGTATTTTCAGCCTGTTTTTATCCACTACAAATAGCCCCTGATGGCTGATCAGGCGAAGATTATTTTGCCTATCAAGGTATAGGGCCTCAATTTCAACATCAAATGATTTACCATCTGCCCCGATAATTTTAACCATCTCTGTTTCCCCCTGGCTTTTCCGCTTATAAAAAAAGGTTTTATCGGGATCTGTCATCCACCAGGTGCCTTGCTCATCACGTACAAAATCATATATAGCTAGAGGCTGTTTGTTTATGGGTGAGCGAAAATTCAGATCGCTGAATGTTTTCTCCGCCACGTTATAAGCTGAAATCCCACTGTTGAAAGTCGAAATAAAAAGCTGCCTTTTTTCCTGATCAAAACGCATCCGTTTAATGTTCGAGTTAAGCGAATTCGCACTTGCTTTTAGATAATATCGGAAAGAATCGTCTGTCCTGTTCCAATAATTTAATCCAACGCCCTCGGTACCGATCCAGATATTACCCACGCCGTCTTCCTGAAAACCACTTACCACAGGGTGGTTAAGCCCACCTAGACTTGGGCTAAAATAACGCACATAGGCATCATAAAGTGAACAATAAGCAATTTTACCCCCATAGGTTCCAATCCATGCACCCTGATCGGGATCACGATAAATGGTCCATATAGAATTATTCGGCAATGAAAAAGCATCGTTTAAATTCATTTTTAAAAGGCTGCTGTGTTCGGTAACCGGATCAAAAAGAAAGAGGCCAGCCTGTGTGGCCACCCATATTATACCAGCCTGATCGAGAAATAATTTCTTCGACATAATGGGCCTGTCTTTAGCAGCAGATACCAGGATGTTTTTTTTGATATTTCCTGTAGCATCTGTAATGTAGATGCCTCCTCTTTGGGTAAGAAAATAATATAGGCCATTAAATTCGAGCGCATCAATGGTTATATTGGACAGAGAGCCAAAATCAGCAAATAAAACAAAGCGATGTTTGCCTTTTTCTATCTTGTAAAGCAGATTTTCCTGGGCAACATAAACGTGGCCATTGAGGCTTATAATATTATTGAAGTATTTACGGGTTGGCAGGGCCAATTGTTGGGTTTTCTTATTTTTTTGATCATAGCAGAATACATTTTCACCCGATAACATATACAAATTACCATCATCATCTAAACAGAGCGATCTTATTCTCCCGGGTACAATTAGCTCAAAAGAAAAACGTTCATAGTTAAATTTCATCAGGCCGTGGTTGGTGGCCAGAAAAAGCCGCCCTCCCCTATCGGTAATCAAAGTTCCGTAAGCCCATTTCACTTTTGGATTACTGGCAGATACCACATCATTTAGCTGGTAAAAACTATTCCCGTCATACATAAAAACAGCATCCGGTCCGGTGTACCAGATCCGGCCTAAACTATCTTTTGTAATGCTCTGTATGCCGCCATAGTAGGAATTATCGGGCATGAGGTGAAAACGGTACCTGGAAATATCGATCGCAAAAGCAGTTTTAATGAGCAAAGTGCACAAGCAAAAAAACAAAAGACTGAATTTGCGAAATCTCATAAAACCAAGTGAATCGGGGGATGTTAAAGCCTATAGCCTTGAAAATTACTATAAATATTTGTTTTCTATCATTTTACTGAACTTTTAAAACTGCTATTTCAGCTCATGATAATCTGCAAAACGGATAAAATTCTCCCAATCATAAACATTCAGGTCGTGTATGCCCGTTCGGAAATGATAACCGATTAAAGAGTTGATCATTGGCGCATTAACGGCCGGCGGCGCTGCACTTAAAGCAAGTTTTTTTCCATAGAGTTTATATACCGGACTGGCATTTACAAGTGAAAGATAAGATCCACGGGGATCGGCCCATCGATCTTCCACGGCATTGGTGGTGTAAACAGGCCTTGGTGCCATTAAAGCAATCAACATGTGCTGATCAACCGGTAATTCGTTTACCCGGTTGCTGTATTTTTTATAATTGCTGGCAAACCAGTAGCCAAATTGTTTGTTAATCAAACTAACGGTTTCGCCATATTGCCTGCGCGAGAGTGATGCGCCGCTGCTTCCTGAGCAACTGCTGAACATCATGGCGAAACGCTGATCTAAGGCTCCTGCCCATAGTGAAGTTTTACCGCCCCTTGAATGTCCTACGATGGCTACTTTATGGGCATCAATATCATGGTCGGTTTCGAAATAATCCATAACCCTCCTGGCTGTCCAGGCCCAGGCACCAATGGCTTTCATTCCATCATCAAGGTTAAGCTGTTCGGGATAAAGCTGATCTATTACCCCATGCTGGTAGCTATCTTTTTTATCAGGCGCAGCATCAGCCACATGAAAACTGGCTATGGCATAACCTTTTTCTATAATCATTTCGGCCGGCCAGAATGTACTTTTTACTAAACGGTTGGGATCGGTATTTTTCTTACTCCGGTTATTGATGAGCAAAAAAACAGGCGCCGGTTTTTTTCGGTTGTTAGGGATAAATAACACGATCGGAATAACCACACTTTTACCCTTGTTCCAAATGTTGATCTTTACCTCTTTTAAGCAGGCACGGCCATCCATTGCATTGGTAACTTTACGGGTCAGTTCAAATTTAATGCTATCAAATGCTGCAGGCATTTGCCCATAAACATTTTGCTTAAACAGGGCTAAGATTTCGGGCCGCCTTTCGTTTTCCCAGGCTTTTTTACTTTTAACCAACTTACCATCGGTTTTCTGTAGTAAGTTGGGTAAGGTATATTGACGTACCAGATCTTCATCATAATTAACTGTCTCCCCCATAAAACGATCTGTTTTTATTTGGGCCTGGACCTGAAACAGAACCATTTCTATAGAAAGCATGAGGACCAATAAGGTGATTTTTTTCATAACGCCTGTTTGCATGGTAAGTTTCAAATAGATAATATAGCTTGAAAAATTGGGAACTTTAGGGAGAAATTTTTAAACTTTTTAATTACATCCAAAGATCTCTCCACTCTGCGTTGCTTCGGTCGAGAGGAGGAATATTATTTATTTCACATTCACATTCATCAGTTTCAACCAGCCATCGGTAGTAATCTCACCATTAACAGCGAGTTTTATACCCGGCAGGTTGTCTTTTGTGGTATCGATAATTGCTACTGCCCAGGTGTAGGTTCCGGCTGGTACATTTACATTTGTTTTTAAAGTGTAAGATGCCGGCTGATTTTTAAGCCATGCAGAAGGTTCGGCAGCGTTATCTATAAAAAGTTTTTTCACTGCATTGCTCCCATCAAGAAGGGCAAAAGCTACTTTATATTTATAATTCCACTGTGGGATGTTGTTTGGAAAATAACCCCAGCCCATGTTTCGCCAACGATGTGTAATGGTGGTTTCTGCGCCCCTATTTATACTTTCGGGCAGGTATACCTGATCGGGATATAACCGATAGCCGCCTTCGGAAATAAAACGCTGACATAGGTTAAATGATTTTGTAAACCAGGTTTCAATATCGCCAATACGGAAATCCATCATATTTACAGCTGCCTCTGCCGAGCTATCAAACTCACCCTGACGCACATCTTCGGGATGGCCCTCCCGGTACTTTCCGCTAGGATCGATCCAATAACGGTGTGTACCACTTGTGATCCAGCCACCTTCCATCACAATGGGGCGTTTAAAATTCCAGCTTTTCGCAAAGTTCTTTTCCCAACTTTGATAGTAATCTGTCATCCCAAATGCATCCTGCCGAAGACTGTACCCTTTTTTAATGGCCATTTCTAATAAACGGGTACTGTTGTTATTAACGCTCCCCCCACTGGCAGGGTCGGCAATTAAACGATGGTATGTCATTAATAAAGGCACCTTTGTAAAATTCTTCGCGTAGAGTGTCGTTATCCAATCCATTACCTCTTCTTTAAACTTTTCGGTACTGGCAACCGTTGCCTTAGATGGATCTTCATAAATAACACCATGCCCCTCTCCCCATTTCCCAAGACCATAACCATCAACAAATGCCGTGCGCTTAGGGTCGTTAAAATCTTCTGCCAAGGCCTGAATAAACTTGGCGTAGTATTGTTGAAAAACCGGATCCTGGGGATAAGGAGACTTCCGTTCGGGAAATTTACTATCTACAACATAATATTTGGCTCCTGCATCAATTACAAACTGTGGGGTATTTAAACCTTGATCCTGCCCGTCTGCTACAAAACGGAAAGCAATTGGCAAACCCCTGCTTTCGGCGCCTTTAATCATCTTATAAATTGCCGAATTTGGATTCCTCCAGGCGTAAACCCCATCTGCCGGATTAAAAGTTGCCCAATTGGTACGGATGTAACAAGCTGAAGCATAATCTATAGCCTTCACTTTTTTCCCTAAATCGGGCACATAATATTCGGTATCCCAATAAGATGCTAAACCTGAGCCTGAACCATACATCACCCATCCGTTTAAAGGGTTGCGGAACATGGTGCTTCTGTTGTACATCGGTTTTACAAGTGTGCCTTCGGCGGCTGTAACATCTACCTCCGCATTTTTTTTACAGGCAAAAACCATGATGCATGATAAGACCACTAATGTTTGTGAAACCAGATTTTTATAATTTAATTTTTTCATTTTAATAAATTTTAAAAAATTAACTTGCTGTTAAAATTATTTACCGTTTTTCGGCCAGTACTGTCATGTTGCGCAGATCGAAAATAAGCGTATTGGTACCCGACGGAATGGTGTAATAGGAATTGCGCTGTGCACTTGTTGATCCGCCGGATAGACTGGCTACCGTTCCCTGTACTAGGGTAAGCTCCTGTAGCGCCCCTGTAGCTGTTAACGGGCAGCTAAATGCGTAAGCCAGGTTTTTATTGTTATCTGTTCCACCATACACGATAAATTTGGTCTTACCTACCCTGCCACCGGTATAAACCAGGATCTGCGGATCGGCTAAACTAACTTTACAATCCATTTTAATCGGGTTTCCAAAACTGTTAATTGCGCCATGCATCCACAACTCGCTTACGGTAGTGGTTTGTGCTACACCGCCATCTCCGTTCCAAGGTACCAATTTTGGGGAAAGCGCCTGTGCCGGCGAATAAATGGTAGCAGTAGCTTTTTGCATATTTACCACAACGCGGTATTGTCCGGCAGTTTCTATTTTCCATGAGAAAGCTGTCTCTCTCATTTTAATACCAATTGCGGTACCATCATTCAAGGTAGTACTGGCATCAGCAGAAGCAATGTAATTGGTGGCACCGCTATATTCTACGGGAATCTGCAGATCGCCCGGCTGGAGATTGAGTACATAGGCATATTGATCGAGGTTCTCCAATGTTTTTAGCATTTCGACCTTGCTTAATCCCGGCACTGCACTTCCGCCCAAAAACACTTTATCGGCATCAAAAACAACTGTTCTGATCGGTGTCACATTCACCTGAACAGTACGTACCTCCGGCGCCTCAAAAGTAGCGCCACCCTCCCATTGGGCTACTACCCTAAATTCGACAGTGAAAGATTTATTTGTGGGTACGCCCCATTTTTGGTTTGCCCAGTTCTGTAACTGTTCAGAAGTAAAACTCCGGCTTAACGTTCCGTCATCTTCATAGTTCATAATTGCCGTGGATGAACCGAAGTTATTGCCCACTATATCCAGCTTGGTGGTATAAGAAACCAAGTGGTCATCTGATTGTGGCCTGGCCGGTTTCCAGTTAAAGGTGATGATATTTTTGGAGAGGTTATTTTCATCAAGCGTTATACTTGCCGATGAAGTGGTAAGGGCCATTTGTTCCTGTACTTTTTCAATATCGTTAATTCCCTTTTTGCAGGCGGCAAAACCGAGAATTAAGAAAAGTAAAGGCCACGTTTTGTATAAATATTCTATTTTTTTCATCGTTTTATTATAGCGTAAGTAGGTTTTTTACTTAATTCTATTCGTTTCAATGGGCAGATTGCAGGGTCGTTATTATTTACCATAACCTTGATTTTGTGGAAATGGCGCATCACGGTTAGCATCTATAATCGCCTGCGGAACAGGCCACAAAGTGTGATAATCCATCATTTTATCCTTGATTGCGTTATTGTACATTTTTACACGATCGACCAGTTTATTGGTGCGTAACAGGGTAAAACGACGGGTTTCTTCACCCACCAGCTCGCGTATGCGTTCATCGAGTAGAAAATCGATGGTCATTTGACCTGCTGTAACTACCGAAGCACTAGCACGTTTGCGCACTTCATTTACCGCATCGGCTGCTTTTGCCGTATTCCCCTGCCCTAAATAAGCTTCTGCAAGCAAAAGGTAGGTTTCTGCCAAACGGAATTTCATGCGGTCTTTATAACTTCCTGTTAGGCTTAGATTTTCTGCACGACCATAAAAGAATTTGGTAATGGCCGGGTTTAAGGTTTTCGTTGAGAACCAGGTTTGCTCAGTTATACTGGCCTTTTTACCAAATAATGAAGTTTCGGCAGGATTGTTATAATACCAGTTGCGTTTGATGTTATAATTTGAGTTCCTGATATCCGATCCCTCAAAAATCCCTGTAATGTTACCAGTTGCATTGGTTCCTGTTGTACCCACCCACCATTTCATCGGTGTAAGCTGGGCCAAACCACGCCCGCCTAAACTATCGGCTAAAACAAAACCGGTAATACCCGAATAATTGGGAATCCAGGCCCTTCGTGTCCAGTCATCAGAATTGGTACCGCCGCCGATCGTATTAAACTCAAACTGCAAAACCCAGATGCTTTCTTTATTCGCATTTTTAAGCCTGTTCTGATTATTTTCAACAAAAAGATCGCTGAATACATCGCCCGCTTTATCTTTAGCAGCACCAAACCTGGTTTTCATCAGACTGTAATAACCACTGTTAATTACGGCCAAAGCCGCCTGTTCTGCAGGTACATACTCTTTATTTAACAGGTACATTTCACTTAATAAATGATATGCAGCCCATTTGGTCAGTTTTCCATCTTTTACCTGGTCGGGGTTTGCGGGCAGGTACTGGCTTGCAAATTTTAAATCATCAATAATATGTCCCATTACCTCTGCTTTTGGGGTACGGATAAAATTGAGTTTAAAATCATAGAGTATGGTTTCCACATAGGGCACATCTCCATATAGGTATACCAATGTACGGTAAGCATAGGCCCGGAAGAAACGGGCCTCCGCCTGAAAACGTTCTTTATCTGTTGGGCTATCCCAATTGGTGTTTTTCTCAGAATACACCAGCATTAAATTGGCTGATGAGATTAAACTGTAAGCCCAGTTCCAATAGCTGTTCACAAACCGCTCTGATGAGGTAAGGGTAAGGTTGGCAAAGGGAAGTAAAGATGCATCGCTGTTGATTACATCGGCGATATCGGTAGCGGCCTGCAAAGCCTCATATGGGCAGGCGCCATTATGGATATAAGCACCGCCCTCTCCAAAAGTATTATATTCTGAACGGGTTAGTGCATATAAACCCGCGCTACCTACTTCAAAACCATAGGTACTGGTATAAGTATTGGTTGGTGCAAGTTCTGTTTTTAGATCCTCTACAAGAAACTTTTTACAGCCACTTATAGAAAATAAAATAAGCAGTGCCACACCTGTTTTTATGATATTTTTCATGTTGTTGTATTGCTTAGAAATTTACATTTAAACCGAACATGTAAGAACGGGCGGTAGGATAAGAAGCCATCCAGGTATTGTCGTAATTGAGTACCTGCCTGATATTTGAAAAGGTATCGAGGTTATTTACGCTCACATTTACATCAATTGCGCTCAGGCCAACTTTTTGGGCGAGTTCTTTCCCGATCCTGTATCCAAGGGTAATATTTTTGACCTGCACATAAGAAACTTTTTTGTAGTATCCATGGCCGAAACTATTGGTATAACCTGGGGAAACGATGGTTGCACCGGGATTTTCGGGCGTCCAGTAATTGGCATTGTGTACGTAATTGGTTACACCAAATGTCCAGGCTCCGATATTGGCCATATTATCATCACGCCAAACACCGAATACCCCGGTTAACAAGGCCGATAAATAAAAACTTTTATAACTCAGCCTGTTGCTTAAAGAGGCAGTGTAACTCGGCATTTTAGAACCGATCACTTTTCTGTCTTTCGAATCGATTATACCATTTCCGTCAACATCCTCTAATTTTGCTGATCCGGCAGCTGCACCCGATTGTCCTGTATAGTTTTCTCCTTTTTGCCAGATACCGATCATGTTGTAATCATAAAAAACCCTTAGCGGTTTTCCAATAAACCAGTTGTTGTTTACATCATCAAGCCCATCACCCCTTAACTCCACAATCTTATCTCGATCCAAAGAGAAAACGGCGGTACTGTTCCATTTAAAGTTTTTCGTATCAACGTTCAGCGAGTTCAATGTTACCTCAAAACCTTTGTTCTGGGTTTGCCCAATGTTATCCCAAATCCTGTTATAGCCATTCATAATGGGTACCGTACGGATCATTAAGAGGTCTTTGGTGTTGGATAGGTAAGCATCAACTGTTCCGCTCAAACGGTTTTTAAAAAACTGGAAATCGATACCAATATTTTTGGTGTAGGTGGTTTCCCATTTCAGGTTCGGATTACCGATACCATCACCAGCGAGATAAGCTGTATTTACGGCTGTTCCGCCATCGCCCCAGATATATTTTACGTTCGAATACAGACGATCGAGTGTTCTATAAGCCGTTATGGCCTGATTACCGTTTGCGCCATAAGAAACCCTGAGTTTTAACAGGTCGATCCAGTTTGCGTGATCTTTAACAAAACTTTCTTCACCAATATTCCAGGCTAGAGCAGCAGATGGGAAAAAAGCATATTTATTGTTTTCTCCAAATACCGAAGCACCATCGGTACGGCCGGTAAAAGTGGCGATATATTTACCTTTAAAAGAATAATTGATACGGCCCATGTATGACAGAAGTGCTGTTTCTGATAAGCTGGAAGACATGGCGAGGTTACGCGCCGCCGTACTCATCATGTAATAGCTGGTATTATCGGTTACAAAACCCTCACCACTTTGAGCGGTGCCCACGCTTTTGGTTTGCTGCATACTGAATAACCCGGTGGCATCAAAACGGTGATCGCCGATCGTTTTTTCGTATTTAAGTACATTTTCCCAGGTATAATCATTATAATGACCGTTGTTGACGCTGGCCTTTCCGCCAACCAAACCAGCCTGCTCCCTCCCCTCGAAGGTATCGCGACCATAATAGGTTCCGGTAAAGCTGCTTCGATAATTATAACCTAAGTTAGATCTTAGCGACAGGCCTTTCAGTGGCAGTTTAATATCGGCATATCCCGTAAGGAAAAAGTTCCGGTTAATCCTGTCCTGATCTGCATTTACGTTACGCATCGGGTTAACAATAAGAGAATACTCCATAGGTTCGGGAACATAATAACCCGCAGCATCTTTATATTTTCCGTAAGGGCTCTGCTTAATGGCATGTTCGATATTCGGCGTTACCCCACCATCGTTTCTTTGAGAAAACTGTGTTCCGATACCGATAGTGAACCAGTTATTGAAAGTCTGATCGATATTGGCAGTAATATTTAACCGCGAGAGTTTAGAATTATAAACCACTCCATCTTGTTGCAGTGAAGACGCCGCTGCCATATATTTTGTGCTTTCTGTTCCGCCATTAATGCTTACCTGATGATCCATGGTAAGGCCTCTCCTGAAAATGTAATCCTGCCAGTTATTGGTAATACCGTTTTTATAATTTTCACGTTCGGATACACTCAGGATATTTCCGGCAATGGGATCGAGCTGATCACCAGTATAGCCTGATTTTAAACGGCCAATATCTTGTTTGAACCTGATAAATTCGTTCGGACCCATTACATCAATGCGTTGCATCGGTTCGGCAAAACCAATCTGGCCTTTGTACGAAACTTGTGCTTTGCCCAACATGCCTCTTTTGGTCTGGATCAGGATTACCCCGTTAGAACCACGCGAACCATAAATGGCTACCGCCGAGGCATCTTTTAAAATGGTCAGGTTTTCGATGTTGTTTGGGTCGAGATCAACCAGTGAACCACTATATGGAATTCCGTCCAAAACAATTAACGGTGAGTTATTGGCAGAAAGTGAATTTTCGCCACGGATAAGCAGGCTTTGATCCTGACCGGGTGCGGCATTACCTGTGCTAATATTGAAACCGGCCACCTGCCCAACCAGGCGGTCCATTAAGTTAGGTGTAGAAACCATGTTTAACTGATCTTTTCCAACTACAGCCAGGCCACCAGTTAAATCTTTCTTTTTGGCTGTACCATATCCCACAACCACTACTTCATCTAACTGTTTATCGCCAGCCATTTTAACATTTATGGTTCCTGAAGGATTTACTTTTACTTCCTGATTGTTAAAGCCGATATAGGAAAAAACCAGTATCGCAGATGGAGTGGCCTGCAGGGTATAATTTCCATCTCCATCGGTAGAAGTACCGGTATTGTTTCCTTTTACACGAACGGAAACACCTACGAGCACTTCGCCCTTCTCATCGGTAACTTTTCCTTTAATTTTAATAAGATCCTGTGCATAACTCATACTCGCTGCAAATAAGAGCAGTGCAAAAGCCATGAGGTAGCCTTTAAGCTTGATGTGTATTTCTTTTATCATTTAGATTTATATTGGTTAGTATTTAGTTTAATGGTTTTCCTCGCTTTCATCCCGTATTCGAAATGAAGATTGTTTGTTAATTTTTTCTATAGGCGCTTATTTAATAGTTATTATTCTTTTATTTGATAGCGTTAATCCGAAACGCAAGTGATGATAAAGGCTGTTATCCACTTAAACCCGTAATGCATTGGCTTTAATTGCAACAGGCTATCGGGCTAATTCAGGTATAGGTAATCACATTTTGATTAGTTCAAAAAGTAGGATTTTGCTGTCTTGGAAGTCTTGGGAATTGGTATTTCGGAAATATGCTGTTTAATAGGCACATCCAAAATAATCAGTTGTAAAATGCTCATCATTGGTTTAGTATTATATCTGGTCATGACAAAACTAGGTCTAAATACCATTGCGGAGGGTTCGTTTTTGTACGGAAATGGTTTGCTTTTGTACAACAAAGGCCATTTCTGTAAGCTTTATTTTATCTGCTCAGAAAAATGAAATATTCTTTGCGAGAGTAAGGTACCTATGAAGAGACGAAATTTTGAAGGATTGGATATATGCCACATTCTTTACTATTCGCTCAAACAGGTAGTTTATTCGAATTTTCTGCAGTAAAATTATCAAAAGCTCATTATCAGCAACTGATAACGTTATTTTATTAATAGAATGAGTTTATGAGAGTCAATAATTAAAAAAATAAATGCTATGAAGCTATAAATCGCATCTGATTTTTTCTATTGTAGATCATTTGGATAAACCAAAATAGATTGACCCCATGCTACCAGAAATAAATTTTATGTAAATTATTGCTAGTCTTTCTATTAGTATTTCAGCGCAGAGGGGTCAGTTAGACTGGTTTTTCCATATAAGCAGCTCCGACAGCTAATGGACTTACACCATACCTTTAATCATGAGAGCTTCCTACAGGCTCCAATTTCGCTTAAATTCGAAGAATTATTTCTTGATACTATAGTCTAAAAAAGCGGTTAGGACAACCAAAACGACCACTTTGCTCTGTAATCGGGCGTCACTATGAAGCGGAATGCGGCGTCACTTTGAAAACGTGACGAGCGGCCATTTTCTCTGAAATACCCACAAACACATCTTTACTCAGCAGGGAAATTTCAGGCTTGCCCATCTTGAGCACAGCCGGTCTCTATGCTAAGTAGTTTTTGATCGGATTTGAGCTGAGAACTGTAGGGTTTACAATATGGGCAATTCAAAATGGAAAACAGATCCAGCCCCCTGCTCGCTATCTACCCAGATTCGGCCGTTGTGGAGGCCTATGATTTCTGCTGACAGGTAAAGTCCGATACCAAAGCCAGATATGGTCCGGCTAATGTCGGTTTCCACACGGTAGAACCGTTCAAAGAGCCTTTGGCACTCGGAAGGCTTTATACCTATCCCCTTGTCCTCCACGCTGACCCTTACGCTGTTTTCACCAATCACGCAGTCCAGGTACACCTCTTTTTGGCTTCCAGAATATTTTATGGCATTGTTCAAAAGATTGCTAAGAACCGAAGAGATCTTGTTACGGTCGGCCAGCACGGTTACCTCGCAGACAGTTCGGAAATTAATCTCAAACCCCCTGGAAGTCAGAAGGGATTCCTCAATTGTTTCGCTGATGAGGGTGTCAAGTCTGAAAATTCCCCGATCCAGATAAATCTTATTGGACTCAAGTCTCGCAATATCCAGAAATCCATTGATCAGGGATTCCATTTTCCTAAGCTGTACCGATACCCTTCCGAGCGTATTCACCGCTACAGGATCTTCCACTATCTTTGCCTTTGAAGCCAGGAGCTGGAGATACAGGCTCATGGAGGTTAGTGGGGTTTTCATTTCATGACTGACCATGCTTATAAAATCATTCTTGCGGATCTCGTTCATCCTCTGCTGGGAGATATCGATGATCGTTCCGGTCATATAAAGTGCCTGCCCAATTTCATCATAATAGGTCTTTCCCATTGACCGTACCCATTTTGGGAGACTTCCACCTCTGGGAAGAATACTGTATTCTTCCAGATAATCGTTTCCGGTTTCAAAAGCCAGTTTTCTTGCCGCGAGAATCCGGTCCCGATGCTCGGGAACGATGATTTCGCTGACAGAGGTTATAGAGATCTGGTCTGGCTGATCGAAGCCGAAAAGTTCTGCAGTCCGCTCGGAAACCTTGAGGCTCATCCCTTTGAGGTCTACGGTCCAGGTGCCAATCCGCCCGGCATCAAGGGCAAGTTTAAGGATATCCTGCGTAATTTCAAGCTCCTTGCGAACGTTGACCATATCGGTAACTTCAAAAGCAAACACAATGACGCCGTCTGGATTACCGTGGTTATTGAATTTGGCTTGATAGATAAAGTTAAAATACCGGTCCACAATCTTTCCACCGTCCGAATAAGCAAGCGGGATCAACAGAGAATCACCCGTATAAGTTTCGCCTGTTGCAAAAACATTTGAAATGATCCTATGGATATCTTGATCGCGAATCTCCGGGACCGCTTCCAGTAAAGGTTTCCCCAAAAGCTCCCTACCGGGGAAAAACTGCTGATACCCACTGTTAATGAACTGGTAAGTCAGTTCGCTTCCCTCCAAGATGCAGATGCCTGCAGGGGCCTGTAAAAGAAACTGTTTGAGCCTGTCTCGCTGTTTTTCGGCATCAGCCTTTGCCGATTCACACTCCTTATTGGAAAGGGTCAATGCCTGGAGGGCCTCTACTTTAGCGGTTGTCTCATTGCAGATAACCAGTACGCCACAGGAATTTCCAAAGGAATCGTTTACACTGCTATATCCGAAAGTCCAGTAAACATCCTCCATTCTTCCATTTCTGAAAATTGGAATCAATTGGTCTTCGCTCCAGATGGGCTCACCGGTTTTCATCACCTTCTGAATTAAAGGATTGATAACTTCCCATATCTCGGGCCAGTAATCCACTCCTCTCGACCCAAGAGCACCTGGATGTTTACCGTTATTGCCAAGACTTGGACGATAAGCATCATTGTAAAACTGAATCAGTTCCTCGCCCCACCATAAAAACATTGGGAACCTGGAGTTGAGTAAAATGCTAAGGGTAGTCAAAAGATTGACCGGCCAGCTTTCACTAGGTCCTAACGCGTTCGAGGACCAGTCAAAATCGCGGGTAAGTTCCCCCATTTCTCCGCCGCCCTGAAGGTAACCAGAAACAGAACTGTTTTTAAGATCGCCGGTCATATGCCTGAGTAAAGTGTAAGCTGAAAGCCAGGTTATTATTCTCTATTTTCATAAATGGTTTATATTAGAAAGAACACCAAATCTCCAGATAAGTTTTCCTAACCTAATTCCAGCATCCTACAGTTATTTTTTCGCATTAAAGCTCAGAACAAAAAGTGAATGGGTGGCTAAGACGATTAAATTTCGATCCAGACCGGGGAATGGTCACTGATGCCCTTAGCAACCATTCGACAGCGTTGATGGGCCACACGATCCGTTTTACCCAGGATGAGGATGATGCTGCAGACCTTGTACAGGAAACAATGGTCAAGGCGATCCGCTTCCGTGAAAGCTTCCATGAGGGGACAAACTTAAAGGGCTGGTTATTCACGATCCTGAGAAACACGTTTGTGATTACCTATGGCCGTGATAAAAAATAAATTGTTGTACAAGATGATGAGATTAGTTCGGAAAATCTTGCCTATTCTGCCGAGTCTAATCTGGCGGGGGGCGATTTTGTAATGAAAGATGTCCAGAAAAGCGTAGCTCAACTTCCCGAAATCTACCGATCATCGGGATTACTTTCAATATTTAAAAGCCTTTTTGTTGCTTATTGAACCCATAGTGAAAGATTTAAAAATGAAAGGTTTTATATACTATTCTGCCCTAACCACAGGTAAACAGATCGTAGCAACAGTCCCGCGCCCGTTATCGCCCAAGCAGATTTGAAAACTTGCCTTAAAACCATTATGTTGCCTGTTGATCATTTCCACCCTTTCCAAAATAGACCGGAGTCCAATAGATTTTTCTTTTATGCCTTTGGGAAGCAGTGGTTTGGTATTTTTCTGATAGCCAACTCCGTTATCAGCAACTGTTATACAAATATGCCCTGCTCCAAAATTTATGGCTACATCTAAATGCGCATCCTGTAGCGGCGATTCGATCAGTCCATGCAGTATTGCATTTTCAATTAATGGCTGGATCAGCATTGGTGGTAAAAGAAAATCCTTAAGTTGTACCGCCTCATCAACCATAAAAGTGTAACTAAAGGCACTATTATAGCGCATGGCCTCTAACTCGGTATAGAGTTTGATTGCTTTCCATTCTCTGTCGGCGGTGACCATGCTTTTGGTGGAGTTTTCAAGAATCAAGCGGCTTAAGGCCGCAAACTTTTGGATCAGCCTGGAAGCCACTTTTTTATCGTTATCCATAATGTAGGATTCGATAGAGTTTAATACATTAAAAATAAAATGTGGGTTCATCTGTGAACGTATGGCTTTCAGTTCACTTTCTGATAACTGGTTCTGGTAACTCAGTTCGCTGTTTAGCTGAGCGGCCTGTTGTTGCTGTAGCGTGTTTTTAAACCGCAGCTGCCTGATCCGGTATTTATTGTACAGAAAAAGTAAGATAGAACTGAGTAGCAGCACGAGTAATACTGCGTAAAGCCACAATTGTTTAAGTTCTAATTTATCGAGTTTCTGCTGTTGCGAAAGCTGCTTTACCTTAACAGATTGCAATTTTCCATTATTTATAGAAATCACCAGTTGTTTTTGTTGTTCTTCTTTCTGCAGTTTTTCGTTTTGTAACTGTACCAGCTGCAGGCTTCTTAAACGCTGGCTTGCATTAAGCTGTTCTGAATTTAGGGCCAATTGCAGCCGCTGCTGTTTCATCTGCTCATCAGCCAACGCTTGTTGCTGTTGATAGGTAACCTCTTTTTTATCAAATTCGTATTGTATACTAAGCCTGGCTATTTCGTCTCTTTTTTTGCTGTTATTAATGCTATCTTTAAAAAGCGAATATTTTTTATAATAGAAAAGTGCACTGTCTGTGAAATTAAGTTTTTCGTATACCTTACTCAGTCCTTCACTGGCATCCCGTTGTATTTCGGGTATTTTCAAATCCTGTCCTATTTTTAATGACCCCAGGCCATAAAATTTTGCGCTTACCAGATCTCCTTTCTTAGCGTAAGCTTCGGCAGCATTCTGCATGTTAAAGCCTATACTTTTAGTATTCCCCAACACCTTGTTCAAAGCAATTGCTTTCAGGCTATAATTCAAGCCCAGGTCATATTGCCCGTTCTGACTGTAATAGGAAGCCAAATTGCCTGTTTCACGGGCATAACTTACTTTGTCACCTAAAGAGTCAGCTAATTTTGCAGATTTCGTTGCATAGAAAATGGCCTTTCCGAAGTTTTTTTGATGGTTATACACATTTCCAATGTTTCCCAGTGCAGGTATAATTCCCATTTTATTGTTCAGTTTCCCGTGTGCTACAATTGCTTTCTGAAAATGATCAATTGCTTTGGCATAATCTCCGGTTTCCATATAAACCAATCCGATATTCCCATAAATGGCAGCCTCGTCCCGCTTTCTGTCTCTATAATTATGAAGATCAGTTTCAGGGATTTGACTCAGCATTTTAGTAGCCTGTTGATAATAGTTTAACGCCTGCGGAAAATTAGACTGATAGAGATAAATGGTAGCCATATTGGAAAGATCGCCGGCAATACCATAAGCATTCTGTTCAGCTTTATCTTTAAGTAATGCACTACTTAAAGCTGATATGGCCTCAGGAAAGCGGGCAAGGATATTTAAAATAGCACCTTTTACCCTATAGCAGCTTGCCAAAACGCCTCTCTCTTTGATATTACTCTCGAAAGAAAGAATCTGATCGATATAAACCAGGCTCTTCTTCGGGTTTGAACTGATAAAACTGATACTGAGAAAAAACAGATCCTTGGCTTTTTGATCATTATTATAAGGATTTACCAGGACTGCTCTTTCCAAAGAATCGATTTTTTTCTGCTGTGCGTATACGTTTACGTCCCCCACGCCTATAATAATTAAAGCGAGAAACATACTCCATAAAAAGCTAAAAAAAATCTTCATCATCTGGTTATTTAACTGATAACAAACCGGTTATTCAAATTAACAGAAAATTAATTGGATAACTATTCCCCTTTACTAAATGAAACAGGGTATCCACTCATTGAAACGGGGTCTTGACGTAGGCAATTGTTCCTCCAACATCATTCCGTTTGATACTGAAACAAAACCTTATTCTTTTCCTGCTGTTTTTTTGCCCCTGCCTTCCCTCAACCTATCCACCCCTTCACTCATCTATGCATCTCACTCAATCATTATGAAAAAACAGCATTTCCAGGCTAGCTAAACTTGTATCAGCAAAATGAAATAAACATTAGCTCATCCTAAAAATACAACCATGAAAAATTTAATCCTTGCGATTGTCTGTTGCATCTTACTTGCCATCGCCTGTAAAAAAAATAGTGACCAGGCCCGGGAAGTCATTAAAGGCGACCTGAAAGAAACTATTGAAACCGTAAACGGCATTACCTATAAAATTTTTACCGGCAAAGATGCCACAATCTTTAAGGGCATTTTAGTGATGGGCAGTGGCAACGACGAAAATAACCCTACCGAAGGCATTTTAGATGGAGCAGCCGAAACTGCAATCTGCGAAAAAGCAGCTGCTAACGGTTATGCCGCGGCCATTGTGAAATATCGTAAAACGCCTGGCAATACCAGCTCCGATGCCTGGAATACCAGTGCTAAAATGATTGGTGAAGATTACGATAAATGCATCGTAGCCATAGCTGGTAAATATAATATCAGTAAAGCGAAGGCTGTAGTAGGTGGCTACTCTTTCGCCTCTTATATGCTCTTTAGCGATATTTCTGCCAATAATACGCTCAGCTATTGCAAAGGTGTGCTGGCAGCATGTGGCGGAAGCGGCGCCTGGAATGCCCAGAACTTTAAAGTTCCGGTTTTTGCCATCAACTGCAGTGGCAACAATGAAGGAGAGTATTATGGAAAAGGGCTTTATGATCAGATACCGGCAAACTCACCGATTAAAGCCAAAAGTGAAGGCATCACCGATAATGGCTGCAGCACACACTGTGGCGGTGACTGGACGGACAAAATGTACAGTAAGATGGTCGTTTGGCTGAATTGAAATGAACCAAGGAGGTTAAAAGTAACCTCCCCTTAAGTAAAAATAATCAACCCTTAATTTAAAAAACATGAAAACATTAAAATTGACATTAAGCGTCCTGATGCTAATGGCCACTTTAGGCGCCTGCAAAAAAGACAAGAGTGATCCTAACGATCCAGGCAACCCTGAAAACATCCAAAAGGTAGCCAAAACAGATTTATTGCCATACTACATCGTAGCGGAACGTAAAACCGGAGACCAGAAGCTGGCCATTATGACTTTTACACAAGATGGTGACGGGCTTAAAGTAAACCTTAACCTTCAGGGCTACCTGAGAAGCATAACAGCAGCGCTGACCGATAATGTGCTCAGCTTCGATTTAGATGGCACCGGCACTTATACCTACCGTTATACCCTTGAAAAAAATGCTTCTGGACAGTTAACGCTCAAATCTTACCTATATAGTGATAAGACCAATACAGCGCAAGGATTTGAATATGCGGTTCTGGCCAGCGCCACAACTGTTCAAAATTATGAAAATGCCGATTTCAAAACAGGCAATCTCCTTTTCAGGTTTAGTGCTGCGAAAACCATCGATTGGGATATCAGGGAACGCCAGATTGGCACCAAATATTATCCACCTCCAATCAATCAAACGCTTCCGGTTACCGGCATTGCTCCCGAGGTATCTATACCCTATTACGCAATAGGCACAGGCAGCTTCAAAGCAAACAGTGATTTCATCGGCGCTATGGTACCTAACTGGAAAAATGTGAACAGCCCGGTTATGGTTGTAGAACGCAGCAATATCATCTATCAGGCCAATAAACAGTAATCATCAACTCTAAAAACAAAAAAAATGAAAAATATTAAAGACATCGTGAAAACATTAATCGTAATGAGTGTTTTCTTCATCCTGGCTTCATGTAAAAAAGATAAAGACGAAAATGGAGCATCAGGAGCAGTAGCTGGTAAATTCGATTACCAGAATAACAGCAACAATATTAATTCCGGAGATTACAGAGGTGGAAATGGCGATGGTGCGTGGCTCTATTTCCTCACCCCCGATTTTAATTCTGTACAGATCCGCTTCAAAAACCTGGGCAATTATGTCATTCCGATCGGCTCTTTCACCTATAAAAATGGTGCACCTTACAATACGGCCACAAATTTTGCCGGAGGTGCAGTAACGGTTAACAATGTAACCGATGAAATAAATGGCGGCACTGTGGTAATTGCCAAAGATGGCGACAAGTATACCATTACGTTTGATGCCACTACTGGCAAAGGCCCCTTAAAAGGCAGTTATACAGGCACGTTAAAAAAAATCTAATCAGACCGGTCATGAAAAACCTTAAAAAATTCGCTCCCTTATTGTTCCTGCTGCTGGTGGCAGGAGCAATTAGCTCTTGCAAAAAGAATGCTAAAGACGAACCAGTTGATAGCTGTGGCATACCTGAACTGCAGATGACCGCTTCAGCAGATGTGAACAATCCCTGCGGAATTGCGGTATCGGCCGGTGGTAAGGTAGCCGTTACAGAATTTAAACAGCCATACGGTTCAACAGGGACTACAAAAATCTGGAACAGCTATAGTGATCTGCTGGCAAAAAAAGCAGCTGCTCAAACTTTCCAAAGCGTGGGAGCCGAAGCAATCGCTTTTGACAACAATGAAAATTTATACATCACCGAAACCGAACTGAATGCCCGGATTGTAATCTATAAAAAGAATACCGTTAACGGGGTTAGCACCTATCAGTATTCAAGGGTAATCCAGGAAGGCTTCATCAATCCACGCGGAATTGCTTTTGACAGTAAAAACCGCCTGTACCTTGCCGATGACGGCAAAGACAGATTACTCCGTTTTGATGATCCTTTAAACAGCAGTACATTCAGTGTTCTGGCAGCTGTATTTGGAAGTCCAAAAGGATTGGCCATTGCCAATGACACCCTTTACCTCACTGGTTACAGTTCCGACCGCTTGTACAAATACGGACTGACGGCAACAGGCGCTTTAGGCAAAAGTGTAATCGTAAACTTACCAAAACTGGTCGATGTTGCAGCTTATGGAAACATTATTGCAGCGGCCTCACCGGGCGACAGGCGCATTACCCTGTTAAACAGCAACCAGATCCAGTCTACTGAGGTAAACTTTACCGGCTGTACCAAAACACTCACAGGCACTGGAGATATCTACGGCCTGGCCTTTGTAAAAACAGCAAGTGGCTACGGACTTTTAGCCGCCCATTACAATCAAAACAAGATAATATTTTATCAACCTTAATTCTACACCAACTATGAAAACCATATTTACGATACTACTGTTTGCTGTTGCAATCAATATCAGCGCACAGACAAAGAAAACACCAACAAAAAAACCGCTCACCAAAACAGCTGCTAAACCCACTGTAAAATTAGCACCCAAAGTTAAAGCCAATACCAAAGCAGATGGTTACAGCACATCCAAAAACTACAGTACCGCAATCGGGGTGAAATTTCTCTATGGCATATCCTTAACTGCAAAACATTTATTGAAAGAAAAACATGCTTTGGAGGGCATATTTACCTACAGGGGTTTTAGTGGACTGGGTACTCAGATCGGGATTAGCGTGGCCTACGAATATCACCTTCCTGTAAATGGCGTACAAAACTTAAAATGGTACGTTGGTGGAGGTGGTCATTTCGAATATTTTTCATTCGATGATGATCTGGTTGACCCTACCAGTACTGTTGGAGCACTAGGTGTTTTAGGACTCGAATACAAATTTAAAGATCTTCCCATTGCCATTAGTGCAGACTGGCAACCGGTACTCACATTCAATAGCGGCGGAGGTTTTAGCGCTGAAAATGGTGGTATTGGTATAAAATATATTTTCTAGAACGACTGGTTATGAAAAAAATCCTCATCATTGCTTTTTTAGGTTTGCTAAGCCTTGAAAGCAGGGCACAGATCCGTTCACAAGTGCCGATAAAGATACAGATTTCCAACAGCCAGAGCGATACCGAAAAAATCAGGATCCCCTTCAACCAACCCACCACTTTACATGATGATGGCGGTTGGGAAAAAGCTCCTGGCAATTGGCAGCCCGCAGCAAAACATCCTGTTGCCTGTCGGAGCGGGCTATTATTCTTAGACCGTAAAAAGAATGGCCTGATCAAATATTTCATGGTGGAAATCCGTTTCGACAAATCAGGAACAATAGATTTGACCGCTAACAGTATGGCTGCCAGCAAAGTTGGGAAAAACGCCTGGAAAACCATGTTTGGTAAAGAAAATGAAGTCGTGAAACAAACCATTATCTGCACCGAAAACGATTTTGGCACCGAAATGTATCTTTACCTTAAAAATTTCAGGCCGTACAAGCGAAGCCAGGTAAACTGAGTAATGGTTAAAAACTTTCCACCAGGCCCGTAATCTAGAAAATATCCCGATAAGTTTTGGCCAACCGGATTTAAAACCCGAATTTTATCATTAACACATCCCCTTATGTTAAAGGCAGTTATTTTAGACGATGAAACCCGAGGAAGTAAATTGCTTTCGCAAAAACTTCAATCTTTCGAAGATGAACTTCAGGTTGTGGGCATTTTTAACGAGCCCGCCAAGGCCCTAAATGCCATTCTTACACTTGATCCAGACGTTCTATTTCTTGATGTAGAAATGCCGGGGATCAACGGCTTTCAATTTCTGGAGCGTTTGGGGAGTTTCAGTTTTGAGGTGATTTTTACCACTGCTTATGATAGTTATACACTGGAAGCACTCCGTTTGAGTGCTGTAGATTACCTGATGAAACCTGTAGATGAGGATGATCTGAAAACCGCTATCACCAGGTTACGTAAACGGGTAGCAGGAAAAATTAAACAACGCAGCCCGAAATCTGAAGTTTTAAATGCACGATTGGCATTACCTACCGCAGAAGGCGTTTATATTATTGATAAAACAACCATTATCAGGGTGGAAGCCATGAGCAATTACAGCGTTTTTCTACTCAATGATAATAAAAAAATCATCGTTTCTAAAACCCTGAAAGAATATGAATTGCAATTGAACGATGATTTTTTTATGCGCATTAACCGCTCGGTAATCGTTAACCTCAGTTACGTTGTAAAATACCGTAAGGGAGATGGTGGCACTTTAGAACTTAGCGACGGCGCAGAGGTGGAGGTTTCGCCGCAACGTAAGGAAGCATTATTGCAGAGACTGTTCTGATGGCTTTATGCTGATACCCGTATCCTTGAGACAAATTAATGTGTTTGATCACATAGACAAAAGTTCGGTCGACATTTTACGTGCCAGGATATAAAAATTTCATAAATCAAAACCATCCGCAAAAAAGGTTGGTTCTAGATTTACCTAAAACATTTTTATGGACAATCAGAACATCAGCAGAAGAAAAGCCGTAGCGATACCGGGCGATCTTCATTGTGAAGGCTTTTGTAAAAAACTGGTAGATACCGCAGTGAAAGAACTGGGTGTCTTGGATATGCTTTAGCCTGATTCGAATATTACCTTAACAAATTCTCAAATTAAAACGAAATAGCACATATGTTAGCTGATATTTCCGTAAATTGTGCCATCAGATCACCCAAACCATTGATATGAACATTTTTAGGAACGACTTTAGTGAAGAATTAGGCAGGACCTGAAAAAGATTGCCAAGCCCAAAGATGCTTACCCTATCATGGAAGAAGCGACCTATCGGCAAAGTTAAAATGAAGAATCAACAGGCTAAAAAGGACTTTGGGGTGGTCTGAATTTCATTTACATTAACGAAACTCTTCCGAATTTGATTTAAATAACTAAGTTAATCGGATATGATGAGAGAAAAGAAACTGGCTCCTGTCAAATACTTTATCGGCATTGATGTCTCCAAAGCCACTTTCAATTACTGTGTAAAATCCGGCAGTGGAAAGGTGGTAAACGGTAAGGCAGCAAACAACTCCGAATCGATCAGGGAATTTTTTACAGGGCTAAAACAAATCCCGGGCTTCAAAACCGGGTTTGCCGTCTTTGGAATGGAGACCACCGGCATTTATGGAAACATACTCATCGGTACCTTGTCAAAACTGAAAGCCAAAATTGTGGTGGAACCTGCACTCCGGATCAAAAATTCCCTAGGTCTTATTAAGGGAAAAAATGATAAACTGGATGCCGCCCGGATTGCACGGTACCTGGTGAAAAACCTTTCAGAGCTCAAACTATGGGTGCCGCGCCGGAGAATCATCGACCAGCTCAGCAGTCTTTCGACCCTAAGGGAAAGAATGGTCAAGGTGAGGATGATCATCCAGACACCATTGGATGAGGATAATGGCTTTATCGACCAGGCGGTATCCGAGGAAAACCTCAGGCTCTGCAGCCCTTCGGTATCAAAGGTTGTCCAGCTCATCAAAGAGGTGGATGAGCGGATCAAACAAATTTGGTCTTCCGATGAACAGACCTGCCGTATGATGAAAATCATGATATCTGTCGTTGGCATAGGCGAGGTCACTGCACTGGAAATGCTGATCCAAACCAATGAGTTCAAATCGATCTCGACTGCAAGGACTTTTGCCTCCTACTGTGGCATTGCTCCCTTTGAACATGATTCAGGAACAAGTGTAAAAAAACCAGCAAGAGTTTCCAAAATGGCCAACAACCGGGTCAAATCCCTTCTGCATAACGGTGTCCGGACTTGCCTTGCCAATGATCATGAAATAAAAGCTTATTATAAACGCAGGGTAGTGGTCGATAAGAAAAAAAAGAGTTCCGCGATCAATGCCATCAAGTTCAAACTTATCTGTAGGGTTTTTGCCTGCATTAGGGGCAACCGGTTTTATGACCGGCACTATGTACCCGGAAAAGCCATAAGGGAGATAAGCATTGAAAAATAGAGTGGATTTCCTTCAGAAAACATTTCCCGTGGAACTCCAGAACCTAAAATTGAGCCCTAGCTCGCCAGATTTCCGATTAAGCAAAGGGAAAACAGAAAATGCGATGAGATATACATCTGTTATGACTGTGGGTTAGACAAAATCAAATCTGATAGGTTGTGCAATTGAGGCGGCACTGGTATATGGTTTCTTTACACTGAGAGATTTTGCGGGCGCGCGGGTCTGGGTAGCACCAGCCCTCTCTCCCGAGCCAATCCCAAAATAGGGTTTTAGATCATAGCTATCCCACCTATACTGGCTGCACGCTCCGTAAGTCCTGCAACATCGTTTCAGTGCCTGGTATTCTTTCTGCTGTTCAACAATCTGGTTTCTGATTTCTGATACCAAATTCAGGTCTTCTACAATGAACATCCACCCTATACTTTCACTTCTTCTACTGCTGGCAATAGAGAATGTATTTGAGATGCCCCTGCCTGCCACGCAGCTTGCAGTAATTATCAAGACTAGCTATGAAAAGTTTTATCTGCGCAAGTTTACCGAAGATTCCTGAGTTAAAAAGAGGACAAATGATATTTTTCACCCATAATTGATATATCCTTGATACATAACCGACTTTGGTTATCGCAGATGCACGGATTGTAATGCGACCTGGAATCCGCATAAGTGCTGAAATTTCAATTACTTTATCATATCATTCAGATAAAAAGATGCCAGCTTGAAATCTCTGATCTTCAGTACGAGGCCAACACCGTTAATGCGCTCGTTAGTAAACAGGTTTGCTTTCGGAAACACCTGTGATCTGGGCAGCCTTTGCTTACTTAAAAAAGAAGTAAAGGTTTTAATGTAATCTTTCAGATCAATGTCGGTATCGATCATCGACCATAAGTCAGATATGTTTTTCAAGGCAACTGATTTGTTTTTTACGGCGTAGCTGATTACTGCTTTGGTCACATCTTTTTGTCTTTCAACCCTGGCATGATCATCATAACAGGTTCCAGCCACCCGCACGCGGGCATAAGCCAGGGCCTGATCGCCGGTCATTTTAATTGTTCCTGTTCGGCTAAGGGGTAAAAGCGGTACACCTTTGAGGAACGATTGTTCACCAATATAATTGTTCACATAATGGTGAATGCCTTTATTTATAGTCAAGGTTATACCCCCAAAAGAATCAATCACCCTTGCGGTATTGTTAAAATCGGTGACTATAGACGATACCAGCTTGGTTTTAAAATTTGCATTGATGGTAGAGATCAGTAATTTCCTCCCACCCAGACGGTAGGCTGCATTGATCTTCTGATTGCCATATCCTTTGATGTAAACATAGGTATCACGCAGAATGGAAGTTAATTTCACCTCCCTGTTTTTTACTGTGATTACCATAATCAGATCTGCATTGCCCCTTTTATTTTCGTCCCTTGAATCAGAGCCGATAAGCAAAATCTGCTGTGCATAAATCGAATTTGCAAATGCAACCAGCAGCAATATCATTAAGAATTTAATTTCGTTTTTCATTTATTGATATATAATTTATAACGATCTGTTTAATAATTAATACTTTGGGCGCTACTGCACAAAACTACTATATACCCCCAAGCCTCTATATAGCCTTTTTTCGTCATTTATAAACTATGCCAGCATTCTACCGCTAATGAGGATAGCTAAGATGTTTCCATGAATTAGTTTACCACGATCGTTGCGTGGCACGGGTCTCTCTAAAGCCATTTGCTAATTGGCCAGCTAAAAAAAGATCACCCAAAAAGGCTATAGACTGATGGCGCTGCATTAACTAAGTTTGTCGAAATGGCATTAACCTCAATCATTACTGTTAACTATAATCAGCCTGGAGTTACCCTGGATCTCCTGAATTCCATCAAACAGAATTGCCCGCTTGACGAAATCGAGGTGATCCTGATAGATAATGCAAGTGAGGTGGATAATGAAACCCGGTTCAAAACGCTTTATCCTGAATTGAAATATATCCGCTCAGATGTAAACCTAGGATTTGCAGGTGGAAATAATCTGGGCTTGAAGCATGCTTCGGGAGAATATATTCTGATGATCAATAACGATACGGAACTCATCCCCGGATTTATAGAGCAGCTTATCGCAGAAATGTCTGCCCACCCCGAAATCGGTATCCTATCCCCTTTAATACTTTATCACGATGATCCTGATATTGTCCAATACGCCGGCTACACGCCAATAAACCTGATTACGGGAAGAAATAAAACCATTGGATTGGGAGATCTAAATAAAGATCAATATGCAAATACCAGCCATCAAACCTCTTTCTGTCATGGTGCCGCAATGATTTGCAGAAAAACAGATATCGACAATATCGGGATGATGCCAGAACAATATTTTCTTTATTATGAAGAATTGGATTGGTGTGAAATGTTTATACGTGCAGGAAAAAAAATCTGGTTTACCGGAAAAACACATATCCTCCATAAGGAATCAATGAGTGTAGGTAAGGAAAGTCCGGTAAAAACTTACTTTAATACCCGCAACCGGATGTTATTTATGCGACGGAATACCAGTTGGATTAACGTAATGCTATTTAGCACCTACTATCTTTTTGTGGCTGTTCCAAAACAAGTGATAGGCTATGTATGGAAAGGAAGATCTGATCTGATTCCTTTTGTAATGAAGGCACTGTTATGGAATTTATTCCATTCAAAAAATCATCCGGGAGATCACCTATCCAATACTTTTAGCCCATCACCCTTAACCGATAACATACCATAGAATGTTATTAAAGAACCATCGGAGCAGAATTTCGCCATACCTGATTTCGTCACCAAATGGTGATAAGGCAGATTATTCATCTGCCAACTAAGATTAAAACTTAATCCATACCTAATAAACCATGATTATTTTCCTCTGGACTTGTCTTTTTATCATATCGTACACCTTTATTGGTTATGGACTGCTGCTTTACGTACTCATCAGGATCAAACGGTCATTTTCCAGACCTAAAAATCTTCTACCTGAGGCAGCCTTACCAAGTGTTACCTTATTGGTAGCGGCATGGAATGAGGAGGCCATGATTATAGATAAAATTAAGAATACATTACAGCTGGATTACCCAAAGCAACGCCTACAGATCATCTTCATTACCGATGGATCTACTGACCTAACCCCGGAACTTGTTTCCACATACGAAGAAATCCTTTTGATGCATAATGGCAACCGCCATGGTAAGATGGCAGCAATTAAAAGGGCAATGCCATATGTGAAAGGCGAAATTATCGTGTTTTCTGATGCCAATACCTTTTTGAACCGGGAAGCACTGCGAGAGTTGGTGAAGCATTACCAGGACAAAAAAGTTGGCGCCGTTGCAGGTGAAAAGCGGATTTTGGTGAACCAGCATGCGGATGCCAGTTCTGCGGGAGAAGGCTTTTACTGGAAATACGAATCGAGACTTAAAAAATGGGATTATGAATTATATTCAAATGTAGGTGCCGCAGGCGAACTCTTCAGTATCCGTGCTTCCTTGTACGAACCCATCGAGTCGGACACGATTATTGATGACCACATGATCGCGATGAGGATTGCCGAAAAAGGATATCTGATTGCCTACGAACCTGCAGCTTATGCCAGTGAAACCGCGTCAGAAAACACTGCCGAAGAGCTTAAACGAAAGATCAGAATTGCAGCGGGTGGAATCCAGTCGATTCTTAGGTTAAAAGTTGCCGCCAACCCTTTTCACTATCCCATTTTAACCTTTCAGTACCTTTCGCACCGCGTATTGAGATGGACCATTACCCCATTTCTTTTGGTACTGGCCTTTATGGCAAATATCTGGATTGTATCTCAGCATGGTGACCAATTCTATTCGCTCCTGTTGATTGCACAATGCGCTTTTTATACATTGGCCTTACTGGGGCTTCTGATGGAAAGAAAAAACATCAGGATTAAAGCACTTTTTATCCCCTATTATTTCTGCATGATGAACTATGCGGTGGCAGCTGGGATCTTAAGATACATCAACCAGAACCAGAGTGCCGCATGGGAACGTTCAAAGCGAAAAAGTGCCTGATCAAATCACGATGGGAACATGATCTTTTGGTATTAAAGGGCTATTTCTCAACGCTCCCTTGAATCCTATTTTCGTAACACCTGAAACAGCTCATTTCAGTTAAAAAATTAAACGCTATTAACCATAAAAAATATGAAAATTGCAGTTATCGGCACCGGTTACGTCGGTTTAGTAACAGGAACCTGCCTGGCAGAAACGGGAAATGATGTAATCTGTGTAGACATCAACGCCAAAAAAATAGAAAAGATGCAACAGGGAGAACTACCCATTTATGAGCCCGGGCTCGAACTGCTGTTTCACCGCAATATCCTTCAAAAACGCATCCGGTTTACCACAGATCTGCCATCTGCAGTACAACATGCCGAAATTATATTTATGGCGCTCCCTACCCCTCCGGGTGCGGATGGTGCCGCTGATCTTTCCTACATCCTTGGTGCGGCAAAAGATATTGCACTGCTCGTTACCGGTTATAAGGTCATCGTAAACAAGTCAACCGTTCCGGTTGGAACAGCAGACAAGGTGAAAGCTGTTTTTGAGAGCATCACCACGGTTGATGTTGATGTAATTTCCAATCCCGAATTTTTAAGGGAAGGAGTTGCTGTAGAAGACTTTATGAAACCAGACCGTGTGGTAATTGGTACCACCAGCGAGCGGGCAAAAAAAATAATGTCTGAACTATATGCACCTTATGTGCGCCAGGGAAATCCGGTTATTTTTATGGACGAACGCTCTGCAGAACTAGCCAAATACGCAGCAAATTCGTTTTTGGCCACCAAAATCACTTTTATGAACGAAATCGCAAACTTGTGTGAACTGGTTGGTGCCGATGTAGACGCCATACGCAGGGGAATTGGTACCGACGAGCGGATAGGCAAACGCTTTTTGTTTCCCGGTATTGGTTATGGCGGATCGTGTTTTCCAAAGGACGTGCAGGCATTGGTTAAATCTGCCGATGAAAACGGATACCATTTCGAGATCCTGAAATCAGTCATTACAGTCAACGAAAAACAAAAGGTAATCCTGACAGATAAACTCCTGCAATATTACAAAAATGATATTTCAGGGAAACATTTCGCTCTCTGGGGACTTTCTTTTAAACCTGAGACAGACGACATCAGGGAAGCTCCGGCGCTTTACCTGATCGAAACCCTGCTTAAAAAAGGTGCCAGCGTCAGTGTCTTCGATCCGGAAGGACAGGAAAATGTAAGGGCCATATTCAACGACCAAATTTCCTATGCCGAAAATCAGTATACCGTGCTTAAAGGTGCAGATGCCCTGCTAATCGCAACAGAATGGTCGCTTTTCAGGAACCCTGATTTTGAAAAAATGGAAAATCTGCTAACAGAAAAAGTAATTTTTGATGGCAGAAATCTTTTTGAGCTGGAGAAAATGAGCGAGCTCGGTTATTATTACAACAGCATAGGAAGAAAGTTAATTTCCAATGTCCAAACCATTCAACCATCTTTTGCGATAACCATTTAAGAACATCCGCCACTCATGATGCACAAACCTGAAAGTATAACCATTGTAACCATTTGCGACAACCAGTTTGTGGTGTTGATGGCCGCAATGTTGAGGTCATTAGAAGAAAACCACCACTCGGGAGAAGAAATTAACCTGTATATCGTATCTGATCACATCAGCCAAAAAAACAGGCTTAAAGTAGTCTCCAGCCTTTCAACCGCTAAGCTTACCCTGCATTGGATCCCCATAGAAGAAGCGCTGCCAAAGCAGTTTAAACTGCCGAGAGACAAGTCATCTTTTCCTGCCAACGTTTATATGCGCCTGTGTATCCCCTATTTTATTCCACAGGAGACTACAAAAGCCATTTACCTGGATGTGGATATGATTGTGCTGGACGATATTTCCAAGCTATGGCATACCGATATAGGCGAATACGATCTGGGTGCAGTGCCAGATCTTTCGGGCGTAGTGAGTTCTCCATGGGGAGGAATTAATAACTATAAAGAACTGGGGCTTAATCCAAACAGCAAATACCTGAATGCAGGTATGATGCTGCTCAAACCACAGCGCTGGCGCGAGCGTAACATTACGGCCCGGGCTTTTGCCTGTGCCGCAGAAAATGCCGAACACCTTAATTTTGCAGAGCAATACACGCTTAATGTTCTTTTTAATGAAGATTGGTTTGAGCTTGACCCGTTATGGAACTGGTTTGCAAAGAACCATACCCCCAGCCCGTACCTGATCCACTTTACCGGCATGAAACCCATATACAAGGGTTATTCAGGTCAGGAACAATATAAAACCCAGTTTTTCCATTACCTGAACCAAACGAAATGGGCAAACTATGGTACCAGAATTGATGTGGTAAGTGATCTAAAAAAGATCTATAACAAAATAGAGAAAAAGCTCGTTCTGGCTTTCAGATAACTAACTACTGCGGAGGATCCTGGCCGGATTCCCCGCAGCTACAGCGCCTGCCGGAATGGATTTTACCACTACTGAACCTGCGCCGATGGTTACCCCGTTTCCAATGGCGATATCGCCAATAATCACAGTATTGCAGCCAATATCTACAGCATCACCAATTACTGGTGCTTTAACAATACCTGATGCGCTGAAATCCTGTTTTACCCCAATTGTGGTGCACTGGCGTACCGAACAGTTCTCACCTATAACCGTATCGGGATGGATCACCACAGCGCTGCCATGCCAAAGCTGGAAGCCATGCCCTACTGATGTTTTCCAGTTCAGTTCTACACACATCAACCATTCGACAAAAAGCCTGTAAAACAACAGGTACCAAAAAAACAGAATCTTGGTCACCTTACGTTTAACGATGAGCTGCGCAATTCTAAAAAGCACTACGATATATTTGCCCTTTGTGGGATTGCCCAGATTGGCCTTCCAGTCCTGAAGGATATATTTTCTTATCCCCATATTAAAAGAACCGGAACCCGATGGCCGGTTGATATTTTTATTTGTGTATCCATATTAAATCATCCCCGGATGCGCAGCTAGGCATCAACCAATTGTTTACCGGAAACTATCCAAAATTAACACCTTAAACCGGTGCTTCCATTAGTATTTAAGGGCTATTTACATAGCCCCCAGGGATGAGTAGTTTTGATCAGGTTAAAATATAGTTCCATTATACCCTGGGCTAGCTGATAAGCAAGATAAATACTGTTTCATTGAATGAAATTCATTTCTAAATTAAAAAATATACACTTCCTGTCTTTAATGGGTACCGGGGGAATGTCGTTGCTCACCTTCCTTTTTACGGCCATTCTGTACCGGTCGTTATCCATCAAAGAAATTGGCATCTGGTTTTTTTTCCAGGCGTTGCTTTCCTTTTTAGATACGTTCAGGCAGGGCTTTCTGACCACGGCATTTGTAAAATTCTATGCAGGTGCCAGCCCACAGAAAGGCCAGGAAGTAATTGGCTCTACCTGGTACATCGCCGCACTTATTACACTATTTTTATTGGCAATTAACATCCCCCTGCTATTTTTCAACCATTTCAGTACCGATGAGAGCCTGGCCTTTTTCATTAAATACTACGCCATAAACCTGCTTTGCTCCTTACCCATGGTTGTGGCCGTGTGTATAGCCCAGGGTGGGCTCAGGTTCGATACACTTTTATACATCAGGATGTCGCAGGTACTTTTGCTGATCACTTTTTTGGTTACGCTAAATGTCTTACACCTAAATTCACTGCAGAACCTCATGATGGCTAATATCGCGGCCACCCTGCTTACTAGTCTTTTAACATTTTTTATGGGCTGGTCGGGCATTGCATACTTTTTCAAAAAACAAAGGGACTGCATCAAAGAGATTTTCGATTTTGGAAAATATACTGTAGGAACATCCATCAGCAGCAGTCTTTTTGGTGTAACCGATACTTTTGTCATCAACTTCATGCTCGGCCCCTCTTCACTCGCCATCTATAATCTGGGTAAACGCCTGATGGAGGTAGTCGAAATACCATTAAGGAGTTTTGTGGCAACGGCTATGCCTTCGCTGTCAAAAGCCTATAACAGCGGCAACAAAAAAGAAGTCATTGAAATTATGAAAAAATACATTGGCACCATCACCATTTGTTTGTTCCCTGTGCTTGTAGTGGCCTATATGGCCGCTGGCCTGGCCATGAGCATTATTGGCGGCGGGCAGTACAACAATACGCCGGCAGGTGATACCGCGATTAACATCTTCAGGATTTTTACCACGTTTGCCCTGCTCTATCCTGCAGACCGTTTTATGAGCGTTGCACTTGATGCCATCCACAGGCCTCAGATCAATTTCATGAAAGTAATCGTAATGCTGGTGGTTAACCTTTCGGCCGATTTCCTTGGTGTGTACCTGCTGGGAAACGTTTACGGCATCGTGATCGGAACATTTTTCCCAACCATTACGGCAATAGGGATTTCCTACTACTATATCAATAAAGACTTTAAAAAGTTCTCACTTGTAAACAGTTACCTCAACGGATACCGCGAGCTCGCCAGGTTTGTAAGTATGGGACTTAAACAAGCGAGGAATATACGCTGATTGCCATTTTAGCATCAATATAAAGGATATACACGCATACGATGAACAATATTTTCAATACACCCGACTGGATCAGTAAATATGATTTTTCCTTTACGAAAACAGCCGATGTACCCGAAGCACTTTTTACCGAAATCAATCAAAAACTTGATGTATTACAAACCGGAAAACCACTGGTGAGTATTGTAATTGCTGCGTGGAACGAAGAGCTTAATATTATCCGCAACATTGCCAGCTTAGCTGATCTGGCCACCAGGGTACCCCTCGAAATTATTGTAGTAAACAATAACTCTACCGACGCAACGCAGCAAACACTGGATAAGTTGCACATTAAAAGTTATTTCCAGAAAATCCAGGGTTGTGGCCCGGCCCGACAGATGGGCATGGAAAGTGCCAGGGGAAAATACATCTTGCTCGCTGATGCCGACTGTGTTTACCCGGAGTGCTGGCTAGATGATATGCTGGCCGTTTTGAGCAGTCCGGGGACTGTTTGTGTGTATGGCCGTTATTCTTTTATTCCCGAACCTGGTTTCCCCAGATGGAAACTGGCCATGTTGGAACAAATGAAAGATGGAATTGCCACCTTAAGACATGTAAAACGTCCTTACCTCAACGCCTTTGGCATCAGCATGGGTTATATCCGCGAATATGGAATGAAAGTTGGTTATGTGATGGTTAACGTAAGAGGAGAAGACGGCCGGTTGTGCTTCGACCTGATGCAGTTTGGAAAGGTGCGCCAGCTTAAGCGGAACCGATCGCGTGCATGGACAGCCCCACGCACCTTGCAACGCGATGGTAGTTTTACTCAGGCTTTATTGTCAAGGATTTCCATAGAATCAAAAAAACTGCTTTCGCTTTTAACCCCGCACAAGCCGCACGACACTAAAAAAATTTAAAGATTTATTTCAATAATATGTATACTTTTTTCCAGGTTTCTCTGCTCATCACCCATTACAACAGAAGCGTTTCACTAAGCAATCTGCTCCAAAGGCTAAAAGAACTAAAATGTAGCTTTGGCGAAATTGTTGTTTCCGACGATGGAAGCAACGATGAACACCTCGTTCATCTCAAATCACTCCAAAAATCTTTTGGGTTCAAACTTATCACCACACCGGTGAACAGGGGCCTGGGGCATAACATCAACAAAGGCCAGGATGCAGTAAGCAAACCTTATACACTGTATATTCAGGAGGATTTTGAACCTTCCAACGAATTTCCCCACCAGTTTTTGCAGGGCTTGAGTCATATGAAAGAAAAGGAAGAATTGGATATCATCAGGTTCTACGCTTATACTCCATATGCATACCTAAAACCTTATGATGCGCATTTTTCGCAGATGTATAATCCCGCTTTTGGAACAGATTACACCAAAATCTATCTTTATTCAGACCATCCGCACCTGCGAAGATCAACTTTTTTCGAAAAGTTTGGCAGGTACCCTGAAGGTTTGAAAGGTGACCTGACCGAATACAGAATGTGTATCTCCTTTTTGCAGAATAAGGCGCAGGGTCTCTTTTACAACGATTTTAGCAGACTGCTCATTCAAAAAAACTCAGCGCAAGAACCCAGCACCATGACAAGAGTAAGCTGGCGGGAAGGCAAAGGGATATTGATTAAACTGATCAGGGATACTTACCGGCAGCTGAAGTATAATTTTGATATTATTGCTCAGCCACCTTTACGAAAACTTTAATACGAAGGTTTTAGATCAGAAAGCTGAACGCTTTTCTTCCATTACTGAAGCCAGGGCATTATAAATCTCATGAACAGATTTTCCCCAGCTGTGCGAACGTGCAAACGCAGCTCGTAAACTTGCCTTCTCAGGATTATCATTGCTGAGCAGAATTTCGATCCCTTCAATATACCCCTCCACATCTTCTGCCAGGTAAACGTGGTCCTTAAACGCATCCATTGAAGGAGTAGCGGTGGCAATAGTGGGCTTGCCCATTACCAGGTATTCATCAATTTTTCGCGGGTAGTTTCCTATAGTAAGGTCGTTAACCAACTGAGGGTTAAAACATACATCAAATCCATTAATGTGCATGGGAAGTTCATCAGTAGGTCTGGCGCCCACAAAATGAACATTGTCAAGCTGATGGAGCTCGCTGGACATAAAATCTGCGTCTTCTGGTCCTACCAATACGATATTCCAGTCAGGCCTTTGTTTGGCTATTCCAGCAATCAGGCCAATATCCAGCCTTGCTGAGGTCAATACACCAACATAACCGATTACCATACCTGAAAATTTTGGTGGCGAAGCCGGTGCCGGATGTTGTAGAAAATGGTCGAAAAGACTAAAATCACATCCTTGCCCCACATAGGCTGAGTTGAGATTATATTTCCGGCAGTAAGCCGTCAAGTATTCTGAATTTGCAACACAAAGATCATTTTTAGCAATTAAAAGTGGTTCCATGACCAAACCATGTTTTTTATAATATGAAGTGGCAATCATATTATCGCGCGAATAGTAAATAGAAGCAGCTGGCCGCAAGAGTTCGATGAGATAAAAACTCCTGAACATATCACCGTCGTTGAATAGTATAGCATCATTAAAACCTAAACTTTCGATCACAGACCGCACCGAACGGTAAAATCGATTATTGTTCAACCGGTTTATGGCGTTAAAGATAAACCCCTCTGGCAACCAGTTTACCGATTCGATGAGGCAATCGGGATAGAGCGTAAAAAGCCCGGTGCTGATTTCTTCCAGACCACTTTGCTTACCACGTATAACCGAGAGGCGTTTCTGATTTTTTTTATCACCAGCGTGCCGCATCCGGCTAATTCGGTCAAGCGGTGGGTTGATATAGAGCACCCGGTTCTGTTTAGAAAATTCGAGTGCAATATTTTTGCAGTTGCTACCGATCTCTGTATCCCAGGGCTGCTGCCCCACGATGATTACATTTAGGTTTTTCAAATCCGTTTCTGATTAGGTTATTTGATGATGTGTCTGGTAGCTACCGAACGTTTGTTGGCATGCCTGATGCGCATGAGCGAACGGAGCTGCACATAGATAAATGAAGGGATCCCCACCAATGCCAGATAAATATTTCTGTTGGCCCTGCCGTGTCTTAGGGCGACAAAAAAGCTCATCCCAAAAGCCAAAAAAGCACAGATCCATAACCACAGGCCAATATCACCTAAAAAGAGGTTGATCATCCAACAGAGTATAGAAAGCAGAATAAAAAGGAAAAGTGGTGGCCGCAAAAGTACGGTACCAAACAGGAACTGGTTCCAGCTACGCCTGGTAATGCCACGGGCAATAATAGAAAAACCGAGGCTAAAATATTTAAACCAGGTGTTGAGCCAGCGCGACCGCTGATTTTCCAGCTGTGTGCGGTTTGCTGTTTTTTCATCATAAACTATTGCAGCAGGTGCATAAGCAATACGCAGATCTTTTGCTACTATTTTTGCCTGCAAAACCTTATCAAAACCTGCACCCTGAAGATCGTGATTAATAAAAGAGTCGACATAAAGCGATGTTTTAAATGCCATGCCCGAACCGGCAAGTGTAGCTGAGGATCCTAAAGCGAACAACACTTTTCCATCAAAGAAATGATAGTACAGATCCCTGGCAGCATCAAGAGAGGCAATGGTGGTATCCAAAAGCTTCGATCTGCGCAGGCCCTGGACGGCCTCAAAGCCATTATCGAAATAAACATTAAGTTCTTTTAAATAATTTCGGTCTACCAGGTTATCACTATCAATGATTGTCAACAGTTCATGAGGACGTTTAAAATTAGAAATGGCATACAGATGCGAACGGGTATTACTGGCCAGTACCTTTTCAGGGCGAAGCAGCACCACACGCTCATCTGTAAAATGAAGATTTGAGATGTCACAATTATCGCATACCAAGTAAATCAGATAATTGGAATATTGCATTTTTAGCAGGGAATTCACCACAGCAGGTAAAAGATCAGTTTGTTCGTAGGCAGTTACAATTACAGCATAGTCATATTCAACCCCAGTTCTTTTAACGAAAGCGGGCCTGGCAACCGATAAATATCCTGCATAAAGCAATATGGGAAGAACCAAATTGTAACCGATCAAAAGCTGAAATACCAGCCATAAAACATCTAAAATCATAGTCTTTATTTACAGTTTTTTTGATGAATAAATACTTTTGGCCTTTGCACAGCCTATTAAAAAGCAGATAATCCCTGGGATGATAAAATATTCGAAAGGCATATAGTTAAGTTAAAATTTCTTTACCCGGGATTAATAATGGCGATCTGTAGATAAATACCCAGGAAAGATAAACTACAATTGAACTGGGAATCAGATTCATTACCTCATTGCCATAGCTACAAAATAAAATGCCTGCACAACCGGCAGTAAGGGCGATCATTTTTACTTTTAACACCTTGTCTTCTATCTGCCATACAATACCGCAACAGCTGCCAAGAATGTACATCATCACACTAAACCAGATGGTGAGCCCCACCACGCCGTACATCATCCAGATTTTCACAAAATAACTGTCTGGCTCAACCCTCGAAAGGTACTTATCACCATTGTAGAGTTTCCCATAATAACCGGTAACACCGGGCCCGTTGCCAAATGGATAATCATGAAGGTATAGGGCAAGATTTCTCTGGTTGCTAAGTCTGAGGTTTAGTGAAGGATCTTCGGGGTTCATTGCCGTACGCAGCCGGTAAATCTGATAATTGCTGTCTCCAATTGTCGTCAATTTCAACATACCAAGCAGTGCAATAACCAAAAAGCCTCCGCAAAGGAGTGCCTTATAATTTTTGCCCAGTGCAATAGCCACAAAACCACCAATAACAATGGCGAACAGTGCTCCACGCGTTCCCGAAATGAGCATGCCGTATATATTAAACGCGCCACATAACAAAAGCAGGATTCTCTTCCAGGTTTTGATTGGCGCCAGCGAAAGGATGATGGCCATTAACCCAATATGGGCCTGGGATGCACCGAACTGCCCTGCATCGCTGTAAAAAGAGAAAACACGAAGGTGCCCCCATAAAAGATGGGTGCTGGCGTTCTCCAGCAAAAATTTACGTTCATTAGCGCTGGGCCCAAGGTAAAGCTGTTTAATACCGTTTAACGATGCAATTGTTGAACATACCAGCACGAGGATAAGAAAAATATCCAGGTCTCTGCGGGTCCTGAAAATTACAAGTCCCAGAAGTATGGCAACAAAAGGATATATGGCCGTACTGCGAATTTCATTGATCCAGCCCAAGGTGCCCGAACCTGGATTAAAGCCCTCGAAAAGACTAACCAGCGACCACAATAACAGTGCATAAAACAAGCCTACATTGAGGGCGGCCCAGTCTTCTTTTGGTGTAGTGGCAATCGCCGTCACTAAAATCAGAACAAACGAAATATCGATAATCAAACCAAATGGAAGGCCACCAATTTCACGGGATACCAGAAACAAAAAAAAGCAGTATGCAATGAGAAAAAAATATAAGAACCGCTTCATCAGTGTTGTAAACCGTTTTTGTAAAAGGGTTTGTTATTTAACATCATTTACCTTATTAAATACCCAGCCCATAAAACCTGGTTGCTCTCTGATGTAACGCATCAACGGGCGGTCGGCCTCATTGACCTTACTGCCATATTCAAAAAGGGCAATATTTTGCTCGGTAAATAATAACCATTCCTTCGAAATGTTTACTTCCCTTAAGCTGTTTACATCGATAATTACATAATCGAATTCTTTTTTAAGCACCTCAAAACCATCTTTCAGGTTGCTTACATTCTGTATTTCGAGCAATGAATTGCGTTCAACACTTTTAGTCATTACCGTGATCAGGTCTTCCGTATGGAATTTCTTTTGGATCAGAAAATTCTGGAAGCTCAAATTTGTAACCAATCCCTTTTCATTAGAGAGTGTCGGTAACTGCTCATCAGCAATCAACAGCACTTTTTTACCGGTCAGGGCAAAAGCATAGGCAAGGCTATGGCTTAAAAAAGTTTTTCCTGCTCCACTGGCCAAACTCGTAATGCCCAGGATTTTACTTCCGCTTTTTTCCATCTGCGAAGCAATTTCGAACCTTAACGACCTGATCTGTTCCCTAAACACGAGGTATTTCCCGTCACCTGATTTATCGCCCCAAATGTTCCTGGCGATGCGTTCTGTGCCTTGTATTTCGTTCACGTTGCCAATCACTACACTTTCGGTAACGGCCTCTAAACTCCGCTGATTACGGATCGATGAATCGACCACCACCAAAAGAAATACAAAGCCTAAGCAAAGCGCAAAAGTACCTGTACCTGCCCCTGCAATGTATAAACCTTTCTTTGTAGGCTTTGGATTCCCTGGAAGACCAACCTGTTCAATTTCGAGGTTCAGGCCTAATTTCTGATCGGTTTTTGCGGCATTAAACCGGTCGAGTGCCAACATATAATCTTTTGTCGCCAATTCTGCATCGCGCTGATAATTCTGTATATCCGCATCAAAAGGCACCATGCTGCTGTAACGTCCTCTTAAAATCTGCAGCTGACCATCGATTGTTCTGATACTACTCCTGGCCTGCTGCAAAGAAACTTCTAATCCTACTTTTTGTTGAACAAGATCCTGCTTAGAAACGCGTGTATCAATTACATTCTCATCCATGTTGGCTGCGCTTTTAACATTGACCAGCCTGTTTAGTGAATCGATTTTTTTCTGCATGGCAGGTTTAAATCCACCATCAATAAAAAGGTTATTGGCCACCTGCAATTGTCTTTTAAGCTCTACAATCTCCCGGTTACTGGCTTTGCTGCTACCATTAATGTACCTGTCATTGCCCTGGAGCTTGCTTTCGATGGTGGCCACTCCTCCTGCATTCGACTGGATAACACGCATGGCTTCGGCACGCTGGGCTTCGTACTGTGAAATCTGATTGTAAACGGTTGCCGATTGTTCATCCAGGTTTAGCACGCCTTTGGTGCGTTTAAAATTCGACAGCAGTTTATTCTTGGCATCCATGATGTTCTTTTTACTTAAAAGCATAGAGTCGAGGATTTTCGCCGATGAGTTTTGATTCAGGGATACATCATTGCTATAGCTGCTGATAAACTCTGTGGATAGTGTATTCACTGTGAAAGCGGATAATGCGGGATTCTCCGAAGTAAAGCTTACCAGGAGCAGATCACTGTTCGCAGCATGTGATACTTCCAGGCCATCCCTCATCTTTTCTTCACCATAGCCCATATCTTCTGCTATAGTGAATAGTTTTATTGCGCCCTTATCATCATCAAGTGTCAGCAAAGCGTTCGCCGCAAGTTTTCGCTCAAAAATCGATGATATTTTTTTAAGCTCCGTGCTGCTTTTTGAGGATAAAGTTTCGGGAAGGCGTTTAAAAGCGTTTTTTTGATCTCCTAGGTCATGGATAATAAGCTTATAAGTAAGCAGGTTGACCATCCTTTTCATCGTGAATTTTTCGACCAGATTAGCGAACTGCTGGTTCACGGCAAAAAAATCGACGGTTTCATTGCTGATCACCTTTTTAGATGGATCGAGCAAACCGGTCGAAATCTGCGCAACAGATTCGTATTTTTTCGGAAGATTTTTCACCAGTAAAAAAGAGATCAGTATGGCTGACACAGGCAATAATATGATCAGCCATTTGAGCCTGGAAACGCGGAGCAAAAATAATTTTAAATCCATTACCATATCTATTTTCCTGCAGGGATTTCCTGCCCAATAATTTCTTCCAATAAATCTTTTGCTTTAAGGAAATTCCCTTCGGCTTCAACTTTTAGTGTTTCGGCACTCGACTGGGTAACCCTGGATTGATTGAATACTTCGAGGGAAGTCTCGCTACGCTCAAATTTCCTTCTTAAACTTTCTGCCACACCCTTACTGTCGGATGCACTTTGGGTAAGCACTTTCAAACGTGCTTTTTCCTGCAGATAATTATAATATCGTTTTTTAACCTCAACAACCAGCTGCGTATCAAAGTCTAACGCCTCGAGTTGCGCCACCTTATAATTTGCTTTCGCCTTTTTTAAGATAAAGGGTTTTTGGAGCAAGGCACCAAGATTGACATTTATCCCAAACTGGAAACCATTGATATTATAGGGATTTACCGGATCGATTACCGTGTTGCCCTGGGGGCGATAGAAATAGGATGCATTGAAAATATCCAGATAAGATACTTTCGCCATTGATACATCATTTTTCATCGAGGCTGTAGAAACTCCCTGGATTTTTCGCTTTACATAATTCTGTTTTGCCAATGCGACATATTGCTCAATATCTGCTTTATTTACCTGGCCTAGGATTGATTCCTGCGCTGATAGCTTTGTACCGCCCACTACGAATAATAAAAGGACTATAATTGAAATGTTTTTCATCATGATTTGTATATAATTTGCGCTGATCTGCTTAAACTTCTTCTTTCTGGATCAGCGCTGGAATGGTTTTTAAAATAATTTTGAAATCGAGAAAAATGGAATAATGGTTGGCATAATAATTATCAAGTTCTTTACGCTCGCTTTCCGACATTTCCTTCTTGCCTCTTCTGCTGATCTGCCACAGCCCGGTTAAACCGGCAGGCCCGTTAAAACGCGAAGACCATTTATTAGTGGTGAGCTGTTCGGCCTCATACAAGGGAAGTGGCCTGTTACCTACCAGAGACATGTCGCCGATAAAAACGTTGATCAATTGTGGAAGCTCGTCAATGCTCGTTTTGCGCAGTATCTTACCGAGCCTGGTAATTCTTGGATCTTTCGTAAATTTTACAAAAGCCGATTTTCCGTTTTTATTTCCTTCATTGGCATATTGGTTGAGCGATGAGAGTTCAGCGACCATTTTATCGGCACCGCTACGCATAGACCTGAATTTATAGAAATCAAAAATCTTGTATCCTGCACCAACACGTTTGCTTTTATAAATGATTGCACCTTTCGATTCCATTCTGATCATAAAAGCAATGATGATAAATAATGGAGAGAGGAAAAGTAAGGCCAGCCCTGAGGCAATAATATCGAATACCCGCTTAGTGAAGGGTATTGTATAACGTTCCTGCATCTTTGCTGAAATCTCGAGTACATTAGGTTTAACCGCTTTAAACTTAACCAGAAAAGCAATTCTCGAAATAAAATCTGATGGCGGAAAGGGATGCAGATAATAATCGTTTGCCTTAACCTGAAGTGCTTTCGTTCTCCAATCGGCATTTTCAGTGGTACCAATCAATACAACGATGAGATGACTGAGTATAGGATGGTTTCTGATAAAAGACACCTGATTAAACCATTCACGGTTCTCGTCCACCTCGATCATCACCAGATCAGGAAGACTTAAAAAAGTCTGCTGCTGGATGTAAGACTGAAAGTCGTCAATAAAAATAAGTTCTTTGATATAGCCTCCCAGACTTTCGAACATCACATCCCTCAATAACTTACCAAAATACACTGACCTAACATTGGCCACAGCACTATCTTTGTTCTGAGCGTTCATTATGCAATCAACAGGCTAATCTGGCTTTTTAAAACTGTTGGATTGAAAGGTTTTTCCATGTAACTATCAATTCTGAATGACATACTCTTTACTTTTTCTTCAAGGTTTTCTTCTCCCGAAAGAATCATAATCGGCGTTTTACGGTAAAAACCACTGCACTTCAGGTTTTGGATAAAGGCGCTGCCATCAAAATATGGCATTCTCAAGCTTGTAATGATCAGATCAGGATCGTTGCCTTCCTCCAGCCAGCTCAATGCATCAATTCCGCTGGTTTTAATGGTCAGCCTGTATTCTGGAGCCAGGATGAAGTTCAGTAGCCTACCGAGATTTAATCCGCTATCGACCAGAAGAATATGCTTCTTGGTATAACGCTTCATACTGTCCTTTAAAGTGAGATTTTTCATTGGTTTATTAAGTTGTTGACGTTAATATTTTTCAAATATTTACCGGGAGTTATAGGTTTCATAGATCGCTGTAAAGGTCTTATTTCCCCCATCGCTGATCAATAGCCCAATAGGGCTAATTCCAGCAAAACACGGGAATAAAATACGCTAAGGCCTGTTTCTAACCGGATAATGACTTAAAAGGCAAGTGGGAGAAACTGAGTAGTTTTATACTATTCTTGCTCAACTGAGATAATATATTTTTTCTTCAATACAGTAGCCGTATTGCCCACCATCACACAATTATCCTCCACATCTTTGGTAATGACTGAACCTGCTCCTATCGTTACATTATTGCCAATGCTCACATCACCAAGTATCATCACATTAATGCCTATATCCACATTATTGCCAATTCTGGGAGCTCTGCTGTAGCTTCCATTCTCTTTCATCTTGGAGCTGATGTTGGTAAGCTGTCTGATATTACAGTTTTCGCCGATTATGGTTTGACTGCCGATCACTGTCCCGAAGCCATACTGAATCCTAAAGCCCCTGCCAATTATCGCACTTGAGTTGATACCAATATTCATCAGCCAGCCAATGGCAAACTTGTAGAGCATTAAATACCAGAAAAAAATGAACCGTAAAATTTTATACTGGTAAATTAGTGATGAGATTCGGTAGAAGAGCATGATCATCCTGGACTTAAAGTTTCCTTTATTGTTCTTCCAGTCCTGAAAGACATCAAGTGATTGATTCTGTTCCTCAGATAACATTATTATTCGTATTTATATTCATATACATTAAGGCGCGTGCAAAAAAACCGGACACGCGATATCGCGTATAGATCCTAATCCTTAGCTTCTACAAAGCTATCGGTTACGCCTTCCGCGCTCAATAGCCCTTAAGTACCAATAAAAATAATCGAATTAAGACAGGTAGGAATGAATTTACTCATAAACAGGCCAGTGCAGCTAAGCTGGGTACTGACACAAATTATTGAATAGATTCAGGTTTTGCATCACCGCAGAGATATTTTATACTTTCTTCAATGATGCATATCTGGTTAAATGAAAAATGGATAGTGGTTATCTCAATTATCCATTTTCCATCTTACCTTTTCCGCCTACCTATTTTGGCTGGACAAAAACTGGCGTTTCGGTTACCTGAATCTGTAAGATACCGTTTTTGGTGGATACCGTCTTGTGGTCCATTTCATCTTTGCCAATCGCTAGGGTATAAATAATAGCTTCTTTACTTTGCCCAAGATCTAAATCGTATGATTTTGTTCTACCCACCTGATCGGGTATGGTTAGCACATAAGTCTTTTTACCATCCAGCAGGTATACATCAACCAGAGGATCTTTATTGAGCGTTGAAGAAAAATGATAATCACCCATAAGCCTGTTGGTTTGGAGTATATAATCAGCAGATGGCCTTTTTGAATAATCCGGATTGATAAAACCTGATGAAGTATATTGCGTCCAGCTGTTAACATCAACATTTTCGAGCATATAAAATATACATTTTGTGAGGCCCGTTCTTGCATATAATAACGCTGTACGCAGGTTCCAGTCTGCCTGGGTAACCAATGCGCTTTTATCACCGATTTTCAGAGCCCTTTGCGAGGTGTGCTCTCCAACATCAAAACCGGTTTCGGTTACCCATACGGGGATACCACCGTTTACTGATTTTGCAAATTCCTTAAAAAGAGCAGCTACTTTACCCAGGTCAGAAAGTTCCGGTGCCATGCCTGCTGTAGGATTTCCATAGTTTTGAAAACCATCGTTAGAGTACTGATGATAATTGATCACATCAAAACAGAGATCGATCTGCCCGTTTGCTTTCATCCCCCGGTTTGTTTTACACCACTGAACCATCTTGCGCACGAATTCCGGGTTTGGATCGGCAAGGCCGCCCATCACTACGATCATATTTGGGTCTGCAGTCTTTACGCCTATCCCCTTGCCAAGCGTACCTTTGTGACCATCGTAGAAAGCAGAAAGATTAGCTGCATATTCTTCTGCCGATTGCTGGGCAAGCGGGCCTTTCCACCATTTATCACGTTCATTGTCGCATTCCATATAGGCAATGAGCCCTAAACCTGCCTTTGGTATATTCTGTGGGTCATCTCTCCAGCGTACAGTGGGGTCGGCAAGCAGCAGTCCCTTATCTACATTCTTGTTGAAACCGTAACGGGCTGCAAGTTGAAAAGCCGCACGTGCCTGCTTTATATAAGAAGCAGGTACCGCCCTATCAAGCCCATAAGGAGCAGGAACATTTTCCGCATCTCTTTTGCCAATCGGGTAAGAGGCTAAAAGCCAGTCCGGACAACCTTTAAGATCCAAAAGAACATATTTTCCGGCATCTTTCATCCGTTGGTAGATCTGATCGTAATCCCAGTCACCCCAATGAGAAGGACTGTAAGTAAATGATCCTTCTTTATTTTCAATTCTCTGCCAGTCGAGGTAATGCCTGATACCGGTAAAAGATCTGATGGTCTGGAACCTCGATTCTTCGATCTGGCCATGGTTTACATCCGAAGTAAAATTCCACTCAAAGGCATTTACACCGAGGTAATCCTTAAAAGGTTCATCGCTCAATAAAGAATTGTCAGCAGTATTTTCAGGGGAAGTAATTACTGCTTTATTACAACTTGAAAACAGGATAACGATAACCAAAGCAGCAGCAAAAGATAATTTCCTAAAGTAGCATTTCTTCATCAGGTGGGGATTGGTCTACAAGATAGCAATTTTATATTCTGATTTCCTGTAAACCAATATAAGTACCTAAAAATTAATACGCTCGAAACACAAAACGGTAAAATGAATACTTATGCAGATGCACACATGATGAAAATGGTCTGTTTGCTATCCAGTAAAAAAATAAATTCAGTAGACTTATCTTTGATATTTTTTGTAATCTGGATGACCTTCCCTGTGGATTGATATTCATCCATAACCTCATCGCCAATCTTAATTTTATCTAATCTGGCAATGGGCGTACTGTAAGCTAATTTGATCATATCGGGATACTTAAACTTTATGATTGCCAGCCAGGAAAATGGAACAATAAAGACATCAGATCAAGCGGGATAAGCTGACGGTTATTGAGGGATTGACAACAAGAGAACAACAGGTATATTCCTTAAAGGTTTTCAACTATTCTTATTCGGTTAAGAAATGTCGTTTAAATAAACCAGGAAGTTGATTAAACCGGTCTAAAAAAACCTTTAATGCTTTTCCAGATCCGGAGGGCCGGGAACAGGCCAATGGTTTGTTATGCTATTTAATTATAACTGTAATCTTTAAACTTATTGAGGGCTTCAATCTTGTTTTGCACATGCAGCCTTTTGTAAATGTTCTTACAGTGATTTTTTACGGTGTTGGGGCTTATAAAAAGCATTTCAGAAATTTCCTTATACAATAAACCCTTACTTAATAGCGACAGCACTTCCAGTTCGCGTTCGCTAAGGCCCAAATCAACTTTTTGCCTGGCAGGCCTGCTCCCCTGGATAAGACTGATGACCTTACGGGCAATGTAGGGGCTCATTGGCGATCCACCGTTATATAGTTCTATCAACGCCTCATGGATCTCTGCAGAGGTAGAACCTTTAATGATATAACCTGATGCGCCAGCCTGCAAGGCACTGAAAATTTTCTCATCATTCTGGAAACCGGTACACATCAAAAATAGCGTTTTGTTTAAACCTTCTCTACTCTGCATAACAAGGTCTATCCCGGACATGTTAGATAACTTGATATCTACTATGGCGATGTCCGGACATTCGTCGGGCAATTTCTCAAGGGCTTCTTCAGCAGTGGCATAAACCCCCTTGAGCTCAAAGGATTTATTTTCGAGGATAGAACTGGCCAAACTGTTCCGGTAAAGCTTATGGTCTTCAACAATCGAAACTGAAATCATATTTAATGCGTTTTTTTAGGTAATATTGCTATATGCGTGTCCCTTTCATATTTTTCAATGTTTTATATTGGTCCAGCTCATAGCGTATTAAGACCGCTGATGGCTTGGGATTTATTTTGAAGGGAGACAACTTTTCATTCAGTATTAACCGAACATGACAAACCTACAGAAAAGAAAAGTTTTAGTTATGCCCTTTGATATCACGCAGTTACCCCCTAACACTATGACGCAATGAGTTTATCAGGCATACATATTTTAAGGGATACACCAATACAAGAGCATACAAAAATCAATTAAATGAGTATTCTTAATAATACAAAATCAAGCAAATACGCACTAATAAACGCAATTAACTTTTTTTGAACAAAAAATATGCAGCTAAGTTTTTATCAGAAACCTTTCGATTTGTTTTCACTTTTTTTATTGTTTTTAATCTTATTGCTGTCGGTCTTTTTTTTAAAATATTATAAAACTGCCTTAAAATTTAAAAGAAAGTATAAAAACCAGGCTACGCTCATCAAAGCAGAAAGGGATAGGATAAGTGGTGAAATACATGATGAAATCGGATCAGGCCTGACTGCGATAAAGTTATACGCAGAGCACTCAGCGCGTTCAAAACCCGGGGTAACAGAACTCAAGATCATGGAAGAGATGATTGGTGAGATCACATTGAAAATCAGGGAAATCATCTGGAGTTCAAATGCTGATAGCGACCACCTGGAAAGCCTGATCTATTTTATGGATGAACAAATCAGGAAACTGTTTGAACATACTGATATTATATTCAAGTCCGATCTTCCCGCATTTATTCCATCCATTGAACTGCAAAGCCAGAGCAGACGCGATTGCTATCTGATCGCTAAAGAGATCGGCCATAATGTACTTAAGCATGCACAGGCAACTGAGGTAAAGCTCCTCATTGAGATTGAAAAGGACCAGCTGATATTTTCTATAAAGGATAATGGTATAGGCTTTGATCCGGCTGCCCAAAAGTCTACGGGGGTGGGCATGGAAAACATACGAATTAGAACGGAGCGCCTGAAAGCCGGACTGATTATTGAAAATTACAGGGGAACAAGGGTGAGGATCAATATACCAATGAAATATAACATTCACTACTAAGCATATCGGAATGGAAAGTTACAGTGTGTCGAGCTAATTTTAACGGTTGCAGGATGATTTAAACCGCCAGCTCCCTGATTCAATTCCGAAAATACCGGTTTAAAACACCACCTTTCATCCGAAAGGCGGTGTTGAAAAAATCGTTCCCGTGATTGATATGAAGGCTACAAAATTAGCGCAGTACTGGTTAACATCATATAGCCCTTTTTAGCCATTAACCTCGTGCAAGTTAGGTCCCATATAAGCTAGAGATCTGGATATAAATGATTTATTTCCCTCTTGCAACATGGCATAACGCATGCCAAGAGGCATCAATTTTCAGCCTTTAACGGTAAACCTCATAGTAAAACGTTTTAGTATATCATACAATTGATTCAAAATTTAGCCGGTATCTGCTTTAGGAAAACTAAATTCCAGGTTTGATGGGATAATACTTCTGTTTACTACCCTAACCACCTCCCAAAAATAATTTCCATTCATATCGCGTCCGCCCATTATGCGTACTTCGTAGGACTTTCCCATATAACTTGTTGAGATTTCAAGAAAGTCATTCTCTATGTCCAAAGGCTTAAGGGCAGGCTTCATGCGCTTTAAAATATCTTTTTTGAAACTGTCGAATTCGGTATTGTTAAACATAGGTTAGTATAGATAGGTGACTAAAAGTATACCTAATTCCAATTTTTGTGCCATAGAGCCAACAAGATTTTTGTGGATAAGCTAAATTGCTGTATTGTTGACATTTATCAATTTTTAAGCCATTAAAACGAAAAACTATTTTTTCTCCCGTGTAAACTTTACAAAATTTAAAAGTTAATACCCACCCAATAATGTATAATTTAAACTACATTATTTTTCAAATTGGTCATTATCTCTTTAATGCGGAGAAGCTGAAGCGAAGTGATGGAAAAGTCTTCAGTGATGATTTAACAAAGAAGAAGAGTGGTTAGGAGCATTAGCGAACCAAAAATTTTCTACTACTTTTTCCGTTACTGAACAGCTTACCTACAGGATATACACTAGTGGAAAGGCTGGTATACTTGCGAAAGACGAATTATTTGAAACTAAATGGGTTGATCTGACAGATATTCTACCCCATCCTGACGGAAATCCTGCGTAGCTGCGGTCAACTCCCTCGAAAAGCTTTTACCTCCCTTTGGGCTGCGACGCAAAATAGGATGAGACCTGGGGCAATGCCGCCCGGTTTAACCGGTCCCAGTCCTTGAACCTGCTTTCGGAGCCATAGAATTGAAGCGGGAGAGACCTATTTTCAAAACCTATCGGAGGCGACATTTTATAGCTTGACTAGGAGTTAAGTGGCGGAGTGCTAACCCCGCCACCATTTCGGAAATTTTTAACTGTGATTGTTAATCCAAACCTTCATCCGTGCATTTGCATACCATAGAGAATCTTCTAATCCAAAGTTATGTGACATGGCATATTGGTACGCCTCGGACCATGCCGCTAAAGCATTGGTAGGTTCCAGTGCGGACATGGCTCTATTTGTTACAGGTTGGCTTGTAGAATTACTTTGTGGCTTAGAGGTACTTTGAGCTTTTGAAGACGATGGCAAAAATGCTACCGCTGAACAAGCAAAAATTGCTGATAAAATGATTTTTTTCATGGGTTGTAAATTGATTTTATGTTAAACATTGAGTATTTGTCTTTTTAAAAACCGGATTAATCAATATCAGTAATTGTCAATCCGCAAAAACAGGTAAAAAAACCATGTCACAATTATAAGTATTTTATTTCACAACAACGTGAATTAAAATATTGTTTTATTCTTTTTTAAGTCAATATGTACTGATGCATCAGATAGGAAACTATTTGACAGCACTGACACCCTACTTTTGAAAAAGAAAAAACTTAATTGGTTGGGATGGATTTGAGCTAATAAAATCCCATTTCTCGCTACAATGTGGCTTTTGGGATTGTGACATGCATTTCTTTATTTTAATGATGGGCTGTTTCCGCTTTCTGAATCTATGATTTAATAACTGATACGTAAGAAGTCAGGGAATGACACAGGTAATCTTTACCTCCAAGCAGCGTTTTAGTATGGCATTTATGACCTATTTGCTATTGGAGATCACATTTCTTTATAAAGGTCAAGAACAAAGCCGATTAGTCAGCCCACAGATAGGCAGGATAGGAAAGTAGTTAGTAGCACTTTTCAGGTCTGTTCTAGTAACTATGCTCCCATTAACCTCTAACCTTAATAGCACAGCACTGCTTATCAGATATTTCGAATCCTCCAAAGGTATCTAGAACGACCTGAAATAGCTCATCCAAAACAATGCAGCAAAAATTAATGTTGTGGACGGGAATAGTTTAACAGGAAAGTTAACAGTTATGAAAGGAATATCACCATGGGGCCTGACTGCAATGGCCCAGCTCAAAAATAGTTCCCTGCTAGGTTCTGAAGATTTTGGGGAATTCCGGTTCCAAATTTTGCAGACAATGGATTCTATCTGGGTGTCAGCCGTTCATAACAAAAATACACCTGTCTATTTTAGGGTTTGCTATGTTCCTGGCGGTATGGCGGATACCCCGATAACCAGAAGAAAGAAGGGTCACTACACATTAAAAGTAGAGACTGTAATAGGAATCTTTGATCTCAAAATATCCTTTTCAAAAGGAAATTTCAAGCTTTTAAAATATTGCTGCAACTTTAAGCCGGCCGCGGATATTTTCATTCCCTTCTGGCCCAGGGATATCCTCACTACAAATATATACGGAACAGTGAAATCTATGGGGGAAGTTCACACCGCCCAGGTGGGTACAAGATCTGGCCTGATATATCTTTCGATACCGGAAAGAAATCTGCGCATGCTTTATTTCCAAAATCTCACAGCACTTTCAGATTTAGCCGATCAGACTGGCAGCTCCTTATCCGGGGTTATTGGCGGAGCGCTGCCCGAAATCGGCCTGTCACTTCCAAAAACCGAATCAATACCACTAAAAGCTGGCAGCCAAGTTACCATCTCAGATGCGACAATTGCTTTCAAGGCAGCAAAACTGGAAAATCTGGATCAGGCAGAAGATTATCTAGATTTGTTGTCGGAGGTATATCTTAACATCCCAAGACCAGGGACACATTATCTGCACTGGCCGGAAATCCTGAACAAAGGTCTTAAAGACCTCATTGAAAACCCGGGCTGCTGGTCTATGGTCGGCGGCAACAGTTATCTGAATGCATATGTAAGCGATTATCAGACCCCTCCGGAAATCATGGTACAGCTGGCGGTCTTGCTTCCGCTTATAGACTACTCAAAATGGAGTGGCAAAACTCTGGAGGTGATGGAGACCATTAAAAAGGGTCTTCCCGCATTTTACAGTAAAAAACTAAAAACGCTTTTGAGATGGCATCCAGAGGCTGAAGACAAACTGAAAGGCGAAGAAGAGCAGAAAATACCGATGGTGATGGACTCCTGGTACCTCCACCACCCGCTATTAAATCTATCAAGATTAGCCCTTGATGGAGATAAAGAAGCTAAAAAGCTTTTTCTGGATTCACTTGGATTTGCTATAAAAGTTGCACACAAGTTTAAATACCAGTGGCCTGTATTCTACAAAATGGACACACTGGAAATCATAAAAGCAGAGACCAGTGCGGGTGAAGGTGGCGAACAGGATGTGGCGGGTTTATATGCCCATGTAATGCTGCAGGCATATGAGCTTACCGGAGAGAAAAAATATCTCAAAGAGGCAGAGACTGCTGCGAAAAAACTTGCAACTATTGGTTATAAAATCATGTATCAGGCGAACAACACGGCATTTGCAGCGGGAGCACTTCTAAGGCTGTTTAAACTTACCGGCAATAAACTTTATCTTTCTTTAAGTTACAGGTGTCTGGCTTCAATCTTTGAAAACGTTCAGCTATGGGACTGTAATTATGGCTATGGTAAGAATGTCCCAACCTTCTTTGCATTATTCCCGTTAAGTGATGCTCCTTATACTGCAGCATACGAAGAACAGGAAGTATTCTGCGCGTTGCATGATTACCTCAAACATGCAGAAGGCGTTAACATCCTGCCGAGTGTGAGACTCCTGTGCAGCGAATTCATCCGTTATCTCGTGGAGCGTGCACCCTATTACTATCCCCCGATGTTGCCCAGCGATATGATCTCCGACGAGGTAAAGACCGGTGAAGTGGACCGGAAATTATGGATTGCCCTAGAAGACATGCATGACGGGATTGAAAAAAGCGGGGCTGTCGGGCAGGAAGTTTATGGCGCCGGCAATGCGTTTGGGATCCTGCCGCGGCACTTCATCAGGTTCAGTGATAAGCCGTTTCTAATATTTTCGGAATGTCCGATTTCCGGGATTAGGAAAAGTAGGGATTCAGTAATCTTTCATCTTCAGGGGGATCCAAGATTATCCTTCAGGTTACGGATCACCCCGGTAGAAAATGCAAGTAAAAAACCAAGCTTTGAGTTCAGTTGCCAATCCCCGTCGCTTAAATTCAAGCCTGCAAGCGACAGGAAACAGGATCTTGAAGCCTTTGTACTGGGAAATGAGACTGTACGGATTACCTGGAAAAGCAACTGATCGAATAAATGAACGAAGTACAGTAGACTCGAGTCTGTTGACATACCGCAGTGGATTTTTCAATAATAGTCATTACTCGCACTGCGCACAACCAGATCGTATCAATGGAGTAAGAGGAATAATAACGATAGCTACAAAGGGGCCTTAACTCTTTACAACCGAAAAGAGAGTCCAACAAATAACTTTTCATTGCATCATGCTGTAATCCGTAGTTCAGGCCCCCGTCAAGTTGGCATCTTATGCAACCTCAACCTGTAGCTGCATTGAAAAAGTTGTTCCATTGATGTATTTGGTATCATAGGTACAAATAGGTATCTGCAATACCTTCAAGATGAAAGATTTTACTTGCGATGGTCAGCGATTCCAGCAACTGTATGCATCCCGGAGCCATCACTATCTTGCATGCGGTCAGCCTCTATTTGCGTGCCCAGCTTCCAGTCACCGGGAAGCTTAAAGGACATAGGCAGGAATTCCTCCTTCATAACGCTCTCCCTTTTCAGTCGCTGAGGTGGGAAATTTAATATATGGTAGCAGCGCAATGGCAAAGCTTCCATTATCATTTCCAATCAGATTCTGTTTGATGTGCAAGGTTAAATCGCCAAATCTATGCGAAAGATAAACCGATCCATCCTCATCAGACACTTCTTTGAAAGAACATAGCTTTGCTGTAAAGCTAGATCCGGTAAGTCCGAGTTTTAGATTTGCTTGATTAAGCAAATAAGTATTCTTTAGCGAATTCTCATTTCTTTCACGCTGCAAATGGGAAAGATCACCTTCATATTGAAAATGGCCAGCATCAATAGGAGATTCGGTCATATCCTGCCTATCGGTTTCCATATTGCGGAGTTCTGTTCCCGGAGCAGAATAGAAAATGTTATAGGAGGCAGTTTTTTTGTCATGAGCCAGTACGGAAGAAACAAAAAGGCAAACTGCAACAGTCAAAAAGTATATTCTTCTCAATTGGGTTAGGTATAAAAACATAGCAATTAATCCTGCTCTGGACCCGCAGGTTAGATCAAAGGAAATTCACATGCGCCAACAAGCTGAAAGTTTCCGCATTGTCTAACATTAACCTAGGGCTATAATGGCTATAGCCAACCCTGATGCTACAGGTTTTTATTGGTTATGCTGAGTGATGAGTTTTCCGGCCTGAGATACAAACTGATCCTCAAGGTCGTCCAGTGTTTTCCACTGGGTACCTTCATCGGATTGCTCTGCATAAATCACACCCGTTTTCTCCTCACCATTCATAATGCGGTAGGTACCGTTTTCCTGCGGTTCGACAATGAAATTCTGATTGTTAACAGTAATATTGAAATTCTCCATGTTTTGCTAAATTTCCTTTTCAACAGTATAATCCCAGGGAAAGTTTTATAAAAACGCAAAAGGCGGGTTTTAACGAAATTTTTCTGAACCGGTAAGCGATCTTGGATACTCAACATCAAAGAATTTACGCTCCGTTGTAACTACTAATCCGGGTGTCAAATATGTTAATTATTAGTACTAAACAATCAGGTCGAAAAAATTGTTAACAAGAAAAACATTCGAAACTATGAGCGATGACAAAAGTAAACAGGATGGTAGGGAAGATTCCAAAGTGGATCTAAACGACGCCAGCGAAGTAGCATATGCTGCAAAACAGGCCGGGGTTACCCCGGCAAAGTATAAAGAACTGGCTGAGGCCTCGGGCAGTTCATCTAGGGAAAAGATAGCTGAATACATCAAAAAGCACAGCTAACCTGGTTACAATTATAACGGCGTCAGTATCGAGTCTTCGCAGTCCGGATGTTGCCGCCTGTGAAGGCTTTTGTCATTTACAAATGAGGGTGTCTCGAAGGAGAATACACCAAAAAACAGAAAATTACAACAGGCACAAATACGACAGCAGTTGAGCAGCTTCAAAGCTGAAAGGTCGGAAAAAAATCCTGGAGTCGATCAGCGTTCCAGAACCGAAATGGTTTGCCCTCAAAATGGACTCATCACGCCACAGGTCCAATCTGTAAATAAAAACCGGGGCCGCATCCAAACGGATTGATCCTACCAACATAACGGGCTCCTATCTGTATGACATTGACATAACTAAAGTTGTCTATAAAAACTTAAGGGTAAGCTCGTCAGGCTGACCTTCAAAATACTTTTCAAGTAATCTGTTAAATACCGGGCAGGCACCCTCTACCCTAGCGAAAAGGGTTATGCATGAACAGAGTTTTAAATCATCAGGTGCCCCTAAAATCTGACCCGCCGATCTGCCGCTAAGGGAAAGTAGGGCTTCGGATATCTCAATCAAATGCTTACCAAGAACAGGATGCATTAGATAATCGGAGGCATCTTTTAAATTTTCCAAGGCATAATATCTGGAGGTCTCACTTTTGCCAAGTCCCTTTATCTGAGGGAAGATATACCACATCCAATGTGTCCGCTTGTAGCCTGACTTTATCTCCTCCAGCGCCTGAAGATATACCTGGTTATGTGCAGTTAAAAACAGGCTGATTTTTTGGGGTTCCATGGTCTGTAGGTTTAAGTCTGGGAAAAATTATCATTAAGTGATACGGCGGAAAATCCCGCCTACATAATTTCAACACCTTGGAAAAGATGGATTAAACTGGCTATGATCAAAGGATAAACCAGTTTGGGCGCTTTAATTAATGACCTGTTCTAAGAAATTGCTTGATGGTGTGCAGGAGGGAACTGTTTTTAAAAGGTTTTCCGATAATCGCATCTGCGTGGCAATCCATATGGGCAATTTCATTAAAGGTTAAACCAGTCAGCAGTATGATGGGAATATGTGATGTACTTTCATCAGCTTTTAATCGATCGCAAACCGTCCTTCCATCAGCAGTATCCAAACGGATATCCATTACAATTAGATCAGGTCTAAAATCAGAAACCACGTTTTCAATCAGCTCTGCCTTCGCAAGCGTTTTGGTCTGAAACTCCTCGTGCATCAAAAGACAGTCCAGCGCTCTGAGCATTAACTCATCATCGTCAATCACAAGAATTTTTTTTCCCATATCCTAAAATCCGTTTCAATAAAACTTAAACAGCTAAATCTAAGCGTTTTCATTCAACAATTAATACAACCACTGGCTATAGCGAAAAGCAAACAGCATCCGTAAAGCTTCAAAACACATTGAGCCCATAATATAACAACATTGTCACATACAAAAATTTTACTTTTGAAAGCAAAACATGTAAATTAATCTGTTAAGGAAGATATAGAGATCCATTTTATGAACGGTTCAAAATATTCAATGATGACAACAAACGATTTTTTATACTCTGCCCTAAAGGAGCAGATCCTTAGCGCATGCGGGATCAAAACCTTTCACGAAAAGGACTGTAAGGCCATAGCTATAAATATCTTTAACAAAGACAGGAATTATATATCCGAAATAGCGATAAAACGTTTTTTCGGTTTTGTAGACAATGGCTCCCACCTTCCACCCTTTGTTATGGAAAGCCTGGCTAGGTTTAGTGGTTACCACGGCTGGGATGATTTCAAGCAGCAAAACAAGCCAGGAACAAACTATAAAAACCTTGTTATTAAAAAAGACCTTTCCAGATACGATAAACCCGGCGGAACCGTAAACATAACCTAGCAGCATTTTCCGTCCCTACACATGAAAAACAAAGGCTAAAAACCGTTGCTGCTAGGCCAGCATCGGTAAAATATTTACTAAAACGTTGTAATAAAATATTGCTGAATACAATCAAAATTGGGAATAGGGCAACAACATCAGAATGCGTCAATGGGATTGTAGAAATAATACCTCCGGATATATAAAAATGAAAGACATTATTATTCCGGCTAAACAAGGGCCTACCCTACTCTACATTTTATAAAGTATGAATTCAGATTCTCCCAGATCCGGTAGTAGTAAAAAGAAGGTCAGTTAATCTTGCATTTAGTTTTCAGTGACCGTGACACAACAATAGATAAATTAAATGTTGCCAGTAATGAGGATGCCTTACATGGTCCATATATGTTTAGATAGAGAGATCATATGTACCATAGACAAGCGCAATGTAAATTTTTCCCATTAGCAACACCGACAATTTTGGGGGTCAATATTCACTCAAAAAAATATTACTCTAATTATAGCGGCCATCAGACCATATGCGGATCAGCCTTTTTTTCTTCGAATGGCAAAACAAGCTGCTTCCCTCGATGCTCGAGATCATCCCAGCCCTGCAAATACTAAGATAATGTTAATGGCTCAACATTAACTTATCCGCGTATTAATACGCGGATATAAACCATGAATAGATATATGGTTTATTATTTTTCATTATACACCGACAATTCCCTACCTTTCAGCTTTGAAATCCGGAACGGAATATCCACCATCAAGATTCATTCAAACATGTCAATTAATACACTAAAATTGCTACAAAAACAAAAAAAAAGCATCCTTGAAATCTGGATGAAAAACCAGCTTTCCGATGAGGGGCTCCGGGAAGACCTCATCAGTAATGAAGATTTAAGGGAACAGTCGGAAGAACTGGTCAATGCATTGGCCAACAATCTTTCAGGCAATGCCCTTGATGATCTGGAAGCTGACAGCTGGAATCCGGTTATAGAAATCCTGGGCGGCATTGCGATCACACGGGCGCGTCAGGGTTTTTCTCCCAGAGAAACAGGCCGGTTTGTGCACAGTTTAAAGGACGCCTTACTTGAGGTGCTACAGAATAGTATAGAGGAACCAAAAGTCCTTTATCAGGAGAGCATGAAAATTGTAAAAGTCATGGACAGCCTGAGTATAGTTTCCTTTGAAACTTTTATAAAAGGTAGAGAAGAAGTCATCCTGCGTCAGACAGATGAAATCGCAGAAATATCAACCCCTGTCATTCGTGTATGGGACGGGATATTGGCCCTTCCTATCATTGGTACCCTGGACAGCTCAAGGACACAAATCGTCATGGAGAACCTTCTCCAGGAGATTGTTGAAACAGGTTCGAGTATTGCTATTCTGGATATTTCCGGAGTGCCTGCAGTAGATTCACTGGTTGCACAGCACCTGATCAAAACAGTGAGTGCAACACGCCTGATGGGAGCAGAATGCATCATTAGCGGTATCCGTCCGGAGATTGCACAAACGGTGGTGCACCTGGGTATCGACCTTTCCAATATCATCACAAAAGCCAGCCTGGCGAGTGCTCTGGCCTATGCTTTCAGGGTTTTAAAGCTTGAAGTAAAAAAAACCAATCCGGTAAATAAAAATTTTAGTTTATAAATATGGATAGAATTCCTATTCTAAGGATGGGGAGCTTTCTACTGGTTACCATCCAGGTGGATCTTTATGACAGGCTGGCTCTAGACCTTGAGGCAGACCTGGTCAATATGGTCAACAAAACCAGTTCAAAGGGTGTGCTTATAGATATTTCCGCAGTTTCGATAGTGGATTCTTTTATGGGCCGCATTATAGGCAACATTGCAAGCATGTCCAAGATCCTTGATGCCGAAACGGTCGTGGTAGGCATGCAGCCTGCGGTTGCCATCACCTTGATCGAGTTAGGACTTCCTTTAAAGGGTGTCCATACGGCCCTTGATGTTGAAAAAGGCATGAACTTACTTAGAGCTATGATTGGAGATGATCACGGGGACGAGCACGAAACCGATGATGATACTTTCGCTGAGTAAGGACAATATACAGGTTCAAAGGGAGCAGGATGTTGTCCTGCTACGGAACCGCATCAGAGAAGTTGCCGTAAAGATAAAAATGGGCCTGGTCAACCAGACCAAACTGATCACAGCGGCAAGTGAACTATTGCGTAACATGCTGCGCTATGGTGGTGGAGGAAACTGCCTGATCGAGGTTGTAACCCGTGGACGTGACAACGGGGTAAGGCTGACATTCTCTGATGATGGCCCTGGAATACCCGATATCGCAGCCGCCATGCGGGATGGCTTTTCTACGGGAAAAAGCCTGGGACTGGGATTACCAGGTGCTAAGAGACTATGTAATGAATTTGATTTGAAAAGCAAACTGGGTGAAGGGACAATTGTGATGATAATAAAATGGGCCAATGGTTGATGCCACACATATAAGCCTGCAGGCAAACAACAGGAGTTACTATTCCCTGATCAAAAAAGATATCCACCAGCGCCTGATCAATGCCGGAATGGATCAGGCACGGATATCAGAAGTGGATATCATTACTGCTGAGATGACCAGCAATCTATTCAAGTATGCGGACGACGGAGAGATTCTGTTCGGCCAGTTCCAGGAGGAAGGAATACCTTATATCGAACTGATCTGTATCGATAACGGCCCGGGCATGCAAAATCCTTCCAGAATGGTACAGGACGGCATATCGACCAGCAAAACCCTGGGTGCGGGCCTCGGGAGTATAAAAAGACTTTCAGACACCTTCGACATCTGTTCCTATCCGGGATGGGGCACCATAGTGTTAAGCAGGATCTACATCGGCAAAAAGCCTGCGCTGTTGCCAAGAGGTGTGGTCATCAGACCGATCGTCATCAGTAAGCCTGGTGAAAAAGTGAGCGGAGACGGTTTTGCATATAAAACAAGCGGAAACAGTTTCAAGGTAATGCTGGGCGATGGACTGGGCCACGGGCCTGAGGCAAACCATGCAGTAAATGAGGCTGCAAAGCTATTTAACGCATTCCATCCGTCCAGTCCCACTGAGACGCTGCGCTTTATCCATTCGGCAATAAAAAAAACCAGGGGCATGGTGGCGAATGTAACCGCCTATGATAGCAAAAACGGCCAATGGTCTTCAGCAGGCATAGGCAATATTGCGGCAAGATGGATTGGGCCACAAAATGCAAAAAACCATATGTCCTACAATGGGATCGTTGGCCATAACATACCTACGACAATGAACGATCAGGGTTACAGCATACAGGAATACAACCAGCTGGTACTTTGCTCGGACGGCATCAAAACCAGATGGGAAATCTCCAAATATCCAGGTATACTTAAACATGACCCCACGTTGCTGGCTGCATGTATCTATAAGGACCATGCCCGTCAGACCGATGATATGTCGGTAGTGATCATAAAAGTTAGATAAAATGAAGGAAATTATCAGCATATCTCTTGAAAACGAAATGGATCTTGTACTTGCACACCGCCGGGCATTGCAGGTCGGGGAAAAACTTGGCCTGACTGTAGCGACAAGGACTACCTTTGCGACGGCCGTATCAGAGATAGCCAGGACCGTAATAGATTACACAGACAACGGAAACCTGAGTATCGTAATTTTGGGTCAACATCCCCGGTTCACCCTGGGCGCCAAAATCATTTTCATTTCAGACCAGGTTTTCAGTTCCACTGATGAAGGTTTTTTTTATGCCAAAAAACTTCTCCCTGATTTCGAGTTCAGCCGTTCTGAGAACTCGTATGCAATAGATATGGGCATCGGCCTGCCCCGCTCACTTAAAATCGATAAGTCCAAAGTCTCGCTCCTGGCCGGATATTTTCAAGAGGCTCCGCCTTTGAACGCATACGAGCAAATCAAAAAGGAAAACAGCCAGCTCAACAGGCTCACCACCGAACAGGAAGAAGAACTTCGCATCAGGCAGGCCCTCGATGAAAAAAAGAACGAATTTATCTCAGTGGCAAGCCACGAGATAAAGACCCCGATCACAGTGGTCAAAGCCTATACACAGATGCTTAAGCTGCTAAAAAACCAATATTCAGACAAAGTAGCGGAAGTCATAGAGAAGCTGGATGTACAGACCGAAAAGCTTGCCCGTCTTGCCCACCAGTTAATGGACGTTTCTAAGATGGAAAACGGAAGCCTACAGTATGATCTCTGCGAAGTTGATTTCAACGAATTCTTAAGGGACACGGTATCGATGCTGTCCAAGATCTATGCAGGTAACCAGATAACTCTTGAATATGGAGAACAATGCACGGTTATGGCGGATCCTTTGAGGCTCGAGCAGGTACTAACCAACCTAATGGGAAATGCGGTTAAATACTCTGACCGGAATTCTGCTGTGAAGATTGTCATGGAACATTCTCATGATGGCAGTGAAGTGATCGTTACAGTGAAAGATAATGGCCTGGGTATTTCCCGGCAGGGCATAGAGAGGATATTCGATAAATTTTACCGAAGTGAAAACATCACAGAAAGCCATCCCGGCCTGGGCATGGGACTGTATATATCCTCAAAGATCATCTCGGACCATGGGGGAAAAATCTGGGTGGAAAGCGTAATAAATGAGGGTTCCTCATTTTACTTTACCATTCCCATCCACAAGCATAATGAACCTGAACTGTTAACAAAACAACTATAGATAAAAGGGTGTGCGATATTATCGGACTGAAACTTGAAATGTTTAGCATTTCATCAAACTCATTTTTTATTACAGCATTGTGAATCCCCAGCGTTTAGCAAGCATCCTATAGTAAAAAACCAGGCATTTCTGCGTTTCACTATAATTTTTTCACATCTGGTTTGGTTACTTCATGACATGTGACTGTGGCATACCAATTGAAGCGCTGGCAAAAATTTATTCAGCCACTACCCCATCTTCGAAAACCACTGCCACAGGGTTGCGCATGAATTAGCATATCTGGGGTTTACCCAAACGTCGATCTTTTTGATATAACCCGGGTTTTTAATCATGGTGCCAATAGTAACCAATAAATCAATTACTATAAAAGTAAATGGCATATCTCCGGATAGATAACCAGAAAAATCCTTTCCTACTATCTTATAAACGCCACCTATTTTCCAGGTTACATGTCGGTCACAGGCCCTTATTTTATTTTGACCAGACCTAGCAACATGTCCTTCGAATAGACGGTTATGATTTCAACTAAACCAAGCAGGTAACTCCTTTTAAAACACTTATGCAGAAAAAGCTGACCTGTGCTATCCGGTGGCCTAAAAAAAATTAAACAAAGGCCAAACAATATCCCGTAAGCAGGGTTCTACCCTTAGTCAGTCTATAAGCAACTTTTAATGAAGGCAGGAATTTCGCAGGATGGGGAACTATGAGAAAAGTATTACCCATCATTATCATCTTTTTCAGTATGATTTTCAGTAATAAGGTAATCGCACAGGGATGTCTTATCAATGCTTTTGATCAGTACAATAAGGTTTTCAACAAACCCACTGCATCAGGCGCAACAACGTTTGAATCTGGAGACGGCAAAAACTTTGTGAGGTGGGAAGGTCAGTGTGGCCCCCATATCTATATAGAAACATTGAGCACCCCTTCAGGTACCTGTAGTGTCGATGGACGTCAGGGAGATTATTACCCGGTCGTATCTGCACCATTCCCCAGGACATGCGATGTTCCTATTGATGAAAATATTCTTGTGTTAATATTAGCTTCCGTCGTTACATCTCTATGGCACCTAAAGTCCCGTTGCCAGGCCGATTAATAAAATCAAATCTTATGCGCTACCTCAACTATTACAAAAAGATCAGCAGCTGGATAACCGTTAATGGAATTCCACTTACCTGGAGCATGCTTATCGCGATATTCATTATATTGCTTGAATATACAGATCTCTTCAATCAGTTACTTTTTTCTTGAAAAATACAGACATCGCCTAGCCCTTACAATAATGATGCATTGACCATATCAAAATAAGCGGTGACCTGATCTTGATTATTGGAATCAAAGAGGAAGAACCCAATATTTTAACTTACAGCAAACTTTTGAATTATTCCTTTTGTTGAACTACATAAAAACAGAGATTATGACAAAAAAAGAAAGTAACGACGAACAGCAAACAGATGGCATATCCGACCAAGAGCAAATGGCGCAGATCGCACTGGGAAATATCCAAGAAATCCAGCCTTCCACAGATAATAACAATGAGCTGCTCACTACACCAAAGACCTCTGGTACGGGAAGCAATCCATCGGCTGCTGCCCCGCATTCACTAATCGTAAATAAAAATGCTGATGGAGAAGAAAGCGGGACAGGGGGTCGGGAAGAACCAAAATAATTGGTTTTAAGACTGGGATTTAAAGTATTCTATTATTGAATAAATCAAAACAAGGCAAGTTTATTTTTATTATGGGCAAACATATCTGCATCTTAGAGGATGACCCCGGCATTAGTGACATCATAGAGATTCTGCTCTCGGAAGAGGGATACCAAGTTGAAGGTTACACTACCATAAATGATTTTTTCTCAAAAAAAAATTCCAAACCAGATTTATTTATTCTGGATGTGATGCTCCCTGATGGAGACGGATTGGAAGTCTGTAGGCTTTTGAAATCAGACCACACAACAAAACATATTCCGGTAATGATGATGAGTGCTCACGCAGACCTAGCCAAAATGACCAGCGGATGTACGGCAGAAGAATATGTTACCAAGCCTTTCGATATTCACGTACTGTTAAGGAAAATCTCCAGGCAAATCAACAGCTGACATAGTGGAGATCAAATACAACTTTCCTTCTAATGGCTTTCCAAAGAAAGTGGTTTTCTGACAGTGCTGAAAAGAAAACTTTATAGCAGTGCTGGAAAACTGTATAATTTTTGGAAAATCTGCATATATGCCTGAATGGCCGATACACTGATTACTGTAGGTAACCAAAACAATAAGCTGGCCAAGGTTTCCTGTCATATTTTGGTGATGCTATAGATGTAGAGTTTTTTTTAAAGAAAGATATATTTTTCAACGTATTACTCAAAATTAATGATCAGCTAAGCAAAAACTGCCTCATTTAAAAATGACTGTTCTATCTTAATATGATTAAGATTTATTTTATAAGAGTAGCTTCAGAAAAAAAATGAATATGCCTGTAAGCAGTAAAAACCGAAAACCAACAAGAGTGGTCTATGTATTTATAATCCGCCTAAAAGTAAGGTTTACCCTTGGTCCTATAGGCACTGCTGTCTTAGCAATCCTGTGTTCCCATTTTGATTGTAGATCACCCTTCATGATCAGCAATGAGCCATGCTCAAGCCGGACAGAATGTTTTTCGTGATGCCCCTCCTTTTTTCTGATGTCAAAACTCCTCACCGCGCCAAAGGAAATGGAGGCAATGATGGGATGCGATCCCATGACCGTTTCCTTATCGCTGTGCCAGGCGACTGAATCTTTGCCATCCCGGTAATAATTGAGCAATACGCTATTGAAAGTAATGTTTGCAATTGGCTCGACCAATCCTTTAAGCTCCATAAGTTCTGATGTCCATTCAAGTGGAGTGGATTTGCCAAGGGCATTATAATCAATACCATCAATATCCCCATACGACGCAGTGAGCCTTGGCGTAAGAACCTCCCGGTCGTACATCTTCACGAGCCTTTGCTGCCAGGGGGTGTTTTGGATGAGGATTTTGATTAACAGATCACTTTTTTCTTTATCGATAAAACCTGCACAGTATTCCAGCACATCTCCTGGTAGCCCTGCAGATTGTCCACTGTATGCAAAAAAACTCAGCTGCTCCATTACCTGTTTACCTCTTCCCAGCCAAATATCTCTTTCTTATACACCAGGGGCCTGGATTCAAGCAAAAAGTCATCGGAAAAGTCATGATTGAAGACCTGAAATTTTACCGCCCACTCATTTTTGAGCAGGCCGGGTATAAACCTTGAAAATATTCGCTCAAAGCTTCTAAAGCTGATTCCTTCTTTGCAGATCACCATATATGCTGCATCTGATATTAACACGACTCTTTCGACCAGGTTTGGCCAACGCGAACAGATCTCTTCGGGCAGGATATTGAAATATTGATTATCAATATGTCCCGTAAGACTATTAAAAAGTTCTGCGCTGAGATCATCGCCGCTCAGTTGCCTCCAGGTGCCTTGCGGGTTCTCAAGACTGCCGAGCAGTTCTCCATCCAGGACAATCCTCCAGGGCTCGCCTGCCTCAAACTGGATCAGCTGATAAACCATCACTGCCCCATTTTCCCCATCATAAAAATATTCCAACTCAATCATAAATAAGGATTTTATGAATTTCAAAGACCAAATATAATTATTTTTACTAAATAAATTAGTATTTATCAACATTTTTAAGGTATTTATATTAAGCCTAAAGTACTTTAAAACCGTTTCAAGTTATTTTTGTTAACAATTATAATTACTAATATTTTTAGTATTAATTTTGTGTGATCGGCATGGATGTTTTATTCAGGCCATGAGCAATAGGAAATGGAGGCAGTTAAAAGGGATATTATTGGTAAACTTCAGGAACAAATCCTAAGCCTTCAGGGTGTTAAGCCTGTTGGGGATGGTCCTGCTGTAAACTTTGGCTTCGGAGAGATAAGTGCTTCTTTTCCGGGTAAGGTATTTCCACTTGCAGCGATCCATGAATTCCTGAGCACAAACCTGGAAGATGCAGCAGCCAGTGGTGGTTTTATCTCAGCACTGCTTTCCTCCCTTATGCAAAAGGGTGGCCTATGCCTTTGGATCAGTACCCAGAGAAAAATATTCCCGCCTTCGCTGATTACTTTTGGCCTTTCCCCTGAACGCATTATTTTCATTGACCTGCAAAATGAAAGGGATGTATTATGGGCAAGCGAAGAGGCCCTAAAATGCGAAAGCCTGGCCGCAGTAGTAACTGAACTGGAGGAGATCAGTTTTGCGCAGAGCAGAAGGCTGCAGCTGGTAATCGAGAAAAGTAGGGTAACATCTTTTATTATCCGTAAAAATGCGGAAAAACTCAGCGCTACACTAGCCGCCGCAAGGTGGCGGATATCGGCTTTACCAAGCGGAGCGATCGATGGCTTGCCCGGACTAGGCTTTCCAAGGTGGAATATCGAGCTGCTGAAAGTCAAAAACGGATTGCCGGGCAGCTGGACTATCGAATATTCCGGGGGAAGTTTTAGGGCTCCCAGCAAAACTGTTAGTGAAACTATTGAAATCAGAAAGGCGGTCTAATGCAGAAAAGGTATATGTCCATATGGTTTTCTACCCTGCTCACCGACTGGATCCGCATCAAGCGACCAGCCTTAAAGGATTTGCCGCTTGTCTTTTCAGATAAAGCCGGCAACCGCATGGTCATTACCGCAACGAGCAGCGAAGCTTCGCTGCTCGGCATCCATTTGGGGATGCCGCTGGCTGATGCCAGGGCAATTGTTCCCGATCTGGAGGTAATCGAAAACCAATGTCATAAATCAGAAAGGCTCTTAAGGGCAATTGGGGAATGGTGCATACGGTACTCGCCATTGGTGGCTGTGGAGGAAGATCAGGGACTGATCCTGGATATCAGCGGTTGCGCGCATCTCTGGGGCGGAGAAAGGGAATACCTGCGGGAAATCGTCAACCGGCTGCGCGGACTGGGCTATTTTGTCCGGGCTGCTATTTCAGATACCATGGGTACATCCTGGGCGGTGGCACGTTACGGCAAGATCTCTCCTATTATTAAAAGTACTGAAGAGCTGAACGCGCTTTTGTCCCTGCCACCCATGGCGCTCCGGCTTTCTGCCGTTGCCAGTCAAAAGCTGATCAAGCTTGGACTAAAGACCGTGGGCAGCTTTATTTCCATGCCACGATCGGTGCTGCGCAGACGTATCGGAGAGGAAAATATGGAAAGGATCGAGCAGGTTTTAGGGCAAAAGGAAGAACGGTTTTCGCCGATTGTCGTTCCAGAGCTGTATGGCGAGCGATTAGCGAGCATGGAGCCGATCAGAACACGGAAAGGCATTGAGATCGCCATCGAAAAATTATTGACCCAGCTTTGTAACCACCTTGAAAGGGATGGGATGGGTCTTCGGTCCGCCCTGCTGCAAAGTTTCCGGATAGATGGCAAAGTGATCAGGACAGAGATAGGCACCAATAGCCCTAGTGCCCATATCAGCCATCTCTTAAAGCTTTTTTCATTGAAGATCGAGCAGATTGAACCGAAAATGGGTATTGAGCTTTTTACCATGGATGCCACAAAGGTAGAACCACTGGATCCCCGTCAGGAAGCATTATGGGCCGCAGAAAAAGGCGTGGAGGATCAGAAAGTAACTGAACTTTTGGATAAACTTGCTGGAAAAGTCGGTCTACAGGCCATTCAGCGCTACCTTCCCCAACCCTACCACTGGCCGGAGCGATCGATCAAAAAGGTGGATTCGCTCCATGAGACGCTTTCCTTACCATGGCGGACCGACCGCTTGCGACCGGTACAGTTATTGAAAATACCCGAGCCGGTCCAGGTTTCTGCACCCATCCCTGATTATCCGCCGATGCTCTTTCGCTATCAGGGAATCACCCACCAGGTAAAAAAGGCAGATGGCCCAGAACGCATAGAACGGGAATGGTGGCTAGAGGAAGGTGAGCACCGGGATTACTACCAACTGGAGGACACAGAGGGGAAACGTTACTGGCTGTTCCGGTCGGGACACTACAGTTCGGAGAAAACCTCTGGCTGGTTTATACATGGATTTTTTGCTTAAGTAATTATGGAATATATAGAGCTTCAGGTGACCAGTAATTTTAGTTTTTTACGTGGCGCGTCTCATCCCGAAGAACTCATCGATCAGGCTGCAGCGATGGGCTACCACAAACTTGCCATTACTGACCGGAATACCCTGGCAGGAATTGTTCGTGCCCATGTAGCCGCAAGGAACCATAACATCCAGCTGATTCCAGCCTGCAGGCTTGACCTTTTGGACGGGCCATCACTATTGGCTTATCCGACAGATAAGGAAGCTTATGGCCAGCTTTCTGCTCTACTCAGCCTTGGCAATATGCGGGCGGAAAAAGGCAGCTGCCACCTTTATCAAACAGATGTATTTACCCATTGTGAGGGAATAAAGTTTATCGCGATCCCACCGGAAGGCTTGAATTCGCTTTTTGATTATGAAGCGGGCTTTAAATCGCAGTTGGCAGAATTCAGGAAAAAATTGGGTAATAATCTTTTTTTGGCGGCAACCCGAAGTTATACAGGGGATGATCATAAAAGATTATTCAGGCTCAATCAGCTATCGCAGGCACTTCATATTCCGCTCGTTGCCACCAATGATGTGCATTATCACCATCCTTTGCGCCGGGAGCTGCAGGATATACTGACCTGTACACGCGAGAAATGTACGATACAGAACGCTGGTTTCCTACTCCACCAAAATGCCGAGCGGCATTTAAAGGACAAGGCAGAGATGAACAGGCTCTTCCGGCAGTATCCTGATGCCATTGCCAATAGTGTGCTGTTGGCAGAATCCTGCCGGTTTTCTTTGGACAGTTTGGAATATGTTTATCCCGAGGAGATCACTACCGATGGCCGCACACCACAAGAGGAACTCACCTATCTCAGCTGGAATGGTGCCAGAGAAATGTTCGGAGAAGAAATCCCGGAGAAGATTTCGAAGAATATCAACTATGAGCTGGCTTTCATGGAGGAGATGAACTATGCTTCCTATTTTCTTACCGTATATGATATCGTAAAATTTGCCCGTTCAAAGGGCATTTTATGTCAGGGCCGTGGCTCTGCAGCAAATTCTACTGTTTGTTACTGCCTTGGCATTACCTCGGTCAATCCCACCAAGTTTGACCTGCTCTTTGAGCGCTTTATTTCCTCCGCAAGGAATGAGCCGCCTGACATTGATGTGGATTTTGAACATGAGCGAAGAGAAGAGGTTATCCAATACATTTATGAAAAATATGGCCGTGACCGGGCAGCAATTGTGGCCACAGTCACCCAGCAGCATCAAAAGGGAGCGATCCGCGACGTGGGTAAGGCCATGGGGCTTTCGGTAGATACGGTGAGCAAATTATCCGGGGCAATCTGGGAATTTACCGATGAATGGTTTGAGGAGGCACGTATACTAGAGGCCGGGCTCAACCCCAAAGACCCTTTACTTAAAAAAGTGTTGCAGCTCACTGGGCAGATGATGGGTTTTCCGCGTCAACTGGGCCAGCATACCGGAGGTTTTGTGATTACCCGCGGAAAACTGACCGACCTCTGCCCTATCCTGAATGCGCGTATGGCAGACCGTACCAATATTGAATGGAACAAAGATGATATTGATGCACTGGGTTTCCTAAAGATCGATGTGCTGGCTTTGGGCATGCTCACCTGTATCCGCAAGGGATTTGACCTTGCCAAGGCGCACTACAATTTGGATTTAACCCTAGCCAGGATCAATGAAGAGGATGATCCCAAGGTGTATGAGATGATCAGCCATGCCGATACCATTGGTGTCTTTCAAATCGAGAGCCGGGCGCAGCAGTCAATGTTGCCGCGTTTGCGCCCGAAATGTTTTTATGACTTAGTCATTGAAGTGGCGATTGTGCGCCCTGGACCGATACAAGGTGATATGGTGCACCCCTATCTAAGGAGGCGGAATCATGAGGAACCTGTTGATTATCCCTCGCCGGAACTAAAAGAAATATTGGGGCGCACGCTGGGCGTGCCGCTGTTTCAGGAGCAGGCAATGAAGATTGCCATTGTCGCTGCCGGTTTTACCCCCACAGAGGCTGATGAATTAAGGCGCAGTATGGCCACTTTTAAGTTTAAGGGCCTTGTGAACCAGTTCGAAAAGAAATTAATTGACGGGATGCTTGAACGCGGTTACAGCGAGGATTTCGCCAAAAGGATATTCAGGCAACTCGAAGGTTTTGGGAGTTATGGTTTTCCCGAAAGCCATGCAGCAAGTTTTGCATTATTGGTTTATGTTTCCTGCTGGCTGAAATGTTATTATCCCGATGTTTTCGCGGCGGCGCTGCTCAACAGCATGCCCATGGGCTTTTATCAACCTGCACAGATTGTGATCGATGCGAGGAATCATGGCGTTGAGGTCCGGGCGATTGATGTAAATTATTCTTTTTGGGACAACCTATTGGAAGAAAAAAGCGGAAAGTACCATGCCATGCGTCTGGGTTTTCGCCAGATCAAGGGCATTGCGGCAGAGGAAATGGAATTCCTTGTAAAAGGAAGAACGGTACCCTACCGCACCATACATGAGATCATGGATGCCGGAGTATCACAGAACACCCTGGAAAGGCTGGCCGATGCAGATGCTTTCCGCTCCTTAGGGATGGACAGGCGTCAGGCCCTCTGGGAGGTTTCGGCACTGGAGGATCGTCCGGTAGCACTCTTTGAAAAGCAATCCTCAGAATCAGAAAAAGAGCCGCAGCTTTCTCTGCCGCTGATGAGTGATTCGGAACATGTGGTACAGGATTATGCCACGACAGCACTATCCCTAAAAGCGCATCCGGTAAGTTTTGTGCGCGAAAAACTGAGCCTGCTGAAGATCCTGTCCACCAAAGAAACAGCGGAATCATGGGACGGAAGGCTGGTAAAAGTAGCAGGGTTAGTTTTAGTCCGTCAACGTCCTGGCACCGCTGGTGGGGTATGTTTTATTACCATTGAGGATGAGACAGGTGTAGCTAACCTGGTGGTCTTTCAGCAGCTTTTTGAAAAGTACAGAAAGGAGATTTTGGGGGCAAGGCTACTGATGGTGGAGGGAAAACTGCAGCGCGAGGGCGAAGTGGTGCATATAATTGTCAAGCGGTGTTTTGATCTAACGGGCATGCTGAAAGGATTGACCGATACTGGCCAGGAAGAACTGCCGTTATTAACGCTTTCCAGGGCGGATGAACGTTCTCCTTTTCCGGCAGAGAACAAACGCACGCAGAAAAGGGAGCAGATAGATGGAGCAGTTTTTCCTGCAGCTAGGAACTTTAAATAGGCATAAAACAATCCGAAATTAGCATAACTAATTAAGTTCATCTCTTGGCGGCCCCTCAAGGACAATGTTTATTAAGCTTTGGTCAGGGCTGATGAATACCATCTCCAGCCGGTGTGCAGATTAATACCTGCTGCCTTCAGCGATTGGTAGCCAAATTCCTGCATAGCCCCTTCATCTTTGAAAGAAAGATCATTGGGCAGGAAAGCGCAATGACGTTGGGAAGACCAACCTTAACAATAACATTGAAGTTTCCGAACACCTTTTCCAGTTTTTCTGCTACCCGGACGAGTTCGTGTGGCATGATATCGGGCATAGATCGTGCTTTGGATTTATAGGTTAATCTGTTAATTTACTTTTTTTCTTTTCTCACACACCAGGTGGTCATGCTACGCATGTTCTGCACATTGGTGGTCTTGATGGGTTCGTGGAGTTCACCGCCCAGTTTTTTGGTAAACCTGATGAGCATTTCCTGATTGACCAGAAAGCGTTCGGAATCATCGGGAAGGATATACCTTCCGCTGCCGATAAAATGCACTGCGGATTCAATACCGATGTCGGAGGCTAATCTGCAAAAAAAATAACCATCGGGTTTTAACACACGCCACATTTCCCAAAGCATGGCCTCAAAATGCTCCAGATTTTCGGCAAAATGCAACACCGCACTACTGATTACCAGATCAAATTTTTCGTTTTCAAAGGGCAGGTTTTCTACCGGGGATACCCGAAAGTTCTCTGTTGCAGATGGGCTGGAAAACTCTTTAGCGATTTGCTGCAGCTGTACAATAGCATCGGTGCTCTTGTCTATACCATAAGTTTGATAACCATTTTTCAGAAAATACATGAGATTTCTACCTGTGCCGCACCCGGCATCTAAAACAGTATCGCAGTTGGAATAGGTGCCCTTTAACAACTGGTCAAATAGGTAAATGTCAATATTTCCGAAGGTTTCGCGTAGGTCCTGTGCTGTTTTCATGTATAAAGGCAAAGATATAAAAAGGATAGATAACGGAAACCATAAGACTATTGCGATTAATTTACCTAACAGTTTGCAGGTTTTATTAACCCCAATATGTTTGAGATGAAGACGCTGAGGAGATTGCACTGCTAACTCTACTTTATATTCGTTAATCCAAGGGACTTCATGCTGCATATTTTGCTGATGAATTTCGATTTCGTATATTAAATAGAGTTGCATAGCCTCTTCAAAGCCGTCATTCGCCAAAAATCCATTATCTCTAAATTCCACAGAACTACCTGCCATTATCTGTTGTATTAAACATGCAGCTAATTTATATATACCAGCCATAAACAGCTAGTTATTAATTTAGAATATATCACTTTTATGATTCATCAATTGAACTTAAACTATTAAAAAATTTGGTACTTATCGGATTGAAAAATGACGAGCTTTCTTTTATTATGACCTATAAATTCTTCATTTTTTGAGATATGAAAATCTTTAAGATTTTTCAATTGTTAATTTTGTTTTAGTGGTGAACCATTAATGAAATTTCCATTAGAATTAGCAATAGTGAATAAAAGTTGTTAGTAAAAAATGCAAAATTCATTTCTGTTTAACTAATTGATTATTTAGCTAATTACTTTTTGTTAAGTAACAAATCAAGGATCACTTTGTCATAAATAAAAATGTATATATGAAAAAAATCCTAAATGTCATTGTCCTCACAATTATATGTTTTTCGGCCATAGCACAAACAACAAAACTTACATCTTTCATAAGTGATTACGCTAAAAAAAACCAGTTTAATGGATCGATATTGATCAAAAAAAATTCAAAAACAATATACAACAACAGCTTTGGACTGGCCAATCGCGAATTCAATGTTCCTGTTACAAATAACACAGAATATAAAGTTTGCTCAATCACTAAGTCAATTACAGCGGTCCTTATACTACAACTTTATGAGCAGGGCAAAATAGATTTAAATCAAAAGATAATTACCTATTTACCGGACTATAAAGGAGAAGCTGGAGATAAGGTTTTAATTTCTCAGTTACTAAACCATACCTCGGGGATGATGAATACAGATACTGTTAGCAGCATGAAAAGTGCATTGAAAAATGGCATCGGATTTTATCAAAAGCCATATTCGCTTGATCAAATAGTTGATTTGTTTTGTTCCTATCCTTTAGCCAATGAACCCGGCAAAAAATTTGATTACAACAATGGTGATTATATGATTCTGGGTAAGATTCTGGAAACGCTTTATAAAAAAAAATATGAACAGATCGTAATGGACCAGATATTAACCCCGCTTGGGATGAAAAACTCAGGATTAATGAGTCAGGACAAGCTGATAAAAAACCTTGCAAACAGTTATTTTATGCGGGATGATTTAAAATACCTAGTACCTGATTTGCCGGTATATTATCAGGATTGGTATTCAGCTGGATCTATGTATTCCTGTACGGCAGATGTGATGACTTTTTTTAATGCCTTGTTCGACTTAAAACTAATTAATAAATCATCTTTGGATCTTATGCTCACTCCAGGTCTCGACGACTATGGTTACAGCGTCTGGATTCGGGATACTAAAGGTGAAAATATTAAATACAAACGGATGGAACGATATGGTAGAATAATGGGGGCTAATGCTGTAGTTTTCCACTATTTATCTGAAAATATGACAATAGTGATATTGAGTAACACAAATCTGACGAACCTCGGCGACTTTGCTTTGAATATTGGCCGCCAAAGCTTTTAATCAAGTTAAAGTTTATTCACCCTTCCTTTTACGAGACACTTTGTAATTCATAAAACTGTTAGCAGTTTGGTTGTGTGATGGATTTTGACCCTAGTTTTGATTAAGTACAAATATTGAATCTCTGACAAATTTTTAATATAGTCACTTCAGCCATGTTGTCAAACTGAGGTTAGCACCATTGCCTGTTTCTCATATCCTTTAGCGCTCAAATTCCTACCCTTAATTTTTGCTAGTTTAATTTCTTTTTTTCTTCTTCAATGTCCAATAATGTTTGAAGTTCGCCTTCTCTTTAATCCCAGTCAGTTCGATTTTTTTCATTGCAAAGAAATCCTTCACACAAATTTGCTTCTACTATTTGTTTCAGCATTTTGCAAATTTCATCTGTAGAATGTTGATTTCCATTATATAGAATTTTAGCACTAAGCGCTGTTTTTTTTGCCTTTTCTGATAGTCCTTAGATGGGCATCCGATCTACCCATAGTCTTTACAGGATCCAAACCGGCTCTAGTTCTTTCCATGATTATCTGTCTTTCGTTTTTTTACTAATCTGTTTCCGATGGGTTTGTCCCCATTCTGAAAGCACCGTGATTATAGGCTGTACAGACGTACCATAATCGGTTAGCGAGTAACTTACAGTGATGGGCTGGGTACTGATTACGCTCCTGCTGATGAGCAGGTTGGTCTCCATCTCTTTAAGCTCCCTGCTGAGCACCTTTCCAGAAATGCCTTTCACATCGCGCATAATCTCTGAATACCTTCTTGGGCCAAACAACAAACAGGTGATAATGGTGATCTTCCATTTGCCGTTTAACACATCGATTGCATCATGTACAGCCATTATGGCCATTTTACAATCGTGGCTGGGTTCTTTTGTAATCTGCTTCATGGTTACCTATTTGTCACCGTTACTTTTTGTCTTATAGTGACAAAAATAAACTAAATATTGCAATTTTGCAGCACAAATTAAAACGAAAATCATGAATACCATAGCAAGTTTAAAATGGCGCTATGCCACTAAAAAATTCAGTGACCGCAAAGTTTCGGCTGAAGCCATAGACAAAATCCTGGAATCTATCAATCTATCTGCATCGTCCACCGGACTGCAGCCATACCGGGTTGTAGTAGTTGAAAATCCTTCCCTTAAGGAATCGCTGGCTGAGGGATCTTTTAATACGCAAATCGCTACCTGTTCCCACCTGCTTGTTTTTGCTGCATTTACAAAGGTTACCATTGAACAGCTCGATGCTTATATGCAGCAGATTGCTAAGGAAAGAGAAATCCCGTTGGCGGCCCTCGCGGACTTCAAGACTGCATTGGTTGGTGGGATTCTCTCCAGGCTGGACGAGGAAAATGCGGCTTGGGCAGCGAGACAGGCTTACATCGCCTTGGGAACAGCGTTGATCTCCGCAGCAGAGCTGAAGATTGATTCTACTCCAATGGAAGGATTTGATGCGAAAAAATTTGATTCTTTGCTTAACCTGGAGTCGCAAGGGCTGACCAGTGTGGTTACCTTAGCACTCGGGTACCGGGATGAGCAGAATGATGTCTATGCTGCCTTAAAAAAGGTAAGATTGCCGATAACCGAACTGGTTAGTTTTGTTAAATAACCTGCTCTACCAAAAAAATCAAATCCGGCTTTAGTAATCTGTATCGAGTACTAAAAAGACAAATTTAATTCATATGTCTTCATACTCCCAATACTGACCAGAGAAATATCAGCAGGGCTTATATTTGAGCAATCCTGCTGATATTTTAGCCCCAACTAACACTATTTAGCTATTATGGAGAGATATAACCTGCTTTAATCGGGCATTTACATCTCCGTTCTTATCCAATAAATTGGAATACCCAGCTGATGCCAAAGTATTGAGCGGTCAAAAGATGTCAGTTAGCCTTTATGTTCAATGCCGCGGGAGTGTGAAATGAAAGGTTGATCCTTTACCAAGTTCACTTTCTACCCATATCCTGCCACCATGCAGTGAGATAATCTCGGCACAGAAGTAAAGACCGATGCCAAACCCCGAAGTGGTCTTGCTCAGGTCATTTTCAATCCTATAATAACGTTCAAAGATTTTTTGATGATGGCTGGGGTCGATCCCTTGACCATTGTCACTGACTGAAAAATGGATTTCTTCAATTTCAGCAAGACATTTAAATATCACATCGGTTTCCCTGGGTGAATATTTCACGGCATTACCGATAAAATTCTTGATTACCTGCTCAATCCTGTCCCGGTCAGCGGTAACTTCTGGAAAACCTTCCACATTCCCAAAATAGAGCTGGTGACTCATCACCGTATTTTTAAAGTCATCCCTAATCTCCCCGATCAGTTGGGCTAAACCAAATCTGGTTAGGGCTATAACTATTTTTGAACTCTCCAAACGGGAAACACTCATAAAACCATCAATCATGCTGGTCATTTTCCTGATCTGAATGAGGGACCTATCAATGATTTTCTGAACATTTTCATCATCAATCTTCTTTGCCTTTACTTCCATTACCTGAAGGTAAGCCTTAATTGAAGTAAGTGGGGTTTTGAGTTCATGGCTGACCATGCCGATAAAATCGGACTTCCGCTGCTCCTCATCCTTCAGGCGCTGAATATCCGTAGTAGAACCGGCCCACATGGCGATTTTACCTTCATCATCAAATACCGGAGAGGCTATATTCAGATGCCATCGGTACTCACCGTTAATATCCTTAAACCGCATTTCGGACTCAAATGGAATTCCTGTCTCCGATGCATGCTTAAGTCCGGCCTGAAAAGCTTCTATCTCATCGGGATGCATCATCTGGAAATATCCAAAATCCCTAAGATCTTCGAAGCTCATGCCGCTATAATCCAGCCAGTGTTTATTGAAATAAGTTACCTCACCATTTGGAAGTGCATTACTTATTTTTGCGGGGACCAGGTCTGCCAAATACCTGAAATGCCTTTCATTCTTTTCATGTTCCAGCTCTGATATCCTGAGAACATCGAGTTCAAGATTGAGCAGTTCTACCTTTTTTAAGGCGTTCAGTCCGATCTTACGGCTCTCTGCAAGCTCAGCAAGCCTGAGCACTTTTTCTGTAATATTATTTGCATGCTGGATAATGTACAGGATGTTCTCATTTTCATCCAGTACCGGGGTATGGCTTGGTTCCCAATACCGTGTTATGAACGCTCCGGGTTTCAGCACGTCTGGAACATCATAACGCTGGATTTCCATAAAATGGGCTTTTTTGGTCTTCAGTACTTCCTGTAAAGAGGCATTGATATTTCTCACGCCGTCAGCATCCGGCAGTTCAGGGTTATCCGGAAATGCATCAAATATATGTCTCCCGACAATGGACGCCCTTGTTGTCTTCGTTGCTTCTAAAAAAAGATCACTGGCTGTGAGGATAATCAGATCCGGAGAAACGATCAGATACATATTCGGAACTGTTTCAAGTGTTTTGAGTGTGTCCTGAAATGGCAATTGGGAATTCTGCATTTTGATAGGGATTATCCGCTAATGTAATAATAAACTGTGTGTTTAATTTAGAGCCCATCAACCTTGTTCCGCGCTTTTAAAAAAAATGCTATCCTACCGCAGGGAGCACAAATACCAACAGGCCAGGAAAAATCCAGATCAACATGTTACCCAAAAGCCCCCCGTAACCTAGGTCGTGATGTAAATCCTGGTTAAAAAGTTTGGTATCAGATCTTATAATCATTAGCTTAAACCATAATCTCCACCAAACGACTTAGTGTCTTTAAATTACCGTAAGCATCTCCCATCGTATTATTAAAATATACAAAAACCTCTTTGCCTTCCAGCAACCATTCTGTGATATAACCGGCATATTCTGAAAGCACATCTTCAGCATAACTGCCCCGGTAATCACCGCCCGGACCATGGAACCTCAGGTAACGAAAAGGGCTATCAGGACCATCTTCAGGCCCTGTTCCCATACCCTTGTCATGGATAACCATGCCCAGCCCATTTTCTTCCAGGAGTTCTGTTATCTCTTCGGTATATAAAGAGGCATGCCGGAATTCAAATGCTATTTTCCATTCATTTTCAGGATCATGTTCTCTCAGGCTAAACATTAAGCGTGAAATTTGGCGGAGGTTACCTATCCTGACACTTGGTGGAAACTGGACGAGAAGACAGCCTTTTTTTTCATCCGCAGACCTGATAACTTCCATAAACCTGCCGATCTCTGCAGGATCAAAACCTAATTGAGGGGAATGCGTAATCCCCTTAAAGAGCTTAAAGGTAAACCGGAATCCATTTGGAACATCTGCACTCCATTTTTTTACGGTGGATGCCAGTGGAACCTTATAAAACGAACTATTGATTTCGATGCTGTCCATAAGTGAACCATAATAGCATAACCTTGACCTTTCCCTGAATTCCTCCGGATAATGCAGTTTATTTGGCACGGGCAGTAACAGCCCGCTGGTGCCGGAATAATAACCTTTAATTTCTTGTCCCATGATATAAAGCAACAACACCTAAGGCTGAATTGTTGGCAAAGCAGCTGATCAAAATCTTTTTCATTGCCTGAATATTAAGATCTATATTTTCAGGATATGAAATCTCTTCAGAAAAAAAAGAAAACTCTTGTTTTTCCAGTTAAAATCCGGGCAAGAAAAAGGAAGCTAGCGATCAGATTAAACTTACAGCAGACCAGGCACCCATTATAAAAAGCTGGACAACAAACCTCTTCACATAACTTAAAACTATTAAGCACCAAACATTGTACTAGCTATAATTAAACAAAAAACATGAAAAAACAGAATTTCTTCGAACGCGTATCCAATCAGATTACCTGCTGGACGGGTAGTCTCTGGGCTTTTACCACTGCATTTGCCATCGTAATCATCTGGGGCATAAGTGGTCCGATATTTCATTTTTCTGATACCTGGCAACTGGTCATCAACACGGGCACCACGATCGTCACTTTCCTGATGGTTTTCCTGATCCAGAAAACGCAGAACAAGGATTCAAAAGCAATACAGCTGAAACTCAATGAGCTGCTGGCAGCAAGCCGTCATGCCAGTAACCGGATGGTGGATATCGAGGACCTCACCGAGTCCGAGCTGGATGTCCTACATAAATACTACCAGAAACTCTCAGATGTCGCTGAAAAGGATGACGATATCCATAAATCCCACTCCATTGATTCGGCCGAAAAGCTGGCTGAAGAAAAAAACCAGGCACTTGAACAGAGCAGGCCTGAACAGCATTAACCAATATACATGATCAAGCGAAATATGTCAGAACGTTCCGAAAAAATAAAGGCTTTTAATAACAACCGCCTTACTTCAATTATCAGCTTAAAATACGCCGCAATGCTGGAAAATGCTTTCCGATTTTACCGCGGAACCTGCCATCTTTTTTATGAACGGATAGCTGCACTTAAAACTATGCCCAAGTCACCAGTTGGCTGGATCAGTGGCGACCTGCATCTGGAAAATTTCGGCAGCTATAAGGGTAACAACAATCTGGTCTATTTCGACCTGAACGATTTTGACGAGGCGATAAAAGCGCCGGTGCTTTGGGAAGTTGTTCGCCTGGTAACCAGTATATTCATAGCTTTCCAAACCCTGGAGATCGATGGTGAGCAGGCGATGAACATGGCAGCCCTTTTCCTGAAAAGTTATGGTACAACTCTGACCGGTGGAAAGGCAATGGACCTTGATCCCAGAACATCCAGAGGCATCGTGGGAGATTTTTTAAAACGGGCAGAAAGGGGCTCTGCAGATGAACTTGTACATAAAAGAACACTCCGGAAAGGACGCAAGTTACAGCTTGACACCAGCAACGAGCGTCATTTCAAACTGGATAAAAAACTTAAATCCGATCTGATTAACCATATGGAAGAATGGTTATCGCAGAATAACGACAGCCCCTATAATTACCGGGTGAAAGATGTAGTTTACCGGCTCGCCGGAACTGGAAGCCTCGGACTAAAACGGTATTTGTTCCTACTTAAGAGCATTCAAAAAAAAGACCGTTATTTATTGATCGATATGAAACAGGCCTATCCTTCCTCACTTTCCCCCTTTTTAAAAAACCCCCAGCCTGATTGGGAAAATGAGGCAGAGCGGATTGTAACGGTGCAGAAACGCATGCAGCACGTATCCGCCTCTCTGCTTTCGATAAGTACATTTAAAAGGGAAGATTATGTCATCCAGGAACTTCAGCCCGTGAAGGATACACTGAAATTCAAACTCATCAGAGAGGAATACCGCAAGCTCTATCAGGTCATTGACAATATGGGCATGCTTACTGCCTCCTCCCAGCTAAGGAGTTCGGGAATGGATGGAACGGCAACCAAGGATGAACTGAAGGCCTTTGCTTTAAAAAAGGAATGGCAACAACAGATTCTTGATGTTGCCATAGAGCAGGCAGCCCTGGTATGTGCAGATTTTGGGGCCTTCCAACAGGATTACAGGAACGGTGCCTATGGCATTCAGCCAGAAAACACGAAAGGACAGCTATTAAGGTGATGCATTGCTGATTAATAGTAGGAACTGCTGTTAAAAGCAGAAAACCTTAAGGAGCAGCCGCCCTTCAGGATTTGGAGGTAAATAAATCGGATGTTCACTTTTTTGTGTGCCTCCATATCTGTCACCCTAATGGGAATGCTGCCAAATTTATTTTCCGAATTGCTCACCTGCGGCCAGAACCCTGCGGTTCGCTTATCATTCCATGGTTTAGAAGATTAAAACTTTTGTGCAGAATCTCCGGGATTGATCCGTTCAGGGGGCTGTAGCGTATCCGTTTTCTTTGCTGATGTATCCTTTGAAGTCATTTTTAGCTTCATTTTTTTACCTTTTTCAGAAGGGTTATGGCAGGCTTGCAAGGCCACGGCGGCAAAAGCCGTGATGCATAAAAATAACTTGGTTGTTTTCATATAGATACAAGCCCTTTTATGGCAAATAGTTTTGGATATTTATCTGCCGCAATATCCAGCACACCCTTACTTATCAGTAGAAAGAGTGAATATACTGCACTAAGACGATAGCCAAAATCAAGAAACACCAGTTCAATTGCTTTTATTTCCAGACACAAAAAAACCGGACCGACTGGCAATCCGGGTTTGGTCTTTCAGGTGCTGATCAGTAACATCAATCTTTCCCGGTAGAAATAAAATACCCGTTCAACGATCAGGTATTTCCACCGGCATTTCCGGCAAGGTCACCGCCAACATGTTCTTCATCGTCAGTTTCCCCTGTCAAACCGCGCTGTAACTCATTATCATCCACTTCTTTCTCCTCATTTGGACTATTTTGAGAATTTTCATCATTGTTTTTTGTTTCCCTGTCTTTTGGATCAATATTTTCTTCCATGATATTTGTTTTTATTATAGAAACATATTTTTTTAGAGAATGGTTTTGGGGGCACTTAACAGAAAAGCTCCTGGGATCTAGTATAGTAACTTGTTCTTCCATTGATTTTTTCAGAAAGGATTTCTTCACCTTTAGGGGTCTGTTTTAGTCTGGGGCTATGGACCTGCATAAAATCCCTGAGTTCGCCTGCCAACTCATCGCCATTTTCTTTTTCGATCTTTTTAATGGCTGTTTTCAAAACCGAGTGGATACTTTTCTGAAGTCTTTTGACATCCTTTTCAGGGATTTTACCGGCGATGGAGAAAGGGGAAATCCTGGCATCATAGAGGATTTCATCTCCATAGGAGTTTCCTATTCCGCGGATTTTTTTCTGATCCATCAAAAGTGTTTTGATCACTGTTTTTTTGCCATCAAGCAGCTTTTTTAAAACCGGATAATCCACATCCAAAGCATCGGGTATTTCGTTTACCGGTGGATCAAGCATGGGCGTCGCCTGTTTTTGCATATCGGTTACAGCGAAGCCTTTCCCACCTTTGAAATGGAAAATCAGCACTGGAAATTTCGGGGGATCTTCACCTAATGCCATCAACGCTCCGCGCAGCATAAGGTGTAGTCCTAAAATCCTGTCCCGGTCAAAATGGAATTGCAGTGTTTTACCTGAACGTTTCACTGCCAAAAGCTTACGGCCTTCGAGCGAGGCCTTGAGTTTTTCAGCCGTGACGTTGAGTTTCTTTGCAACTTCTACATCAATTTTATCCAGTGTTTGTCCACCGTATCTGCGGCTTAGAATCCTGGAAAACACCTCTAAATCCGGAAGTTCTGCCATAAGATTATATTTTTAAGTATTTTTTGATTTCTGAAAGCGTATTGCCTTGCATCAAGGCCGCAGTTTTAAGCTCATCTGTACTGATCTGAAACTGCTCAGCCCAATAGGCAAGTTCACTTTCGTTCCCGGTATTTATTACTCCTTCCTCAGGCCCAAAGTCACCAGGTTCCAGCATTTCGAAATCGTCTTCGATCTCATGAAGCGCATCACCCTTCCCGGTCGAATCAACCTGAAAGAACTGCCTCGCCCGTTTGATTCCGGCAGCTATCGCTACGCCGTCTTCTAGCCCTTCTGCAAGCAGGGAATTTGCTATTTCTACAGCTTTTTCCCTTAAGAACACAGGCTGATTCTTATATGATGGTGGATAGTCACCATTGTACCATGGCATAATATTCTCCTTTCTTTGTTTCCATCAGTTAACACCTATTATCTTGAAATAATTATCCTCCTTTTTCTTCACTACCAGATCCAGGTGTTCCTCAAAATCAACCAGGTTCATCACCTCATCCTGAAGAAAAGTGCTGAATACTTCAAGATCGGCATCAGGTTTAAGGATAACCTCCAATGTTTCGCTGGTTTTCCATCTGGTCTGGATGATTTCAGGATATGCCCCTTTTAGAATTGTGGGAAAACCATTTCTGGAAAACGCTTCTGAAAGCGCAGCGGATATGTCCCAAAGATGTTCCTGAAGTGGCTGATCTTCTGTCTTCCACTGCATGCCGTGGGCAGGATCCTGCCACATTGTGCCCAGAAAAGAATTTTCCAGGCTTACGCTGTAACATTCGCCACTACTTTCAACAGTGACCTGTTTGATGCCATCACTGGTTGCGATATCAAAAATGTATTTTTCCATATTCAGATCAGGTTTTGCTTCGGATGCGCTGGATTTTAAAATTTTTCCGCGCCATTTGCCATATATCAGACAAATGGCCACAAGTGAAACACCAAAGGCTGCGCCAATGAACAGTCCTGTGGTGTGCCGCGCTATCCATTTTCCGGCACGCCGCCCAGTCTGTTCGTTTACAAATACTTCCATGTCCGTAGAACAGCCTATGTGACCGATCGGTTTGATTTTCTGCATTTTATTTTTCAGGCGATATCCCGGCTAAAATCGAATTGTATACACATATCCTTAAAACTAAAAGGAATAAATCCTGTTTTAAATAAAACTTAAATATTAAAAACATGGGAAACTTACTTTATCTGGTCGCAGTCGTACTTGTCATTATATGGGCAATCAGTTTTTTCGGGGGATATTACACTGGCGGGATCATCCACGCCCTGCTGGTTATCGCGGTAATTGCTGTGATACTACGCTTGATCAGGGGAGCTGCTTAAGGTTTATTGACGACAGGTTCCGAATAATTGCCGGATTTAGAAAATAGTGGGGCGGCTGACCGCAGGCAATCATGTCTGCGGTTTTTTTGCCAGATCAAACAAGCGATAACAGGACTACCGGAACAAGTGAAAGGTATGGTTTAAGTAGATGCCTGTTATTTCAGGCTTTGAGATGAGGCATTTTGTCGATTAATCTTTTTCACAATGCTGCCTGAGCTGCTTAGGTCCCTGAGGCCATATAAAAGCCGTGGTCTGCTTCTTCCAACCAAGGTTCTTGTAAAAGCGATCGGCACCAGGAGCAGCACTCAGGTTAACAAAATGGTAATTCTTCAATTGAGCGTTTAATGTGCTTACCAGATATTTTCCCAGACCCTGGCCCTGGTAAGCTGGATCCACCACAACGTCGGCCAGCATCGCATAATACCTTCCGTCGCCTACTACCCTGCCAAAAGCAATTATAACATCTCCGTGATAGACAAAAAGCGTGGTAGTACTCATGCCAAAGGCTGTTTCTATTTCTTCTGCCAGACGGTGTTTCCAACTGATTTTCTGGAATAATTCATGCACCCGTTGCCAGTCGATGCCGGCTAAATCCGGATTTATCTGATATTCGTAAGCAGCTAGTTTTTCTGTGACTATCATTGTTATTGGTTATATCATTGTCTCGGTGGAATAAATATTGGGTAAAGACGAATGAGATTAACGCAAATGGTATACTAAATAATACTTTGTTTTACAGTAACAGTTTTCAACCTTAGCGGCAGATGGCAACAATAGGATATTGCGGAGGAACTGCTGTCGCGCTGTTAATGCGCTGCAAGGCAACCCACGTCCCGCTAATAAACATGATGAATATAAGGCAGACCACAAGCCACTCAAGCGAATTCCATTTTTTCATCATGCTGATAACCATACGCGGGCAGCGAAAGTTTTGGAACCATGCATTTATTCTCAGGCACCTTAACCGCAGGGAGAAACCTGGATTATTTCCCTACGGGCTACAAAAATCAATGTAAAATAACGTCAAAACACTGAAAATCAAACATTTGAAGGGTTTTTTACTGATATCAAAAACCTAAAATATGCATCAAATCGCAATAAAGAAGTGTGTAATTCGGTGTGTATCTAAAATAAAAACCCTACGCACCGATTTTAATTCAATCACCTGAACACCAACATGTTCAGCAATCAAACATCTTGATGCAAGAAACCAGCAGTCTTACTTTTGTTTCACGCTAAGTAAGTAATTATGAAAAGTAATTTCTATCTGCTTTTTTATCTAAGAAAGCAAAAAGTCTACAAAGGAGGCCCAAGGGCCATTTATATGCGCATTACCGTAGATGGTAAACGGGCAGAAATATCTATAGGTCGAGATTGCGAACCCGGAAAATGGAATAGTTCAGCCGGGCGTGCAATTGGCACAAAGGAAGATGTCAGAACCCACAATAGCTATCTGGATAGTTTACAAAGCGAGATGAGAATGGCCCATCAGGCTTTACTCGACACGGGCCTACAGGTTACAGCAACGAGTTTGCAAGGACAGTTTACAGGCAAATCACAAAAAAGCAGATATTTAATGGGTTTATTTGCGGAACATAACTCGAGGATAAAGGAATTAATCGGGAATGGTTTTGAAGCCATACACTAAAAGGCTACATTACATCTGAAAAACACTTAACAGATTTCCTTCGAAAAAAGTATACCCAAGATGATATTCAGATCAGCGAATTGAATTATGCCTTCATTAACAATTTTGAGCATTATTTACGGGCAGATTGTAAGTGTAGCGATGTTTCTGCCGCAAAATATATTAAACACCTTAAAAAGATCGTCAACCACTGTATGGCAAATGGCTGGCTAAAACACGCTCCCTTTATCGGTTATAAATCAACAGCAAAAGCCAAAGAACGCAGCTAACTAACACAAGAGGAAATAGATAAGATTATAGCCAAAGAGTTTGCAATAGGAAGGTTACAACAAGTTAGAGATATTTTCATTTTTTGTTGCTTTACAGGACTATCTTATGCTGATGTCAAAAACTAAAACGGACAGAAATCGTTATAGGGATAGATGGTGAAAAGTGGATATTTACAAAGAGACAAAAAACTGATACATCATCCCATATACCAATTTTACTAAGCGCCATTGAAATATTGAACCGCTATAAGACAACCCTGAATGCGAAAACAAAGGCCTCTCACTACCAGTGTTAAGCAATCAGAAGATGAACGCTTACTTAAAAGAAATAGCAGATGTTTGTGGTATCGCTAAACATTTGACATTTCACCTGGCAAGGCACACATTTGCAACTACAATAACACTTTCTAATGGGGTTCCAATTGAGACGGTAAGCAAAATCCTAGGAGATACTACCTTAAAAACTACTCAGCACTATGCAAAAGTCCTTGACATTAAAGTAAGCCGGGATATGAGCAAGCTTAAACAGCAGTTCAGCCATATCTAAACCACGTAATTTAACTTTCACAGCAAAGTTAAAAGCTCCAAATATTTCTTTTGGGGGCTTTTAATATTTTTGAATTTCTAGTTGGGAATGGACGGGACTCGAACCGAACATTTATTTCTTTGATAATGAATATTTTAAATTAGAACGCACTAACCAGCTCACTATATGCTCACCATTATTTTGCAACTATTTGACTGTAATTGGCTAAGTTAAAGATAATCAATAACTTCTCTGAAAAAGCAAAATCCATCATTTCTATAGGTCGTCAATTTTTAAAAAATATACTATCGCCCTCCATTTCCTAATCTTCGGTGATCTGTTGATAGGTCAATCTAAGTTATTGTCTAGAAGATATTGAAATGCCTTTCCAATCAACCGTATCATGTTTGAGGAAATATTGGGAAACTTCTCGCACATCAAGTAATTTCGGTTCATTATCAATCCCAATGAAATATAAATGGTTAAGGTAGTCCTTATGATCTTTAAAGCCCAGCACATTGTGGTTCTTAGAATTGATCACAAACCAGGCTGCCTCAACCTCTTGACCGTTCAAAATCGTTTTTTCTCCAGAAATGAAAATAAAAGAATCTACAACATTTACTGACCTGACACCTGGCATACTTAATGCAACATCAGAGGTATCAACAGATCTAGTGCCCCAATTCCCCTCCCTAAGCGAAACTATTTCATATGGCTTAATAAGTGGAACCCGCCCCCAATCCATGCCTCCTTTGTCTGTATAAAATTCATCTGATTGTTTCCCATTTTTTGAATTACTGCCACAACCGGCCATCGACAAAATCGTAATTATTAAAAAGATACACTGCTTCATTTTTTATGGTTTAATAGTTTCGGTCCAATTGGCTTCTACTTTCATATCCATGCTTCCTCCCGCGAGTCCATGGTATACTGTGCCAGTTACGAAGCTGGCGACATTATAGCTAAACGACCTAGATTCTTGTGGTGTCAAATCTAAGGAGTCGGATGTGCTAAATTGAACTACAACAGTTCCATCAGGCTTAATTATCACATCAGCGTCACCCACGAATGACAAATTGTCCACGTCAAAGTGTTTGTGGTTACATTCATTTTATTGCCATCCTCCCACTTCCCACCAAACTCTACAAGGTCAGAAAATTTAATTTTTTTCAGACCAGGATTAAGTTTCATTTTTTCTATCAATTTTTTCTTAAACCTGGCCATCCTGGATCTTTCTTCAACTTTTCTAAGAGACCACCGGTCAAATTTGTTTTACCTCTCTGCATTCCAGAATTCGCTAATAACATAAAAAAGTTTGAAGAATTACTCGCCACATTGAAGTGATCCAAAGTTTTGCCAACTATAATCCTGCCAAATCCATGCGTCCACATCATAAGCCTTTCATAACCGCGGGCTATGCTATGTGCGGTAATGTTAACGGTTCCCAGATTTCGAGCTTTCGCAGTGTCAAAGCCCAGCTTATCATTGAACAAAATAGGATTGTTTGCGCAAAACGCATAAGGTGAGGTTCCTTGTGACATATCTGCTAGCGGATCGACAACATTCCATCTGCCGATGACAGGGTTATAGAATCTTGCACCATAATCATATTGCCCTAACTCTTCTTGCAGTTCCTTACCACTGTAAACATACTTGTTTGTTCCTTCACTCGCAACTTTCCTTAGCCCAAACGCATAATAATCGTCTCTCTGGATAGGCTCCAAAAGTCCTGATGCAGGATTTCGATGAAAGCTTGTACGCACATTATCCAAATGATCCTCAAGATTATACTCATAGCTATAACTACCGTTGCTATTCCTTGCGATCCCTTCCTCGGTCTGAATGAAATCAATTACCCCGTTAGGTTTATAGACAATACCGTCAAGATAATTGGCCGTAACTACGCCTGCATTAGTCTTTGTCAGTTTTTTACCAGAAGCATCGTAGGTAAAGGTAATATTCTGGTTCCTGTTTACCTGTACCGGAAGGTTCGGGTAATTGTAACCGATGATCGTCCCGGCTGGCCCATCGCTCACCAGATTTCCGTTTTCATCATATACGTAACTACCATTGGTAAAACCACTGATATTCTTCAGCTGGTTCCCTTTATATTGATCAATGTGATAGTCATTGGCTCCATAACCATCCCTGGAAAGACTCTTAATGTTTCCCATTACATCATAACTGATACTTTCACCAAGATTGTTTCCTGCACTGGAAAGTGTTAACCTATTCAGCTTGTCATAGTTATAGCTGAAAGTATTTTGTGCACCTCCATTAGTATAGGTCTGTGCCGATATATTTCCATTGATCTTGAGAAAAGCAACTTGTTGCAAATAATGAACAGAAAATATGATAGTTGAGCACTTCATTTTGATCGTTCTTTAAGAATTTATTTGTCCCGGACTTTAATGTTCATCTGGTTACATGTGGATCTGATCAAAAGCTGTTGGCAAACGGTGCCGGGTTAATGTTTCTTTTTAGCTAATTTAAACTGATCAATCGAATTTAAAATAGTAAGAAAGATCTTTAACCCGTTCAATCTGTTTATTAATGTGTTCTGCTGATACTTTTTTATCATAAAAAAGAAATTTTTTATGATAATCCAAATATTGATCTAATTCTAAATCAAGTTTCATTGCTAAAATCAAAGCCTTTTGTGCATTTACACTTTCATCACTATGGCCGGCGAATTTAATGTCACTTTCACCGTAAGACCTCTTTACTAATGTTATTAATTCCTCGTTGTTTAATTTGTCATCCATATTAATTGTTCATAGAGATTTTGCATTTATGTTTCACGGTATTGCTACACGGTGGATTACAGCTGGGCTTGTTTGCACTTCGAATTGTCTAAGACTCCTCTAGTTCTGGATTTGAAGATTTGATTTTTGACAATTCGATTTGAGCTATTTCAAGTTGGATTGATTGCAACCGATCTTGCGGTTTTTGAATTTTACAGTACCAAGCAGTCCCCCCCTAAGATAAAAAGAAATAGTCCAAAGAAAGCATAAACCTTTGCTGCCCTAATTTAAAATTGATTATTTTATAAAATGTGGTTTTACTCCCAATATTAAAAGCTTTCATAATACTCTCTACTGATCCATTTTTACTTCCATAAGAAGCTTTTATCAATGGGGCAATCTCTTTGTACTTATCCGTCATACCCTCTGGCCTACCTCCATTTTTGCCCCTAGCTCTGGCAGACTTCAATCCTGCATTAGTCCTTTCTATTAATACATTTCTTTCATGTTCGGCTAAGGCGCAAAAAATGTGAAAGATCAATTTACCCATGGCCGTAGAAGTATCGATATTTTCTGTAAAAGATCTAAAGTGTATTCCTGATTCTATAAGTTGCGTAACGAATTCAATTAACTTTACTTAAGTTCCACCAAGCCTGTCTAATCTCCATACTGTTAAAGTATCTCACTTTCTTATAAAACTTAATAGCTCGTTAAGGTGTGGTTTTTCAGATTTTACACCGCTAACCTGGTCAACAAAAATTTTTTCTATTCCAATGTTTTTAAAAGCATCAGTTTGTAAATCTAAATTTTGTTCAAACTTGCTTACCCTTGCATATCCAATTAGCATAATTACACTTTACTCGTTTCTATAAATATAACGTAATTTAATTTAGTGTAACACGAAAATGTACGGAATAATGCGAAAAAAAATCTTCCCAGTTGTTTTCCAATGGCGTACAGTTAACCGACCGTTTATTTCACAGAAAAAAATTTATGCCGTTGTTATTCTACTTCGGATGGGCAACCACAAAATCTATATTGCAGTCGAACGGATGTCATTTAGTTCTTTCAGAAGTCCAAAAATCACACTACCTCATAATTTAGTAGTTTGATTTGGTTAGTTTTAACTCAAATTGTACCTTTGAATTGTAAGATACAAAGTTAATCTGCATCAAGATAGTGATGAGTAATTGGGCGCGCAGTAATTTCGACGATCATTTAAGAAATTGAAAACCAATAGGTTAAAATAACTAGGTTATTCCCTGCAGATTATAACCGTCCGGTGTTCAACCGCTGCTTTCCGCAGGGCCTTCCTAAAGACCTTATCATTTTCGAAACTGATTTCCTTTAAGCTCAGCCGCTCATAGTCCACCTCAAACCTGTCAGGCTCAAATGGCCAGGGCTCAACAACAAGCCGCTGCCCTTGCTGAAAAAACTGGAAAGAATTGCCGCTAGGGCCCTGGCTGATTTCCAGGCGACGCTCCTCGGGAGGAATCTGGTCCTGACAGATGAGCAACGAAAAGGCATCACAGAATTCAAGCAGGGAGTAAGCGCGGTCTACTTCAGCTACGCTGCTCCGTGCCTCTTTGATCCACTGCCCTTCCAGCTTTTTAAGTCCTGCGAGATAACGCTTTGCCGCACCTTCACTTCCATGGGTAAAGGAGATATGTCTCGCAAAAAGCAGTGCAATAAAACGGCTCTTACTTAGGGCCTTGTCCATCATCTCCCTGCAGGCGGTGATATCAAATGAGGTCATTTTAAAATCCAAAGGACCACCATTACCACACAACAGCGGACCACGGCTAAATTCATTAAAAACATCATCATGCTCGGTGGTTGCAATAAGAGTTTCCACCCATCGGCTGGGCTGGTCAGAAATTTTCCATCTTGCACATATCTGCCCGGCCAGGAGCCCGTGAGCCCGTTGGGTTATAATTTCCCATCCGCTGTTACAATAGTTAACAATCATGATTTTTACTTCTGCTAAATTCCAGCCTGCCTTTTGTACGGCAAGGCTAATTTGTATTTTTTTGGGTTGACTCTTGCTTTATATATTAAACCGCTGCACGCATTACGGCCCGCCTTGACATTATTTTTTCGATCAGGCCCTGCAAACGGCTCCGATAGTCGCTGCCCAGCCACTTCATATAATTTTTGGTTACCGTACCCAGGCATTTACCGTATTGTTTTATCCTCCAGTCGATCTCTTTATCAAGCGTTTTGGATAATTCCAGCGCCATGCTTACCGTTTCCGCATTGTCTGCACACATGAGTGCGTGTTGCCTAATGGAACTGCGGAGTACTGTCCTTGCTTTTTCTCCTTTCTCTATAGCCGTTTGATAAGCCGCCAACACATCAAAGGATATACCCGCGCTATTGGGAAAACTGTTCCTCATTTCTGCAGGCATCTGATGGATATCATCACTGACCTTCGCCAGTATCTGGTGATAGATTTCTGGGTTTTCAAATACATGTTGCCAGTCGATTGGCGCATCCCATTCTCCGAACCTTTCTGCATTATTGCCCAGGTCGATGATGTTGAATGTTCTTTTGCCGGGCAGACGTCTCGCTCCCCTGCCAATCATCTGGTGGTAAAGTGTAAGGGAGGTTGTTGCACGGTTCAATATCACCGACTGTACCGAAGGTTCATCAAAACCTGTCGTCAAAATGGAAACTGATGTAAGTATAGCGCCTTTTGTTTTTTTAAACCATCTCAATATCTCAACCCGCTCCTCGCCCTCTGTCTGGTTGTCCAGATGGCGGACCGGATAACCTGCCTCCTGGAAAACCTGCAAAACCTTTCGGGAGGTAAATATCCCATTATTGAAAATCAATGTCTTTTTCCCCAGGGAATGTTCCCTGTAAGCATGTACCAAGAGATCCAGCATGGCTTTGGATGAATAAAGTTCATCGGAACTGCTTACCGTAAAATCACCATGAATGCCCCTGTTGAGGGTATTGAGTTCTACCTCATAGCCAAAACTCCTTGGCTTTGCCAAAAAACCGTTTTCGATCAACGAACTTATCGGCTCCCCAAGCACCAGTTCACCATAGAAGTTTTTCATGGGCCTGGATATATCTGCTGAAAATGGGGTTGCTGTTACGCCGATTACTCCGGCTCCCGGAAATTTCTTAAGCAGTTTGTGGAAGGAATTGTGATGGGCTTCATCCACGATCACAAGGCCTACCCCTTCAGTATCGATAAGGCCGTCGTCGATCCTGTGCTTAAGGGTTTCTACCATTGCCACATAACAGTTATAGTAATCTTTTTTAGTTATCCTTTTGACTGTACTGTTCACGACTTTATTAACAACACCCGTATTTTTCAGCGCCAGCGAGGTCTGTTTGCACAACTCCTGCCGATGGGTCAGAACGATAACTTTCTTCCCGTATTTTTTGATAAAACGGTCAGCAATTTCGGAAAAGATCACCGTCTTACCACCACCGGTAGGCAACTGATAGAGCAAACGCGGACTTTCGGTCCTACTTTGCATTTTTTCAAAAAGGGTTTCAATAGCATGCTGCTGATAGGGATATAATTTTCTCGCTGGACCATGCGCAGCCGAAGGGGATAAAATCTGCATGGTGTTACAACCACGGAAGCGGGCTGAAAGTTTTGAGACGAGGAGGGATCACAAAATCTTTATTCATATACATCATGAAACGGATCATCCATAGTCCTGTAACCTGCAAAGCCATGATTCCTGAAATGTTTCCCATTACCACGGTTTTCCAAAACTATTCTTCAAAAGAAACTGTTGAACAAGAGAAACCGGAATATGAAAAACCTACCCTATCCACATACCGTTCTGGCTATCCATCAACGGCAACACGGAATGGGGACAATATCTGGGTAATGAATGCATAGTTCAACCAGCTACCGGGCAGTAACCAGGTTTCCATAAAAAAATTCGCGATACAAAAAGCTGTTTTTAAATCCACAGCTTCGTAACAACATTAAGCAATGTTAAGTTAGGCAACCGCTATTAGCGGTTGCTTTTCTTTAATCGTTCCAATCCGATCCATTAGCTAATGGTAACAATCAGTAATTCTGGTCATAATTCTTTATTCAATCTCCCCTTCAGCGAGCCCCTCCAAAAACCAACCCGATCTGTATTCAAACAGGACCTCCCGATCTCCCGACTCACTGATCACCTTACCTGTAAAGTCATGTGCAATATCTCTTTCCGACTCGAGCACCGCTTTGGCCATTTCCGCATATTCTTCGAGATCAAGGCCATCCCGAATTACATAATATGGCTCTCCGACATCCGTCCAACGCGTTTCCACCAGACCCTCTTCGAATTTGCTTCTACTGGCACCGTCAAGGGCACCACCATCCCGATTTATATTCATAACTATCATTTATTTCTATATGTATCTTATACTATGCTGAAAATCAGCCATATTCCTTCTTCCAGCGTATCTTTTCATCACGGTACCAGTCATTCCCTTCCGCCTTTTTCCAGTAACCATAGAATATCAGGGCAGCCTCTGCCTTTTGTTTCTCACCGGTACCACGCTTTAAAAGGGAATAACCATCTTCTTTATCATATTTGCGGCCACCCTTATAATTGGCATAACGTCTCGAACGGGTATACCCCATCTGAAGGTACTTCCGGGCCAGATCAGCCCCTACGAAATCTCCATCGTCAATAAATTCCATAAAGCGATTGAAAATTGTCTCTGCGCTTTCCCTGGCAATCTGTGGATTTTTAAAACGCCACAATGGGCCGATTATCGATTTGTAGGGTTCACAAATCAATACGCCCTGTTCCCCTTTTCCAACACGGTACATCTGCGGATGTTCACGGTAATTGATTTCTTTTTTCCAGGGATAACCTTCGATATCGAATCCCAGATAAGAAGGGCGCCTAACCCTTCGGATATCTTTGGCGGATAAAATCTTTTTCATATTCATAGCCATCTACTGCATCATTTGCAGTTATCTCACTACAAATATCTTTCTGGTCATCTTCTCCATGGTCAGGTTTAACATTACATGCAGAAAATCCGCGCCCATCAGAAAACATACAACCATACAATTTTTCATCATCCTGATCTTTTATAGCGCACTTATTACGCCACAGCCTTCCCGCCGGCACCTTCCTTACCATATGGCCTGTAAGATGGAGAACAGTGTATATAGGGAAAAAGTTTGTCCAATTACTGCCAGAAAGCAAACATTCAGCTCTGCAAGCGGGTTATATCAATATGGAAAATGACCAGCATATAAAAAGAAAAATCAGGACAATAGTCATAACCGGCGCATCCAGTGGTGCTGGAAGGGCCATTGCACTTGCTTTTGCGAGACACGGTGACCACCTAGTTATTGCCTCCCGGAATATCGCTGCACTGGAGGAACTTGCTTCGGAGTGTACAATGTTTGGTGCTGAAGTGAAATGCATCGCATGCGACACCTCACATTACCATCAGGTCCTCAACCTCGCGTCCGCGGCCGCAGATGGAGGAGAAATCGACATTTGGGTCAACAATGCAGGGGTTCTTGCTATCGGAAACTTCGACCAGACCCCCATGGAAGTGAGCGAACAGGTTATCAGGACCAACCTTCTGGGCTATATGCATGGTGCCCACGCTGTTCTGCCCTATTTTAAAAAGCAGGGATATGGTATCCTGATCAACAATATATCCATAGGCGGTTTTCTTCCGGTTCCCTTCGGAGCAGGTTATTCGGCCGCAAAATTTGGACTGCGCGGTTTTTCTGCCTCATTAAAATCGGAGTTACGGTCCTACCCAAATATACATGTGTGTGACGCCTTTCCAGGTTTTCTGGATACACCGGGTATGCAGCATGCTGCAAACTATACGGGAAAAGTACTCAAACCGGGGCCCTTGGTTTATGACCCGGACCGTCTGGCAAACGAAATACTCAAACTCTCCTTAAATCCAAGGCCTGAGAAAATGGTGGGAAGTTTCGCCTCACTTATGCGCCTTTCCAGTGCATTATTCCCTACCCTGACCACCGCTATAGCAGGTAGCATTATCCGAACCTACCTGAAGCATACCAAAGCTATTCCCCCTACCAATGGAAACATTTTCTGCACCGTGGAATACGGCAACGCGGTTCATGGGGGATGGGGAATACCCGGAAAACCTAAAGCACACCGCAAATACATAGCGTTGGGGGCTGTAATACTGCTTTCCGCATTGCTAATAAAAAAGAATTCCTAAACGATGCTTAAGGTTATTTTCTTTGGTGACAGCCTGTTTGCAGGCTACGGCTTAAGCGATCCATCCAGGGAATCCATTCCGGCACTGATCGGCGAAAAGCTAAAAAAAAAGGGTTTAAATTACGGCACGATCAATGCTGGCGTTAGTGGTGATACCACCACTTCGGCGTTATCCAGGCTGGACCGGGTATTGAAAGAAGACATGGCTATTTTTATCCTGGAGCTGGGCGCCAACGATTTCCTGCGCGGAATCAACCCTGCCCTGGTCACGGCCAATCTTCAGGCCATAATCAACAAGGTAGAGTCCGCCTGTCCTTCTGCTTCCATATTGCTGCTTGGTATCGAACTTCCCGTTTGGGCCAATGAGGCACACAGCACCGGATATGGGATCATCTTCTCGCAGCTGGCAAAAAAAAATGGGATTGCACTGGTCCCCTCCTTTCTGAAAAACGTTAGCGGCCATCGAGAATTGAATATGCCAGATGGCGTACATCCATTGAAAAAAGGTTACCAGATCGCTGCAGAAAATATCTGGCCTGAATTACACCGGATCATCAGGGAACGGGAAACTGATCAGACAACATAAACCACAGCGGAAACATGTCCAAAAAAGCAAAAATCATTGAGGCGGAAAAAATGGAAACGGCGAAAGCCCTTGAAGCCGAAGGGGACTATGTGCATGCCATCAAAACCTACAGGTCCATCCTTGCCAAAAATCCGGTTCACCTCCATTCCGCATCCCGGCTGCTCATCCTGCTTCGCAAGGGCAAGGACATTAAAGCTGAAATGAAGCTATTGAAGAATCTGATCAGTTCACAGCAGGCACATCTGAAAACCCTTCAGCAAAACTGGATCAGTACTCATCAAAAGGTTGCCGAGGCCACAAGGCCCCTTGCCAGCATTCTTGGCCTGCTCGATACCGATGGACAGCCCGGTCAGGCCGACGACACACTCACAAAATGGAAGTCCAGGCTCCAAGGTCTTGAGAAACGCCTGAGCAAACAGGTGGAAAAAAACGGCGCTAAACTTAAGCAAAAAAAGAAACCGAACAGCATTTCTCAGACACCAAATCCCATAGAAGCAGCCCCAAAACGAGGCCGCGAAAACAAAGTCAAAAAAGCTAAGGTCAGGTCCTGAAGGCCTGTTATTATGCTCATCTTTATTTCGCGCATTGTTGATCTTGGGTCCATCTGAGGGCCTTTCAATAAAGTATCATCTACTGGTTGGCTACCTTTAACCGCTCTGCTGCCGGCAATTCCCTCACGTTTATTGGCCGGCTGCGTGATGATGGCGCAGGACGGAACATAATCCCAGTTTTAGGCTCCTTCCAACTGTCCCAATATCCGGCCATAAGTAAATGCAAAGGTAACAACACTGAACATTGGCTGTTACCTGACAGGAGCCTGCACTACTGCGGCGATGTTTAAGCTTTTCAAACGGGCATAATAGTGAATATTTTTTTTAGTAAGCACAATAAAAACTATAAAAATACGCTTATTAATTTGAGAGCGTTAATTTAGATTAAACGGGAACCTGTCTTTTGATAGGTTCCCGTTTTCATTTAGAGAGACCGACGGTTGTTTCAGGCATTTCAAACCATATTGATAACTCCCGGCCACCGCATAGCGAAAAAACTGCCTGGCAATGATGGTGTAAATACTCATCTTTTCCCAATTGTGAACTATCTGCAAACCAAAAGTCATCCTTGTTGTTAAAAGACCGTCGATAATGGCAACTAAGCGAGAAACTATGGATCAAAATGAATTCAGCCTGATTGCAGACAAGCATGCATCCGCGCTCCGTTCACATGCGATGAAATTCACCCGGGATGAGGATGAAGCAAAGGACCTTGTACAGGACACCCTGCTTAAAGGGATACGTTTCTGCGCAAATTTTGAAAGGGGTACCAATATAAAAGGATGGTTGTATGTGATCATGCGTAATACCTTTATCAACAATTACCGCAAGGACCAGAAAAAACAGACGCTGATCGTGCAGGAAGAAGAGATCACCAGCCCCAGCCTGATAAAAAGCGCTACCCGGAACTCATCAGGCGCCACCTTTATGATGGAGGACATCCGCAGGGCATTGGCCAGTGTCCCTGAGGTGTACAGTTATCCTTTTCAACGCTATTTCGAAGGTTATAAATACGAGGAAATATCCGCAGAGCTCGATATTCCGCTTGGCACGGTTAAAACCCGCATCCACCAGGCCAGGCTCCTGCTTAAAAAATACCTAAAAACCTATCAGGATGATATAGGGGAATAAACAGGTTTTGCCTGGCTAAAATATGGAAAAATCGCTATTACACCCTCACGGGCGCCTAAAAGCAGTCGATATAGCCAAAAGAAGATCTGTAGGTATGAACTCCTACAACCCTCTCTATTTCGGTACAGACGGCAGATCAGGGATGTCCGTTCCCTCCGGCTGAACCGTAAATCTGCCCGGTTGCAAAGCTGCCTGAATTATCTGCCAGCTGCACATAAATGGAAGCAAGCTCGGCTGGCTGTCCCGGCCGCCCCAATGGCGTTACCTTCCCGAATTCTACAATGGCATCCTGCGGCTGTCCTCCACTGGTCTGCAGCGGCGTCCATACCGGTCCGGGTGCCACCCCGTTAACCCTTATCTCTTTCGGCCCCAATTGCTTGGCTAGTGATTTCACAAAAGCCACATTGGCCGCCTTGGTCTGTGCGTAATCAAAAAGGTTTTCCGAAGGATCATACGCCTGTACAGAACTGGTTGAAATAATCACTGAACCCGGCTCAAGATGTGGCAGGGCTGCTTTGGTAATCCAGAATGGCGCATAAATATTGGTTTTTATGGTCGTGTCAAAATCCTGCGAACTGATATCCAGTAATGAATCGACCGCCTGCTGATGCCCTGCATTATTGACCAGGATATCGATCCCGCCTAATTTTTCCACTGCCCCTGCAACCAGGGACACACAGAATGCCTCTGAGGTAATATCGCCAGGTATCCCGAATCCCTTTCTGCCTGCCTTTTCTATGAGCGCCAATACCTCATCTGCATCGGAGTGCTCCTGGGGCAGGTAACCGATCACCACATCTGCTCCTTCCCTCGCATAGGCAATAGCCGCAGCCCGGCCAATCCCTGAATCCCCGCCGGTAATGAGCGCTTTGCGGCCTAAAAGTCTTTCTGACCCTTTATAACTCTCCTCCCCGTGATCCGGAACCGGGTCCATTTTTGATGCAAGTCCCGGTACCGGCTGTGGCTGTTTGCTAAATGGCGGCTGTGGATATTTAGTTCTCGGATCCTGTAAAGGCTGTTTTTTATTTTCAGTCATTTCTTTTTATGTTGTTTATTTCGGCCTTAAACATACTGCCCATATATCCTGGCCATGGATTGTGGGCGGACCTTTAAAAGCTAAAGGCTTTCCCTAAATCCAACATTATAAATCCGGCAATTGTTCTATGGAAAAACAAAAAGCGTGAACCAAACATCCGCCGGAGCAGGATTGTTCCCTCTTACCCACCCTTGTCCCACCGGGAGGATAGGCCCTGTAGTCTTCGTACCAGGATAGAACCGGAATCACATTGCAAGTTCAGAAAACAATCTTTCGCTATATGGGCTTATCATAACATCAATCTTTAAACCATGAAAAATATCTATTTATCCTATTCTCACCCTGCTAGGATGTATTCGGGCAGGGAAAATTTCCGCCCAGCAATTCATCCCGCCCACACACCTGTTCAATCCGGAAAAGCACCCAAAATGAGAATCAATGACTAATTTTTGTCCGGAGGAGTGCAGCATGAATTACTTATTCGCTCTCGTAGATCACATTTCTTGATAAAGGTCAAGAACAAAGCGACTTATTCAGCCCATCGATAGGCGGGATAGGCAAGTGCTTTGTAGTATTTTTGCAGGTCTATCCTACGAACTATGCCCTCATTAACGTCTAACCTTAATGGTACAAAACTGCTTATCAGATATTTCGAATCCTTCAACCGGATCCCGAAGGACATGAAACTGGTAGTCGAACGTGAATGTTTAGACATCACTTTCCGGAAGAATAAACATATTTCAAGCCCGCTTGACCTTAAACCAAGCCTCTATTTTATTGTCAAGGGTGCTGTACGGGGTTTTGTCAGGGATGCCGGTGAAGAGATTACAACCTGGCTGGCTACAGAGGGCAATATTGTTGGTTTGACGCTTTTTGACAAACAGTACAACCTGCACGGCCAGCAGTTTATACAGGCATTGGAAACCACACATGCGGTGATCATCCCACACGAACTGATCATGGAACTTTTCACTTTTCCGCAGATGCACCATCTGGCAAGAAACCTGCTGTGGTACCACTACCATGAAGCTGATGAGCGTAATTTTCTCATCCGGATTCCGACTGCGGAAAAGCGCATCCAACGTTTGATCGAAACCTACCCCCATCTTTACCGACGCATCCCCTCAAAACATCTTGCAGGTTTCCTGGGCATTAGGGAAGAGACGCTCAGCCGCTTGAAAGCAAAGATCAACAGGGCCTGATATGTACCGCAGTTCAAGCGGCATTACCCTGCCTGATCACATGTTTGCAAATGCTCCCGGAATCTACCTCTGGTGGAAAAAGACCTTCAGAATAGGCGGACGATAAAATCACTGTTAAAACTGGCATTATAAACTTTAAATTCCAGATCGTTTTCCTGTTGAATTATTCGCGGAACAAATTGCGGAAATACTCTCCTAAAGGTAAAAAAGCAGATCCCTGGCTTGCATATCACCAGATAAACTTTTTCACTTTCCATAATAACATCTTGTACTGCCTCTGGCCAGCGGGCTATAATTTTTATCTTTAGTGAATCATAATCAAAGCAATATTCAGGCGCTCGCATGCCACACTCCGGCCTGAATTCACGTTTAGCTACCTTGGGGCTTTTGCGACTCTTTAAGAGCCCTGTCCGTTTGGCCTTAAAAGTGAATGCTTTTAAAATTCGCCTCAGCCTGTCCCACAAAGGGGATGTCCTTTCCGGAACTTTAAGCTTTGATACGGCAATATAGTATTCACTGCTTAAAGACAGTACCTGCACAGGCTGATCGGATAGAAATTTATTCACGGGATATCAAAGAAATTATTTAATAAACCATCAAGCGAATAGATTGTTTGAAAAACAGCATCTACATATTTAGGAAATTTATATATTACTATTTTCATCTTAGGCCCTTCAATCGCAATAATACACTATACAGGAATTGCTGGAATTAACAGGAAATCGATTATTTTTTGCTGCACCATGCTTTCATGCTCCGCTGGGTCTACATTTCGGTGTCCTTGATGGGTTCATGTGTCGCCCCACCAAGCTTCTTCTGCCCTTAGGCAGGCGATTGGGATGAGATCTGCATGATCCTGTAACCCTGCTAAAGAGGAAAAGTGGTGTCCACTCACAAAATCCATTTTAGCAAAACCTAGTTAACCACTCGGGTGTTGCATAGCATAGAGTAAGTGAAATATGGTAGAAAAAGCAAAAGAGAATATGATCATGATCCGCGGCGCAAGGGAGCATAACCTCAAGAATATCAGTCTTGACATTCCAAGAGATCAGCTTGTGGTCTTTACCGGAGTGTCAGGATCGGGTAAATCTTCACTCGCCTTTGGAACACTATACGCTGAGGCCCAGCGCAGGTATCTCGAATCGGTATCCCCTTATGCCCGAAGGTTGTTCAATCAGATGAGCGTACCGGAGGTAGACTCAATTGACGGGCTTCCACCAGCTGTTGCACTTCAGCAGCAGCGCGGAGGAGCAAGTACCCGCTCTTCTGTCGGAAGCGTGACCACCCTTTCCAACCTTCTGCGTATGTTATATTCCAGGGCCGGTGATTATCCAAAAGGGCAGTCTATCATTTATGCTGAAGGGTTCTCGGCCAATACCCCTCAAGGCGCATGTCCTGAGTGTCATGGACTGGGCAGCGTATTTGAGGTAACCGAAAAAACCATGGTCCCAGACCCCAGCCTTACCATTCGTGAACGTGCGGTTGCCTCCTGGCCCCTCGCCTGGCAGGGGCAGAACCAGCGGGATATCCTGGTATCGATGGGATATAATGTCGATATCCCGTGGAGAGATCTTCCGGCAAAAGAACGTGAATGGATACTCTTCACAATGGAAACCCCAACTGTTCCTGTTTATCCCGGATTATCTCCAGAAGAGACTGCGAAAGCCATAAAAAATAAGAAGACTCCGGATTATATGGGGACTTTTATCGGTGCGAAGCCCTATGTACTTAAGACGTTTTCTTCGAGCCAGTCCGAACTGATGAAAAAAAGGGTAAGCCAGTACATGATCAGTGCTCCCTGCCCATTGTGCCTGGGTAAGAGGCTTAGAAAAGAATCGCTTTCTGTCACCTTCGATGGAAAGGATATTGCGGTACTTTCTGGATTGTCGCTATCCGAACTTTCGGTCATTTTCCAAAAATATGCGTCTGCTCGAAAAGGACAGCAGTCCGAGAAAGAGATCGTCACGCAGCGGATCTGCGCGGACATTCTTTCCCGTATAGAAGTGATGCTGGAGCTCGGGCTGGGTTACCTGAGCCTGGAACGAGCCACGCCAACCTTATCTCCCGGAGAACTCCAACGATTAAGACTGGCTACCCAGGTTCATTCCAATCTCTTTGGCGTAATCTATGTTCTGGACGAACCCTCAGCCGGGCTCCATCCTTCAGATACAATGGCACTGTTGGGTATCCTGGACAAACTTAAAAATGCGGGAAATAGTATTTTTGTCGTGGAGCATGAGATCGAGGTCATCAAACATGCAGACTGGATCGTCGATGTCGGGCCGGGCGCCGGGGAGAACGGAGGCCATATTCTGTATAGCGGTACCCCACACGGCCTGAAAGGTATAAGCCAATCGACTACTGCTTCATTTTTATTTAATGATAAAGCTCCCGCTATCAATACACCCAGAAAGGCCACAGGCCAACTGAGCGTTTCAGGGGTATACCGTCATAACCTAAAAAATGTGGCTATTGATTTCCCGATCGGCATGCTCACCTGTGTCACCGGGATATCCGGATCCGGAAAAAGCAGTCTGGTCAGTCAGGTTCTTGTTGAACTGGTTGCAAATGGATTAGGCCAGAAAATAGATACAGGCGTCGAAACTGTTGAAGGACCGGAATCGATGGCCATTGCACCGGTTAAGGGGACGATATCAGGCGGATTATCAAAGATTACCCGGTTAGTTGTGGTGGACCAACGGCCAATAGGCCGCACGCCAAGATCGAACCTGGCAACCTATACAGGGCTGTTCGATCAGGTGCGAAAGCGTTTTGCAGATACCGCGCTCGCCAGGAAACGCAGATACGACGCAGGCCGTTTTTCTTTCAACGTAGCAAAGGGAAGATGCCCGCACTGCGTTGGTGAAGGTTTTGTGATGGTTGAGCTCTTATTTCTACCGAGCGTATATACTCCCTGCCCAACCTGCAGTGGATCACGGTACAATCCCGCAACCCTTGAGGTCACTTATAAGGATAAAAACATCGCCCAGATACTGGAAATGACGGTAGATCAGGCATGCCATTTTTTTGATAAGGACCCTGCTGTCTACCGCGCACTTGATATCGTAAGGGAGGTCGGTCTTGGTTACCTCAAGCTAGGACAGGCGGCAACAGAACTCTCCGGTGGTGAGGCGCAGCGGATTAAACTGGCCACCGAACTGCAGAAAAGCCAGAAAGGATCTTCACTTTATATCCTGGACGAGCCCACTACGGGGCTCCATCCCTCGGATGTAGAACGGTTACTGGTCCAGCTCAACAGATTAGCTGATGCAGGTAATACTGTTGTTGTGGTTGAACATGACATGCAGGTCATTGCACAAAGCGACTGGGTCATTGATATCGGCCCGGGAGCAGGTGAGAAAGGTGGCAGTATCGTATATAGCGGTAGCGTTGAAGGCCTGGCAAACTGCAAAGAAAGCAAGACAGCACCATTTCTTTCCGCATACCTCAAAAGGGATAGTAAGAAATAGGGATAATTGCTGAAGCCGGGTATAAAAATTCTGCGGAATTACACTTTATTACGAACTATCCCCAAAAGGCTGATCTTGCAAGTTTAATGATCGTACCTTGTCAGGCTAAAAGTCGCCAGATCAGTCGAGGAGAGTGCTGTAAAGCCCGTCTGCCTCAACAGGTTTACAAATTGTCCGCGGTGATAGGTTGAGTGATTGATGATGTGCGCGAACGTCTGCCAGTAGGGTAACTGCCCTGATCCACCATGGGGATAAATAAATGTTACAAGGTCGCCATAGCGTTCAACCGGACAATTTTCAATAAAATCAAGCACCCCGGCTGAAGCATTTTTCCAGACATTGATCAGTTCACTTTTTGTACCCTGGAAATAAGAAGAGAGGTAAACTGGCGTCGACGCTTGCGTCCAGAAATCGATCCAGATTTTTTCAGCACTGGCAATATGCACTGCCGTTTTTCTTATACTGTCAAAGCTGCTGATAAGGGTATGTTCCCATTGAAGATCACTGATTTCCAGAAGCCAATCCATAGCTTTAGCATTCGCCCAGCTGTTGTAAGCAGCTAAGGCCGTAAAATATTCTTTGGTCATTTCTTAATTGTTTAATTGATACTGTTTGGGTGTAATGCCATGTACCTGTTTGAAAGACTGTATAAAACTAGATAGGTTTTCGTATCCAAGGTCAACATAAATTTCACTCGGTTTCCGGTCACCCCGCCTAAGCAGTTGAGCGGCTTTTTCCATTCTTTTATCAAGCAGCCATCTGCTCGGGGAAGTGCCATAGATTTTAAAGAAGCGCCTCTTGAAGGTCGATAAGCTGGCATTGCACAAAAAGGCCAGTTCTTCCACGCTTACCGGATGATCGATATTGGCAGTTACAGCTTGTCTGATCAGGATATCATCTGCCTCCCCGTGACTCATCCCGCGCAGTTTTTGCAAGGTACCGGAGGAATTTTCACCCAGATATAACAGAAGTTCATGTAGTTTCAATCGCTGCATGTTTGCCGAAATCACCTGATCGCCGGCAAGCATGTATTCCAGAGAGTGAATGTAGTTTTTAAGGAATCCATCCTGGCTGAAAAGCAGGATAGGATCTTCCGATAGCGCATCGCCGGTTGTGGTTAGCAGGTTTGGCTGACGGATAAAAAAATCAGCCAACACCCCGTTGTCAAAAGAGATCAGGATACTTCGGTAATTACCTCCCGATGCGGCAATTTTCTCGCTCATCAGGCAGTTGCCCTCGGCAAGCAGCAAAAACTGGCTGGGTTGGATATTAACCATCTTTCCTGCATAATAAACGGACTTCTCTCCTTCCAGCAGAAAGCTAAAGAGGTTCTGCCGCAAGGTAATCTGATTTTTTATGCGCTCCCCTTCAGCCCGGTAGCTAAAGATACTGATTGGCTCCTCCTGTTTCATTCACACTAATTTAGCATTTTGTCCATAAACCAGCAAGGAAGCTTTTGCAAGCGTTGCATAATGTGCATTAAACCCTACATAGGCTGGTGTGGCATTTTGATCCAGTTCAAACTTTTTAGCAAGCGCATGGATTGTGATGATATAGCGATGAACCTCGCCTGCTGGTGGTGCCGCGCAAGTATAACCCGGGAAGCCCATATCAGTATTACTCTGTATGGCGCCTTCAGGCAATAGGTTTGCGCTTGTGTCTCCTGCATTTGCCGGCAGCGCATTTACCCATGCTGGGATGTTAAATACCACCCAGTGCCAAAAGCCACTCCCTGTTGGCGCATCCAGGTCGTACATCGTCAGGGCAAATGCCTGCGTTTCTGCCGGTGCATGTTCCCAATAGAGCTGAGGTGATTGGTTCTGCCCGTTAGATCCATTGCTGTTGGCATAGTGTTCAGGGTTTAACTGCCCGCCCAGTTCGTTGCTTTTTAATGTGAATGTTTTTGTTTCCATGTAACTATTTGAATTGATAATCAAAGGTAGTCTGTCAGTCTACCATGAGCAAATAGGCCAACGGTCAAAAAGCATTGGTAAACGTTCAAAATACCTACAGCATCAGGATGGCAAAAGGGTTGCGAAAAAGGCTCAGCCAGTTCCATATATATAAATTTAAGATTATACACTTTGGCCAAAAACTGACTTAATCCTGATTAAGACTTTAAAAAAACAGGATTCAGGCCTTTTAACTTCTATTATCTAAATGATGAAGCTTATATCGCCTTCGTTTAGACAGGGTAAACAAGGGTAAACTGGACTTGTCGGTTCTATTCGTCAATGACGAGTATGAACCATTTTCCAATATCAATTTGGCAAGATTGGACATCCAATGCTTAGCACCTGCTCAGACCTTACTTTAATCGATCTGCCCGCGGTACACTGATCAACATCAATGTAATGAAGTAATGGCAAGGCGTGTCGCAGCATAACAAAAACTTAAATCCCTGGCTGATCACTATAAAGCATCTTTTTGTTTTTGGCTAACCGGGCTGCACATTCCATGTCATGTCTGCGTTGAGGGTTACAGTCATATCGAACTGGTTGGTCAGAAAGTTCACTTCGACAAAATCAATGATAGCACCAATATCTAAAACCTGGCTTTGTTCATAGCTGCCACGTGCTATACGGTATCTTTGAGGAGGAGTGAAAAACGAAGTTGTTGTAAGTGACTGGGCTTGACAGGCAAAAATGGTTGAGCCCGAATTGGCAATTCCAATACTGGGATAACCCGAGGAATCACCAGAAAGATCCTCAGTTATCACGGTCAATACATTCACATACTGACCACTTTTCGCATTCAAAAATTGGTAATGATTGTTATACTGAGCAAAAGTAATTGTATTTTGATGTGGAGGATTTGCACTGATCATCTGCTCGGCATCAAATATAACGCCTGGCTTAAGAACACCTGTTTTAGACCAGGCAAATTCATATTCATTTTTCCATTGAAATGTTGTACGAGTCTGTGGACGAATCCGCATGGAGAACCAGGCTAGGGGGATTATGGTGCCATCGCGATTTTCAGGGACTTCCTGATAGATACAGAATTTATCATTTGCCTGGGAGTTGTTGATAATTGTTATTGAATAATTTTTAGCCATAAGATTTATTAAAACTCCGCATAATAAATAATTTTAATACATATCTGTCATTCTGGTTTGCGAGAGCAGCGCAATATAATAAAATGTTTATTTAATTTATAAGTGACCGAAAGACATGAACGTGTAGGTAAACCGGAATTGGTAATGGGAAAAAGCCCGAATAAATAGTGGGCTTTTGATGCCATCGCCGTTCCTCCCTTATTTAACATAACCCAAAAATAATGACGAGGGGGAGCCTCCAGAAATAGCTTGTTCAAATTAAAAAGGATAAGGGATTTTAAGTGGTAATGGACGCCCTAGATGAACATTAATTTTGGAAAACTTACGGTGCCGATAATAAAGGTAAAAAGTGAAATTCTTATTTATTTTTTGTTCCGACATACGCTTTAGGGAACTCAGCTTTTTCTTTTATATAAGACAACAATACCGACCAGCCATTACTCACAACTAAAGCATTTTACTCGTTCCACCCTAATCAATTAGCATACAAGTAAATCAAAACATACAACAACATAATTTTTACATTACAAAACAACATATTTGTCTATCTTGGATCTATTCACCCTATAAAAACAAAAAAATGAAAAATTTAATGAACATTATCGCATTCGCTGTGCTTTGTTTTTCAACAGGAGAGCTATTTGCGCAGGACAGTCCTTCACATCAGCCCTATCAGATGCCCACTCCTCAGGCCGGAGAAGGCTACTGGTCAATGTACACCAGCAGAAATGGCGGAGGACAGTGCTTACTAAACCTCCCCGGCAGTAACCTGAATTACTTTAACCTGACCGCCTACAGTTCTACAAATGATCAGGTATCTAGCCTTTACATCGTCGGAGGATCATCAATGGTTAAGTTCAGGGCCATCAGGCTCTGGGATAATTCCAAGAAAAGTTATGGAGACGACTGGATAGAAATTATAATCCTGCGCAACATTGCAGCAGGTGAACGGATACTTGTGGCAGATCTTGAAAGAAGCTATCAGGACGGAAATGTTCTTGTTACCTACCACAGAAGAGATAATTTAACCGGAAAAGTGTCAAGCCTGGAGGCAAAACAGACTTTTTTTATTGACGGAACGGCAAGGCCACTTCCCGCTGACGGAAGTTTCTGGAGTCCATGGGGCGGTTAGGAAAGTTAAACCGCCATCCTATGCAGGCGAGCCACTGCTGATATTGCAGGCGATTAAATAAAGCATTGTCTTATGATTTCTGTATAAGTGACCACCTCCAGTGAAAGGTGGTCACATATGGAATAGACCTTTTATAGAGGAACAAAATATCTTTGAACCTTTTTCAGGGCCAGACATTCCAGACTATAACCACACATATTACCTATTTGCAATATGCATTCATAAATGAACGGTAGACAACAGGATCATTGTCCTCATTGAATTACTGGAATTCAGCAGAAACGCTGAGTGCACCTTCATACTTAAATGTTGCGAAAGCGTTGCCCCCCGGGATACGCACAAACCCAGTAAAGCTCGAAGGATAATCCCCGAGGGATTCCCATACAGCCTTTGCCGCCTTAGCAAATTCCAGCAGATCTGTTCCCTCTTTTACAATGAAAGTCATGCTGTGGTCTCCATCAAGATGACTTCGGTGGGAGTCTACAAACTGTGCACGATAATAATCATTTTCTTTTTCTATTTTACTTATGCTGCTATTCATAATATCTATTGAATCCTTATTTAACGAAGTCTGTCTTTTTGAAACATCATTTACCGGATAAAGTTTTGCATGAAATATCAAAAAACCGCCCGATCTAATTGCATTCTATTGCTCAACAACTGTAAGGCTTATCCTTATACTGTTCGCAAAGTATCTAATGCAAGCACCCATTCCTTCTTCCCGCAACGGCTGCAATCCCCGGCTTGTGAAAGCGGCTCGACATTACCGCAATGGGTACAGGCATAATCTCCCGGTGTTCTAACCTGTTCTGATTTCTTCGAATACATCTTTGGAAAGATCGGCAGGCCTTTTTTAACCTGAACTTCCGGGAAGAAAAGAAAACTGACCTGTCCTTTGGTTTCCAGCAGTGCAGTTTTCACCTGGCCCAGATGCTCAATACCCTTGATCCTCATTTCAGCAAAGAATTCATCCTTTGCAAAATTGGCATCCCCTTCTTCCGATAAGGTGAATCGTCCACCTTCAATGATATGCATCGGCACACCTTCAAGAATATTTTCGATCTTTTGGTTTTTGGCAGCAGCGTAGGTAATCAACCTGTAGATAAGAAGGATAGTCAAAAACACCAATAATGAAGGTACTATCGGAGAATCGCCGTTGAGCATCGGAACTCCTGCGGCAGAACCAAGGGAAATGATGATAGCAACCTCAAATATGCTCAACTGCCTGACTCCTTTTTTACCCGCGCTTCTGAGAAAGAGCAGTAAAACAGCGAACATGATAACAGTTCTTGAACCGATTTCTACCGCAAGCGACAGATCAAGATCCTTAAGAAAAACATTTTTCCAGTCAATAGATACCATATTAAATTTTAGCCTTCACAGCTCCTAGTGCAGATTGTTTGGCAAAGCCCCACTTTTGTTGTTTTATCACCAAATCAATGTAAATCTTCCAACGACATATTATACGGCTCAAAACACCTCATCTCGTTTTATTTGGTCAGACTTAATCCGCGTATAGTTTGAAAAAAAATGAGTTTAAACACCTAGGCAAGAAGATTATTCTAAACACAGGCCGCTAATGGCGTTTGATGTCCTATTTAGCGCTCATTTCCCTGATCACCCTTTTCCTGTGCTGCACTCCCCAGGTTGCCATTTCATCAATAACAGGCTTGAGCGAATGTCCGTATACCGTTAATTCATATTCGACAGTGATGGGTTTGGTCTCCAGTACGGTACGTTTAACCAATCCGTTCAACTCCAGTTCCTGTAACTCTTTAGAGAGCATTTTTGCCGCAATACCCACGATATTCCCCTTTAGTTCCATAAACCGCTTTTTGCCAAAGCTAAGCGAGCCAATGATGCGGATTTTCCATTTGCCACTTAAAATCTCCATCGTGTCCCGGATAGCCAGGTGATGGCCGCTGCAGGCATCCGGCTCTAAATCTTGTTTCTCTATTTTCATTTAATGAAGGATAGTTTCTTTAAGGTAACCAGTTTCCTTTGGTAAACCCATTACAAAAGTATACTATCCTGGGCATAGATTTGCCTTATCAAAAACATTTTATGAAAGCACTCAAAATTACCTACTTGATCACAACCAGCCTTATTGTACTCGGGATGCTGTTCTCGGTTTACAACTATTTCTTTAACCCGGCACTGAAGGCCGCCTTTGTACACCTTGGATTTCCTGATTGGTTTCGGGCTGAACTTGGAATTGCTAAGTTACTGGGCGCTTTGACTCTGGCTATCCCGGTAATTCCGGCACGTATCAAAGAATGGGCATACATTGGCTTTTTTATTAATTTCTTTTCAGCATTCCTTTCCCATCACGAAATAGGCGACCCTGCATTTAACCTGCTTGCTCCACTAGTTTTGTTATTGCTGCTCATAGTATACTACATCACATTCCATAAAGCTGTCTTATCAACAAAGGCATATAATAAGATATGAATAAGTCAAATATAAATGAGGAAGTGTCTGCAGACAGTCCTGTTGCAGTTGTCTCCCAAAGTCCGGTTACGCTGTTGGCACCAAACCGTGAACATGAACTGCAAGTTCGTGTTTCAGTGCCGGTGATGGGCAGCAACTTACCGGTCATTATTTTTTCACACGGCTTCGGCTCATCCATGGATGCCTACGCCCCGCTTGTAAATTACTGGGCGGCCCGCGGCTTCATTGTAATCCAACCTACTTATCTCGATTCCAGAAAGCTAAGCCCAAACCCTAAAGCAGATCATGGCGAAGCGGTTAAAGCTTATCTGGAAGATCCGCGTAAACCAATGATGTGGCGCTATCGCGTGCAAGATATGAAACTGGTTCTCGATCAATTGGGTTTCATTGAGGATACTGTTATAGGACTTCAGGGACGGGTAGACCGAAACAGGATCGCGACAGCCGGACATTCTTTTGGTGCACAAACAACTGCCATACTACTGGGTACAAGAGTAATAAATGAAGATGGCAGCTTTAGCGGGGATTGCTCTGACTCCCGCGTCAAAGCTGGTGTGTTGCTTAGTGCAGGTGGCCGAGGCGGAGACGCTTTGAGCCCCTTTGCCAAAGCACATTTCCCGCACCTGGATCAGCAATATGCCCAGATGACCAAACCAACATTCGTGGTTGCAGGCGATCAGGACAAATCACCACTGACTCTTCTCGGGCCTGAATGGTTTACAGATGCTTATTACTTAAGTCCTGGGGCAAATGCTTTGCTTACTTTATATGATGGAGAGCACATGCTAGGCGGCATTTCTGGTTACCTGGTAAGGGAAACTACGGATGAAAATCCAGACCGTGTAGCAGCGGTACAGCACCTCACCTGGGCATACCTCCGAACTGCACTTTATCCTGAAGATCCTGCCTGGATGGAGGCTTGTGCCGAGTTGAAAAACTGCCAAAATCCAACAGGCCGGGTTGAGGTCAAGTAAATAAAATTTCGAATTCTCAAAACTCAAAAAACCGCTAACATATTAACTGTTAGCGGTTTTTGAGCTATAATTTATCTAAAATAGCAAAATTAAAAAATGCTTATGCTATTTCATTTCCAGAATGGACCTCATGTGACTAAAAGTCTGGAAACTATACTGTCCATGATACTTTCCGATGCCTGAATTACCGACACCGCCAAAGGGCAGAAAGTGCGTACCAACGTGAATGAGGGTGTTATTAATTTCGGCATCACCACTTGACGTTCTTTCTAATACGTCATAGGCAAAAGCATTATCCCTAGAAAAAACGTATAGCGCCAAGGGTTTCGGTCTGGAGTTGATCTCATTCAGTACTATATCAATATCACGGTAAGTCAAAAAAGGAAGAATCGGGCCGAAGATTTCCTGCTGCATCACAGCGTCTTCCCAAACCACATTATCCATCAAGGTAGCCTCAAAATAACGGGATTCCGTATCATGCTTTCCGCCATAGATAACTTTTTCCCTTGCCGCATCCAGATAGCCGGCAAGGTTACCTACCTGTTTGGAGGTTACAATCTTACCGATTTTACCAAAAGATTCATCATTGTATGTTTTTTTCAGGTATTCCCTGAATTTAGCGATCAGCTCATCTTTTATCGATTCATGTACATAAACATAATCCGGTGCAACGCAGGTTTGTCCGCAATTCATCCATTTCCCTCTTGCTATCCTTTGCACCGCCTTGTCAAGATCAGCATCATGATGTACTATCGTCGGCGATTTACCCCCAAGTTCAAGGGTCACAGGAATAAGCTTTTCAGCAGCTGCCTTCATCACAATTTTGCCAACATTGGCGCTTCCGGTAAAAAAGATATAGTCAAAACTAAAGCTTAGCAAAAGTGTATTTTCTTCCACCCCACCTTGTATTACTGATATATACTCTCCGGGGAAAGCATCCTCAACAATGTTTTGAATAATCCCGGCAACATTTGGTGTATTCTCAGATGGTTTTATGATTGCAGTATTTCCACCCATTATCGCGCCCAGCAATGGGCTGAAAGTTAGTTGCACGGGATAGTTAAACGGGCCAACAATATAGCTTACGCCATAAGGCTGATATGTAACTTTGCTTAAAATATCTGCGCCTGAAGCATGTTGTTTAACTGGCATTTCTATAGGTTTCGCCCAGTTTCCCAGGTTTGCAAGACAATAGTCCAGTTCATCGACAACAATTTTTATTTCAGCATATTCCGTCTCTTCCCTACTCTTTCCTAAATCGATAAGCATAGCATCGCAAATTGCATCTGTATGTGCAATGATGGATTTCTTCAGGTTTTCCAATTGTTGGATTCTGAAATCAATGCCTGAAGTTTTTCTTTGCGCAAAGAACCTTTGCTGGCTTTTAAAGATATGCTCTATATGTGCTTTCTGTTCTGTATTCATTTATTTAATTTTTACCTGTATTGTATTGATAACCCTGACGGCGGTTGACAAACAGCAAATTCAACAAATGAAAATTAGCTTTGGTTTCTCTTTACGATTTTATTTCATTGAAGTGACGATAGGTATTTTCCGGTTCGAAAATCTTAAAAAACAATAATACATAACCTTTCCAGCCAGAAAGCCATCGGCAATTACTAAAATTCATGTTCTCCCTACAACCCTGAGCTATAAACAGTTAACTATCGCTCCAATACGCTCGGAAAAAGCTATATTCTAATCCATTGACGATTTCCGATTGCTGTTTAACAGGTTGCCTACATTAAATATATCGGTACTGTCCGACTGCCAATAAACACCTATTAGCCTGGCAAGTTAATAACCTGTACCAGAGGTTTGGACGTTTAATGCCAGGCAATAAAAGTCTAATAATTAGAATAATTATTCTTGCACTTTTTGTTTTCCCAATAAATACTGCTTTAACTCCAGATAACCTTTTTTTAATTCGTCGATCTGCAGCTGCTGGTCTTTGATTGAAGAAGCATCATTTTTCAACGCCTTATCCTTTTCAATCAGGTGCAGTGTAAGTTCCTCTACTTTTTGCAAAAGCTTAATGTTCAACTCACCCAGGCTCACTCCATTTTCGACCATTTGCCTGGCTGTTGGTATTTCGGGCAGGTGTTTATTGGTTTTTACAAATTTTTCGAGGTCAGACAGATCCGTAAGTTTATAATCAGGTTCGAATACAAAATCGGCTCCCGCATTGGTAGAAACTTTAATTTCCCGAGTACCAATGGTACCCGCTACTGTGAGCTTTTCCTGTGGACTAACTGTACCAATCCCCACATTGCCATTTAACTTTACCGAAAAGAGGTTTTCCCAAGCTACTGAAGGTTTTTTACTCCAAATTTGCCAGGAATCATCAAGAGGCCTCACCCCAAAACCGAAACTTCCAGACTGCAGGTCATCCGAACCGCTGTAAGATGAAACAAAATCCAAATTTGGACTGTCTGAGTTTCTAACTATAGAAATCAGATCATTTCCCATATCAGTTCTTTTAATATTTAAGACCGACTGTGGTATTGTGGTACCGATGCCAATATTGCCATCCTGATTAATTCTCATAGCCTCTTTCAGGCTTCCCTCATTTGTCGACTTAACCATAAAATTCATTTCACCGGTATAACTTCCGCCACCTCTCAAAAGACCGATCCTCGCCACCTCTCCATCCGCATTTTTTGCCCTGACAGACCCCACTTCAACATAGCCAGCATCGTTTCTTGAACTTTCTAAAGCCAATATTCCCGGGGCTGAATTAACTGCACCATATATTGATAACTTTTCAGAAGGAACTGTGGTGCCAATGCCAACATTCCCATTATTTAATACCGTCATTTTAGCAATTTTCCCAGTGATGATAGAAAATGGATGATCGCTATAGGTTCCTGTAATGCCTCCTGCCGGAGCACCATAAAAGCCGTTATCATGAGACCAGATGCCGCTGATGATATTATTAGTAGACACAAGCGACTTTGCAGAACCAGTACCATTAACTCCCACAACTTTACTCCAGCGTTCACTGTTTTCAGGATCACCATTTCCAATGGCAACAGTACCATTTACTTCCATTAAAATTTTAGACCACTGCTGACTTGCATTATCGTTGGTTTTTCTAAAATACAGCTCCTGATTAAAAAAACTGCCTGCAAATTGCATCGCGTAATTATTATTGGTATTGCTATGACGAACATCCAGCAAATGCCACCAACTACCCGCGCCAGCCGGATAGTTAATGGGATTATTTGTTTCAAAAAAGCCTGACACTGCTCCGGCATTTCCCTGCAAACCAGCATCATCCCTTGTTTGAGCCTGTGCGCTTGTTATGAATAAAAAAATGTAAAATAATACAAGAGCAGATAATTTGATTGTGTTTTTCATTATTTCAACTTCTTTAAAATTTCAGTTATAATTTTATCTTGTTGCTCTAGTTTCGATTCGAGTTTGATAATATGGCTACGCTGGGTATTCAACTCCTTATGCTTTTCAATCAGGTGCAGTGTAAGTTCCTCCACTTTTTGCAAAAGCTTAATGTTCAACTCACCCAGGTTTACACCATTATCTACCATTTGTTTAGCCGTCGGGATTTCCGGCAGGTGTTTGTTGGTTTTTACAAATTTCTCGAGTTCAGCCAGATCAGGGAGTTGGTAATCAGGTTCGAATACAAAATCGGCTCCCGCACTGGCAGAAACTTTTATTTCACGTGCACCAATAGTACCTGCCACAGTAAGCTTTTCTTGCGGGCTAAGCGTACCTATACCAATCTGCCCGTTAAGATCCAAAAACATAGCAGTCTGGTAATCGAGCGTTTCATAACTACTTTTACTTTTGGCATACTGAAACTGTAAACCTGGCCCACCGTTATCAATGTTTGTCATCAATTTTATTCCATATGAATTATCTACAGAATTATGATTTACCATTTCCAAAGCCGCATTTCCATTACCTAACTGCCCAAGCTGAAGTCTTTCGAAATTATAAACTCCTGGAATAATCACCTGTTTTGATTGATATGCACTTTTAAAATCTCCTATTTGGAGCAGAGCCGTCGGATTAGCAGTAGCTATACCAATATTTCCGTTATCCATTAAGGTGAATTTATTGGCACACATACCTCCGTTACAACCGGGCACATCATAAGCCCAAAACTGCAGACTGTTTCCGTAGGCACCACCCATATTATAGATTTTCCAGGAATTAGCCGTACCATTTGCGGTTTTGGCAGGATTATCAATTTGAATTGTACCTCCAATATTCTGATCTGCTATTGTACTGATTAAAGCCCCATTAATTATAGCATTGCCCCTTACATCTAATTTTTGTTGTGGTTCTAAAGTTCCGATACCAATATTATCGGCGTAATTGATAAAAAAATTAGTTTTATTACTTGAACTATTATACAAACCAAATCCCAAATTATTAGAATACAAACTATTATAATTTACACTGTCCAATTTACGCATCAGGATTTCTGTCGAATTTACCCCATTGCTTCGCAGGTCAATAAATTGTTTAATGGTTTGCTGTGCCTGTAATGAGGCTGAAAGTAATAGTGAGATTGCTAATAAACTGGTTTTCTTCATTTCTATATATTTTGTTAAGGCTTCTTATTTAATCGATTGATCTCGGCTTGTTGCGCATCTACCTTCTTATTTAATTTTATGAGATGCAATGTTAATTCTTCCAACTTCTGCAATAATTTAATATTCAGTTCACCCAGGTTTACACCATTATCTATCATTTGTTTAGCCGTTGGGATTTCTGGCAGGTGTTTGTTGGTTTTTACAAATTTTTCGAGTTCGGTTAAATCAGTTAGTTGGTAATCAGTTTCGAATACAAAATCGGCACCTGTATTGGTAGAAACTTTTATTTCACGTGTGCCAATAGTACCTGCCACGGTAAGTTTTTCCTGTGGATTGGCTGTTCCAATACCGATATTACCATCAGCTTTTATTGCCATCGAAAGTTTTCCTGCATAAGCCTGATCCTCTGTTACCGATGTGGGTGTATTGGTATAAAAGACAATGCTACCCTGATTGGGCTGACCATTGCCTGGAATTAGAATGGAAGCGCCGGACAAGCTTGGATGTGTTCTGGCGATTTTTAAATCATCGCTACCATAAAAAAACAGGTTAGAAGAAATGAGTACCGAACCATGGTTGTTCGAACTAAAGTTAGCATAATTCTTTGTGCTTGTAGCGGCATTTGATTGACCAAAGGCCGTATTAAAGCTATTTAGATTACCCATTATATCCAATTTTGCTGTTGGCACATCCATACCGATACCCACGTTACCATTCGACAGAATAGAAAATCTCCTTGTTCCCCCGAGGTATGCAGTCAGGTAATCGTCGCCGCCTTCTAAAACAGCGGCCTGATTTGCGCCCTGAAAAGCTATTGAAGGAACATTGGTAGAACCTTTTTTTAATGTTAAGGTGACCCCCGGGGGGCCATTAATAATTGCCGCACCATTTACATCCAACATGGCATTGGGAGTTGTTGTGCCTATTCCTACATTACCACCTGTAAAATAACTATCACCAGCGATATTCAAATACACTTTCTTTTCTCCCTGTTGACTAACTGCAAAACCATGTCCTTCTGCTAAATTATGTGTCATCCATTCCAAATCTCCATCTATGGGTGAGAATAATTTTTTATCTGATGAATTATAATCGAAGCCTATACCACCACCTTTTATTGTAAATTTCTGATCTGGATGATCCGTTCCGATCCCAACATTCCCTCCATTAATGTAATGGTTTCCAGCACCAGTAATCATAAGTTTACCGGATGATTGCACATCATTTTTAGAATCTAATAATGTCATCCAATCAGACCATGCGTTTTGCGCATAGAAGGCTTCCCTGTACCTGATTTTAGAATTATCCCAGCCTCCAAAGTAAAGCTGACCGGTTTGATGGCCAGCTAAACCATAAATTTCCATTACCGTTCCAAAAGAAGTAGGGCCACCATTATCATAATTATCCCATAATTTAATCGACATGGGGTTTATACTTGTTCTTGGGGCGGCTGAAAAATTAATATTTTGGTGTGTAAAGGTTATTTGTTCTTCTTGTGCGAACAGGTAACCTGAAAATATAAGGTTGATCAAAAGGGTTAATTTAAACTTCATCTTTATAGTTTGATTAGTTGTTTTCTAATGTTAATAATTTGCTTTTTGTTTTCTGGGTTTAGGTTTTTGCTGCTCAAGGCGTTCTACTCTTTTAATGAGTCTATTGATTTTTTTATCCCTCTCAATCAAATACAAAGTAAGTTATTCAACTTTCTGTAACAGCTTAATATTCATTTCACCCAGGTTTACACCGCGGTTTACCATTTGGTTAGCTGAAGGGATTTCAGGCAGGTGTTTATTTGCTTTAACAAATTTTTCGAGTTCTGCTAAATCTGGGAGTTTGTAGTTTGGTTCGAATACAAAGTCGGCTCCTGCATTTGTAGAAATTTTAATTTCACGTGCACTGATGTTACCCGCTACGGTGAGCATATCAGTTGGGCTTATTGTACCAATACCGACATTACCGCCATTTGGATTTAGCGCTATGGGATGGCTTCCACTCAATTCGTATCTTGACGATGCTTGAAGCCACATGGCATAAGGAGGTAATATAGAATTACCAATGTATAATGTACTATAAGTATCGTAACTACTAAATGCTGCTATGCCATTTTGTACCGATCCAGATACGGCAGGAATTCCCGATTTGCCCTGTACGTTAAAAAGCTGAATGGGTGTTGTTGTACCAATCCCGACATAGCCATTGCCATTCCAAATGCCGTCGCCGCCGAAATTAACATCTCCCTTGAAGCGGTTTTTATAAGGAATTTCAACTGTTTTTACCCCAGTTAAAGCTTCATCGGCTGTAGTCCAGCCTTCAAACCATGCCGGAACTTCGCTCATACCCTGGGCGTAGGCGCTTAGTGTAAACCTTTGGTAATAAATCTTATCATCTATAAAGATAACCACTTTGCCATTTTCTGCAGACAGGAGAACCCTGGGCGTATAGGCTCCTGACGAAGACATGGTAGGGTAGTAAAAGAAATAATTGGCAGGATTGTAAAAATCATTTGCGTCCGAGTAGATATAATAAACAATGGTTAAATTGACGGTTTGGGCTGAATCAAAATTATAACCTGTTATATTAATGGTTGGCATCTGACTCCCAGGTGTAAAGGGCAAATTGGTTTTGATTTTAACACCATGCACAGGTGTACTATTTATCGAGTAATTAACAATATTATTGTAGTTCTGTGCAAAGGCAATATTCGAAGCCAATACAATTAACATTAAATAGAAATATTTCATGAGTACGTTTTAAGACCAGGAATAAACAAATGTTAAAAACGATACAAAATAGCTGTTTTTGATAGACAGACCTAGATATACATCATGCAGAAACAGCCGATTCATCACAGATTTCGGGAGATTCGTCAAACAAAAAACTGTTTCTGTACTACTGGCTATAAAACGGCCATCTTTTCGCGCATAATTTATTCACTTTTGCAGTGATGGCTTAAGCGCGCACTGAAACAAATCATAACAACACAAAACAGATGAAACCAAGATCGTTTGGTTATCTCAAACTTATTAAATACATATAGATCAATAAACGTTATGATGAAAAAATATAAAATCGTTCTGTTTAGCCTCCTTCTTGTTAATGCTGCAAAAGCACAGAGCACCTTCCCTCCTGATGGTGGCAATGTTGGTATTGGAACGCTTAATCCAGACAGTAAATTAAATGTAATTGGGAATATACACAGCACCGGAATGATCGGCACTAATGGGGCTTACTATAGTATCCTTAAAATCCCTGCGCTGCAATCCTCGCCCGCCTATTTTTATATGGATACCAATATCCCCGCAACCGATAACCCGGCGCCGCAGATACAGATTACAGGTTATATGTACGCAAGTGGCAATTACACGTATGGGAGTGGTAACAAAGCCATGAAAGTGACCCTAGGCTGGTATTACTATCAGAATAACTTTTATTGGACGCAATACCAAAGCGATTTAGGTTATAACAAACCAGAAAGAATCAGACTTGGAAAATATGAGAAAAATGGAGTAGCCTACATTCGAATAGAGATTGCCACCAATTCTGTATATTGGGCAAACTACACGATATCAGCAACAGACCGTGATGATTTTTTAGGCTACTATTCGGGCTGGACCTATGGCCTTGGAGAAATGCCATCCAATACCACCCAAATTACAGAGGTTGTACAGCAAAAAGAAGTGATAATTGACGGTAACTTAGGCTTGGGAACTGCAGCGCCTGAAGGCAAACTGGATGTACGCGGTGTTGGTTATTTTAATAATCCGGCAGCCCAAAATTATAGCGCTATTGCAGTTGGGGCTTCTGGCGGTGCTTACGGAACAGTTGGTTATGGCTATCGCTTTACACCTACCAGCGATACATATACCTATGCCAATACTGATTTTTCATCACAGATTTTTTTTGTTCAGGGTGGGATGCGCTTTAGAACGGCTCCCTGGGGAAATTTAGGAAATAATGTTCCTTTTAGTGATGCGATGACGCTTTCGCAAAATGGCAATCTTGGTATCGGAACGTCAGCACCAGTTATGCCTTTACATGTAACCGGAGGCATACCGATGGCATCGGGTTGGAATAAAACCGCTATGTTGGAATCGAATTATCCTGTACAAATCTTTAAAAGTTTATCGAGTAAATATGCGGGCATAGGTTACGATAGTGGCAATGGCATGTATGTATGGGTAAATGCACCCAATGCCGATTTAAATGACTCTGGCACACTTGCTTTAATTATTGATAATTACGGAAACATGACCGTTGGCAGGGGCGCTCCTGCTAACAACACAGCATACAGGCTAAATGTAATGGGAAGGGCCAGGGTAAATGAAATTGTGGTGAATACCACGGGTGCCGACTTTGTATTCGATAAAAATTACAGCCTGCGTTCCTTACCAAAACTCGAAAAGTTCATCAAAACCAACAAACACCTCCCAGAAATCGCAAATGCAAAAACAATGCATACACAAGGCATGGGTGTAGGCGATCTGCAAACCAAACTCCTGCAAAAAGTAGAAGAATTAACGCTATATGTTATCGAACTGAACAAGCAAAATATGAAACAGGAAAAGAAGATCAACCAGTTAACTTCAGCACTTAAAAAAGTGGCAATAAAGCATAAAAACAAATAGCTATAAAACAACCCTATCCTGCAAGTTTCCATTATATTAAAAACGCAAAAGATACGATCTGTAAAAAGTCTGTTGACCAATTATTTAATAATCAATATTTTTACGGACTAACGCTCAATACCATTCTATGTTAATACGCATACTGCTGTTTCTGTTTTTCGCTTCTTTTATTATTAAAGTACAAGCTCAGGCTCCAGCAAATGATGATATAAAAACAGCAATTCCACTTAAAAATGTTACCGTTTATTGCTCTGGTGATGCAGCATTTACAAGTATCAATGCCACTGCGAGCGGGTATAAGAAGGGAAGTTTGTGGAGCAGCGAAGGGAAAGACATCTGGTTCAGTTTTACAGCCATAGGTACCGATATTACCGCTACAGTAACTGGTCAGGCAGCCGGTAACAGCAACACATTGATTAGCCCCTCAATTGCATTTTATACTTACAAGGACAATATACTTACCGAGCAGATTGGTGCTATGATAACAGAAGGCAACCTTACCACAGCTTATAAAGGAGGCCTGATGATCGGGGAAATCTATTACATCCGTATCAGCGCCGAAAATGATGCCACAGGAAGTTTTAAACTTTGTGTGAACAGTTATAATCCACCTAATAAACCCGGACAGGATTTCTCATCGGCATCACTTTTATGCAATAAAGACAGTTTTACCGAACTTAAAGTGACCGGCGCTGGTCTCAATAACCGTGAGGCAACCGGCACCTGTTTAAGCGTTGAATCGAACAGTGCCTGGTACACCTGGTTAGCGGCCAATAATGGTACTTTAGGTTTTACCATTACGCCTACTGCCGTTACCGATGACATTGATTGGGTATTATTTGATCTCGGGCCTGCCACAGCCCCAGCCACGCCATCTTCAACTAATGCTATCCGGTGCGCTGCAGGCAGTGGTGTTGATTGCAGTCCAAGATATTACATTACAGGTACCAATAGTACCTCGGTTGATCTTGCCGAACAGGGAGGCTGCTCACCAAACCAGGATGGTTTTGTTAAAACCATCGATATGATTGAAGGACATCAATATGCATTGTTGATTGACAATTTTTCGAACAAAAACAATGGTTTCACGCTTGCCTTTGATGGAAACGGAGAATTTTTAGGACCTAAATCAGCCATCGAAGTTAAAACAGAAGATGCCTGCCTGAGCACACAAAAATTTATATTTACTGCCAATGCGACTAACTACAGCAGTTTAAAATGGAGTTTTGGTGAAGGTGCAAGCACAGCCAATGCCAGCACAACGGGTCCTTTCGAAATTAGCTACAGCACGCCGGGTAACAAAACTGTGGTACTCGAAGCCTTTTCGGTAAGGGGCTGCCGCACCGTTAACAGCTACTCTTTTTATGTAGCTTTGAAACCCGATAAACCAATGATATCGGCCAATAGAACCAGCTATTGTTTGGGCAGCACGATGGAACTTAACATTGCTGAAGTACAAGATGCCACTTATCAATGGACCGGCCCTGCCGGATTTACTGCTTCAACCGCAGCCATTAGCTTGCCTGTAAATAATTTTGCTCAAGCAGGAGATTATACCGTGAGGCTAAAAGTGGGCGATTGTTATAGTGAAGCAGCAACAATCAATATCCCCACTATTGTGAAAAACCCGGTAGCAAATTTCCAGACAGATCCTATTGTGCCCAGTAAGTTTGCAGCCCCGGTGCCCATTACTTTTTTAAACCATTCGCGTGATGCTGATTATTTTGAATGGAATTTTGGTGACAATGAAACCTCTACCGATTACCAGCCCACGCATGTTTACCAGAAAAAAGGAAACTATACGGTAACGCTTAAGGCTTTTACCAACAATGGCTGTGTAGATATATTTACGCTTGATAACCTGGTGGTCCTGGACGGCACAACATTACAGATTCCAAATTCCTTTTCGCCCAACGGAGATGGCATTAATGATCTGCTGAATATTAACGTAAGCAATTTGAAAAGATTCAACTTTAAAATCTTTAACCGTTATGGTGACGAAGTTTTTTTGACCACCAATATATTTGATTCCTGGGATGGAACATGGCGCAATAAACCTGTACCGGTAGGCGCTTATTATTATGTATTGAACGGAACAGATGTTTTTAATAAGGAGGTCCGCTTTACCGGATCGATCACCTTGATCAGGTAACTACCATTGGCGTTGTGGGCACACCACTTTATAAACGTTATTGAGCAGTAAACCCAGTACAATTTCATGGCTCCCTTTACTGGCCTGGTTGAGCACAGTAGTGGTCACATCGTAACTATAGCTAAGGTTAACCAGGTGGCTGATATTAAAGCCGGCCATCATGTTTAACGCATCATGCTTTCTATAGCCTGCCCCGATCCAGATGCGGTCTTTAAAACCCATTTTCACATTTACATCTGCCGATAAAGGGACATTGGGCACATATTTAAATAATAACGAAGGGGTAACATTCAAATCTTCGGACACGTAAAACTTATAACCACTATTCAGAAATACATGAGGAGCCTGTTTGCCTGTATTATACTGTTCATCGCCTGAAAAACTTAGCTTTTGTGGCAAAACCTGCTGGACGGAAAGTCCTGTAAAAAAACTAGCGCCGTATAACCATGCACCTACCGAAAGATCGGGTAAAAGCCTGGCATTAGCGGCATTGTTTAAAGCAGGATCGCGTGGATTTTCGAGCAAAAGAGCATTCACATCTATGGCCATGCGGGTTATACCACCTGCGACACCTAATGAAAGGTTAAGTTGGTTGTTTAGCTGCAAATGATAGGCATAACTGATATCAAAAGTAGTGGTTGATAATTGGCCTGCTTTATCTGATACAGCCACAAAGCCCACTCCATGGTGCGCCGGAGAAGCGGTATAGTTTTGGGTGTAGCTCCTGGCACGGGGATCGTTACCATCGGTTTCGAAAGATAGGGCATTCGACCACAAGTATTCATCGCCCAGTGCCCAATGTGCCGATACAAAAGCCGTTTTGGGTGCATCCTGCAGCCCGGCCCATTGCTGCCGGTAGCCTACTTTCACATCCGTATAATTTTCGATACCACTTAATGCAGGATTTAGCAGGTAACTGTTAAGCAGGTATTGGCTATATTGTGGGCGTTGCTGTGCATTAAGCCCTAAGGCAATACATAACAATAACAGGGAGAGCCAATTCTTCATTACCAGTTTTTATTTACCATTTGGTTGCTACCAATTTACTGTTTCTCCAGCTTTGTCTCTAACAGGCGGATGCGCGCTTCCTGTTTTTTCACATCACCCAGCAGACTATCATATTGTTTATCTTTTTCAATCAGATGCAGCGTTAGTTGCTCTATCTTTTTTAGCAATAGTTTGTTCATCTCGCCAACAGCGATCCCATCACGCTCAAATTCCTTTGCCGATGGCACTTCGGGCAAGTGTTTATTCGCTTTAATATAATTTTCCAATTCTTTCAACGGTGTAACTTTGTATTTATCCTCAAATACATAATCGGGAGCACCAGCACCATTTACCCGGATTTCATTCGCTTTGATTTTACCGTTAACTGTTAATCTTTCTGTGGGGTTAACTGTGCCCAAACCAACATTGCCTGAGGCATTCCATATTCCATTAGGCAAACCAATATTCGCGTGCCCCCAGCCACCATCATAACCCAATTCAATTGTTCCTTTTCCACTTCGGATAAAATCAACACGCTCGCCGGCATCATGAAAGCCTATGGTAGTAAAATCAAGACCTGATATCAACATATTTGTTCCATACGTCCAAGTACCAGTATTTGGACTTGAGCTCATACTGATATCCCCTATACTGAGATTCCCATCAGTATCATTGAAGGTTGCATTTCGTCCAAGTACCACTCCTCCTCCCACAACACGAAGTTTTGATTCGGGAAACGTAGAACCTATACCAACTTTCCCATCGGCAGATATCCTTACTTTTTCGCTTTGGTTAGTGTAAATAGATAGCCCTGTACTGTTACTGTGCATATTTTCTGCAACACTCGATATACCGGCCCATTTATCTTCGCCAAGATAACCTGAATAGAATTTAAAGCCATTAATCTCACCCGGATTGATGGCATTTACACGACTCATTGTAGTCCAACCACTTGATTGTTGCTGTATTTCAAGCTTAGCACCAGGATTTAACGTTCCAATACCAACATTCTCAGCATAATTAATATTGAAAATCCTATTACCATAATCACCAATTGTAAAAATGCCATCAGCATGGGTACCTATATCAAATGATTTTACATTTTTAGCAACCATTCGGATCACTGCATCTGTTGCTAAAATACCAATTGATGCATCTGGAGCTAAATTACCGATACCCAACTTCCCTTTAAAGAAAGTATTGCCTGTACCACCTTCAATTGATAGTAGCGGATTAAATCCTGACGACCAAAAGGTAAACTGCCTGCTAGCATTCATATGTATACCAAAACCGGATCTGACAATTCCACTGGTATTAGACGACATTTTTATAAGTCCTTCATCCCAACTGTTATCTAAATCCCGTAGCCAGGTTACCCTTGGCCATTCAAAAGCATCTGCAGTAGTAAAATCCCCGAGTACCTGCTGCGCTGATACGGTTTGAGATACTATTAGAACAACTAATATGATAGAAAGGGAAAAAATTGGGTATTTCTTCATTGCTTTTCTTTATTTTTTTGAAGTTCTAGTATCAAGATCTTATTATCCGCTTTAATCTGATCAATATCTTTTTTCTGTTCTATCAAATGCAGCGTAAGTTCCTCTATTTTCTTTAATAACAGTTTGTTCATCTCGCCAATAGCGATTCCATCGCGTTCAAATTCCTTTGCCGATGGCACCTCGGGCAAGTGTTTGTTTGCTTTGATATAACTTTCCAATTCGTTCAACGTTGCAACCTTGTAGTTATCCTCAAATACATAATCGGGCGCACCCTGCCCGTTTACCCTTATTTCAATCGCACTTATCTTACCATTTACTGAAAGCATTTCTTTGGGCTCATACGTACCTATACCTACCCTACTTCCTGTAGGATTTATAATTAAATCGCCTCCCCATTGTGTTAAGCTGTAATTGTGTGTACCGATTACCGTTCTTCCTCCAAAGCCGCTTCCGATTACCAGTCTGTCTGATGCATTATCGGACCCACCAAAATCTGCAGCAATCCATCCGGTATGCAGATTAGGGTCTTGACCGGTATTAAAGGAATTGATAGAATTACGGCTATTGCCACTAAATACCGCGTTACCTAATCGCAAGCGGTCCAGTTGAGCATTACCATTTACATTAAAAAGCTCAGTGGGGTTAGAAGTGCCTATGCCCACATTTCCGTTTGATCTGATAGACATTGCTGTCATTTTACTATCTGCATCATCTACATTCAGATGGACATTAAAATTTAACCCAATATTCTTAATACCAGCGAAACCTGCAGAAGGATACCCGTTACAGCAGCCCCATTCCGGAACAGCTTCTATAGAAGCTCCGAAATAATTTGGCCTAACATCTCTAAAACCAGCAAACTGAATTCCCTTTACACCATTACTTGCGTCATAATTGCCTATCGTGATAAACTCATCCCCTGAAATATGGAGTTTGCTTATTGGTTGAACAGTCCCTATACCTACATTACCATCTCCCGAAATTCTTACCCTTTCGGTCATCCCCGAATATAGGGCAAGCCCTGTTTTATTGCTATGTAAGCTTTCGGAAATACTTGATATACCTGCCCATTTATCTTCACCGATGTAACCGGAATAGAATTTTAAACCATTAATTTGCCCTGCAGTTGGCGCATTAACGCGACTGTTCATTGTCCAACCGCTGGTTGGCTGCATCACTTCAAATTTAGTGGCGGGGAAAGTAGTACCGATACCAACATTACCTCCTTGTGGGTTGATAAAAGTATTGCCCTGGTTATAATAGTTAATATAAGTGCCAAAACCGGCTCTTGAGTCGAGATGCAGATTTCCGTTAGTTACCGCTACAAAAGCGTAATTGGTTACCTGCCCATTGCCACCAATTTGCAGGTATTGCTCCCATGTAGAATTTGGCCCATACAGGTGGTATTGATCGTTGGTGATATTTATCGCCTGTCCATTAGATGAAACGATTGCATAGAAAAATAATAAAGCAATTAATGAGATGCGCTTAATTTCCATTGTTTTTTAGTTTTTGGTTCTCTGCTTCTAGTTTCTGCATCCTCTTATTCATGTCAATTACATGGAGGGTAAGTTCTTCTATTTTTTTCAATAATAGTTTGTTCATATCGCCCAGGGCTATTCCATCGCGTTCAAATTCTTTTGCTGAAGGAACTTCGGGTAAGTGTTTGTTTTTTTTAATATAACCTTCCACCTCTTCCAACGTTGCAACCTGATAACTCTCTTCAAATACATAATCTGGTGCGCCAGCGCCATTTACCCTGATCTCATTCGCTTTGATTTTTCCTTTCACCGTGAGCTTTTCATCCGGAGCATTTGTACCAATCCCCACATTACCTCCTGAATTTGGATTAAGCAATATTTTATTTGCACCATTTTCGGCTTCTAAGATTATATTATCCCCAGCGCCAAAATATAAATATCCAGACCTAACCGTATTTGATGGGTTGAATGCAGAAAAGTACGCATTATCACCTATCCCCCGAATTAGCTCAGCCCCTCTAATCGTATTGTTTATGCTGGCTACATCCTGCAAAGAGGTTGATAAAGCTGATTTAACTTGCGAAACGGTACTATATCCATAAAAATTAGTACCATCCTGATTGGTCATAAAAGCACCTATATTTCCATTTGAACCAATAAATTCCTGGCCAGCCCACTTTATAGCATTAGCGGCCTTACCATTAATATTTACTAAATGGACATTATTTTGGTTATCATTTTGATCATTTTCGCTCCTTAAATTCCAACCGGTACCATCCCATTCGTGTATTAAATAATAACCGAAATTATTATAACTATGGAAATTGGTTACTTTATTTTGATAAGCCAAAGCACCAAGCCCCATCCAGTTTTTTAACGAAGTAGCATTATATTGATAAATACCAGTTGAAGGATCAATACCGATTAAGGTTGATGGCGCAGTACTTAACACTGTTCCACCCCAGGTATTGCCACCCAATGCCCCACTGTTTGAAGAATAAACTGCAGCATCGGCATGACCCACGTTTACAGCTGCAGGATGGTTACTTTTCAACTGCCAATACGTTCCATCCCAGGTATTGGATAAATAATAATCGCTGGGATGTGAGCTTGACCATAATTTAATGCCATCAATACCGACACCATTTACGGATAAATTACCAGCACTGTTTAACAGCATCTTTTCGACCCCAGCTACCTGAAAATGATGACCTGCATTTGCGCTATAATAGTTTTCTCCGGAACCAACATTATCAACGATTAAGTATGCACTGTTACCAAGCGCTTTAAAAACTGTTCCGCCAGGAGAATAAACATGAAGTTTACTATCGGGTGAGACCGTTCCTATACCCACATTACCACCATTAACAATAGAAAAATAAGGAGTATTAGGGCTAGCCGACCAATTGTAAATGTGAAATCCGTTTTCCGAAATCATGTTAGCGCCCGAACTCAAAGCCCAGTTATTTCCGAAAGGATTATTGATAAAAAGCTTGGTGGTATTGGCGTTGACCGAGGATCCTCCGATCTGTAACGAGTTTGTAGTGGCATTCCCCCTATCGGTAACTGTTTGCAGCGTTTCCGCCTGACCAAAGACAACAGTGCTAATGGATATGAGCAATACGGTAATGTATAGTTTAATCATGGTTTTTAGCCTATTTATTTCTTTGCTCTAGGTTGAGTAATCTGGTTTCAAAATCTTTATTGATTTTTAGCTGCTCTTTTAGTGTTTTATCCTTTTCGATGAGATGAAGCGTTAACTCCTCTATCTTTTTCAATAACAATTTATTCATCTCCCCGACAGCGATTCCATCGCGTTCAAACTCCTTTGCAGATGGTATTTCGGGCAAGTGTTTGTTCGCTTTGATATAGCTTTCCAACTCTTCCAATGTTGCAACCTTATAACTATCCTCAAACACATAATCGGGGGCGCCTGCACCATCTACCTTAATTTCTTTGGCCTTTACTTTTCCATTAACGGTTAGCATTTCAGTTGGATTGGTGAGACCGATTCCTACGTTGCCCCAAGGATCAATCCGCATTTTTTCGGTATTGTTATTCGTGCTAAAAGCGATAAAACCACCTTGCCTATCACCACCTCTATAAAAACTTATAGAACTGTTAGTTTGCCCATAAAAACTGTGTTCTAAAGCAAACGTTTTTCCATTATAACTGGTAAACTGAGTTTCATAAGCTTTTACCCCCAAATAAGTTCCTGTACCAGTAACATCACCTTCGGGCATTCTTGAAAAAACAGTCCCAAGGCTACCAGAACTCACATATTTAGCCACATCTAATAATGCCCTGGGTGATGCTGTACCGATCCCAATATTATTGGTTGTCGTATTACTTACCGCAGTGACATCCTGTAGAGAGATTGCCAATGATGCTTTAACTCCAGTTCGGGATAGGCTCAATAAAGTCTCTATCGAAGGCTCCTCACCACTTACTACTTCTACCCTTGGTGCATAAAAATACTGACGATCGTTCACATTTGGATCATAATAAAGATAGGAGCGGATATAGGTTGTGGTAGCACCAACAGGGAATTGAAAATCAATGGTATTGGCTACCTTCGCTCCATTTGAACCATCATAGATGCCTCCATAATTAACTGCAGAAATATCCCCACTGCCATGTACATAAGCCACCAACAAATACCATTTATTGAGTTCAGGTAAGTCACCATTCCAGAAATATGGGTTCAAATGCGAACCTCCACTTAGGTCATTTACATTTTCTGTTCCAAAATAACTGATCCCATCAGTAGAGTTTGTTTTTTTTAACCAGATAGAGAACCGGTACATCTTGGTATGATCGATGGCAAATGAATTATGGTTAAAACCACCGTCGTCATCACTGTTTCCTTCTGGTCTAGCTTCCCATAAAATAGCCCTCTGATCTTGTGGTCCCTCTCCCCAAATTCTTTCATTTTCTAACGTTTTCCCATTTTGCTTAAATGCACCTGTAGTACCCGTGCCCACAGTCCAGCTTTGCATATCCAATACATTCTGGGCTTTGAGTAAAGGATGTAGTCCTAGAAAAATAAAGAATGTTAAAATTAACTTTTTCATAAATGCCTAGTGATTTTGTGTATTTTTTTTCAGTAAAACTTCTAATTTGGTCTCGATATTTTTCAGCCTATTATTCTGCATTTTACTCAGCGTTTTTTCTTGTGAGAGTTCTTTATCTTTTTCGATGAGGTGGAGGGTGAGTTCCTCTATCTTTTTCAATAAGAGTTTATTCATTTCCCCAACAGCAATTCCATCTCGTTCAAACTCTTTTGCCGAAGGCACTTCGGGCAGGTGCTTGTTCTTTTTTATGTATCCCTCCAAGTCTTCCAGGGTTCCAATCTTGTAACTTTCTTCAAACACGTAATCGGGCACACCCGAACCATTTACCCTGATTTCGTTTGCCTTGATTTTTCCGCTAACCGTGAATTTTTCTTCAGGTGTCATTGTTCCTATTCCCACATATCCGTTTGACCGGATCGACATTGCTGTCATTTTACTGTTTGCCACGCCGCCATCTAAATGGACATTAAAATTTAAGGCAATATTTTTGATACCTGGATACCCCCCAGCAGGATAACCACTGCAGCATGACCACTCTGGAGCAGCTTCGATAGAGGCACCGAAATAGTTTGGAATCACATCTCTAAAACCGGTAAACTGGATGCCTTTTACACCATTACTGGCTTCATAATTTCCTAATGTGATAAATTCGTCTCCGGCAATATGGAGTTTGCTAGTTGGTAAGGGAATTCCTACTCCAAGATTTCCGGTTTTATTTATCGAAAACACTTCCTGCTCCGCACTCTGCCCACCATTTGTAGAAAAAAAACCTAAACGTTCATAATCACTGTTGATGCTATTCATCTCCATTTTAAAACGCCTTGAATTATCAGAAGCATGAAAACCAATGCGTGGACGTTCGGAAGCTTCAGCCCCGATAGTAATGCCAGAGTTATTATCAAAATTATATGCCTTGATGTCGCCACCTGCAATGGTAAGCTTATAACCAGGATTTTGCGTACCAATACCTAAACCCGCAGCAAAATAGCCTTGTCCATCTGCCCGGACCGTAAAATTTGTTACACCTGCAGTAGCACCTTCATAAAAAAAATTGCTCTGCCCGTTAGGATTATCGGTAATGGCTTTAAAAATTCCGCCCGGAAAGCTATAGGTTCCTCCCGCCTGATGGCCGGTGAAAAAATTTTGACCACCTGATGTTAGTATGTATATCTTTCCGTTAAGGTTGCCATTGGTTTCGGTTAACACCCTCGACCATTCTGCATTAGGCACATCATTGGTCTTCCTGAACCAAAGGTTCTGATCGAAAAAGCTGCCTGCAAACTGCATGGCGAAATTATTATTCACATTACTATGCCTAACATCAAGCAAATGCCACCAGCCATTTGCGCCTGTAGGAAAATTGACAGGGTTAAACGTTTCAAAAAAACCAGATGTTCCGCCCATTAGGCCGGCATCATCTTTTGGTTTAGTTTCCTGAGCCAAAAGAAAGTATGGCATACAGAAGACAAATGAGAACAATAAAAATTTCATTATGACTATGTTTGGTTTTATGGCCCAAAAGAATTTAACGGGGGTTAGTTATTCCCCCTACAGACATAATGAGCCAACCTAAAATCCTGAATTAAAATGGCAAAAAAAACAGTGATTGATGAAACCGCGCTTTTTGACTGATGAATGCGGCAAAGTGGGTGACTAAAAGTTGGGGCACTGGAAATTGGTTAACTGAAAACTGGTTAATTGTATAAACCGGTTAATTGAAAATCGCCAACTGAAAACTGACTTATATACTTCTTACATCTTTTATATGGTTATTACGATTCAAGGAAAAAAGCATTTCGTCATCCTCGCGCATGCGGGGATCATAATGCGTGTGAAATGAAGCGTTAATAATTGATGTCTGATAAGACTATTTGCTATTTGACCCATTTAAGGCATTGAAGGAAATATAAGTTATTATTCTTAAAAGATTTTTTCCCAAAAGCACAAGTCATCCAGTCACATTGCCCCTCCCACTAAGACTTGTGCCAGTGGGGCTTTTATAAAAGCAGCCAAACTGAAGAACATCGCAGCCATGTAAAAAACCCATGCAGGATAACCACTTACATATCGAGGTACTAGAACAGCTGGCCGCAGGTGTCGACCCTGCCAAAGGCGAGGTTTTCCCACCCGATAGCCCATATCAACAGGCCGCTGTGATCAGGGCGCTTTATTTTGCGCTCAATGAAATAAAGGGCCTTGCCCAAAAGGGAAAACAGGGACAGCCATGGACAACCGAAGAAGACAGCCTTTTGTTAAAGCATTTTAATGAAGGCAAAAAGATAACCGAACTCGCTAAACTACACGGACGCTCTTATGGCGCAATAAAAGCCAGGCTCATTAAACTCGGAATGCTGGAAAAGTAAAGCCTGGCCTATGCCAGGCTAAGATTATTTATTTTCATACTGTCTTATATAATATTCTAGTGGATATGCTGTACCAGTAACATATTTTTCTCCAGTCAATTTATTAATAATTATTGAACTATTACCCACTATCATATCAGAGAAATCATTTGTTTCTAAAAATTTTTTATTCGTATAGAAAAAGATCCAGAACTCTTTATACTCGATTGTCTCATCATCTAAAATAACTATACGGTCATCTACAAGTTCACTTTCTTCATTTAGATATTTTTCTAAATCATGTTTAATTACTTCTATTTGCATCATTGTTTACCATTAGTTGAAATAAATGAAAAATCTTTGTACCCAGAGAGGCTGGCTCCCTTTCCTGTTTGTCCGTCGATAAAATTAATCTTACCATTTTGATTTATTACATTAAAAACATGCCCAACCTGCCCCTGTCCTCTATTTCCGAAAACGATACCACTTTCACCTGTAGTTGAAACTTTGCTTTTAATATTATCTATTGATAATCCATGCGTAAATTTACCATTATACTCTGACTCTATAACAGATAATGAGGTAGGTTTAGAGTTTAATGAAGAAGTTGGTCTTCCTTTTAAATAATTATCCGTTGCCATTACGTAGTACCCCCAACCTTATTGATATCTTGCAAGCTAAATTTTTCTCCAGTACTATTCTTAATTTGAATTGGAGAAGCACCCGCTTCAACAGGATTTACTTTTTCCTTAAGTAAACCTCTATACAAAATAATATTAGATGTTAAATGTGCCCAATTTTCCTCATTAGATGGCTCATTTATTACCCCTCCAATTGCAAAGATTGGTGCGGATATCGTACCCAAAGCCATATCCTTAATATTTTGGCCATGTGTTGAAGGAAAAGCTGCAGCTTGGTTTTCGGGTTTTACCCTATTCCCATAATGCATTTGACCAGGTATCTCAAAGAAAGAAGCAGGCACCTTAATAAGCAAATCTTCCGCAGTTGTTAACACAAAATTCATTGCTTTACCGTACCAATGCTTCTTATACTCCATTTGAGGATTAACAAACTCTAAGCCATCCAAATCGATTCCTGTAGTAGGGTTGTTACTCGCAAACTGATGAGGTGTTAGCTCAGGATAATTAGCAGTTATCGGGTCCACACTCAGAAACTTCCCGATTCTCGGGTCATAAATCCGCATCCCGTAATCCTGCTGGTTACCCTGCCCTTTTACCTCATTGTCGTTCTCCTTGCCGTTAAAACCATAACGATAGGCAGGGTTATTATTTAAGGTAAAGCTTCTACCTGGCATTTGCCCACCAAATGCATAATAATCATTTGCACTAATTACACTGCTTTGATAAATATCATCTATGTACTGCCGGTTATCATTAATAACAACCATTACGTTGCCAAGGTGATTGCTCAACTCAAAGAACTTTTTGCCATAAGTGCCCCAATCACTGCTGGCATTGGCATTGGCTAAGTTAATACTAGGCCGCCACATTCCCAAACGGCTGCTGCCATAAAGCTGCTGTTCGCGCCACCATATACCTGCACTACATAAGAAGAGGTTTTCCCGCCTGATAGCCCATACCAGCAGGCACCTGTGATCAGGGCGCTCTATTTTGCCCTCAATGAAATAATGGGCCTTGCCCAAAAGGGAAAACAGGGACAGCCATGGACAGCCGAAGAAGACAGCCTTTTGTTGAAAGCTTTTAATGAAGGCAAAAAGATTACCGAACTGGCCAGACTGCACGGACGATCTTATGGTGCAATAAAAGCAAGGCTCATCAAACTTGAAATGCTGGAAATGTAGAAAGCCTGGCATATGCCAGGCTAAGATTATTCAAATGCACAAGTCATCCGGCACACCATCCTGCCCCCTAAGACTTGCCCTAGTTGAGGCTAGGAATGTTTTTTATATTGGTACGAGTTAAAAACTCGCACCAGCACAATTTATCTAATTGCAATCCTCTCGGACTAGCAGCGAGAGGGATAATTTTACCTTTCAAAAACTTTTTTAAGCTGAAAATATATCAGCATTGCAATCAAATAAGAAATCAAAAAAAACATTTTTAATTCATAATCATTTGTGATCATTTTATTAATCTGAAATAACAAAATCACACTAATTAGTGATATAAAAAAAAATCCTGTTTCAGTTATTAAAAAATCTTGCAATCTTTTAAATCTTTTTATTATTTCTATAACAACTATAGTAGAAAAAATTAATAATAACATTAATGGTGCTGAATAAAAAAAAGCCATTGCAACTATGCTTGAATCGAATTCTGTGTTATTATATAAGTATAATATCACTAGTAGTACCAAAACCCCAAGTACACTTGAAAGAAATAGAGCAATTAATTTATTTATCATTTTTTATCTTCTTTTTTAACATCTTCGCGCCAATTTATTCTTCTGGAAAAACTATGCGTTTTCTTTGCTTCACCACCATGCTCATTAACAAATCCTGCGACATTATCCATAACCTTATTCCAGAGCTGACCAGCTTGGTCAAAGAACCTACCACGGCCACTGTTTATCTCATTTCCATTATACCATGTATCCAATTCACTCCACATTCTATCAACCCCTCTTGTATAAAACGTAAAAGTAGAATTTCCATTATCCGTAAGACCAAACTGTCTATGGCCAGCCAACGGATGACCAAGATCTTCAGGGGTCCACGCTGGGGTAAACACCCAATTATCTTTACTGGACTGTGATGCCACAACACCTGCTTGATCTATGGGATTTACGAATGTCATTGTTGTACCAAATACTTGCCCCCTAATCCATCGTTGGGCTGAATTTGTATTTGTACCGACAAAGTTTGCAATTTTAAGATCCATAAACTCATCAAAATTTCTCTTAATATGGTCAAAAAGCTGAGTTTTTGTCATTCCAGGTGGAAGCTTCGTTATCGTAACATCATAATAATCTGTATTCATCATCTTTCCTGAAGCATCTTTCATTTCCTGCCTTTTTATATCAGGATTCATTCCAAATGCAGTCTGTGATCTACTGGATTTTTCAAAATCGAGCATATCACTCCAGTAACTATAATCATTACTTTTTAGTTTTTTAAGTTTTTCATCTTTAGGAAATAGTATCACCTTTCCGGTCATCAGATCCTTAGCCTCTAAACCATCTAAATCAATAGCTCCAATTGGCCTATTACTAGCGAACTGATAAGGCGTTAACATAGGATATTCAGCAGTTATCGGGTCCACACTCAGAAACTTTCCTATCCTCGGGTCATAAATCCGCATCCCGTAATCCTGCTGGTTACCTGCTCCTTTTACCTCATTATCGTTCTCCTTACCGTTAAAACCATAACGGTAGGCCTGCGCACCTGGATTTGTAAAGTCGCGACCATTCATTTGACCACCAAAGGCATAATAATCGTTACTGTTAATTACATCAGGTTCGTAAGTACTACCCGTTTGTGTACGGTTATCGCTCACTACCGCCATTACGTTACCCAGATGGTTATTTAACTCAAAGAACTTAAGGCCATAGCTGTTCCAAATGCTACTGCCATTGGCTGTTGCTAAATTAAGATTTGGTTTCCACATTCCCAAGCGGCGGCTGCCATACAGTTGTTGCTCCCACCAGTTGTTGGTATTGCCGGTATTATCATACACAGCCAAACTGTTGCCCTGGGCATCACGCACATAATAGGTGTTGAGAGTATCTACAGCATCAATTTCAAATTGCCAATTTCATCGTAAATATAGGTTTAACCAGCCCTTCCAGCAGGTTGTAGCGATCAGAGCACTTTATTTTGCACTCAATGAAATAAAGGGCCTTGCCATAAGGGAAAACATGGATAGCCATGGACAACCGAAGAAGACAGCGTTTTGTTGAAAGCTTTTAACGAAGGCAACAAGATCTCCAACTGGCCAAACTGCATGGACGATCTTATGGGGCTATAAAAGCCAGACTCATCAAACTCGAAATGATGGAAAAGTAAAAAGCCCGGCACGATCGCCAGGCTAAGATTATTGAAAAGCACAAGTTAGACAGCAACACTGCCTCGCTCGCTAAGACTTGCGCCAGTAGAGCTATGTTTACAATTTGAATCTAAGTGAAGAAACAGCATCGTCCCAAGAAACTTCAGGTAATTCGATTAAAGCTAAAGGAATTTGGTCTTGAAATTTAAATTTACAAATTGTCTTCCATCCTTTAGGAATACCATCAAAAGGTTTTAAATATTGTTGCGTTAGTTTGGTTAATTTAATTTCACCTTCATAAACAATTTGATTGCCCATATTTTCGATTCGATGAAAAATAGTCCCTAATGGAATGTCATATTCTGAATAGAGACAATAAACAATAACTTCTAACTTGTTTAATACATCAAATTTTAAGGCCTCTCTTAATAAATTAAAGTCAGATGAAGGGAACCTCCCTCTAATTATAATATTTTCTTTTCCCATTACTCTATTGTGCAATTTTAGAAGCCTGCTTATAAAATTCGCTTATTTGCGCCCCATTTAATCTAGGAGAATTCTTCAGAGCTTCTTGTAAAGCTTCTGGGGAGCCGATTCTAGATGGCAACTTAATCCCCATTCCGTTTAAAATCATGCTACTTTCTTCAGCAGTAATCGTTATACCCTAAGCTGGTGCGAGCTTGTAGCTCGTATCCAAATTGACTTAAATTAAATTTTATATTGCTGGTTATTATGCCTTGATAATTATGAAAGTTTAGGATTGCGACTTTCTAAATTTTAAAACTATGGCTTTTTTATATTGGTACGAGTTAAAAACTCGCACCAGCACAATTTATCTAATTACAATCCGCTCGGACTAGCAGGGGCAGTGTAAATATGCCAGGCTAAGATTATTTAAATGCACAAGTCAGGCAGCAACACTGCCTGCACACTAAGTCTTGATCTAGTGAGGGGAAAACATTTCATGCATCCACACAATTTTCATATCATCATGAATCTCATAAGGGTAAACAATTGCAAATAAGAAAAAAATCCCATCCGCATTAATCATTTTTACATGAAGATGTGGTTTATCCCAAGACATAGTTCTTTCGTAATTACTAGGCAATGAATTATTTTTCACAAGCAACTTAATATCATTCAAAAAGTCTAAACTATAATCTCCAATTGCCACAGTTTTAATATATTCTATTGAAGAAAAATATAATTTTTGTGACTTAAGTTCTTTATTAATCATCCTCATACCATGATCATCTAAATTATTCCTATCAATTATTTTCAAAGGTTTTCCATAAAAAAAACCTAAAAGTCTTTGTAGCCAACCTGTATGCATTCCTAATTTAAATATATGTTATTTATTAACAGCAGTATTATCCTGAACAGAGCGTAGTGTTAATCTAAACTCTGACTTAATTTCAGAACTATGTTCACTCATTAAACTATTAACTGCCTTTCTACCCAAAAGCCCTCCTACTCCACCTCCTATAAAACCTCCTGCAACTCCAGTGTACCCAGCAAACGGGCCTCCAATTGACGCACCCCATGTTGCACCAACAGATGAACCATACAATGCACCTCCCCAACTAGCTCCTTCTTCTACTATAGCACGTCCTTTATTTTCAGCGCCTTTTATATTTTCGTAAGAACTATATAAACCGTAGCCAGTAGCTACAACCCCTAAACCTCCCGCAATGCCCATCCTCAAGTTAACTTTTGAGTTTGTTTTCCAAAATCGAGCATCAGGCTTTACTTGTAATTTATCACTATTTTTAAGCTCTTCAGACATAGACAAATAAGGTTCAGGAGTAATTTTTCTAGCCTCTCGTACATAACTATTTCTTGTTTCTGATGCTGCTACTCGTTGCTCGTAAGTACCGTGTTCAGCAACAGGCTTTAAATTGTATGCTTTTAATGCATAGTCAAGCCTTACAACTGCAGCCTTTGTGGTTAATGCACCAAATCCGCTAAGTGATGACACAATAGAATTTTTCATCATTGCCATCCTCTCTTGATTATTAGCTTTAGCCCACAATTTCTGATTTATAAGTTGGATGTTAACCGGTCCATTATGCACCGTACCGTCTATTGCCTTTTGAGATTCTAAACCATCCAAATCAATATTTGAAACTGGTTCATTACTCGCAAACTGATACGGTGTCAACTCAGGGTATTGCTTCTGTAATGAATCCACACTCAAGAACTTACCTATCCTCGGGTCATAGATCCTCATCCCGTAATCCTGCTGGTTACCCGGTCCTTCTACCTCATTATCGTTCTCCTTACCGTTAAAACCAGAACGGTAAGCCTGCGCCCCAGGGTTTGTAAAACCGCGGCCGTTCATCTGCCCACCAAATGCATAATAATCGTTACTTCTGATTACCTCTGATCCAATATTGCCGCTGGCATTTATCTGCTTATCGTTAATTACGGCCATTAAATTTCCCAGGTGATTGCCTAACTCAAAGAACTTTTTGCCATAAGTGCCCCAATTTACACAGGCATTGGCATCAGCTAAGTTAATATTCGGCCGCCACATTCCCAAACGGCTGCTGCCATATAAAGTCTGTCCCTGCCAATTGATTGTTCCACATTGGTTATTGTAAACAGCCAAATTATTACCCTGCGCACCGCGTACGTAATAGGTTTTGAGGGCATCTACACCATCGGTTTTTAGATTACCAATTTCATCTTCTTAACAGTAGCTTTAACCAGCTATACCAGCAGGCAACGGTAATCAGCGCGCTCTATTTTGCCCTCAATGAAATAAAGGGCCTTGCCCAAAAGGCAAAACAGGGACAACCATGGACAACAGAAGATGATGGCCTTTTGTTAAAAGCCTTTAACGGAGGTACCAAGATCTCCCAACTCGCTAGATTGCACGGACGCTCTTATGGGGCAATAAAAGCAAGGCCGGTTAAACTTGAGGTGCTGGAAGAGTAAAAAGCCCCCACAGTGGCCGGGCTAGTATTATTAAATCGTTAAGTAGCCAGTGAAGGCACCAAGACTAGATCGACACATTATCAGCTGAGCACTAATGAGGACTTAAACACTTCTTTTTTAAAAGGTTAGGATAGCATTTTTCAATTAACAAGATTAACTCCTTATCATTTGAAAGAGTACTATCATTTAAGACAAAGGTCGCTAACGAAGAAGCTGTTAAAATCTGAATTTCTTGCTCTTGTCGTTCTTTTTTAGTTTGCATATAAATATCCTCATCCAAAATTTTACTCAAAAACGGAGATACTGAATGAAGTGGTAATAAATCCTCATCCTTACCCCATCCCTTTTGAATGAAATAATAATTTATTTTAAATATAATACTTGCTACTACTTTATTTAGTTCCTGACTATTTCTAAACGTATTCAAATCACATTCAGAAATTGCTTTACTATTGTAAGACTTAAAATAAGATTCTAAAGTCATGCTAGTATCCAAATTTAATGTATCTGCAAAAATCATTAATTCTGATAAACAATTTACTTTTTTAGAAGGAGTTTTTTTATTGGTACAATAGCTAAACATAGTAGCTATTGCAGCAAAAAAAATGATAATTTTAAGGTTTTGGAACATAGTCTTTAGGATTGATTTTACTACCTAATTCTTCAGTTTTTATTCCTGAACGTTTAGTAACTTCTTTTACTTCATCTCTTAAAACAATACCAAAAATACTTATTTTACTTTTGATAATTTTTGTAGTTGTTATGGTAACTGGAGTAAACTTAATAAAACCTGGTTTATCTACATTAACACCATGATAATTGCCAGCTATTAGATTCCCAGTTTCTTTTCCATCAACTATTTCTGGAGAAACATAACCTCTCGCGCCTATTGTAGAAATACCTAAATAAGTTGCAGTATATTCTGCAATGCTGTTCTTCCCTAAGCTCCAACTTGGATCATTTGCATTCCCAGCATTACAGCTAGCAAAAATCCAAGTAGCATTTTTTGCAAACTTCACATCACCAGATTTAGTGGCACCAATCAATGCGTCCAGATTGCTCGAAGAAGGATTTTTATAACTGACGTCACTTGTATAAAATCCAGCATTTTTATCTAAGAATATTCCTGCTGCCCCTCCATGAGCAAATGAAATTATTGAGGATACACTAACCTTCTGTTTTTGTCGCATTCTTCAAAGCTGAAATAATCATCTGACCATTATTTACAGAAACAGAATTAAATCCAGCCATTTTCGTGGCCCTCTCTTTGAAAGATAAAACATCAGATCGGGTATATGCTGTTGTAGTCCCTGCAGGCGCACCTTCATAAGACAATGGAGCCCCCTTTCCATAAATGGCTAATTTGGCTTCTAATCCATCAAGGTCAATATTTGCAATCGGACTATTGCTTGAAAACTGATAAGGTGTTAATGAAGGATATTGAGAAGTTATCGGATCCACACTCAAGAACTTACCTATCCTCGGGTCATAAATCCTCATCCCGTAATCCTGCTGGTTACCAGCTCCTTTTACCTCATTATCGTTCTCCTTACCGTTAAAACCATAACGGTAGGCCTGCGCACCAGGGTTTGTAAAATCGCGGCCGTTCATCTGCCCGCCAAAAGCATAATAATCGTTGCTGTTAATTACATCGGGCTCGTAAGTACTCCCCGTTTGTAAACGGTTATCGCTCACTACCTCCATTACCTTACCCAGGTGGTTACTTAACTCAAAGAACTTAAGGCGATAGCTGTCCCAAATGCTGCTGCCATTGGCTGTTGCTAAATTAAGATTTGGTTTCCACATCCCCAAGCGGCGGCTGCCATACAGTTGTTCCTCCCGCCAGTTGTTGGTATTGCCGGTATTATCGTACACGGCCAAACTGTTGCCCTGCACATCGCGCACATAATAAGTATTGAGATTATCTACAGCATCAATTTTAAATTGCCAATTTCATCGTAAATATAGGTTTAACCAGCCCCTACCAGCAGGCTGTAGCGATCAGAGCACTTTATTTTGCACTCAATTAAATAAAGGGCCTTGCCCATAAGGGAAAACAGGGACAGCCATGGACAACCGAAGAAGACAGCTTTTTTGTTGAAAGCTTTTAACGAAGGCAACAAGATCTCCGAATTGGCCAAACTGCATCGACGATCTTATGGAGCTATAAAAGCCAAACTCATCAAACTCGAAATGATGGAAAAGTAAAAAGCCCTGCATATGCCAAGCTAAGGTTATTTTAAAGCACAAATCATCTGGCACACCATCCTGCCAGCTAAGACTTGCGTTTTTTGAGGCTAGGAATGTTTTTATTTATTTATCCTGTAGGTATTTCTTCGAAAACCAATCCTGTAAAACCTAACTTTTTATACAAAGAATAAAATTCATCGTCTTCATTTTTAATTCCAGAATAAGTAAAAATTTCAGTAGTAGATTTCTCAGGGATTTTAAAAATTGAGGATTCTGTATAGCCCTCGCTATAAAAAACAGGATTACGTATTTGCCCCTGCGTTCCATCCTCATAATAATTCCAAATTGTTTTTTTAGAGTTCAATACATCTACACAATCCATTACGTTTAGTGCATAAAGAGCATCCCCTCTTTCCATTTTCAATTCCAATATTTCTCCCGCCATTTCAAATAATGAAAATATTTCACTATCAAATACTTCTTTATCGAAAACCAATGCACCAGAAATACCCATAAAAAAATTACTTCTCTTTTTCTTTGGATTCAGTATATACCATTGTATTCCTTCAAATGTATCTTTTTTTGTCACGCAATCAAATGTCAACAAGTCAAAGATTTCATCTTCTGAAACTCTGGGACTAACCCATTGAACATTATTTGTATTTCTTTTTATATTAAAAATTTTCATATTTTTTATTAGAAGGTTCCTTTTTTTAATTCTTGTCCTATCGCTCTCAGTTCATTTGCAACAGTACCGGGTTTCGCATCTCTGAGTCTCGTATTTACTTTTTCATAATAAGCATCAGTATGAACCTTTGAATGGATTGCTTGCGGCGGAACAGCATATTTAGAACTCGATGGTAAAAATACACCATTTACTGCCTCATTTATATCTATACCTTCTCGTTTTAATATTTGCCTCGCTTCTGCCGCCCTTACATCTGTACCAGCTACAATGTGGTGAGCTGCTACATTATCCGGTCTATTAAAACCCTCCGCTATTAAATTTCTCGCCAGAACTTTTGAATCAGGAGCTCTGTCTAATATCTGTGCTAATCCAAACGTTTTTGAATATCGTTGACTTAAAATGCTTCTCCTATATAATAAATCTTGAGGAGTTGCTTGAGAGCGATTTATTCTATCTAAAACCTGCTTTACATCAGACTCCGTTAACTTTGATGGATCATTAGTAAGACGCTGATACTCATTCAACGTGAGGTTTTTGCTAGACATATCACTTCCTCTACCTGCATCTAGAGGACTGAGCATTAACTCAATAAATAATCCGACTCCAGTAGCGCGAGCAAACCATTTGGGACTAAAAGCTTCCTTTCCAATTTCTTCTAAGATCTTTTTTCCAGCTGTCCTTCTAGCTTGGGCTTTGGAAGCTTCTTCTATTGCTTTCCATTGTCCAGTTAAAAGAAGGGCTTTACCCGATCCATTATACTGTGTGTTATCATTAGAATTTTTTGGTTCAAGTCCATCCAAATCAGTATTCAGAATCGGACTATTACCAGCAAATTGATAGGTACTTAAGTCAGGATAATCTTCCATAAGCGGATCCACACTCAGAAACTTCCCAATCCTTGGGTCATAAATCCGCATCCCGTAATCCTGCTGGTTCCCTGTTCCTTTTACCTCATTATCATTCTCCTTACCGTTAAAACCATAACGGTAGGCCTGCGCACCTAGATTTGTAAAGTCGCGGCCATTCATTTGACCACCAAAGGCATAATAATCGTTACTGCTGATAAGCTCTGGTTCGATATTGCCGTTGACATTTACCTGCTTATCATTAATTACGGCCATTACATTGCCCAGATGATTGCTCAATTTCCAATGGTTGGCTTATGTTTTTTTTGGTATTGGAGCTTGCTGCGCAGGTCAAAGAACTTTTTGCCATAGGTACCCCAATCTACACTGGCATTGGCATCAGCTAAGTTAATTGTTGGCCGCCGCATTCCCAAACGGCTACTGCCATATAAGGTTTGTTCCTGCCAATTGATGGTTCCACCCTGGTTATCGTATACAGCCAAATTATTACCCTGCGCATCGCGTACGTAAAGGTATTAAGGGTATCTACAGCATCGGTTTTTAAATTGCCAATTTCATCGTAACAGTAGCTTTAACAGCTATACCAACAGGCCCCGGTAATCAGGGCACTCTATTTTGCACTCAATGAAATAAATGGCCTTGCCCAAAAGGGAAAACAGGGACAGCCATGCACAATCGAAGAAGACAGCCTGTTGTTAAAGCATTTTAATGAAGGCAGCAAGATCACCGAACTGGCCAGACTGCACGGGCGATCTTATGGTGCAATTAAAGCCAGGCTCATCAAGCTCGAGATACTGGAAAAGTAAAAAGCCCGGCATATCGCCAGGCTAGTTATTTAAAGCACAAGTCAACCAGCAACACTAATCTGCCCACGAAGACTTGCGCTAGGAAGGGCTCTATTTTGCGCTCAATGAGCTTAAAGGCCTTGCCCAAAAGGGAAAACAGGGACAGCCATGGACAGCGGAAGAAGACGGCCTTTTGTTGAAAGCTTTTAATGAAGACAACAAGATCTCCGAACTCGCTAAACTACACGGACGCTCTTATGGCGCAATAAAAGCAAGGCTCATCAAACTAGAAATGCTGGAAAAGTAAAAAGCCCAGCACAGTGGCCGGACTAAATTATTTTAATGCACAAGTCATCTGGCACACCACCTTGCCCGCTAAGACTTGCGCCAGCGAGGGGGCTCTATTTTGCCCTCAATGAAATAAAGGGCCTTGCCCATAAGGGAAAACAGGGACAGCCATGGACAACCGAAGAAGACAGCCTTTTGTTAAAGCATTTTAATGAAGGCATTAAGATCTCCGAACTAGCCAAACTGCATGGACGATCCTATGGGGCGATAAAAGCCAGGCTCATCAAACTCGAAATGCTGGAAAAGTAAAAGCCCGGCATGATGGCCAGGCTGAAATTATTTTAAAGCACAAGTCAGCCACCAACAGTGACCTACCCACTAAGACTTACGCCAGTGAGGGGGATTGCAACCTTCTAAATTTTAGAACTATGGCTTTTTTATATTGGTACGAGTTAAAAACTCGCACCAGCACAATTTATCTAATTGAATCCGCTAGGACTAGCAGGGGAGTTAAAAACTCGCACCAGCGCAATTTATCTAATTGAATCCGCTCGGACTAGCAGGGGGGGCTTTAGTCAAATCAATAGATTAATCTCTTAAGAAAATTTAAAGCACAAATCAGCCAGCCCTCTAGCTTAAACACTAAGACTTGTACTAGGATGAGATTGACCTTGATAAAAGAATTTCAACGTATTCTTTATCATGATTTGATATATTAATAATCAAATCTTCCCTGAAGGATTCTAAACCTTCTATAATTTGATTATCTCCAGTTTTTGTTAAATCGTAATAATCAATTTGATCTTTGGAATACTTTTTAATTAAACCTTTTTTAAGTAAATCATTAAAAACATCGATACTGTTAATTATTTTAAATTTCCATGAAAGTATTTTTACTAAAAGATATGAGCTATTACAATTTGTATATTTTATTAAATACAAAACTAGTTGTTGTTCAAAATTTGTCGATTTCATTTACATTTTATTAACGTTTCATTGCCTCTCTCATAAGTGCATCATCCCCAGCTTTAAGAGCTTCTTTAGTATATAATAGTTTTTCAGAACCTGAAAAACTCATTTTTTGTTCTTTAAGAGTAATGTGATGTGCTTGATTCCAATTCATTCCCATTTTCATTAGTTGACTTTCTCTTAATTCATGTGCTACAAAATTATAGTCAATCTTTGTTGGTCTTAATTCTCCACTGGAAATAGATCTCATTCTTCCAATCATAATTTCATTTTCAGGTGCATCACCAAAACGAGCTAGATGACTTGTAACTTTTTTTATGTTATCCTCTGTAAATGGTGACCCTAATTTAAATGAACTACTTGATTTTAAACTAGGATTTAACTTAGGTAGACTGCTGCCCATTGCACCCAAGAAAAAATCGGTCAATCCATCACCAATTAAATCCAATTTCATCATTTCACTTTTCATAATCCTAGATCTCTCTCTTATTGCCTTTGCTTTATCGTAAGAGTTTTTACTAGAATTTATTTTATTCCTAAACACATCTCCTCTTCCTAAAAAATCTGAAAAGAATGATTCATTCCATATATTATTAATCAAATCATGAAAATCTATAAAATCCTGATTATTCTTAAATAGTTCTGCTGCTGCTTTAGATTTTAAATATTCAAATGTATTTTTAAATATTTCTCTGCGGATATCAGCATGATTTCTTGTAGGATCATAACTTTTTGAAACAATATCATTTGCTGCATTAACCTTCGCATCAGTTGCGGTAGCAGGAGTTCCTTCAAGCCCATCTAGATCGATATTCCCAATTGGATTATTACTTGCAAATTGAAATGGAGTCAACTCTGGGTATTTACTTGTCATTGGATCCACACTCAAGAATTTCCCAATCCTCGGGTCATAGATCCTCATGCCGTAATCCTGCTGATTGCCTGCGCCCTTTACCTCATTATCATTCTCCTTACCGTTAAAACCATAACGGTAAGCCTGCGCCCCAGGGTTTGTAAAATCGCGGCCGTTCATCTGCCCACCAAAGGCATAATAATCGTTACTGTTTATTACATCGGGCTCGTAAGTACTACCCGTTTGTAAACGGTTATCGCTCACCACCGCCATTACGTTACCCAGATGGTTACTTAACTCAAAGAACTTAAGGCCATAGCTGTTCCAAATGCTGCTGCCATTGGCTGTTGCTAAATTAAGATTTGGTTTCCACATTCCCAAGCGGCTGCTGCCATACAGTTGTTGCTCCCGCCAGTTGTTGGTATTGCTGGTATTATCGTACACGGCCAAACTGTTGCCCTGGGCATCACGTACATAATAAGTAGTAATACCATTGTAAAGCTTGCTTACCCTGTTGCCCGATGGATCATAAGTATAGTTAATGCCGCCACTGTTTTTGCTGACGCTCCTGATTTTACCATAAACACTCCAATCTATATTACTGATGCCTTCAGCTGCATCGGTTTTTAAGTTGCCAATTTCATCGTAACTATAACTGTTATTGCCGATATCGTTTCCGTTGGTTACGCCTACTGCATCGTTTACAGCAGCTAGGCGGTTATTTACCAGTTTGCCCGCAGCATCACGGTTGTAGGTATAACCTAAATTATCCATGGTATTACCATTTTGGTTATTGCGCTGCAGGTTTAAAATATTGCCGTTACCATCGTAACTAAAACCTTCTTTAAACTTATCATTTGCACTGGCAAAGTTCCAGTTACCTGTACCTATATCGTGCTGGTTTACATTTTTAATGCGGTTCAGCTGATCGTAACCGTAACTGTAACCCACGGTTGCCCCATTATTTATTTTGGCAATGCTATAGGTACTGTTACTGATGTTACCGTTAAACAAAGGTTTACCGGTAAGGTCGCCATTTGTGCCCACGTAGGTGTTAGCAAAAGCACCGTTGCCACCAATAGGGCTGTAATCGCCATTGTAATAACCCAGACTATAAGCCAATGCATCTTTGGCGATGGTTCCGTTTTGGCCGGTTCCCGCGTCGGCACCCATTTCGATCCCTGGATCTAATTTAGTCCCATTTACGCCTTTTAGCCAACCTTGTAAAGTATAGGCATAATCTATACCCTGTACTTTTTCGAGACTACGGCCAAGTTCCATCCTGGCCAAAGGTCCGTGCAGATAGTATTGATAACTGGCATCCATGCGTCGGCTAGGATCGGTTAGGGTACTGCCAAAGCCATAATTTACCACATTGGCCTGAGTGCTGCTCCATGCCGAGGTTAAACGGTTATCGGCGTCGTATCTATATTGGTAATAAAAGGCATCGTTCTGGCCATGCTGATAAGCCTGAAAATTAACCTTGCCACTAATTAAATCGTATTCATAGTTGATTGTTTTTAAACCCAACCCGTTAATCTGCTGGTATAACGTTTTTACATTACCACTCACATCGTAATTATAATAGGTTGCATTAATAGCAGATGTTCCTGTTGTTTCGCGATATACACTGGCCGATACACGTTTCCGCGGGTTATCCTTACCCAGATTAGTTAATGTGCCATTACCGCTGATCACGCCATCATAATAAGTTTGGGTAATTTGTGTGTTGCTACCAAGGTTTAAAAAGTTACGGTAAAAAGTATTGTCTACATAAGCAGGTTCGGCTAAACCGCTGCTTGCTGTATTTTTCTGCCCCACCTCTCTTATTCTACCCAATGCATCGTAATCAGTATAGCTAAAATTATTACCCGTGGCTTGTTTCGCATTTTGCGAAATCGCTAAACGGCTTAGGTAATCGTACCAGAACTTGCTGGTACCGGCATCAGGCGTGTACTGTTTTACCACCTGGTTGGTAGCGTTGTAAACGTAAGTAGTGGTTAACCTGTGTAAAGGATAGGTGCCGTTAAACTGGGTTTCTAAAGTACTGTTTTCGGCAATGGTGGTTGGTTCGCCGGCTGCCGGTATGTTAAAGCGGTACCAGGCCAGGGCGGTTCCATCGGCAACAGCAAAACAAGGGCTCGTGGCATTAGCCGTAATTTCGCCTGCCGCCATTAAACGCCCGCCGTAAATGCGCAGGTGTTTTAAATTGGTAAAATTGCGCGGCATGTTAATCGGGTTGCTGGTAATGGCCCAGCCACAGCCTGCAGCTGGTGCGCCCGCCACAGGACTGTACGCTTTTCCATTTATCCAGATCTGTAATGCTCCCTGGGTAAGGTCTGTTCCCTGTACTACAACATGTGTCCAGGGTGATAATGGTAAAATATCGCTAACATTTGCTGTAACATGGTTACTTAGTACAATGCTAACATTATCTGCCGCAGTTTGGTTTAAGGTGAAAACATCTATGTTAACCAGGTTGCCACTTACACAGGCCTGCAGCATATACTTCATATCTGGTGTGGCAGCAATAAACTGTTTGCCCCCATCAGCATCAGTATGCAGCCACATTTCTACTGCGCTGTTGCCATGCCCCTGTAAAGTATTACTAAGGCTTTGCAGAGCAGTATTCTGATCAGCTTCGGTTAATGGTCCATTGTAATTACAATCTTCGGGCTGTGCTTTTCTGCCACGCTGTACCAGTTCAATCTCATTATCAGTTAAAAGGGTTACCCCTTCTGGAGGTACGGTTCGGATGAGGTTACCGGCCAGATCATAATAGTATAACGTATAGTGATAAATCTGCTGTGATGCCTTAAGCGTTACATTGGCCTTTGCAGCCGCACAGGTATTGACATAGGCGTTCACAAATTTTCTTTTTTCTTCGTTAATATAACTGGTGTATTGCTCGTTTCCTATTCCATAAGCCTGGTCAATCAACGCTTTTACACAAGCCATCGGATCAATCGGTGCGGCAACATAAGGCGGTTCGTTACATAACATATCGCGGCTACCGGCAGCATAGACTTCGTAATCGTGATAAGAAAGGAAGAAACCGAATTTTTGGTTTAAGTAGTTGCTAAAGATGGTTTCGTAATTGGCAGATGCAGGACTTAAAGTATTACCAAGTGCAGTATTTAAGTCTGATACAGCTACATTATAAGCATTTCTATCTGTACAGCCGGTTGCCCCTGCATCTAAGAAAACCGGGAGTTTGATATCATAATCCAATAAATGTTTACAGTTGGTACAGCCTTTTATCAAGGTATTCAATTCTGCTTCGGTTAAAGTCATTGCACCACCATAATGGGCCACCAGCGCATTATAAAAACCAGCAGTACCATAACCAGGAAGGTTCATTAACTTACTGCAGATCGCATCTGTAGTTGCAGAGATGGAAACCTGGGTAGGTTGCTGTATTACCTCATGCGGATATGGCGAATCGATTAACCATGGATTAAGCAGGTCTGTAAAAGTGGTAATGCCTAAAGTGAATTTGATCACATCGCCAAAGTTTTTAGCAGCATTTCCGTTAATATTTATGGTTGCCGTGCCCGGTAAACTGCTCGCACCAAATGGGTGTTCTAAATCACCGCCCTGGGTACACAGGCTGATTAAGTTAGTTCGTAATTCTTCTATTTTTGCGGTAAAGCCACCGGCTTCCAAACCTTTCCTAAGGCGTTGTATCCAGCCATCGGCATTACCAGTACAAGAAGTATTGACCTGACTGGCTAAAGCTGCATATTGCTCTGCTTTATACTGTGTTTCGGTTAAACCTGTTTTAGGAGCTATAATATCTGGGTCGAACCTGCTCTTTTTTTCAGCATAAATTGCTGGGCAATTGGCAGGGGTTGGTGTAACGGTGCAAAAGTTAGCTCCTGTTATTGTGTTTTGGTTGATATATGATTTTTGGAAAGGACTGCAGTTTTGTACCTGCATGTAATAGGTAGCATCGTAAAAATAAGTAGCAGATGTTTGTCCATTCGGAACTGATATTACTACAGATTCGTATGTACTCGAAAAGTCGTGATCTACCCTGAAATTCACAGTAACCTGTACATCCATGTGGAACGAAACCGGATTGCCGTTTTGATCAACCAATTCTACCGTAGTTTTTCTTGGGTTATGAAAATAATATCCGTAACAATCTATATACTTTGAAATATTACCATCGTTTAAGTTAGCGTTATCACTTACCCTTGCACAAACCGTAACAGAGTTTGAAACACGCATGGTACTTTCACCTTGCAAGGCACTGCTTCTCATTGCCATAGATGGTGTAGAAACAGGGGCCGGCTGATACTTGGCTACCCAAACATTTCTGTATATCCTATAACTTCCTTTCTCATTTTGTACTGCGAAATAAGGTTTAAATTCATATTCACCAAACTGGCCTGGTGTATCTGATACAGCAGTGATGCTAACACTACTTCTGGCCTGTGATGTAGCACTTCTATTGGCCTCTGCAGCTTCTACTTTACTAACGCTATAAATGCTGTTGCTACTAAAATCGGCTAAAACCTTCTGTTCAGCAGTATTATTGGCCATTAGCTGCATGGTAACTTCGCAGGGCTGTTGTTCGAGGTTGTTGGTATTGGCTTCAACAGCTTTAAAAAGTGCCGTAGGTTGTTGATCGCATGGATTACCACCACCTCCACCACCACCGCCAATATAATTGGTACAGATATTTACCCATACATTGTTAAACGAATAACTTGTGCCATTGTAGAAAACGGTATAACAAGGATAAAAAGTAAGATCGCTATTATATAAACCTCCGTTACAGCCTACTGCAGGTGGATTAGATTCATCATAACCTTCGAAAATGGTATATTGATATTGATAGGGATAATTAACGGTGTAGTAAGAACCATAACCATAACTTCCATCGGGTGTTAAGCTACCTTGAAAACCACAACCAGCAGGAATGTTTTCTGTGCAGGTAATTTCCCAAACATTGGTGTACCTAAGTGTTACACCTGAAGGTGTACTCACCTCTAAGCAATTATAAAACTGTCTGGTTCCGAGATTGCTGCAGCTGATTGCAGGCGGAGCTCCAAGCGTACCGGTAATGTAAGTATAAGTAATCTGTTTATTATTGAGGTAATCGAATGTTCTAAAGCTATTTGGAGAGAGCTGTTGAGTAGCCCCAGAGAATGTCCTTGTAGAGCAATCGCCGTTATTGTTATAATCGTACTCAGCACTTACCGGTTTCCCTATAGCACAAGAAGTAGCAGGATTACATGTTTCGATATTTCTAAGTATCTCTATATATTTTTCTTTAAGCTCGAGATAATAATCACGGTAAAGCTGCCATTCGCGGTTTTCTACCCTACATGCATCTTTGGGACTACAGGTATTCCAGTTCTGTGCTGTTGTATTAACGCCCAGATTGGTAGTGCCAGTAGTATCAGCACAATAAAGAACGAAATCGATAAAAGCATTGATATTTTTTACAGCAACATCGTTACGACCAGTTTTTACCACACTAAAATTGGTGAGGTCGAATTCCATATTGCTCTTGTAAGAGCTATGTGCAGGATCGGTAAAAAAAGGATCGGAATTGAGCAACCAGTTTAATGCATTATTGCGGTGATAACCGATTGCTGAGGCAGTTTCTATTTCCTTTAAACTGTTATCCCATGCTTTTTCTCCAGAATGGTTGATACAAAACTGTAGTTTGCAATATTCGGGGTGAAAACGGAGAAATTGTTCAGCCCATTCGGGTTTCCAATACCTCACCAAATCTGATAGGGTAAATGAAGCATCGTAAGGTGAGGTAATGCTACCATCTTCTCTTGTTACGGTATTATTGGTGTATTGAGGATCAGCACTATTCAGGTTATCAAATACACCATGTTTAAAATAAAGCTGTAATACGTTGGTTGCAGTTTCCAAAAAGTTACCAGAATCATCAACCATGGCATATTGTCCACCAGGTGAAACATCCAGTAACATCGGGTTACGGTAATCATCGCAAGGGGTAGCAGTGCTTACGCAACCCGCTTCGAGCACAGCTACTTTATTCAGTAGATCATCATAAGTGCTGGAAATTAAATCCTGATAAGGAGCCGGGGCTTCGCCAAGCTGATTAAGCTTAGCCACAAACATCGCTGTAAAATCGGCTTTATTCCCCAGTTTTGCTCTTGCTGTTTTACAATCAGCAAAGCAATCCTGGAAACGGCTCTCAGCCAAATACTTTAAAACAAAATCAGATTGTTTTTTAAGATAAAGTGCTTCCTGCCCTTTTCTAACATATTCGTCGGTAAAGTAACTGATTACCTTTTCGCTCAGGTTAAAATTAAAGGTGATGTAGTATTCGCCAATTTGGTTAAATGCGGTTTCAATGCTACTGTTATATATACCACCATCATTGCAATTGGATGTTTCAGCGCCAATTTTAACAGGAGTGGCGGTATTGTAAACTACAACATTACAATTATCGCGTATGGTAATACCCAATTCGTAGTAGCAATTGCTACATGGTTTAAAAGCAGTGCCCGGGTATTGGGCAATCAATTTTTCTACATCATATTTTAAAGTAACGTGGCCTGCTACCGATGCAGTGTAGGTGGTGGTTGCATTTAAGCTTAAACGGCTGGCATCAAAGTTAAACTGCTCTGGCTTTAATATTTTCATGCTGAGCTCTTGCGCAGCAGGTTTATTATCTAAACTCGAAACGTTACCAGGTGTATTACCGGTTAATGCAGTAGCTATGGTTTTACCGCTGGCATTAAGGTAACTAATGCTGATTTGCCCATTAGGATCGACCACCATATTTTTAAGGTAATGCTCTGCAAAACCTACATCGTTACCAAATAGCCTATCCAGTTCCCATTGTTCGGGTTTTGAGTAAAAGTACTGGGTTGTATGTTTTTCGCCAGTGCCGGGCTGAAAAGTATAACCAACACCGCCCTGTAACTTTATCCGTCCGGTATTATCAGGGGTATATTGCGTTACCGATAAAGGATAACCACCAGCATCCGGAATATATTGATTAAATGAATTAAGGTTTTTAAACTGATTTTGTGAGGAATAGTATTGAGATGCTCCGGATGATGTATTCAATGATGTTGGCAAAGGCTCACAGTTGGCCGCATTTAAGTCGGCATAGCTATATGGTGCGTTGCTGGCATTCTTATTAAAAGATGGAAAATAATGTAGTGCTTGATTGGTTGTACTTTCCCTAACCGGCGCAGGTAAAATACTGGCTGCCGCACGGCCAAACTGGTCGTAAACATTTTCCTGTACAACTGCTACATCATCGCTATTATTAAGGGTTACGGTTTGGCGCCCCCTTAGCGATCCATCAAAATAACTTACAACTTCTTTCTTTTTACCTTCTTCGGCGTAAGTAGCAGAATATTGCCAGTTTAAGTTTTCCTGATGCCAGTTTAACTCCCATATTGCATAATTATTATTATCATCTTGCTTATAAAACCAATCTCCTGTACTTCTAAGCCCATCAATAGTATATTGTACCTGCCTCATCCTTACCAGGATATATTTGGCATTATATAATAAAGAGATGGCATAATTATTCTCGTGGGTAGTTATCCGTGTTGCATTGTTTCTAAATATAGCAGCTATATCATCGTTTGAATATGCCCCGCTATTAGATTTTAATGCATCTGCAATCGTTTCCCACTCGGATCCGCCATCAATACCCATCCATTCTACATCATATTCTTCTGCACCAGGTATTAAAGACCAGCTCAGTTTTAGTTGATTATCCTGAACAGCACCATTACTTAACCTTTGAAATCCCCTACTCTTGGTCTGTCTTCCCTGCTCACCGTTAATCCCTAAAAATAAATAAGGTTTAAAAGCATATTTACGGTCTATATTAATCATACTGCTTAGCTGTAATATTGGTGGCAATTGCTCCCCAAATTCAGGACTGTTTATTGATATAACATATACTTTTACATAATATCCGTTTTCAAAACTATAAGTATCTATGCCTTTATAAATGGTACCCGCATTTTTATCATAATTTACTTTAAGCTCTACCTCGTCAATTTTAGTTGCATCCATTTGTGCTGGTGAACTAAAATATTCAATCCTTACTTTTAAGGTGCAACTAAATGACTGGTTAATGGACTGTTCATCCAAAACCTGTAGATTAATGGAGTTTTTAACCGAAATATTGATGATATCGGCCCAGTTAAAGGAAGTGTTTTTAAATTTTTCGTCTTTTACCAGTAATGAATCGCCAACTTTAATGGAACCTTTCAAGAAATTTTGATAGGGCTCTACCGCTGCAAATGCGTATTGCTGAAGCAATACCAGTAAAGAAACCACAAAAATAAAACGGAGCGTTTTTAACATAACTAAATTATTTCTTAATAATATCTTATTCCAATTAGGCATTATTACCTAATTACTCTCTTCTCAATAATTTCACAACACGATACTGTGTTTCGCCAGACAATGCGCTTAGCTATTTTAATCTATTATCTATTTATTAATAAATGCAAAGCGTTAAGCTGCAACTATTGGCCTATCTCTATTACTTCATAACCGCTATAAGCGTGAACAGCCTTAAACCCTTTAGCTGTTTTTGCAATTATCCTATCGATTGATAACAGTTCTGCCTGATTCAGATCACTTTTTTCTGAATATTTCATGAAAATGGTTTTATCCATTTTCGTATTTAAAGGATCATCTAAATTGCTTAATCTGATAAAAACTTCAGTTGGTTTAAATGTTTCGCTATTAAAAGTGATGCTATACTCTTTACAGGTTACATGATGGGGGTTTAGCAATGATATTTTACGTAATCCATCGGGTGCAGGCATTTCTACAACACGATATCTTTCTTCCCTTAAGCGTTCAACCAGTTTATCCATCTGGGGGAACATTAACTGAGGATTTATACTTTTGTGTGGTGAAAGCATGATCTTTTTTTGCTGTCCGTCAGCCTGCACACAATAAGATTTAGTATTTATCATTTCTACCAAATTCATCTTGTAGTAAAAGCTGCTGTCCCTTTTTATAAAACAATAAGCTGCGTTATTGATATTCGCTGAACTATCTTTACCATCAGAAATACTTAGGGTACCTGATATGGTAAGTTGATCTGAATTAAAATCGATCGCTTTACCGGCTAGTGTAAAGAGCTTTAGTTTTGCTGTATCAATGTTAATGGTTTCGACAGTATCTTTTACTGCCACATGTTTTACTACATGCTTATTTGCAACTATTTTAGCACTTGCAAAAGCAACAAACAAAATCGCTATAAAGCCAACTGATGAAAAGATTATTTTTTTATTTAAGGTTTTCATTTTTATAAGTTCTTTTTTCTGTATGATGAGCGGTTTTCTTTAATGGTAGCAATGCCTCTTTCTGTTTCTTTCTTCACACGGATCAATGATCCTTCATCATCATATTCGTAAAATGTTGCAAAAGCATTTTCATCCAGTTCAGCCATCAATTTAAAATTACGGCTATCGTAAGCATACGATTTTAAAAGGCCATCTTTTGGATAGATCCTGATATCGTCTATATAGATTCCATCATAGTTGGCTTTCAATACAAAATCCATTTTTGGATACTCGCTTACCTGCGTATTTATCCGTCCTTCAAGTAATTTCCACCCTTCTACCACGGCTTTGAAGTTTAATGTTACCGGATAACTATAATTATAATATGGCACCTGATAATAAGCGCTGATATTGACACTTTTATTGGTAGGCTGGTTATCCTTTACCCAAACATTAAATACATATTCATTACCCTGAACCGGTTCGAAACCACGTGGTAATAAACCATAATTGTTTAGCAAGTTAAATTCGCCATTGTTGTTCTTTGTAAGATATGGCATTGTTTTTTGCTCCCTGTTGTGTTTTACTGTTGAAAGCACAACACCATCGGTTGTTAGCGCCAGGCTATAATTACCGGAGTGAGAAAACGAATTCGAAATAGACCAATATAAAGGTTGGTTATTTGGCTTCGAAACAAATTCCTTAACCATACTGGTATCAGGCACGATAGTATGGCGACCGCGGTCTTCAAAACTATTTACATAGATTTCCCTGTTTCTGGCATTGGATGCAACAGCTGAAGGTAACTCTCCCTTAAAATCAAAAGTCGCTGCACTGTAACGGTTTAAGGCATCTTTATTTTCTAACTCCTGCCCATATTTATCATATTGGGTAATGATATTGGATGTTATCCATTTCGGTTCCCAAAAATTTTCGACCATATTAACCCAAGGACTACCTGTGGTCCAGTAAGACTTAAAACTCTTTAAATAACCAGCATTGGCTGTATTCATTCCTTTTTTACCTAGAGTAAAAACATTGTCGTAAGCCCTGTTCTCTTGATATACTTTTTGTTGGTATGGTCGCCAGTTACCTTTTAGCCCTTGTACAAAAGGATTATAAAAAGTACTATAGTTAAAGTGCCATGTTTTAGGTGCATTGAGAGATCTAAAACTTTGAATTTCATTTGTATTTGCAAGATTTATTGTTGAAAAAATTGTTTTAGGTGCGTTACTGGCTGATGATGCAAAAATCTGATTAATGGTATTATCATAAATTTCGACGCCTAAAGAACCTGGGTTTCGATCCCAGCTATAGCAGCAATTCGGCACATTGTAACCTTCAACTTCGATGTTATGCGTTCCGGCCTCCAGGTACAATGGAAAAATATTCCAATAATCACTTTGCCCTGTATTGCTTAAGCCAGGTTGGAACACATTACCGTCTATGGTAATGGTGATCCTATCATCACCAGCGAAACCAATATAATATTGTTTACTTACATCTGCGTTAAATGTTGAAGAAAACCCAACTGCTTCAGATAAAGCCGGTAAATTTTCACCTTGATATCTGTTCGGAAATATTCCAACAGATGCCATTCTGGTATTAAGATAATTATTGCTGGAATTATAGTAATAATCTGGGTTTCCCTGATATTCATTTGTGCAATTTTCACAGTATGGGTCATAAGGATTATAAAAACGAACTCCCAATCTTCCGTGTTCAACATGGTATCCGACTGATCTGAAAATAAAATTAAATGAAGTATTTTCAATACGGTCTGTCACCTGCCCTAAACCATCTATTGGCCATTCATCATCATAAGTAGTTAACGATGCCGATATAACCTTCATTTGACTTAAATCGCCATTAATATTTAGTTTATTATTTTTTATCGGATTATTAACCGATACAATACTCTCGGTTCCGGCTGATAAAAAATTTCTATAGCCAGAGCGTACAACCTTAAAGGTTTTGGCATCACCTGTCCCTGTTATCGACTTTAATACTTTCCCTCTTCGATCAATCAATATTTTAGTTGGTTCCAACAAGTGTAAACTGATTGTATTTGGATTGGAAGGATTGCCAAAATAAATTTCGCTCCGATTATCTACCACCCAATAGTGCTCACCCGAACCTATATTAACGAGTTCATCACCCTGCGTAAGTAAACTCCAGTAAGCTTCGTTAATTTCATATGATCCACTTAAGGTTACATTCTTAAGGATCATGCCCTGATTTTGATAGGCTGCTCCCATTTTACGGTAGGCCCAATAAGCAGGTAGATTAAGTGAGTAATAATCTTTATTGAACTCGTTCTGCGTTTTGGTGATCAGTGCTTCGCCGGTTATACCGTCATAGGCAACATTTTCTACAGCAATAGAAGAGCCGTTTTCTTTTTTAATTACATTTTTAATCAAGCCATTGGTTTGTATTACTTTTACGGCACAAGCTGATCTGAATAGTTTATATTCGTTATTGCTATTAACCGGAAAATGTGGAATAACCAACGGGAAGAAAATGAAGGGAATTACATCAACACCCAAGTTTACCGCAAGCCCCGAATTGTTTGTTTCCTGCTCCCTAAAATCAGTATAAAATTCTATATCCCTCCCTATAATGCCTGGCTTAACATTACCACTTGGTTCGACTACACTCACATTGTTATTTAACCTTTTCTCTATGGCATTTGGATCATCGACCTGATAATAATATTCAGTCGAAGAAACATCAGCAGAAGAACTATTGAAAACCCTGGTAGCCCTGGGCTTTCCATGCATATCATTCAATTCTATACTATAGCCCTGCGATAGTATCATTTCCTCAACGCTACTGGTTTGAATAAGGGAGTAGCTGTTTTGCGGTTTAGGATTATATTTCTTTAATGGCAAAATATTTACCCTCACCGGAAAATCTTTAGCGGTATAATACTCATTAACAACATAACCAGTTTTAGGAACCTGATTAGGCGGCAAGCTGCCTCCTGATTCGAGATCTTTAATGGTTACTTTACTATAGCCAACGCTAGGAGAAGGGTATAGAGATTCTCCAAAAGGCGCCTCCAACTCAAAATAATTATTGATTGTTCCCCTTATTTTCTGAACGTAAGGTACCGGCTGTTTTAGGGCATTCTCATCATTGCCTATAGATGGTTCGTAAGTAGCGACCCCACTGCTTATTTTTTTTCCATTGCCCGATGTGGTTGTGTATTCATAACTTTGGCCGTAAATTCCTTTAGGGGCGTTGGTTCCAGTTAACACATCCCATTCATCTTTTATGGTAACCTGTTTAACTCTGGATCCACCTCCTAACTTTGAGGTAGCAGTTAAACTGATACGCGCAAAGGCCTTTCCTGCTTCAACTGTACCACAATAGCCTTTTCTTGTTGCTTTTTGATAAAAATTTTCTCGGAGTTCTTTCAGGTTCCCGGCAGCATTCATCACTGCACTAACCGCAGCACCAATGCCTGTATTCCGGTTATCGCCTACCCTGTTCTGATAGCCCGGATATGCAAATTTTGGATATTCGTTCTTCATCTTTTGCCAGGCAGCAAAACGGATGGGATTGGTTGTCGGCCCACCTTCAGATATTTGTTCTAAGCTCAGTTTTGCTACTCCCGAATTGACATTAACTGAAGTTACCCTGCAATAAGCAGATACAAAATCGATTCCATTATTACTGGAAGGTGCGTTTGATGTACTTACATTAACTTGTGATTTAGTGTAGATATAATCAGATCCGTTTAAATAGGTATTTTTAAACCATTGCGTCTGATCCTGTCCCGCCGGTGGAACAGAATCTATATTGAGCTGTATAGCATTGGCATTGGCCAAAGTTGTACCATCGGGAAAACTATAAGGAACCATTACTGCTGCATGCTTATTCTGCACATAGGCATAATCATCTGCTTCGTATATTACCCCGATATTTCCGCCCGAAGGCAATTCGATATTACTGATATGCCATAAACCCGCAACCTGGTCAGCATAAGCTTTATCCTGAGTTGCATAAGGGTATTCCTCATTTGTTAAGTTTCCTGGATTGGTCTGATTTTTATAATTGCCCCAACGATCGGTCATCATCGTAGCATAAGGGATATCAGTACCGTTGATTTTAGAATTGTAGGTAAATATATAAGGATGAAATTGACCTTTATGGGTGTTTCCATATTCAGTCCAAATCTTTTTTAAGGTTAATTTACCTCCGCCACTGGCTATAGAATTTGGTGTACCCGGACATAAATCATATCCATATTCAAATTTCACCACTTTAATGGGCTTGCTTAAATTCTCTTTAGAATAGAGGCGGATTTCTTTTAAGCATTTCTGTTTTGTCCCAACATTCAGGCCACCTCTCCAATCTGTAACCCCTAAACCATCAAGCCTATCTTCGGTAATAAAATACGCAACCTTTGTTTTCGATTCAATAGAGTGTACATAGTAAATTTCTTTTTCACCGTACACAATGGAGCCCTTGTCATCATCAGGATCAGCTAATAATCCCTTATTTAAACTTCCTTCAGGTACATGCGTCCCTCCGTTTTTCTTATTACCAAAAGGTGTGCGCCATTTATACGAATCAATTTTGCTGTAGTTAAACTTAATCCCGGTTCCATTGTCGTCAAGACTAATTCCATCTCCAGTTTTATCTACATAATCGGGAGATAAAATTCCGCTGATCAGATAGCTGTAAGCATATGCAGGTTGAGAATCTTTATGATAATAATTATCAAGCCCCTGATTATCATGATTAATTTCATTACCGTTCAAAGGCACATCAACTTTTCCTGTACCATTATTTCCAGCATTATTTACTGCAAATGAAATTTCTTCCTGGCCTTGGTTATATACGGGAACTCCATATACCATCCTTTGACCGGAGGTATTGGTCACTGTTATTTCAGAGATATGGTGTGGTCTCCGCATACCGACGTTCCTGCCAGTATTTGTACGAAAGGTTTCAGAATATCTTGGATCAAAATTTTGTCCATCTATAAAACTATAAGTATCTATTGTTTTATTGAGGCCGGCCATGGAAGCCTCTTCGGCGGTTAAGTATGATATTGAGGTACGCTGTATCTGACGCTTATCTTTCTCTATTTTCCCACCAACCGATAATACATTACTACTAAAATTGCTTACTGTGTTAAAACTTGATGAAGCTGTTTTATTTGAAGTTGAAATCGAAAGAGGAGTTGATGCATATAACTTTGATACCATAGCACTGTCTTCAATATTTTTGTCTTCTGCATCTCGAAAGAAAACGTGCTGCCTTGTAGGATCAGTACTGGGTTCATCCTGAAAATCACCATTTTTGAGATAACTGTTATCATTTGTCCACTTTCTGGTCACACTTGAAGTTGATTGATTAAAAGCAGTTATACCACCATGTGCATAGGCACCAAATCCAATATCCCCTCCAATACTGGTTACTTTAGAATTATCTGCAACCTCATTATCAAAGTACATACCTGTTCCACCTCTATACAGCCTAAATTGGCCAGAACCGGCTTGGCTGTTATAAGTAAATACATCTGGTGTAGCAATTGGCAAAGCAAGGTTTGGCAATTCAGGGATTACGGGATTATCTTTTTCCCTAATGTAATCGTGCAAAGCCTTTTTTTGATTTTTTCCCCGCTCTGCGTATAAATAGCCATATTCTGGGTTTCTAAACTTACCTCCGTTAGAGATGTATCTTACACTCTTATAACCTGTTCCACCTGCACTACCATAGAGACCAAAAACAGTTCCACCAACATCTACACTAAAAGATCCATATTCTGTAGTATATGGTATTTGGATTTTTGGTATTATCGGCTCTGTATTATAAGAAATAGATGAGGTAGTATTATAACTCATAAAACTCTTACTAAAACTTAACGCTTTCAAACCCGAGCGACTATTGTAGCCTAAAGAAGAACTAAGACCCGCATTAACCAATGTTTTTTCCTCTTTAAATGCAGATATAGATAATGAGGCATTTGGCGTTACATCTACTCCTGAGGCAGTGCTTGATAAAATACCGATTCCCATTCCAGCGGTGAACTGGCCATCATTCGCAAATGAAAAAGACATACCAGCATTGGCACCGATTTCGGCACCAATACCTGTGTAATTATCACTAAAAATACCAAAAGTTAGAGAGCCATTTATTCCTGCTCCACCTTTGAAAGCAGTGTTTTTACCGAAAAGTTCTACTTTAGCGGTTAGTTTACCTCCAACAGTTATTTTTGGTTTGGTATACTGCTCTGTTACCAGTTCGTCTCCACTTAAATCGTCGGGAATACCTCTTAACTGCCTATTGATGGCTCCCACATTTAGGTTCCAGCCCAATCCCACCCAGCTGGCTTCATCATCAATTCCAACGTCCGATTGATAATTTAAATTAATGGGATAGCCATCAACATCCATTAACGGAATATTGTATTTAAAATCCCCGCTAAACAAATCAACCATATCGGAAGTACCTACCGGTTGAAAAGATTGTGCTTCTGGCTGGGCTGGGCCGGATGTTAATGCATATACACTTAATGGTTGAAAAATTTGTATCAGCCATAGTACAAGCAAGAACTTAGCTATAAATTTGGTTTTGTTAATTAAAGTATATCCCATGTTATTTGATCGTGAGAACGTATTTTTTTTTGTTAATAATTTGATCCTGATAAATCAATGTGTATTCTTTTAAAGAAAGATCCTGATTACTGAATCCAATGAGAAATTCATAACTACCTTTTATCCCATTCACAACAGGCTCTACATATTCTGGATATAACTTTGTGTTATTCTTAAGAAGATAAAAGCAACTATCAGAGTGGTAAAGAAAGGATTCGGTAATTTTTTCCTTTCCACCCTCAATAATTTTTTTATCAGGAAATACCCTAACCATAAAAGTCTGCATCCGATCGTTAGAGGAGTTATTTTTTAATTGGGCCATTAAGGACAGCACAAAACGCTAATGAAACCATACCATCTTCAGCCAGCCTCCCCCACTGCACACCCGATAATCAAACCTCATCCAAAGCGCGTGAGCGGTTGCAGCGGCATCCTCCCGCAGGGAGATACAGCGGAAGACGCGACCGTTCAGGGGCACGCCAAAAGAAAAAAAGTTAATCAATAATTTTAGAAAACTAAAAAACAACTTTAGCGGCAGAAACCAACCCATACCCATACGCACAATCTACCTCCTGTCCTCAATGTTAAAGCCTAAGTTATAAACAAAATAGGCAACCGTTAACCTAAACACTAACAGCACATTAGCCCAGGTTGTAAGCAATCTCTCCACACCACTTGACTTTACTAATATTTTTAGTAATTTTGAACTATAAAGCAACAGGCTTATGATTAGAGAACTAGAGATACCAAAGAACAATGTGCTGGATACACTGGACAACCCAGGCCGTGTTTCAGGTTTTATATCTCCCGCAGAGGACTACAGGCAGCGAAGATTACATATTGCACAAAGGATTGTTAAAGATCCCACCAACACCTATTACTTCGAGGCTGATGACGACCACATGCGCTACTTTGGCATTATGAAAGGGAGCATCATTGTAGTGGACAAATCCATCAAGGTAAGCTCAGGCATGCTGATCGTGTGCTGCGTGGAAGATGAATGGCTCACCCGTAAACTGCTTATAAGCGGAGACAATACCTACCTGTGCATCAATGATGGCATGGAGGCCTGCATGAATATCACAGGGAAAAACATCACCGTATTTGGCGCCGTTACCTGGACGTGTTTACCCCATTCAAAGCAAAATAATGTTCGCACTGGCAGACTGTAATAACTTTTATGCAAGCTGCCACCGGTTATTCGAACCCCAATATAATGGCGTTCCAGTAATTGTACTGAGCAACAACGATGGCTGCGTGATCGCCCGTAGCAACGAGGCGAAAGCCTGTGGCATTGCCATGGGCGCACCATTCTTTAAGATCAGGGAAGAAATCAAAAAGCACAACGTCGCAGTATTCAGCAGCCACTATACGCTATATGGCGATATCAGCGCAAGGGTCATGACCAACCTTGCCAGGTTTACCCCTGATGTGGAAGTGTACAGCATCGATGAATGTTTTTTAGGCTTAAGTGGATTTGAAAACCTGAAAGAATATGGCAAGACGATCAGAGAGACCGTTATGAATAACACAGGCATTCCGATCAGTGTAGGCATAGCGCCAACGAAGGTGCTGGCAAAGGTTGCAAACAAAACATCAAAGAAACACAACGGGGTAATGGTACTGGAAACCCAGCAGCAAATTAGTGATGCACTGGCAGATTACCCTGTTGAAGATTTATGGGGGATTGGCAGACAGTTTGCGCACAAGCTTATCAAAGGTGGTATTGAAACCGCTGCACAGTTCAGGGCCTTGCCCATTGACTGGGTGCAAAGCCACATGACAATTGTTGGCGTCAGGATGTGGCGGGAGCTTTGGGGCGAGAGCTGCATCCCCTTAAAAACAATGCTTGACCCCAAAAAAGGGATGTGTACCAGCAGGGCATTTGGCAAGCTTACAGGCGACTATCATGAACTAAGGGAAGCAACATCCAATTACGCTGCAAGGCTCGCGGGCAAGCTCCGCAGGGAGAAATTATGCACCACCGTTTTATCGGTTAAACTCTTGACAAATAAGTTTATTGCCCAAGAATTGCAGGCTTATCCTTCGATCACCATCCCACTTGAACACCCAGTAAATAACACGATAGAGCTTATAAACACAGCACTTTGGGGGCTAAAGAAAATTTACCTCAGGGGTTACCGGTATCAAAAGGTCGAAGTAAACGCAACAGGGCTGATTCCGGAATCAGAAGTACAGCTGAACATCTTTAGTGCGTTCAAGGGCAAAAAGTATGACAAGGTTTCCAGGGTACTGGATCAACTCAACTTACATTACGGGGCAGGAACACTGCGAATGGCCGGCGAGGGCAAGGATCAAAAGTGGTCGATGAAGCGCGAGTTCTTGCGTCCGCACTATACTACAAACTGGAACGATATTATAAAAGTAAAATGAAAGAACTACTGGCACTTATTAAAAGATATTTACTTAAGGAATCATCTACCCTAAACCAAATTAACGATCAGCCAAAACCAAGGAAAAGGAAGAAGTAAAACCAACTGGCAATCAGGCTTGTTATAGCTTTTAAAAACCAATATGTGCGCCAGATATACATTAACTGCCGAGGAAAAAGAAATACTTAAAACCCACCCACACCAGATCCAGGGAGAGTGGAGACCTAATTATAATCTCGCCATCACGCAAAAGGGACTGATCATCACCGCAGATGAACCAGACACCATCCAGCAGATGTCATTTGGTATTGTACCCTACTTTGCTGAGGGTTTAAAACTCACCCGTGACACCTGGAACATTAAAAGTGAAACGGCAATGGAAAGCAAATTGTGGCGACCACTGCTGATCCATCATAAAACCTGTTTAGTGATGGCTGATGGTTTTTATGAATGGAAAAAAGATGCTAAGGGTGAACAGCAACCCTACCGCTTCACCGTTAAAGACAGAAAGCTGTTTTGCTTTGCAGGCTTATGGTCTCAATGGGTTGATCCCGAAACAAAAGAAAAGTTCCGTACTTATGGCATATTGACCACCGAGGCAAATCCATTGGTGGCAGAAATACACGATAAAAAGCGTATGCCAGTGATCCTGACTAAGCCTGAGGAAGAGATCTGGTTGAGCAAAACGCTCCCGCTTGAAACCAAAATGACTGTGCTGGATACCTTTCCCCAGGAACTGATGAACCGGGTTAAAGTGGGCAAACGTGTTAATGCTGTTTCCACTTTGAAGAAACCAAACAACGACTCAGATTTATTGCTTCCTTTGAATACAGATGATGATGTCTAATTCTGTTGAGTTAACATTGATATTATGTTCATTAATGCTTATCACGCATTGACATATCTATTGGATTGATCAAAAAAGTGATAGTAAAGGATGACAATGGCGACAGCAGAGAGGTTAATAATCCGGATATGGTAAAGAAGGTTGAGGGAGTTTGCAGAGCGCTATAGACAAAGTAATAAATAGCTACATCGTACGAGTATCTTTACAATAAATAATCGGTTGACCACCAAACTAAAGATCCAAGTAACATCAAAATGGTTAAAGAAACAGGGAGTTTTTGAAAGGTTTAGGAATTTGTATAGAAAAACAAGCTACCACATATTGTTGATCTTCAGAATTTCTCGTAGTAGAAAAACTGTTTAGCTATTTTATAAAGAGGAAGTATAAACCACTCATAAAATATTTAGAAATCTTAGTCGAATGATTATATTCGAAAATGCAAACCAAACGCCCTCAACAATTGCGGATTAACCGCTATTGTATCATATTTTTTCTGCTGTTAGTTCCAAACATTGCGGAACATACCGCTCTTGACTATATATTACCTAGGTGAAGCTTGATTCCAATATTTCAATCCAATAGCAATTAATTAAATTAACATCTTATATGTTAAAAAGCCCACTTGAAAAATTTTTATTTTTAATACTGATTGTCACATATATTGTAGCTGCATGTCTCATAGGGGGATTTCATCATCCTGATGAGCAATATCAAATTATCCATTGGGCCAATTTCAAATTGGGAGAGGTAAGTATATCTGAAATGCCATGGGAATTCCTTCACAGATCCGATCAACCCTACAGCCGACTGTGTGTTACCTTATTTTCCGGGGGGCACATGTTATTGGGATTTCAGATCCATTCCATTTAGCTTTAATTCTTAGATTACTAAGCGCTGTTTATGGACTATTTGCAATAACCTTTGCAATAAAAAACATCCGCTATATTTCGTACATTAAAATCCCTCCATTCAGTCTCCTCCTATCATACCTACTTTGGTTTCTACCCTACATCTTGGTGAGATTTTCATCAGAATCCTGGTCCGGCACAACTTTCCTAATATGTTTAGTTGTCGCGGCTCGTCCGTCTAAAATGTTGTGGTCAAAATTTATGGTCTTGGGAGCCTTATTTGGACTTGTATTTGTGTTAAGATTCCAATGTGTTTTTATAATACTTGGTCTGATAGCGTGGTTGATGATTGTAAAAAAAACAGGATGGAAATATATGCAGCAGTCATAACATTGTTATTTAAGGAACGACAATCACCAATACTATGGACCAGCTTTCCTTTGATAATCATCCATATGATAATACCACATAAAGAGCTTAGATTTTTATTTCCATTGGCTGTACTTGTACCGATTGTTCTAGCCTCTGCATATGCTCACTGGAAAAACCTGCCAAAATTGAGAAACATCATCACTATTCCATTAATAATTTTGCTCACTTAATATATTAGCTTTAGCGGATGTGATTACACGAAGTACCCGGAGCGGGGAGAATGACATACAAAGTATAGTATATCAAGAATATATTATTAAAAGGATAAACCTACTAACCAGTGTCTCTTCGAACCCCTATGATCCCTACATGAAATATTCCTATAATTTCTATAAAAAACCCGACATCCATATTGATGAGATAACTTGTGTTTGGGATCCAGATTTTGCAAATCATATAAAGCCTGGCATGGTGAATCTTCTGATTCTTTCAAACTCTGAAATTACTGGAAACAAAACTATTAGCAAGCTGAAAACTCTAGGAATAGAACAAATCAGTATTCATTATTTACCTCACTTTCACCTATTGGAACGTCTATACGACTCAGAAAAGTTTGACAGGGAATTAAACCTGTTCTATGTCAAGAGATAACAAAGAGTTAATCAAATTGAATATCTATTGGCTTCTTGATTATCTTTACTTCTTTGACCGAATTGTATAACGTGTCACCGGAAAAATAATTTATTCTATGGGTAAATACTCCATTAACGAATATATACTCAAATATTTTCCGATCTCTTTCATGAGGAAGTTTGCCATTTCCATTCGCCACTGAAGACTGGTGCAACGACCTGGTAATTAGCCTGATGTAATATTGGTTAGCCAGATATTTATATTGTACAGCTTTTTTTAACCCACTCCAGATTGCAATACTATCAAATGCTTCTTGATCTAAAGGTTCTCTATAATTCTTTAATATATAATATTCGGTAAGCCTTGTTGTATCATTGTTTAGGAATGATTTTTTGACCAGACTCACTTTGGTTTGTTTTGATACTGAACAACCCAATAGGCTGAGTAAAAAAAACGAAAATACAGGAAATGCTTTGTGGAAATTTGACATAATTATATTCTACAGAGTTACTAAGGTTATGGGTTCACTATTATGTTCGGGATATTGCAGTATTCATTATCAAAAAGAAAATCATACAGGGAAAACTCCCTCATCAACCCAGCAATTTCAAATCCGACAGGATTGCCAAATCTGATTTTTTGGTTCAATAGTAAATCGTGAGCAATATAATAATAGTCTTTCAAAAAGGGATTCAAAATATTTTCTATCCTCGGCCCAAAATGTCGGTCAGGATCGAAAACAGAGGAGTTTGAAGAGACGACAATGCTTGTTAATGGCCTAAAAGAAAAAGTACTTTCCGATAAATTTCTGTCTATAGTCTGTTCCTCAACAAAATAGGTATAGAACTTTGATAGAAGTGAGATCCTTATTTTTATACATGTGGAGACACTTATGGAGTTGTCTTCAACTGAATCCAAAATAATTGATATTGCGTAATTTGGAAATTGCTTTTCATATTCAGTGACTATGGCGTATTCAGAAAAGTTATGCTCGAAGGCTTCAGCAAGCCCCGGACAGATTGCACCATTTCCGCTAACCAGCATACTGTTTATTTTTTTCGCCACTATCTGTTCAAGCTTTTTGTAACCAGCATAGTCTCGATTTAATATTTCAGCTCCTATTGGATAAAAATTATATAAATCCCGAAGTATTTTCGATATATCGTTTGGTAATATCTCCATTTTGGTCATTTTATTTGTATATTAATTACAATTATAAGTAGCGGAAGTCACTGGCAAATTGCCAAGACATGGCCCCGCTGTGAAGGTATTGCATCCTGGCAATACAGCTAGGTTTGCACTGATCAAATTTGATAAAGTCGAGACTAAGTAAGGTTGAGTATGATATGGTGCGCTGATAACATTATTCTCCAACATATACCGCAATGTTGATTCGTCCATTACGGTTTCCCGTAAAGAAAGCATGAAAACTTAAAACAATCTTTGATTAATAAGTCGTTCACAACCTGCATATTTCACCAATATTGGTTGACGGAAAGAGATTCCAGAACCAGCCGCATCTACAATATTTATTATTTTAATTAATCCTATTGTTGTTTGCTACATGGTGAGCATTTCAGCGCAAATGGATCTTCGTCACTTTTAATGAATTATGCAACCAGATAGCAGTTCTTTTGAGATTGGCCGGTTGCCCTAACCCCACAAGGTATTTTAACTAGAAATTTCTGTAGCCCAAACTGGCATGTTTTAGTGCTACTGGGAATCCTAGTGGTGATACGCAGCGTTTGAGCATTTAGAAACAGGCTCCCAACACTTAAGCTGGACTTAAAAAGTATTCAGTGTAGGAGACTAGCCTTAGTATGGTTCATATTTCCAGCAATCTTGATATGTCAAGACCCTAGTACCAATGCCGTACTAAGAACCGCCGTTCAAGGATTATTATTTGTATAACTTTTGATTCAACTTTTCCAACTTCAAAATCTTTAAGCAGCAAACTCCAGATTCTTAACCTAAGGCTGGCTTTTTTTTACGGCTCAAACGCTCTGTAACGTAAAAAGTAATAATCGCAGTGATTATCGATGAGATAAAGTTAATTATCATTCCAAGCATTTGGAAATCGTGATCATTCATCTTCCGATACCATTTTTTGAATTCGCTAAGCTGTGCCTTACAACTTTCCCAGAATCCTGAGTTAGTCTCTTTGCCAGGAGTACTGGGAGCCTTAATCCTGGGCTGAATAATATAGGGAGACACCCTATCCCGGTTGTTAAAGAACTGCCACATCCCAGCGTGATTAGCTTTAGCGCTTAAATCTGCCTGAAGCTCAATTTTAGACGCTCTGGCGGGAAGCTTTAATCCAACTGATCCTTGCTGGATCAGTGATAATCTTAAATCCTGTCGGCTTGGCCAAAGTACTTTTCTAACCCTGGAATAATCAACAATCAAGCTATCGTCTTTGGCTTTCACTATTTTGGTGGTGCCTACTTCAGTGAAATTTAAATAGCCATCTTTATGGCTTTCCAATTTAAGCTGTTTCGGTAATGGCGGGGTAAAATCAATGATCACGCCTTGCGCTTTTGCAGAAGCCGGTTTTGCACGGTAATTTTTGTTCTTAGTTCTTTTAAAACCTACTGCCCAAAAACCAAGACCTAAACGGTGCGCCATTCGCTGCATTCCTTTTTCAGCAACTGTTCCCATTGTAGGTCTAAGTTTGGCCATTCCATGTCTCAACCAATAATGGTCAATCCGTTCTTCGTCTCCAACATGCAAGATTTTAAGCTTTTCTGCGGGTTGCAAAATATACTTTTCTGCGCTGATGACAACATCATAACCTGTTTCCACATTCCGGTATACAAAGCCATTGTAGTCTACTCCCTGTAAAACAAAAGTTCGGTAGCCAAAGGCTTTACTACAAGCAAAAAAAGTTAAAAAAATGAGTGCTGATAAACTGTAAAAAATCTTCGCATAGGTTTTCATACGGTTAACGATTTAAAGTTTAAAAAACTGATTTTATTAGCACCTACAGTGACAAGGCCCCGTTGTTTTTTAGAGTAGTCTACAGTTAACTACTGGCTATCAGAAGCTGCCTAAGAGAGGAAAAATTACATTTAGCAGCAGTATTGTTGACATAAAATTACAAACAAAAAAATCTCATTTCCAAATATTTCTAATGAAAGATTTGCTTTTTTGATAATAGTCAACAACATCCGAAAACGTAATAGAAATACTACATTATAGAGAAGAAAAATTCTTTTTGGTTTAAGCAGCGTTTACAATATCCAAACGCTAAAATAGGGTGTCAAAAGATGCCCGTTCATTGAGCTGGTAAGATCACCTTTTAGAAATTGCTATGCTGTTAAAAACGTAAATAAGTATTTAGCTGGTGACTTCTATATCCTTAAACAAACCATATGCGTGCATGAGCTTTAAGCAAAAGCTTAACTGATCAGCGTAAGAGCGTCTTGTATCCTGATACATATACTAAATATTTCAAGCTTAAATCCAGGCGGGGCGGGTCGAGTGCCAGTACTTTATCAAAACCTGATTTTATGTCTATACTACCCATTTCATCTTGCAAAATTCTTTTGATATAATTTATAATTTTAGAAAACTAAAAAACAACTTTAGCGGCAGACCAGAAAAAAATTAACAATATCTTCTGAAAAAAATAGAAAACACATAAACGGTACGCTAAAAAAGAAAAACAACAAAACCATTAACCGACCAACCATACTGCCAGCGGAAAGCCCATGCGCCTAGTTTGACGATGACCCATTTTCCGGAACACTTCTACGGTAAAAAATCTTAGCGTTTCGGCAGACTGAAATAATAGCAGGAAGAAACGTAGACCGCAATTACATCAACAGGGTCTTCATATATTGTCTTTTTTTTGCACAAAACATGGTTAGTGTTTTAACCATAAACCGCCTGGCACCTGTCTGCTCCTTAAGGATATCGATAAATGAATTAGTTTATACCACTTTTGGAGATAAATACCTTTAAAGAGCACAGTGATCATATCAAAACCAGCACTTATCTGCGTACCCATAACGTCAGGATCATACTTGAAACTGAAATTATAAATTCCGACGTACAACACCTGACAGATTACAGAAAAAAACAGAAACATACATAAAAGATCACAAAAGGCAGAAGCCATTTTATTTTACCCTTCAAGTTTGTCAGACATCGCCGATTTCAAAAACCTTCAGCAACTTATTCAGTAATAGTTTAAAGCAAACTACGAATAGAATTGTGTAGGTAAAAATAAAATTGATTATTTTGAGCTTAATAAGACAATCTTACTAATTTGCAGTTACATTTTTTCTATGATCATCTATATCGACAACTGCTCTCTACTCCAGCTCAACAACTCCCAAGGTATGGGCGCGTATCTTTCCATGTTACAGGACGCAATTAACCAAAAAAGTGTAAAGCTACATACCCATGCTCATATCCTTGAGGAATGGAAAAAACATAGCCAGAAAGATGCCGAGCAAAAGAGCAGTAAGCTGAAAAAAAGGCATCCTTATTTTGCCACTACCAGTTCTAATCTACCAGCTAAAATTGAAATTAGTGAAGAGCACCTGAAAATACAACGGGAGATTATAACTGACCTTCTTGCCTCAGCTATGCTTATTGGCACCCCAAAATTGATTGAAAATGAATTTGCAGAGCGTTTCCGAAAAAAACTTGCGCCCCTACATGCCAAACGCGAAAGCCAAAACGATTGGGAAATCATCGGTTCGGCCTGTCATTATTGTCAAATTAACGGGATCGAAGAATTTTATTTTATCTCATCAAACAGTACTGATTTTGCAGATCCGAAAAATCCTGACCAGATCCACCCTGACCTTGCCGCCCGTTTTCCTGAAGTTAAAATCTATTATTTTCATCAATTTAGCGATTTTTTCCGCGACCTGGAGAAAAGAGACTTATCTCTTGACCTACGCAAATTGCCCCTGGTTCAAAGTGGCCGCTTTGCCTATGGTGCTGCCAGACGTAAGACAATTCTTGAAAGCCTGTATTATCTTTTCCATGATATTTACGGCGAAGTGGCATTTATTCCTATCCCAATCCTGCTTAAATATTATCCGATACAGGACCCCGAGATTCTATTTGGTCCATTTTACAGCATTTTTACGCTAAACAATATCAGCCAGGCACTGCTGTCGGTATTTGAACAGCTTAAGTTTAACGGAAAAACCAGTTTTGAATTTAAGGTAATTGATGCGCAAAATTCCGCGCCAGATTACCGAAAGAAGCTTGAGTATGTGCTAACGCGTTTGAATCAAAACCTAATCTTTGAGCTCAACAATGCCCAACCAAATGAGCGAATAGAAATAGAATTCCGTAACGCCGATCCGGACCCAGACTACTTTCAGAACTTTGAGCGCCTGGCTTTCGGTCGCACCGCCGTCCAGATGCAAAGCACAGAGGAAAATGATACCCGCGGCCAGCTCAGGAAAGCTTATGTACTTACTGCCATGGGGGACTTCGATACCGCAGCCAAATCCTATTCTTTCATCAGGTCCAAAGCTGAGAATGCAGGGGAATACATACTTTCCTTTATCGCCACTTATAACCTATATCAGCTCCGTCGCTTTTTAAAAAATGAGATGTTCCGCACTGGAAAAGCGGATAAAGAAATCGAGGAGGCTGAAAAGATCGATATCCTAACAGAATGCCTGCGACTAAAAAACAAATCTGCTTATGAGCTCATCAGCCATATCGCTACCGGAGACTTCTACTCTGAAGCCTTAGATGAAATCAACGAAAGTTACCAGAAGCTCATTGAGCATTACCAACTGCAACTTAAAGGCGGCAGGTCTTCCAATTCGAACATCTGGATTTTGATCAGCGCATACTCCAACCTGGAAAGCTTCATCAATCTGAATTATATCGTATTCGACATTTACAGCAACTATGAGCGCATCTTTGATCTGGTACTTCAGGGCATATTGGCGTCTTATGCAATGGACGATAGACAATCAGCTAGGTTCGAAGACTTCGATGATTACTGGACTACCAAGATCATCTTACACAGCAACAAAACCAAGCTGCTACAATACTTGCGCAGGTTTGAACTCAAAACCTTAAAATATATCAAAACCGGCCAGTCCGGCGATACCTTTATCGAACTGGCAGCGAACCTCTTCTCCGACTTAAGTCCTAAGGGTGGGCTAACGCTTGCAACGCAGCAACATACTTACTTTAGGGTCAGCCAAAAGTATCTTACCTACTTTGAGAATATTATGACCTTGGCAATGGTGCTGGATTTAGAGGCAGGGGATGAACAAAGTTTTGCCGAACTTCTTTTTGATTTCATGCGGAATTCGAGCGAAATTCCATATCATATGCTCGAGGTGATTACGCCATATATACGCAATAAAGCCCCTCGGTTTTCTGCAAAGCTCAAATTCAATTTTCTTGAACTTTTCCTTTCCAATATAACGCGCTTCGGAGAGGATGCCACAGCTGCGATTTTAAAAGCAATGGAGAATGATAGTCTTGTAATCAAAAATATCGATGAGATCAACAGCGGATTTCTCCAGCATGAAGGCCTGAACATATCGTTAAAAGTTGACCTGTTGACCAACCTGTATCTCAAAGGGAAGCCCAAGGTGAAAACTGACGTGTCAAATGCTGTAAGTAAAACGCTTTCAGAAAATTTCAATTTCCAGCTATATTATGCCTCATTATTGTCTGAGGTCATCCCTTTCGAGGATAATTTTTTCCTTGAAAGACTAAATGCACTTGAACTTCCCAATGCAAGGGACATCCGAGACTTTCACGTCTTTGATGCCATCAACGACCACGCCTACCATTATGCGGACCTTGATGCAATGCTTAATCTCTGGTTCAAATTTAAAAAAGGCAGGCTTCCTTTAGCTTTCGACCGGTTTAAGACCATAGATGCCTATTACGAGTGGTTGATCGGTATCGAAGATTTTGATTATAGCCAATTTAGTCCCAAATGGATTACCGAATACCAAACCAAGTATTTCTTTGACCACATTAGCAAATCAAAGGGGACCATGAAAGCTGTTAAAGCATATCTTCGGGCAAATAGCAGTCCAAGAGTGAGCGCGGTCTACACCCAGCTCAACCTTCATATGGATTAAAGGCTTGCGCAATATATGCCCAGGAGGGGTATCTAACAATAAAGATGGATCCGTTAACCGATAAGATTAGCTCAATCGAAAAAAGACTAGGTCTAATTAGTTTTGGAAAAAAAATGGATTCAGCATGAACCTTCCGTGGATGAACGGATCAGCTCCAAAACACCAGTTAAATATCAGGCATTAGGTTTAATTTTAACACTAACTACCTTACATGAATTTGTCCACTTTGGACGAGATGCAAATAATTTACCAAAAAGAATGGCTGGACTTGTTACAGGTAAAGGATCTTATGAAGCTGGCTGGTATTTTGAAGATATTATTACAGCACCGGGATCAAGTAGATTAGAACCTGCTAATGCTCCAGAGTGGTTGAGATATTATAAAGTAAAATCGAGACAATAAAAAGATGAAGCATAAAATATTCCTTTTACCCGTCATTGCATGCCTGATAGCATGTCGGAGCAGCATTAAAGCAAATTTTTCCGCAGCCGATACAAGTGAAATCGTGAATAAGATACTTAGCGATAAGAACATGACCAAAGACTTGATTCCAAAGCAGGATACAATTTACATTGTTAAAGCCAAATTTATTAATCGAAATTGGCCAATAAAAACGGATAGTTTTAATCTTATATATATTGAACCGAGTAAAAAAAATGAAGATTTAATTGACCTCAGTCCTTCTTCATTTTACGACAAAAAAACTAAAATTGACTTCGGAAAAATTTCCATCAAAAACGATACAGCGAAGGTTAGTATTGGGTTATACAAATATCGAAATGTCTTAATTTACGACTTCGAATTAGTGAATAAGAACAATAAATGGACAATTTTCAAAGTAACGGAGAAAACGCATTAAAAATGTACATGACGAGTTCATTTGGTTCTTACAGTGAGTGTTTCACTGTAAAAACTCACTTAACCTATTTACGCATGATGTTATTTGTAATGATGTTGATGCTTATTTCAGGCTTATCCTTCGGGCAAAGGAATGAAACTGAAAAGGAATGGATTCAGTCTTACAAGGAATTGGTTTATTATAATGGCTTACTAAAAGGCCTGAATAATTCAGCACTTTCCAAAGCGTTGGTAAAAACAGATAACTCATTTTACAATCCAGTATTTACAATTCTTCATCAAAAGGCGATTGAACAAGGTGGAAACTATTTACTTGAATTGATAAGGAAGGACTCATTGGATAGATATGGACGGGTTTCAGAAGCTAAATGCCGTTTCCACTTTAAAGAAGCCAAATAATGACTCAGATTTATTGCTTCCATTGAACACCGATGATGATGTCCAACTGATTTTTAAAGTACATATTTTCTTATCATTGATTTGGTGCACAAAGTCAAGTCGACTGGTTTGTGCGATAAGGATAACTCGTTGTGAATTTACTTTGCACTGAGTGGACAGATCTAGAATTTAGAGGTATTGGATGAGAGCATCCAGACACCACTGCAAATTAGGTGCCATATAAGATTGGTTTCCATTTAAACTTTTCCAACAGTGAAAAAGAAGTGATCTGTCGTGGTAAAATAAGGGAGAGAAAATTAAGCTTGCCTAAGTACCACTTTTTTCTATATTTGTAAATGTATAACCAAATCTATAATTAACCATGGCAAAACTCTCAAGCCTCCGTATTTCCCTGGCCATTTCATTCTGCATTATTAATCTTACATTACAAGCACAGAAGAGGATAGTTACAGATACCGCGCACTACCAGACCTTACGCATGGATCCATCGAATGCTAATGGTGGAAATGCATCAGATATATTTGACAAAATAGAATATATCCCATTGGAGACCACCACTGAAAGTACTTTTGGCAGTGTGCGTCAGCTGGAAATTGTAGATGATTATTTCATTATTTTAGACCACAACACCAACTGCATCCTCATTTTTGACCGACGTGGAAAGTATCTCTCGAAGATCAAAGGGAAAAAAGACAATCCAAATTATAAGATCTGGGATTTTACGATAAACAGATGGACCAAGGAGATTATCTTTTCTGAGGACGGGGCACAGACCATGAACTATTATAGCCTGGATGGAAAACTCAAAAAAAGCGAAAAAACCCCTAACAACAATCCGGCAGATTTCCTTACCAGCCGCTTCTATTTCGTGGATCGCGACCTGGCAATAAGCTATTACGGATATCATGTAACAGATACGTCATCAAACCAGTACACCCCTTTTTCCAGGGCACTGCTTGTCTACTTGAGTCCCCTAAAACGAGTAGGTATGATGGCCCTGAACTATACAGCACAGGAAAGCCGGTTTGATTATTCCTATACAGGTATCGGACCGATCACAAAAGCAGAAAGTGACACTACTTTTTTTCTTTCCAAGCCATATGCAGGCGGTATATATAAGATATCACCAAATCAGGTCAGCCTTTCTTATAAGATAATCTTTCCACAGCAGGTCTCTCTTCCAGGTGATTTTCTATCCAACACATCATATGATTACAAGCGTTCAGAATATCCCAGGAACAACAGGCGTGCCATATATAGTATAAATAATTTTTACAAATCCGGTGATAACCTTTTATTTGAGGCCTCCTCTTATGAAATCAACAGAGAGGACAATCTGATATACAACCTAAAAACAGCAAACCTGATAGCCTATAAGCACATTGCCACTGACAACCTCTCCTATCAGTTGCCCTTATATGACAGCAATAGCGCCTATTTTGATATTGTTGGAATTTTAGGTTCCTCAGAAGGAAATATTTATACCAGCCTTTCCTCGCTTGCCATGTTCGATGCTTATCAGGCCAACAAAAATAAGAGTCCGCAATATCACCCGCGGCTTACCGAATACTTTAAAACATCAGGTCCCAAAAGCAACCCTGTTCTCCTTCAGCTTAAGTTGAAAGATAAGCTCTAAGCGCTCACACCCATCGCATATCTATGTTAAGCAATCAAAACACAAGCGTGGCAAGGAACATTTTTTGGTTCCTGCTATCCTTCATCATACTCTTGCTGTCCGGTATTGAACCTTCATTTTCCCAGCAAAAGGAAAACCGTGACCTGGGGCAGGTAACTGGCATCTTACGCGACAGTACGCACAATTATTTCATGCAGGCGGCTACAGTAGCAATTTATAATGCAGCTGACAATGCCTTGATCAATTACCGGTTGTCTGATGAAAAGGGTTATTTTGAATTCAACCGCCTACCAGTAAACATTAAACTAAAATTCGTTGCAAGCTACCTGGGCTATCAGAACCTGGTTAAATTCCTGACGATACCTGAAAAGGAAAACAAGTTTGACCTAAAAGTCCTTAACATGTCCGGAAAGGGTATTGTCCTGGATGATGTCACCATATCGGGAACCCCGCCTCCCATGCAGGTCCGCGGCGATACCATTGAATTCAATGCTCAGGCTTTCAAACTGGATACCAATGCCGTTGTTGAGGACATGCTGAGAAAATTACCTGGGGTCACTGTCTGGAATGACGGACTGATAACCGTTAACGGAAAGAAAATAAACAAGTTACTTGTCGAGGGTAAGGAGTTCTTTGGGGGAAATACCAAGATTGCACTGCAAAACCTGGCAAAAAATGCCGTGCAAAAAGTTCAGGTATACCGTGATGGGGAAAACAAAGATCCGATCAACCCCTCCACTAATATGAACATCGTTCTCAAAAAGGACAAAAAAGATGGCTTTTTCGGTAAACTCGGGGCCGGACTTGGAACGGACCGGCGTTATGCCCATGACGGGATGCTCAGCTATTTTTCACCAAGAACGCAGCTCAGCGCAGTTGGAACGGTGAACAATGTGAACAAAACCGCCGGAAGTGCATCCGTGCTGATGGGATACAACTCTTTTAAGGGTGAAGGAATAGAAAACGATTATCACAGCGACTTTAGCAAAGCAGGCATGAATATCTTCAAAGGTGGGGGGCTGAATTTCCAGCATGACTTCAGCGCTGAAAACGACTCACGTCCGGAATATCTTAAATACAATATTATCAAATCTGATTATTTTATTAGTAAAACGATTAACCAAGTCACCAGAAAGGATGAAACTACCATTTCCCTGGGCAGCAGCGGACAGCTTGACCAGATCGGAGAATACAATAATGAGGGTAGCAGCCATTCTGAACGTCTGAACGGAAGTTATAAAAAGAAATTCCAGAGAAGCCTGCTAGATGTATCCTTTTACCGGAACGTTAATAAGAGCGATCAGGCAAACAGCAATAGTTATACCTCAGTAAACAGTACGACGGCTAAACGAAGTGAGAGTTCTTCGCAAACAAGCAGTGACCAATCTCAGCAGTCGAACGGCATCGCTTTTAAGCTCAACACAGAACGGTTCCAAGACGGGGTGAGCGGGAAAATGAAATCTGTTAACCTGGATATGGAATATCAGGCAGTGCTCGAACACCGCAGCAGCACAGACAACAATATCACCGCTTTCCGTACCGAAAATCCATCAGAAGACAAAGATTTTAACAGAACCTACAACAAATATGCAAATGCACAGAGACACTCGGTCAACCTCAGACTGGCTGACCTCATCGGACTATTTCAGCGCAGGCAACCGTACTTCCAACTAGATGTAAAAAACAGTTTTTCTTTTTTCCAGGAAAAAGAGGACAGGGATGTTGAAGACCGCTCAGCATCCGGTCAGTCCAGCATCAATAGTGAGCTGAGCAACAAAAGCAATTACCGCACTATTGAAGACCGTTTTGGGATAAACATCTTAAAAAAAATCAACCGGCATCTGGACAACAGATATGACAGAAACCTTGTATTAAACCTGTTTGCAGAGAGTCAGTTGATGCTCCAAAAAAACGTATCCGACAAGCAGTTTCAGTACCTTGACAGGACATATGGTTATTTTATTCCATCTGCAACCCTATCTTACAATGACGAACACTTCGGCGATTACATCAAGTCCTATCAGTTGAGTTACAATACCTCGGTAAAGTACCCGGAAATGGATCAACTCGCGCCTTTAGTGGATTACTCAAATGTTTACAACATCGTTATTGGAAGTATAGGCCTTAAACCCACATACCTGCATGAGCTTACCCTACGTTACGACTATACCAATAGCAGTAGTAGAACCCCTTATCTGAACAACCTTTCCTTATCCCTTTCCCAATCAGAAAATTTTATTACTGACAGTACCAATTATGATGGTCTTGGACGGAGCACCACCTATATTGTAAACGGAGGCCAGGCGCGTTCGGTCTCCCTACAGGATAACTTTGTCCAGGCATTCAAGCTTAATAACCAACTCATACAACTAAAACTGAAGACCAATGGAACTTATAACGAACTGCCCTCCTTTGTAAATCAGGTCAGGTACACCACAAAGAGCACCACCCTACTTCTTGCTGCAGCTCTTATTTATAAATATAAAGAGTTCCTGACCACCGATGTCGGCCAGTCTTTTTATATGGAGAAAAATATCCAGCAAGGACTGAATGAGTATAGTATCAGTAATACAAAGACTTTTCTGAATGTATCAGCGGTCTTATCAAAAGGGTTGTCCTTGAGCAGTAGGATTGAATTCAATGGAACAAAGTCATCTTATTCTGATCGGATCCGTTATAACATCTGGAATGCAGATTTGACATACAGATTTTTGAAAGGCGCAAACGCAGAGGTCAAGTTTTCGGCACTGGACATCCTTCATGAAAACAAGAATATTTTCAATTTCGTTGGCAATGACCGGATTACCAGAGGTACGGCGAATGTCTTACAGCAGTATTTCATGCTCACACTTGCCTATTATCCAAGGAAGTTTGGCATAAGCCCAGGTAAACATCACTAAGGGGACTGTAATGTAAATACACCAGTTACCCTTTATACGCATCACCACCAGACTGATCATTGGAGCGGGTTTAGTGCCCTTTTCCATCACTAGGCAGATTCGGCGCAGCATGCTGATTTTTAGCATCGTAGGTTGATATCTTTAATAAACTTTACATGTGATGAAAACAAAAACAAACTCAAAAAAAAGCAGGATTCTCTCAACACTAGCCGGAACACTTCTGTTCGGATGCATTTTTATTGTAAATGTTATGGTATTTGTAAGAACCGGAAATGTCCAGGGCGAAAGTATTTTTACCACCCTCAAGGCATTCGCCCAATCGGGGTCTTCCGGCGGATCAGGCAGCGGATCCGGATGTATCTGCCCGGCCGGCAGCGCCTGCGTAGCCGGGATCTGCAAAGTAAGGGAAACGGCTTATGTAGAACCCTGCACAAAATCAAAAACCTGTTTTCCATTCAAAACCGTAAAGACATCCGGACACGAACAGACCTGCAGGATTGACCCACTGGGAGCTACCAACTGCGCTGCAATACCATGTGATGCACAGGAACCCAGTTGTCCGTAAAAGGTGCAGGAATATTGTTTTTCATGATTCGAAACACAGGGAAAGTGAAAAAAGATCCTGTTTCTTTCCACTGCATTTATTTCGCAGTAGACTGATTTATATTTACTTGTACTAAAAAACAATATATATGAAAAATCAAAACAACAAAGGGCGTTTAATCGCCAAAGTCCTGGGCGGCCTGTTATTCCTGGGGGTGTTCATTTTCAACGTAATGGTATTTGTGCAAAATGACAAATCTACAGGAAATCTCTCGTTCGCCTCACTCAAGGCATTTGCCCAGACCGGGGGATCAGGATCCGGATCTGGTTCAGGTGGCTGTGGAAGCGGTTGCAGTGCCGGATATGCCTGTGTGAATGGAGTGTGCAGAGCGCTTGAAACACCACAAACCGAGCCCTGTACAAAGAAAAAGAGCTGTGGTGTATTTAGCAGTGTAACAACATACGGTAATGAACAGAACTGTAAGATTGATTCCGGAGGCTCGGCTACATGTAAAAAAATAGCATGTGACGCTGCTAACCCTATGTGCCCTTAATCCTTTAAGATCCACCTAGAAACATTATGGCACGAATAGGCAGTTTAATGGCAAAAGTATTTGGTTCCCTCTTATTTTCAGCTGTATTTGTATTGAACGTAATGGTTTTCATCCAGCATGACAGCTCCACGGGAAATCTGTCTCTTACTTCATTAAAAGCATTCGCCCAGACCGGGGGATCAGGTTCCGGTTCTGGAGGGTGTGGAAGTGGTTGTGCCGCTGGATATGGCTGCGCGAATGGCATCTGCCACCAGCTACAGATCATTATCAGCGAACCTTGTACAAGATCAAAAAAGTGCGGTTTATTCAACACGGTTACCACATACGGTTTTAATAAGCAATGTAAAACAGATCCTGGCGGTACAATCCTTTGCGACCCGGTACCATGCGATGCTATCCAGCCTACCTGTCCATAACTGCCATTGAAAATGCCAGCTTACAAACTGGCATTTTTTTTAGCCTTTCAACCTGACAGAGAAATAACTGAACCATGAATAGTTAGATAGGCTTCGCCGGATAAAATGATACCTCAACCCTGACGAACAGGGCCGGCGGAATTTCAAAAAACTTCAATTATGTATCTGTAAAAGAGCAGTCCCGATATTCGGGCACAGATTTACAATATCTGATAACATCCCAACAAACTATGAAAAAAAACATTAAGTACCTTTTGCTTGTGATCCCGGTTTTCCTGTTCTCCTGCAAAGAAAAAGAAAAAACAGATTACAAATTTGAGACAACAATAAATACAACAAATATCAAGAAAACCCTTAGCAAGGATGATGAGATAATTGACAGCATAGACTACGTAAAACTCGAAACTCTGCCAGGGTCAGAAATAGGCGAAATCAAGAGAATTGAATATCTGGGAGGCAATTATGTGATCTACGACAAACGCAACAAGCTGCTTTTGGTATTTGACCAAAAAGGCAAGTTCCTCAACAAAATAGGGCAATCAGGAAAGTGCCTTGACTGTTTTGCCAATATCGATGATTTTACAGTCGACAAAAAGAAAAAACATATCGTGGTGATGGACCTCGCTTTACAGCGCATCCTCACTTTCGATCTGAGCGGGAAAATTGTCCAGAGGGATAAGCTGCCGGAAGTATATCCTACTTCTATTGGCCTGTTAGGCGATAAATATGTGTATTACAAAAATAAATCCCGTGCCTTTGATATGGACAGAAACGAAAATGATATTGTAATTGCGAAGGGGAATAAGGTCTTCAAGGAATATTTCCCTTACGATGATTCCTTTACAAGCTGGTATGCTTACAAACCATCGCTTTATTACAGTAATGATACACTTAATTTTATAAACAACTGGGAAGGCAAGATATTTGGCATCACACAGGATGGCATCAAGCCCCGTTTCCACATCCTCTTCGGCAAAAATACGATTCCGCTCGACTACACCAAAACTCAGGCAGACTTTGAGCGGAACAACCCAAAAAAATTCAATTACCTATACCTTAACTTCCTTGAGAATAAGGATGAAGTTACCTTTCAGTACACGGAAGGCGAACTGGTCAAACTGGGTATCTACTTCAAATCCTCGGCCAACTTCTATGTCGTGCAGGCATCAGAATTCAAAATCGCTGTACTGAATCCGATCGCTACCAAAGACAATCAGTTTATCAGTGTAGTAAATCCTGAAGAAATGGTCAGATATGCTTCAGAATTAAAAACGCCATATCTGTCTAAGATCACTAAGGGAATGAAGGCAACTGACAATCCGATCCTGGTCCTACACACACTTAAAGCCATCTAAGATGACCAGAAACATTTTAAGTTTTCTCCTGGTGATCATGATAGGGATATCGGGCTGCCAGAATAGCCAGAAGGAAAGCCGACAGCCCGACAGGGACAAACCCGCAAGCTCCCAGATGGACAAGATGCTCCAAGAGACCATGGCCTTTCCGGCTAGTAAAATAAATGACAGTATCAACACTGATATCTCATTTGCCAATAATACCCGTGGAAAAAACAAACTGATACTCAAATATTCACGCACCAATTGCTGGGAATGCGTGGAGGATTGCATCAGGGTGCTGAAAAAATTTTCGGACAGTACGGGTTTCTCCCAAAGTGACATCATCGTTGTCTCTTCCGATTATACGAAAAGGGACTTTAGGCTTTTCCATACCAATAACCTAAGGGATCTGACCGTTTACAATCTCGGAGAAGATATTGGCCTGTTGATCGAAAAACAAAACTACCCTTACCTGTTCGTGCTGGACAGCAACCAAGTGATAAGGGATATCTATCTACCGGTAAAATACGATGACGAAAACACCTTACACTACCTGATGAAAACCCTTCCAAAATATTCCTTTAAAAACTGAAACCATGCGTAAAAACTATTTATTGATCCTTTTTTTTGCCGGGCTTTTCCTGATGAACCTCTATCTGCTCGTTTCAAACAGGATGTTAAACTCAAAACTTGAAAAAAACGAAAAGCAGCTAACCGATCTGACCGGGCATCGTTCACCAAGCCTCAAGTTTGATATGTATGCCTATGACTTTGCCAAAATCAGGAACAATAAAGAGGCCAGGGTCAAATTTACCTTTACCAACACCAGCCTGAAATCCGCTACGATTTCCAACATTGAAACTTCATGCGGGTGCACTGACGCCAAATGGGACACCGTTGTAAACGCCGGCCGTAAAGGCGTTGTCGAAATAGGGTATGACGGGGTAAGCCTGGGACAGTTCACCAAGTATGCAAATGTTTACATTGAGGGGGAAAAGGAGCCGGTAAAACTTGCTATTGAAGGGTTTGTTGAAAAAGACCGTAAAGAGTTGGAGAAATAGTCTTTTTATGGATACGAAACGATTAGCGCTCCTGATCACCGGGCATTTCGCTATTTTACTCATTACATACCTGATATTCCTGAAATTGGGGATATTCACAGCTGTGCCGGATACCACAAATGTGATCAGTGAAGATGCGGGGTGGTACCATGGGATAAAAGTATACGGATACCAGTTCATTGAGGCCTCAAGATGTAACCTCGCCTTTTTCCCTATGTTCCCTTACCTATGGAGGTACTCCCACCTATCGGGTCTCGGTATAAGTATCGCGAATCTGCTGCTCTATGCTGCTTCGGTGGGTATACTTTTCCACCGTACAAAAACATCATGGATATACCTGTTGGCCATCCTTGGCATCCCGAGTTTGATTTTTATGTTCCTTCCCTATTCAGAATCATTGTTTTTCTTTTTCGGAACCTTGATTATCACCGGCTACAGGAGATCGAAAAATAAATTGATACTGATCGGGTTTCTAGGCGCCTGTCTTACCCGCTCGGTATCCCTGATGTTCATACCTGCATTGATCATCACCGAGTTAATCTTCTGGCTGAATACCGGGGCTCCCAAAAATACAATCATCAAAAGGATACTGCTCTATTGTGGCATGTGCGTCACCGGTACTGCTATAGTTGTTTTGATGGAATGGGCGCAGACTCATAAATGGTTTTATTATCTCTCGGTTCAAAAGTATTGGAACAGGACACTGCAGTGGCCTTCCTTTCCAATGACCACATTATCTGAGAAGATAGTGTTGGGCATCGACGGAGCCTCGGTTATCATTGGGCTGATTGCCGGCTGGTTTGTGCTTCGCTGGATCATGGGGGCATTAGGTTTTACACAAAAAAAGGCAGACCAGAATAACCAAGCGGACAGGGGCGTTTATTTTTCGGCACTATGCCTGGCTGCAACTGCTGTAGTGGACATATTTTTCACCTATCAGGTGAACGGCCAGACTAATATATGGAGCATCAACCGCCATATCCTCTGCACGCCTTTCGCCCTATATTTCCTTTCCTGGTTCAACACCACTTACCTGACGAGCAAACTGGACCTTTTTTTTATTGCCCTCTGTGTAGTCTTGGGAAGTTATTTTACAGGCGTGTTTTATTTTCCCAACCAGATGTATTTTTATTTTATATTCTTTATAGGGTTCTTTGCCTCCAGGTATTTTCCAAAACTCAGGTTTTCCCTGGTGATATTGTACGCGCTGAACTTATTTCTTCAGCTCATCTATTACCATGCTTTTCTTAATCAGAGATGGATCGGTTGACACTTTATTTTACAAAGGCCGCTTTCTCATCAGAGCTGTTTGATTGAAAAACCCAAAGGGCCGGAGCCTGTAATTTTATAAATAGCTTTTCCAACGATCTTGTCTTCCGGCACGAAACCCCAATATCTGGAATCAATGGAGTCGTGCCGGTTGTCCCCCATCATAAAATAAAAATTATTTTTGAATTGATATGAATGAATCTGCCTGCCATTGAGATAGATCTTTTTTTGAATCACCTTGACTATATTGACACTGTCGGCACATATCGCGTCCACATACAAACTAATGTTATCAGCTGTGAGGGTTAGGGTAAGCTTTTTTTTGGGTATAGAAAGCGGACCGAAATTATCCCGGTTCCATCTATGCAGGCTGTCAGCCGGAAAAATACTATGATCAAATCCATAGTTATTTAAACGTACAATCCGAGTGATCCCTTCTTTTTTTGACAGCATCACCGAATCGGCTTTCGTCAAGGAAACGACAAAGGCCTTTTCCGTGAAATATTCTTCACGCCTGGAGTCAAAATGGTCCATGATAAAGTTATAGGCGCCAACTGTGGCCCACTTTATGGCATAGCTGAACTGGGCATTTTCTGGCTCGGTGTCCAAAGAACCGTTGATGTAAACGGCATTTTTGTTGATCATGAGCTCATCTCCCGGCATGCCTATGCAACGCTTCACCAATACAAGCCCCGGTTCCCGCGGGTGTTGGAAAACAAGGATGTCTTTACGGCTTATATCCGGTGAACCTCCGATTTTCTTACCCATGAAGCTGAAGCCGCGAATATATTTATGTATGATCAGGCCTTCCCCTGAGGAAATGGTATTCATCATTGAAGGACTGGGGACTTGATAATACTGGATAAAAAACCGCCTGCATACCCAGGAAAGGCTACTGGCAATGATCACGATCAAAAGTATCTTAATTAAGTTTTTCAATTCTGATGAATAATTATCGGCACAAGCGTTAAAAGTGTTTCAGTTAAATATCGATCTCCTCTCTGGGATGATCATCATCGGGCAATCAGCGTTCGGCATATGGCCGCTCAGATACAATTTGGTCAGAATTAATGAAGTACCGGATCGTTGAGCCAATATAGCCAATATTCGCAACGATATCAAGTAATAGGTGACTTTTACCACAGAATTTTCAAGTCCTTATCCCTTTAATTCTGTATATTAGTTGACAACAATTTGCCCAAGGGCACCGCTGAATACGCTCTCTTATGGAAACCCGAACCAACCCCTTAAATTCAAACTGGTTTTATGGCCTGATCGTGATATTTTATCTGATTGTCGCCTACAACAGTTCAGGCTTCAACCATTGGGACGAACACTATCAGATTATTGAATTTGCCAACTACAAGCTTGGCAGGGCAAATCCGGGAGACCTTGCCTGGGAGTTCAGCGAACAAATCAGACCGGGTCTTCAACCCTTGTTATGCTACCTGGTGCTGAAAGCAATATCTCTTCTGGGCTGCCGGGACCCTTTCTTTTCTACCTTTATACTGCGTGGAATCAGCGCGGTAGCCTCAATTATAGCCATAAGAAGGTTCCTATGGTCCTGCCGGGGACAAGTATCAGAAAAAAACCTCCTGCCATTTTTCCTGCTCTCATTTTTTCTATGGTTTATCCCCTACTTAAGTGTGCGTTTTTCTTCTGAGTGCTGGTCAGGGATATTCTTTACACTCGCGCTGTCCTTCATCCAGTCTCCAGAAGTATCCAGCAACAAAAAAATCTTGATGATAGGCATGTGCCTTGGACTTTCAATCCTTTTCCGATATCAGTCTGTGATCCTTGCCGCAGGCATATGCGCATGGTTTCTTTTCATAGTGCGGTTGCCTGTTAAAAAGCTCTACCTTTTGTCCGCATCCATCCTTGCCGTTATAATATCCGGGCTGTTCATCGACCGTTGGTTCTACGGGGAATACTGCTTCACGATGTTCAATTATTTTAAGGTCAATCTTCTTGATGGAGTTGCTGCCTCCTTTGGAACCTCGCCATGGTATTACATCGTACTTTATATAATAAGGGGACCAGGACTAATTCTCGGGCTGTTGTTGTTTAACGCCATCATCCTGTTCTGCTATTTCAGGCCGAAGCATGTCCTGGTATGGTCAGCGGTACCTTTCCTGATCATACATGCTGTGATAGCCCATAAAGAACTGAGGTTTCTTTATCCCCTGGCCAATGTCATTCCATTTGTGATGGTTATGGCCTGGCAGGACATATCATCAAGGATAGTTTTTGGCCATGGATTAATCAAATGTTCCCTAGGTGTGATATTGGTTGCAGTCAATATTGTGGGGCTTGTAGCCATCAATCTAAAAGGAGCTGGATTGGGAAGAATCGCCCTTGCGGAGAAAATATACAGGCGATACCCCAGGTCGGAAATAAATCTGATGTATAGCTCATATGGCGATCCCTATACAGACTGGATACCGCCGAGAAATACCTTTTATAGAAACAGGAATGTCACACGCAGGGAATTGAAAACAGTATCCAGGCAGGAAATACTGGCCAATACCGAAAAAAGCAAAATCAACCTGCTTGCGGTACCCGACCAGGCCGGAAAAAATTTTCCCGTCGCAAAAATGCTCCATGAGTTAAAATTTGTCAGTTGGTTCCAGAGTATTCCAGATATCCTCACTGAGGTTAACAACCTTTATGATCCTTCAATCAACGGGTCCGGCATCACGGTTTATCTGCTGGAAGAGGACAACTGATCTGGGTCATAAAATATAAACCCTTTACCGCCTGTATTGTAGTCAAAATCAAGCGTCCCTATGTTTCCCTGGCTTGATTCCCATGGGGAAATGATTTTGTAAAACAATATAGGTTGCTCCAGAAAGTAGCGGTCAGAGAAATAAACAATCTTACTAGTTTTATGCGATCTCAAGGTCCTTATTATAGGATCTTTCTGAATAAAATGCGCAGATGTTTCACTCTGCCTGTTCCCGATGACAAACCGCACAGGCGTAACAGGCCTGTCGCCCAAGGAATATACCCGGTAACACCCCATACCAAGGGTGGCAGCTGTAAAAAGCATCGATATCACGAGCTGACAGTTAATCTTTGGATCCTGAATGCTTCTGAAAGCAAGATATAATGCCATCATGGGGATAATCGAAAGGTAATACCGGAAAGAACAGTTCAGGGTATATAAGGGCAGGATTCCAAGATAGCAGACGATAGTAAACGCAAATAGCGAAAAAGTCCGGGTTTTTAGGAAATCCTGTCCAAGTAAAATGATGAAATATGCCGACATCAATGTTCCCCCACCCAGTAGTACCATACGTTCGTAAAGGCTGGTCCGGTAAGAATAAAAATTCATCATCACCTTATCATTGGAGACGAGTTCAAAAAATGAAACTCCGTGGGTAAATGTAAAAACAACAAAAAGCAAAGCCATGGTTCCCTGGATGAACAGCGGTTTCACGGAAAGATCATTAACTAACTTTAAATACCCAATCCGTTTTATAAGCCAAAGCTCAATAAAGATAAGGATGCTTATTGCAGTGAGGGGAATAAAAATAAGGTGGACAAAATACCCAAGAAGATAACGCATCATTAAAAAGGTAAAAACGAGGTTGACTAGATTAAAGATGAGTGTCAGCAGCATAGGATTTTTTGCGGAACTGCGGAAAAATAGTGACCACAGCACCACACCGCCCAGCATGGCCACGGATATAGCAGAAAAGAGGATATGATTATAGGTGCCGATAACATTAACGGCCAAAAACAGGCCGGTATGTAGCCTTGTAAACTTACTTCCCTGCTTTAGTATCCTTTGAGCACAGAAAACCAGGATCGAGATAAAAAACAGGGTAAAGGTATTGACCTCCCACGCTACTCTTGGCGCCGAGAGATAAAGCATACTTTGAGCCATAAAAAGCAGAAAAAAGATAAGTGCCCGGCGATAGCCTGCGCTGATCATGGTTATAGAGATGATCATTAGCCCCAGAAGATTGAAAAATACTCCGGCGGCCCGTAATGGTACTATCCCGGTGTAAGAGGTGCTGAAGCTCAAAACTGAAACCAAAACCTGTAGAATACCTGTGTAGTAAGTCATCCCCGTCAGCTGAGTGACACCCGAATGCGATGTTTCTACAGCACGTAGGCCAAACCAGGCCTCATCCCCATGTAGACCCGGCAAAACAGCGAGCTTGTAAGTCCAGCAAAAAATAAAGTAACCAAAAAAAAGAAGCAGTGCGGAATAAAAACGTATGTTTTTCCCTGACTTCAAAAAGTAAATACCTTTCATAAGTTCATAATGTTGATATATAATTCATTTCCTACGACACCTAAGCCTCCCGAACTGCCACAATATTTTAATAGACAGGCCATTTCCCCGGTAAGGCCTTATTATAACCTAAAGAAACTGCATGCCAGCTTTCAGTCCCGGAATGTAACCAGATAGTTTGCCAGGAAATTCCAGAAAAAAACGATTCCGATCGCCACAAACTTGCAGATATAAAAATCCGCAGGCCCATTTTTCACCAAAATTAACATGCTGAGGTAATTGATCCCAAGACCAATTAAGCCGATTAAAAAAAAAGTTGCAAATCCCTTGCCGCCCTTACTAACGGTTCCTTTGAAAGTCCATACCCTGTTGACGAGATAATTAGTTATTGAAGCAAGGATAAATCCAAAAGAATTTGCGATAAACCTGTTACAGGAGAACATATTAATCAGCGACCAGGTCATAAAAAAATCGATTCCCATCCCCAGTGTCCCGGTCAGTCCATATTTAAATATTTTAGAAGCAAAAGCGTAATTCTGATCGAGCGTTTTTTTTAAATATAGCATAGGCTTAAATGTTTATTTACACAAATACTGTAGGGTATGCTTGCCGGTAAGTGTAAGTGATCGCTTGCCTTTTCTGTGCTGTTGACTCTATATCTGTCACCTAGATAATAGCTTACTTATTTCACACTATATAAGAATAAAAACTACTTATTAAATCAACAAATCACGGTGAAGTTTTCCTTTCATACAATTAACGCTATGAGAGGGAAATGATAGGATTTATTGATTTTATTCCTGAGACTCGTTGGCAATTCTACTGCTAGGAACAGGACACATTCAGGTGTGGGGATTACGTCTAAACCTAAAGTCAAACCTGCCTGGCTCATTATAGTAATAGGATTCCCGAGACCTGCAGTAGCTGATCTGGGCCCCCAAGGACTTTAGTATATCAATATATTCAAATACGGTTCGAGGGCTGACGTTGAGTTTTTCGGCTAGTTTACAAGGGCTACCTGTGGCACGGAGCCTGATTAGTCCATCGAGCTGTTCTAATCTGTTAAAATAATACTTGGGCATAACGTAGATGTATATTTGGCTAGGAAGAAATACCAGCGTCCACGCCTAAAACCACTCTTGCCACAGGGAAAGAATTATATGATTAAGAAGACTGAGCGTTAATATTAAATCGTTTTACTAATGTATGGAAAAATCTAATTAAAAAAAACAAAAAGACGATAAAAATTTGTATTTCCAGATGATAAACCTGCAGATATGCTTCGCTTTATAGTCACGCTAAAAATCTACCTGATGTACTTTTAGAGAAAGCCTCACATTAGGATAATTACGTTCCACATGTTCACCACTACTTATCACTTTAAATTCAACTGACGAAAAGGGTTATGGTGATCAAACCTGTTAATGCTGTTTCAATTTTGAAGAAGCCGAACAGCGACTCAGATTTATTATTTACATTGAATACCGATGATGATGACTAAGTTATTTTAAAGTGCACATTTTCTTACCATACCTGTTTATTAACTCCCTTGCTAATAAGATGTGCGATGAGGATTAGTTTTAAGACTATTATTTTCAAGGTAATGAATTGCTCTGTCAGGAAATAGCTGGTACTGGTTTAGTGATGATTCGCGAAAAAGGTAAACCTGTTAAAACATAAGGGTTGTTTGTAGTAACCAGATTTCATTCTACAAGGCACCCTTTGGCGGATTCTCTACCCCCACACGAATGCGGTTTTTACGAATTGCCCTCGCTGACGCTATTGGAATCGCAAAAATTTTAAAGCGCTAAACACAAACTGAACGGGCTGCTGAAATTTAGCTCAACAAGATGATCCAAAAATCAAAACAGGCATGTGAAAGGCGCAAGCATCGACTTTCAGGTGAGCATTTATTGCTGATATTTCAAAGAAGGAGGTTAAAAATCCCTCCTCCTTCTACCATAGGCTTCCGACAGCTTGGTAAATACTAAAAAGTTGAAATGACGAATTTAAAATTAAACCATTATTTCAATCGTAAAATCTTAAATTATTAAAATTCGTGCAACATTTTTATGTGAACGACCATTTTGTTATGTGAACTACCTGTACCGCTATGCGAAATACTTCTAAAACAGCTATATATTGCTAATTAAAAATACAATTATTATTTTAGCCATGTACTCAGCCGGAACTATTTTGTTATGGAACTAAAATGCGTAATCATAGATGATGAAAACTACATACTAAGCCAGATAGAAGAACTTATATCATTGACGCCAGGAGTCATCCATGAAAAAAGTTTTGATAATGCTTATAGTGCTTTAACCTATTTATATAATCAAAAACATACTGACATCATCCTTTTAGATATTGAAATGCCGCAGATCAATGGCATTGAAGCCGCAAAACTGCTTAGGCTTTACTGCGATTTTTTGGTATTCGTTACAGGACACGTGGAATACGGAGCGGAAAGTTTTGAAATCGGAGTAGATGGTTATTTACTTAAACCGGTAGGCGGCGTCAAATTTATTCAACAGGTTCAGCGCCTCCTGGAAACAAAGGCAAATGAAGCATCTACTAAAAATCCAGATAACTTCTTACTGGTGAAGGGAGGCGCAAAGCATAAATATGTCAGCATACCACTCGACAAGATCCTATACATCAAATCAATGTCCAATTATATACACGTTTTCTTAACTGATGAAGAACATATAAGCTATCATACCCTGAAGCATGTAGAAGAAGCTATCCGGGATCGGACTGAATTCCTGAGAATCAACAGGTCTGAAATTATATCCTTTAACCACGTCAAGCAGGTTGATGGATACCAAATCTTAATGAATAACGGAAAAAAATTTACGGTAAGCAGAAGTTATAAAGATAAATTTGATGGATTTTTGCGCGCCAGGTTACCGGGTCCAGGGATCAGATAAACCGCAAGCGATGTTTGGAAATAAATTTCTAAGGGGACCGGAGCATGCAAATTATTCTTTAATTATAACGCAAAAGCGACAAGTAAATCCCGGATAAGTCACCCGATCATGCCTGCTATTGCAAGCTAAAATGAGGAATTACAAGAGGGCTACCAGGTTTTATAATTACAATTGCGATAATTTTCAATAAAGAAAACCCTTTGGGATCTGCCAAAGGGTCTACTCTGACAAGTTTGGTCACCTATCAGTGCTTGATCCAATATAGAGTGTTTACATAAATGCGTCCATGATCCATACTGGATTCCAAAACTCACGATATGCCGCTATTCTTCCATCTCTAAGGGTAATACGACCAATATAAAGCTGGTGATATGGTTTCTCAGTAGCGATTACATCAGCACTGCCTTCAAATTCTACAAAGAAGGTATTTGGATCAATTGTCCCCGAAAACTGAAAATTTCTAAAATTCCAGTTTTTTGCTCCATTGACAACATTTGCGATATAATCTGCAATAGCGTCACGACCGACTACCTCTTTTGCATAGGGCGCCGGCGCATATGGAAATTCCTGAACTGCGTCTTCCGTGAATAATTCAGCATAGGTATCCTTAGTCATATCTGGATTGATGAATTTAGCAAGATGGGAATGAAATAAACGCTCTGCAAGCGTAGTGTTTGTTGTTGTATCCATGATTTATACTAGAATTTAATGTTATAATGTAATTGATGCGACAAAAATATTAACGTAATCCTATACCTTTACTATGGGTTACAAAAAGGATACTATCAAATATTTAATATCATGATGAACAGAGATCGTTGTCTTAAGCCTGCCAGTGATGAAGAATGCAGGAAGGCATGGCTAACGCTTAAGGATACTATGGATATTGTAGGGGGAAAGTGGAAGTTGGTGCTAATATCGATTTTGAGGGGCGGCAAATTTAAATTTCGCGAACTTGCAAGGGAAGCAGAAATATCACCCCGGATTCTGTCCAAAGAGTTAAAGGAACTTGAGATGAATGGATTGATAACTAGAACGGTACTAGATACAAGACCAATTACTGTCGAATACCAACTAACACCATACAGTGTTTCGCTTAATGAGGTGATATCAGCGATGTATGACTGGGGACAAATGCATAGAAAGAAAGTAATTGGTAGACCTTAATTAACAATAATATTGGATAACTTAAAACTTTCCACAGTAAATGTTATTGGGAATTTCGCTAAAAGTGGCTACCCGTTCCGCTTTTAACCAGGTGCAAGGCCGGGAATTTTCATTCCCATTCCATCGGGCGATCAAAAAATCATTATCCAGTCAATGGCCAAATTGAAAAAACCTGATAAAAAGGACCTTGACTTTATAAAAAATGAGATCAGCTTCGGGATCAATTTGACGGTCACGCTCCCCAAATTTATTGCAGGAAAAAAGAAATAAACGTGAACTATCCCCTAACATCTGAGACACGCTAGCTTTTTTTGTTGCCAGTTACCAGAAAGAGTAACTGGAAGTTTGTTTTTCTATATTTTTTTAACCGTTTAAATGCTGGTGGTCTTATCGAAATAAACGATAAGATCGAAGTTTTCGGATATCGATATCTTTTGGCCTTCAGGAATACTCAATGCACCAATACTTCTAAAAAGTAACCGTTGAGCTAAAAACCTTTTTAATATAGGGTCCTTGCTGGCGATATCGATATCCAGAATAAAACTTTTGTACCTGCACTGGGTAAAGAAATATTCATACCATTTTTCAGACTTGACCCCAGCGAAAGGGTATGGCTGAAAACCAGATAATGGCTTGTTCCTTGCAGTAAATACATTTACATATATTTTTCCCGAGTTGAAATCGGTACCGATGAGATAATACTTCGAGGCATATTTTTTATCCAGATGGGTTCCAAGTGTCGGATAATTACCCGATCCCACTTTTTCAAGATGGCCGTTGTGTGCCCAGACAATTAGCTTATTATCCTTCACCCTTTCCTTTATCCACTGGGCATTTTTCGCCATATAACTGTCCCTGTTCGATAATTTGTTACCATAGGCAAACAGCTGCTGCAACATATCAAAATACTGCCGCTCAAGCGCTGGCAATTTGACAGATTGAAATCTGGATAGCATCGATTTGATTCCTTGGCTTTCCTGCCTGGTTAACACGCTATTAAATGGCCTACTGAGATATTCTTCCATCATTAGCCTTTCCATTTTGTCAAGATCGGGAATAACCGAAAGGAGCTTGGTAAAAATATTGGTATAGTTTCTGGATTCCAGGCCATAGATATGAACTTTATCAAGCTCAGGCCTGCCTTGGTTATAACGTCTCAGCCAACCGATCATGGGGGCATTGCTCATCATGATGGCCGTGCCGGATAGATAAACAATACTATCAGCCTTACCGGTGATGTAATTATCCATTTTTTCTATGGCCATGAAATCACTTTCAAAAGCGATTGCCCTATACCCCAAATTGACAACCAAAAACCTGACCAGTCTATCTTTATAATTAAATACCTCAGCGGTTCCATGGGTCACCTCGCCTAAACCAACAAGTTCTTTATCCTTCAGCGTTTCTTTTAAAAAATCAATGTCGGTAAAGTCAGTGTCGCCCTTAAGGCTTATTATTGGTCGGATGGCGATGTCTAGCCTACCAACGATTACAGAAGGATTTTGCTGGGCAAACATCTTAAAAGGTACAAGCGCCAGCATAGAAAGGAAGAATAAAATATTTTTTTTGAGCATACAGATAAAATGATGGATCAATAAAAATAGCATTATTCAAAAGAAGGAAATTCTCTTTAACAGAAATTAACAACCAATAGAAAAAGTTCATTCAATATTGACAGTTACATTTGGTGAAGACTTTTCTACATATAACTAATATTATTTGGGAACCAAGAATTATCCATTTTTCATTCTTATGAATCTCGCCTTTATATTTTGCCACCAAAGGTGATGATGAACCTGAAAGTGCCCCCGTCTGTTTAGGGCCAAACTTGCCAACAATTTGATTACCGCATGATGCAAGTCTAAGATCCTTTCCCTCTGAACAAATATACAGACCACCATTTCGATCCATTCCCAAATATCAGTTGTGCAGAATTAAAACATCGGGCTAATCCGATCAATAAAGCTGCGGGGCTATCCTGCTGACTAATAAAAATCTGGAACGCAGGAAAAACTGGACAGACTCAGAATTATCTAACCTGTCCAGCGTAGTGATATGCCCTGAACTCGAACCAGGGACACAAGGATTTGTTAATCTTATGTTAGTAGTTCACCCATACCGAATAGTGTCAAACCCGATCGGAACTGCTCTGCAACTGCCTCATTAGCTGCCTCGATATATTTCCCAGTGATCGGGTCGACCACGGTACGCAAAGGCCGCTTACCTTTTTCTGTATTGATCAAATTAACTATAGCATCGGCCACCATTTGAGGATCGGGATTTTGGCTTTGCATCAGCCCGCCGAGAGCGGCAATCATTTTACCTGGCATATCAGCGATCGCTTCATAACCGCCCATAACTGACTGATCTGATGCATATTGTGTCTTTTGGTTCATTTCTGTAGGAAAAGCACCCGGCTCCAGGATAGCGACATCGACACCTAAACGTTTCAATTCATAATGTAGCCCTTCGCTAATCCCTTCCAACCCGAACTTAGAGCCGGCGTAAATCGTAGCCAACGGAAAAGCCACCCGGCCGAAACCGCTGGTCACATTAATGATCAGGCCTTCTGCCTGTTTACGCATCGCTGGCAGCACCTGCTTAATGAAACGCCATGGGGCGAATACGTTCACATCGAATATCGCTTGTAAATCAGCGGTTGTAAAACTCTCCGCCACGCCGTTCAAAGAAAAGCCCGCATTGTTGACCAGGACATCGATCCGGCCTGCCTCGGTGATCACACGATCAACAGCCTGCCTTACACTATCATCGTCAGTCAGGGTAACGTCCAGGACAGTTACATTTTCAAATGCACCTAATGCCTTTGCTTTTTCCGAATTTTTATCATTGGTATCTCTCATGGTGGCATACACCTGATGACCCAAAGCTGCTACACTGTGTGCAGTCAGCCAACCAAATCCACTATTGGTCCCTGTTATTAGAACTACTTTTTTGTTCATCTTTTCTATATTATTAATGACACAAAAGTTGGCAACTGGGAACCAGAAACTTTTACCATTTGGTAAAAAGCGCGGTTACGCTATAAAAAAGACAATTAACGGACATTCCGCCGTATCCTGCTCAGTGATTGCTGGGTGATGCCCAGATAAGATGCCACATGGGAAAGCGGTACCCGGTTGACCAGGCCCGGAAAATGTCCATTGAATAAAAAATATCGGTTGGTTGCATCTTCGGAGACCAATGGGCTCCGGCGTTCGATCGCTTTGAGCAGACAATTCTTTAAGATCAGATTTTCAATATCCTTCCAGCTTACAATGGTATTGCCGATCTCATCCCAATCCTTTTTAGAAAAAACCAGGAACTCACAATCGGTCTCAGCCTGAATGTATTCAGAGGAAATGATCTGCGCCTCGAACCTTTGCTGATCCGAGACAAAGTTGTTTTCCTCGACGAAGGAATGCGTGATCTCTTCGCCCTTATTGTTATAGTAACAGATACGTACCACACCCTTAAGTAAGAACCCTACATACCTAGGGATCTTTCCTGCCTCTGAAAAATATTCCTCCTTATGCAATTCCAATGGCCTGGCCTTGCTTAGGATAAAGTCCATCTGCTGTTGATTTAAATTCCCGAATTGAAGGAGGTAATTAATGAACGGTTCCATGGGGTAAAATTCGTCATTCTATTTGGCAGTTCATTTACCATTTGGTAAAAATATATTAATCGCCAAAGTGGGGATTTCGCTAAAAGAGAGCAGCCCGGAGAAAGCATGTACAGCTCTAATATTTTAAAAGAGACTGAAAAAATTTCAGTCCCAGAGCTGAAAAAAATTCAGAAAAAATGAAAAATTTTCAGAAAAATATATTCGGTAAGCCCATAAAACTGGCTGGCACAGCACTTGATATATATTAGGCGGGACAGGTAAATAAAAAAGTCCCAGAGAAAAAATTAATTGATTTATAGTCCATTTTATTTAAACATTAAAAGGAGAACACACTATGACATTGGTTAAATTCAATCCAGAAAAGAAAAACAGCGCATTATTGCCAGGCTTTAATGACATTTTCGAATCCGTGCTAGGCGACACTTTTTTCTCGGAACGCCGCATCGCCAGCGTTCCCGCGGTGAACATTTCAGAGTCAGCAGAAGCCTACCAGATTGAGCTGGCCGCTCCGGGCCTTAAAAAAGACGACTTTAAGGTTTCTGTAGAAAGAGATATGCTGAGCATCTCAACCCAGAGTGCAGATGAGAGTAGCTCGGAAGGAAAGATATACAACAGGCGCGAATACAGCTTTTCAGCTTTCTCCAGATCCTTCGCTTTGCCCGAAAGCGCAGATATCGAGCGGATCCAGGCCAGCTATACCGACGGGGTGCTAAAACTAACCCTTCCAAAAAAGGAAGAAGCCAAAGCAGTATCCAGACAAATCGAGATCAGCTAAACGCTCAAAGATAAAAAATGCCGCGAGAGCGGCATTTTTTACATCAGGCCCAAATGAAAACATATGGCCATAATGCAAAAAATAAGTCACATGGAAACCAAATTTGCTATCACGACCACGCTGAATCTGAAGAAAAAAAAGCTAGCCTACGGAAAGTTCAGTCTCGGCAGGGACAAAACTTCCTCAATGGAAATATTTGGCCTGCTAAAAGGAAAAAGTGAGCCAGTACATCCCTGCTTTATCCAGATGGGGCTCTCCCAAGATATTGCTGGTCTTCCTGTTCCTATTGGGATAATCTATTGTAGCCTGGAAGAGCTAAAAGAAAATATTGCGGTCATCTCCAGAGAGATCTTCCGCATAGCCCAGCTTGAAGATGGCGACATCATCCCCTTGCAATGATAACAGAGAAAAATAAATTGGCTGCCCTCAAATGGGGATAATTTACCCTCGTAAAGGAAATGCTATCTGGTCTAGCTGACCGTCAGCACTATCCTGAAGCGAAATGATCAATATTCATTATGGCTCCATTTAAAAAACCAGGTATTGGGTATAAAGCAGTATATGCATATAAAAGTTCGCATTCCGAGCTGACCTTAGTCAACAGGAAATTTAATACAAGTTTATAAATAAACCAATATTAAATAATTTTTCCATTTGAAACAGCTGCTGGACATTACATAATTAGAGCTAAATAACTTGATCACATGCATTTGGATGATCGATGAGTTATAGATATAATCGAGATATTCAATTGCTCCAAATGATATTGGTTAAAGTAATATACCAAGGTGGAGTTCATATTTATTTATAGCCGTAGTCTGATGAAATTTAGAATAAGGGGTAAAAGTAGTACAGATAAAATGTACCACTGAATTTTATTCACACTTTTTGATCCGAATTTCCGCATACATATCCGATCGACAACTAATATCAACACTAGTAATGGCAACCAAAGCAGGTTTACAAAGCCCTGTAACCGCTGATTCATTCCATTCTGATTGATCATCACGATAGAAGAAATTATGAGGGCAGATACAGCAGCCAGGCTCAGTACATAAAATACCGTAATTTTTGATTGTCCAGATGTTGACATAAATGTGCTTAACCCGCTAGGGCCTTTTCAGTTAATAACTTCCAAACTCCTGCGCTTTAGATGCAACAGCATCCTGAAACTGTTGCTGTTGTTCATGTGTAGTGGTAATGCCATACAGTTTAAAGCGGTAACTTATCTTTTGATCAGCGCTGGACCATCTACCTGAAATCTGGTTCCCGGATAATGACCCAAAAAAAACACCAGAAAAGTTTGGTGTCGCCTGTTCCACCAGAATAATATCGCCCTTTTCATTCCGATAGCCGTTCAATAACAGATATCCTTTTTGATCATCGTATTTGTAGGCGCCAACTACCCGATCGGCATTTGTGCCTTCCTCTAAGCCCTGTAGATAAAGGGTTATTTTTACGGAATTGTTAAGGGTTCCCTTAAAAAGTTTTCCTGTTTGTGCAAATGTCGGGGCTGAAAGCCCCAAAAAGAACATGATAATTAAAGTGCGCATTTGAATTTAGAATGATGTTGATTTTAAAACTAGACCTAATTGTTTTATAAAAAAACATTATATGGGTTTGCAATAGTAACAATGTTCCAGCTTTTTAGTTTCACCATCAATAAAGTAAATAACAGATATAAAAGGGGACAGCTTTCCTATCAGAAAACCAGTAGTAGTAGTTATGCTTTTTCCGTTTCAATGTGGGCATTTCGGCAAACTGGCCGTTCTGATCTTTCGATCAGCTATTTTTTGAGACTTGCTTTCGGGAATGATTTTTCAATTTCTGCATAAGATAAAGGCTCCCGGGAGCATATTTGCGGTTCGGGATGAACACAGCCGCTTCGCTATTTTGGAGGGATTATGGCGTTATTTTAGGTGCTGATACCTGCAAATGGATTTTGATCTTTAGAAAGGTCTGAACTGAAGAGAAATCCGGCAGTAGGATGGACTACCGAGAAGTCCTGAGGAAAATGGATTTGGATCCGAAGTGTATATTTGTTCAGAGGGAAAGGAACTTAGATGTGCATCATCCGGTAATCAAATTGGTGGCCAGTTCGGCCCGAACAAAGGGGTCACTTTCAACTAAATACAATCAATGTTCTACTTACCTATACGTTCTAACATTCTTTCCATCTTTTATGAATTAAAAAACGGAACCTTTGGCATTCCTTTGAAATATCCACTGTATTTATTTAATTATATATTTATGTGGTGACAATTTTACGATATACCTAACAGATAAAAAATGCAAGAAGAATATATCAAACGGATAAATAAGATCTTAACATTCATAGATGAAAATTTAGACGCTGATCTCTCATTACAGACTATTTCAAATATGGCCTTTTATTCTCCCTTTCACCTACATAGAATTTTTAAGGCAATTACAAATGAAACGCTGAGCTCATATGTTACCCGAAAACGTATTGAGCGGACAGCAATGATGCTAATGCATGATAAAGAATGTAGCATAGCTGAAATTTCCGTTAAATATGGCTTTAAAAATGATTCTACATTTTCCAGGACATTTAAAAAAATATATGGGCAAAGTCCAACGGAATTTCGTAGGTCAAACCTGGACAGTTTTAGCAAGATCAGTAAAGTGAATAGCAATAACGGTAAAGCTAATTACATAACCGAAGAATACCTTTGTAATATTGATAGTCTTAAAAATTGGCTGAAAATAAATGCGAAAGTTAAAATTACAGAAATGCCAAAAATGAATTTTGCGTATGTTACCCAAATTGGGACAAATGGAATTGAGGGTTCTTTTCAGCGGATTGTAAAATGGGCGACACCTAGAGAGTTACTTACAAAAAGTAATAGTAATATATGCAGGGTATTTCATGACAGTTTTAAAATAACGGATGGAGACAAAGTAAGAATGAGTATAGGCATCCTTACAGGTCATGAAATAAAGGCAGATGGACATGTTGAACTAACAACGATCGAAAAGGGGAAAAGTATTGTCGGACATTTCGTTATTGAACCAAAAGAATTCGAAAAATCTTGGAACAGCTTATTTATTTGGATGAACGAAAATGGTTACAAAAAAGCAGAGCGATATCCATATGAAATTTTTCACAACAATTTTAACGAACATCCTGAGAATAAATGCATCGTAGATTTTCATATTCCGATTGCATAATATAATATCACATGTAGCCACTAGCGTTAGTTTTGAGCAAGAGGCCGAATGTACAAACCCAACATCACTAATTTATATTGTGTTTGGTGACTAAGCTAATTTAATGCGTTCTAATGTTCGAACATCATCACCATATTTCGAACTTTCTCTCAGTAGTATGGCCACCTACAAGAAAGACAATAAAACCAATGTTTAAAATATGAAAGATTTTTTTGTAGGTAGCAGGCAATTGACTGTTAGAGATGAAATGAAAAACATTTCATTTCCGGTTTTAGTACAATACCCGACTGATGAGGTATCACGACCCATCGCGTTTGGGCCTTATGCAATAAATGTGAGTCCTGATGCGGAAATTATAGGGGAGCAATTTCCACTTGTAATTATTTCACACGGTAACGGAGGTTCACATCTCTTATACAGGACAATCAGCACACATTTAGCAAAGAATGGTTACATCGTAGCAATGCCCGAACATTACGGCAATAACCGTAATAATAACACATTAGAGCACACAACCGAAAACCTTTTAAGCCGGCCCAGACACGTGAGTTTGACAATTGACTTTTTACTATCCGACAATTCGTTTAGCAGAAACATTGCAAGGAGAAGAATTGCGGTTATCGGACATTCAATGGGTGGATATACTGCTCTGGCGTTGGCAGGCGGAGTTCCACGAACAAAGGACGGGCTGGTGCTTAAAGTTGCATCAGATTCCAGGGTCAAGGCCATAGTATTGCTTGCACCGGGAACGGGATGGTTTATGAACTCATTAAGCGGAGTAGCAATTCCAATTCTTATGCTCACCGCTGAACACGATCCCGTTACGCCGAAATGGAACGGCGAGATTGTGCTAAACTATATAACAGAAAAATCAAAATTGACATTCAAAGAGATTGAAAATGCAGGGCACTATTCATTTTTGAGTCCCTTTCCAGCTACAATGAAAAATCCAAATTTTCTTCCTTCAACTGATCCAACAGGATTTGACAGAGAAAAATTCCATGAACAACTTCCAATAGATATACTTGACTTCTTAAACGAGAATCTTAATGAAAAATTCCAAGGTTTTTCAAATGTGGAAGTTAAGTAAACAAGTAGTGAGACTGATCAAAACTTAATTTCAGATTTGCCCGTCAAAATCCTTTATAATGCAGGTGCATATCTGCCAAAATTTGACCAGCATTCAGCCAATGACTCTTTCAAAATAGTGAAATCCTATTTTTCCGAAGAAGAATAAATACATCTTTCTGCATTAATTTCTGATGATGCTGCACCTACAAATCAATTGATTTTTAAGGGGTACGGAGACCAGCTTGCAGATGTCTTGCCATTAATTGAATAATTACAAGTTGTCTTATTGATCTTAAAAAATGGGTTGCAAAGAATTTTCTTTGTGGCATGAGATATTCCAAAGGAATATACAGAGGGGTGAGTCCGTGCCATTATTTATGAAGATACCAAACCCTCTATGCACCATCAGAGTTTAGCAAGAATAAAAAAAAGTCTTTTCCTGGAACTGAAATGATAAAACCTGTTTATTAAAAAGAAACAGTGTTGCCTGCACTTTCCTTATTTTTAGGACCTTTTCTCGTCGGTTTTTTAGCTTTTAAAATTTTCTTGTGAGTATTGTAAGATGCATTTTCATTCTGTTTAGCCTCAGATCCACCCAATTCTGCTTTGAGCAAATCCGCAACCTGGGCCTTAATACTTTCATAATTCTCCTTAATCTCTTCAGGAGAAGCCGTTTTCACTATCGGTATCGGCTTATATGACTTTTCCTCCTTTGCGATTGCATGGTGATCATTCTGGATTTCGCAGTGAAACATTTTTAATGCAATCTTCTCCTCAGGATTATCTGCCACCATGCCCACAAATTCACCGGATGAAAGGGATGCTATTTTGGAAGCAGGAATAGCATAATCCAGTTGCATGCTTTGTGAAATCGAGATATCGCTGCTATTGATGCTCTTACTCTGGCGGTCCTGCATAATTTTCCCAAAAGTCTCGCTTAAAGTTTTTGCGGTATTTCCCGTCACCTGGCCGGAAATAATGTTGCCCACAATCCCGGTAATCACCTCAGACTGTTCTGCGCCATAATCTTTTTTTAGCTGGCTAAAATCCTGTACGGCAAGAGCTGTGGCAACTTTGTTACTCCTTGCAGTGGCTATAAGACTATCCATATTATTAAAAAATATGGTAGGAAATTCATCAAAGATCAAAGCACTTTTCAACATCCCCTTCTGATTGACCAGCTTGATCATTCTGGAAATATACAGGGAAAGAACCGCTCCATAAACCTGGAGCTTCTGCGGATTATTGCCTACGCAGATAATTTTTGGCTCCTCCGGGTTATTGACATCCATCGTGAAATCATTTCCGCTCAAAACATAATACAACTGCGGTGAAGATAGCCTCGCCAAGCCGATTTTTGCCGAGGCTATCTGGCCCTCCAGCTGCGCCATTGCTTCATTTTGATATGCGCTGATGAAAGGATTAATCAGCACCTTAATTTCTTCTTCCTTCCCGAGCACATTAAAAAGCTGCTCGTAGTCCGCCTGCATAAGTTCAATTACATGCGGAAGAGTACAGTATTTACCGTCTTTATATTTCTTTAAGTACCATATGATAGCCGTGAGGAAATTGATAGGGCTTTCAACGAAGAAGTCCCCCTGCTTTTTGATCCAGTCACGGTTCAGCCCCATCATGATGGTTCTGCTTGCTTCTGTTGCATCGGTAATATCGGTCATGGCGGCCGGATCAAGAGGATTACAGCGATGGGTACGATTCAGGTCATCAAAATTTATGACATAAAATTTTGGCTTAACTTTATACCGGTCAATATTCTTTAGCAGGCAGTTATACGCTATAACCGAAAGGTCATCATACTTAAAATCATAGATAAACATACTGAAGCCTTTCCCGATCAGCTGGTCGATCAGGTGGCGGATCACAAAGTAAGACTTACCTGCTCCCGGGGTTCCAGCCACAAGCAGCCCCCTGAAAAGGTTAATCAGATTAATCCAGCTATCACGCAATTCCCCTTTGTACCGATATTTCGCGGGAAGGTTTACGGAATATTCGTTTTCGAGCAACCGCTCTTCCTGGGGAAAGGTTTCGTTTTCCGAATTAAATATATCCTTGGCTAAATTTTCCCTGATTCTTCTGGAAATCCAGGTACCGGAGGCTAGCACCAACAGAAAGCCGTTGAGGGTAACCAGGCAATACAGACTAACCAGCAGATTTGAGGGCCAGTGAAAATACAGGAACAGCACGGCACAGAAATACAGAACAAGTCCGGTTGCCATGTAAACACAGATTTGTTTAAGCGTGATCTCTTCATCTTTTTTGCCTTTTACCCCTAAAAATGAGATCACCAGAAAAATGAGCGCCGCAATTTTTGCAAGCCACCAGCCATCAAAAATATCGAGTTCTGCCAGCTTCACAACTATGTTATCCGTAATATCCGAATGCCATCCCCAAGAATAAAAAATCTGAAAAAACCGGATATAAAAATGCATTGCAAGCAGGAAAACGCTTATCATCCTGCTTAAATCCAGTATCTTTCTAAGCCCCTGGGTATCTTCGCCTGTATTCATAATCTTAAATCCGGTTTGTTAAATCCCTGTTTTTTGAGTATTTCTTTTTCTTCTTTTTCCTTCGAGATGATAACATTGATGAAGGTTCCTGCACTGGTTTCTCAAATAAAAACTCCAGGAGACTTTCGTGCGCAGAACTGCCTGCAAGGTTTACAGCCGCCAATGAAACTTCTGATTGGCGTTCAATCAAAATTGGAGCACCTGCCTGTTGCCCGGATATGCCGGTCTGGTCCCGATGAAGCCTTTCCAAAATAGCCTTTGCGCTGAAAGACTTACCCAGATCACTGCCATTGAACACACACCGGCTATTATGGTCAACATAGGTTAATCCATAAATCCTCCCTTCACTATTCTGACGGACCAGTACCGAGATGCCCTGTTTTCCCAAAATATTAACCAGTTGATTTTGGGTAGTCAGACGATCCTTATCTAATACTTTCGAAACCGCAGATCTTAACTGTTCAGCATAAGTTTTCCTTTTTTCAAGGTTACTGGCAAATTTGCTTTCCACTTTATTTAAAATTGGTTTCCCGGCAAATGAGCTGGCCTTAAAAGGTATTCCTACGCGTTTACCATCAGCATCTAATATCGAATAAATCAATCCCCTTTTTTTAAACATGCTGGAATCTTCCGGTCCACGGTCTGCAATGACATTAAATGTTTTAAGTACCGCGTTGTACTCAGCAAGGGAGGTAAATTTATAACTCCTTAAAACCGCGGTAACTACATTGTAAATGGATCTTTTGGTCTGTTTTTCGCCATAAGCAGCAGGTTCGATGTTGGCCGGCAGTATGGGCTGTTCCGTTCCCCGTCCTTCGGCTTTGAGCAAGTGGTATTCAAGTTCAATTTCCGTTCTGGCTTTCTCCGATTGGATTCTCCCGATGTTGTGCATATCTATCCGGGTCGAATCCGCTCTGATATTAGTAGTGACGATGTGAATATGGGGATGGTTGGCATCATCATGCTTATAGGCTAAGAAAGGCTGATCACCAAAGCCAATCCTGTCCATATAGTCCACTGCTATATGCTGCATTTTCTCGGCCGATAAGTTTTCAGACTGGTGAAAATTAAGCATAATGTGGACAGCGTTAGTCTTTACCCTACTGTTAAGTTTGGTCAGGTGTTCAAACCTCGCCACTTTGTGCCGCAGCTCGAGTTGTTCAATATCCAGTCCAAAGCGGCTGGCCAGGATTGGGGTTACCGTTCCTGAAGTAACCCGGGATTCGTTATAATTGATCAACCCCCTGATACTTTCCCCTGTCAATATCCTCGTAACCATTTCAGCGACATTTTGGTTATAATTTCCAACAACCGGTCTACCTTTTCGCCAACATTTTTATATAGATCAATGGTGCGCATAAAATAGAATGATCGTTGCGCTTCGTTTTCTGATGTATGGAAATGGCGGGTTTGCTGATTGATGTTTACCCCGATCGCCTTCAGTTCCTTTCTAATAGAGGCGAGTTCTTCCATCGGCGCATTCATTGTTACATCCCGTGTCAGCATCAGTATCTTTTCCTTTAAAATTATATTTCTGGCCACCTCTCCTATTGACTGACAATTGCTATGGGTCTGGATTTTCTCGAGGCGCTTGTAAGTAAATTCATTGACCCTAAATATAATTGGATGGGTCAATCGCTCATTCTGATTCTTAGATTTTTTCCTTGGCATAATCTTGCTTTTATTTTGTCCTCAGCATTTTCGAGTTCCGAGAAAAATGCCCGACCTTAAGGGCGCAAGATTCTTTTGTGTATACAAAAGTACATCTTGCAAAACACCCGGGTGGTTAAAGTATTCCTGTAGGTAACTCCGATTTGTAGGATTTAGGTTAGTTTCTGTTTGTGATAATGCCAGCCTTTAAGTTGGCTTTCGGGAATTGAAATGGAAGTAATTATCTTTCGAAGATTTGACCGGAGTTGCCGATAATCAATAGCAGATCCTGGCTTGGTTCTTACTAGGTTTTTATTTTGAGTATTCATTGGAAAGGATTTCAACACGAATTTCCTGGAAAGGTTAAAAGATTATTGGCACTTACGAAGGTGATAACGTATTTTTTTGATTAAATTCTAAAAAATTAAGGCCTGACGAAATCAATTTTGATAGAATACTCTGGTTTCCTTTCCAAATAGTCATATGAAAGAACAGTATATTTTATTATATTTTCATAGCTGGCTCTGCGGGCTTTCATATTCTTCTTTACTTTTGAAAAGCTTTCTAGGGTTTAATAGTATTTTGGGGATTTCGCTAAAAGTGTGCACCAGATTTGATTCCAGACTGTGCACCCAGCTATTTACCATCGGGTCTTTATGGAATCGTAAAGACTGAGCCAAATATATCCAATCTTCCCAGATTTCTTCCCTTCATTTTCCAATCATTCCTTTCTGCATTTGATCAGCCAATCCTCCAAAGAAGATGGTTTTGCAAGAAAAACGGCCTTCCAGGACGCGTTTTACAGCAAATCAGCTCACTTTTAAAAGCACATCAGAATAAGAAATATAATTTTTGTCGAATCGTTCGTAATCCCGTTAGGAGTCCTGTAATTAATTTTAAGAATGTAACGAACCTTGATTAAAAATCAAGGCATGGACTATTATAAGCTTACAGAGAAAAGGACGGTGAACGCCGAAAAACTAGTAAAAACACTCGATAAACACGGCACAGTAGTTAGTATAGAACAAGCTAAGAAAATCTTGGATCTTATCTATAAATTAAGTAACTTATCTGTTAAGGAAACACTTAACCAATTACCAGAGCGTCAAACTAAGCAAAACAGAAAAGTATTTAAGAGACATACCAGAAAAAAATAGGACATGAAAATAGCTGATTTATACGTAAGGGTAAGTACTGATGAACAGGCGGAAAAAGGATATTCATTAAGAAGCCAACAGGAAGTCCTTGAAAAGTACTGCGAACTAAACGGCATCAAAATAAGAAAGATTGTTGTAGAAGACTATTCTGCTAAAACCTTCAACCGCCCAGAGTGGAAAAAACTGGTAATCCACCTCAAAAAGCATAAAGGTAAAACAGATTTACTGTTATTCACCAAATGGGATAGGTTTAGCCGTAATACCAGCGATGCGTACCAAACTATTGCAATGCTAAATAAGCTTGGCATCGATCCCCAGGCAATTGAACAGCCTCTAGACCTCAACGTACCAGAGAACAAAATGATGCTGGCAGTATATCTTACCACCCCAGAGATCGAAAATGACAGAAGAGGGCTCAATACCAAAGCTGGTATAAGGCAAGCAAAGAAAGAAGGAAGATGGACGGGAAAGGCACCGATGGGTTACATCAATAAGACAGCAGAAAATGGAAAAAAATATATTGCTTTAAAACAGCCAGAAGCATCGCTGGTTAAGTGGGTATTCGACCAGTTGGCTGAGGGTACTTATTCCGGTGAGCAGATATTATCTTCTGCCAGAGAAAAAGGGTTAAATTGCAGCAAAAACAACTTCTACACACTTATTAGAAATCCAATATATTGTGGAAAGGTGATTGTTCCGAAATACAAAAATGAGGAGGCTTTCCTAGCTCAGGGCTTACATGAACCATTAATAAGCGAAACGATGTTCTTTAACATTCAAGATATTCTCAATGGGAGAAAAAGAGAGCTTGGTCAGCCCATCTCTACGCCAGAAGCCCTGGTTCTTCGGGGATTCTTAAAATGCCCTAAATGTCACAGATCACTAAGCGGCAGTTCATCGAAAGGAAAACAAAGACACTTCACCTATTACCATTGCACATCAGCATGCGGTATCCGTTTTCGTTCTGAAAAGGTAAACGAAGCCTTTGCCCTTGAGTTATTGAATTATTTACCTAGAAGAGGATACGAGGAGATATTTGTCGAGACTATTGCGAATGCTTACCAAAATCAAGTTGGGTCCATCCTGGATGAACGAAAATCCTATTCTAAGCAAATACAAGACCTGAATAAAAAAATTGAGAAAGCAAGGGATTTGCTATTAGATAATGACATAGATGCTGTAGATTTTAGAGCAATCAAAAGCGAGTGTAGTGAGAAAATCACTATAGTAGAATCTAAATTATCAGAACTCACCACAAAAAACAAGGCAGCATTGAACATCAGACCAATTGCTGAGCGAGCTATTAAAAATTTAACGGATCTTGATCTGTTTTATGAAAATTCCAGCGTTGAAGGTAAAAGATACCTAGTTAGCTGCCTTTTTCCTGAAAAAATGGAATACGATGGAGACCGATATCGAACACTTTTAGTCAACGAAATCGCCGAGCATATCTACATGAAAAACAAAGAGTTAGGAGCAAAAAAAATGGGACGAAAATCTTCTGAAAAGACCTCGTCCCACTGGGGGTGGCTGATGGGGGATGAATCCACATAAAAACCAAACGATTTGAAAGCCAATACAGTTAACTCAATCATTGTATATATCATAGTGTCGGGATTACTGACGCAACAGAAAATAATTATTTTAATCCGACCATCTTCAAAAGCTCCGCTTCTTTAGCTGGATCATTTAGTTTGATGGTGATACTTACCTCGTAAGCTGACTTTGAACTAGCAGGTGTGGTTTTTGCTTCGGCGACAGAATGTACATTTTCCATTAGATCGTAGACAGAAACCTGCAATAGCTCAGCAACTTCATATAGCCTATTAATAGTTAAATCTGATTTTCCACTTTCGATTTTACTGTATGCTGCCTGTTTTATGCCAAGTTCATTGGCAACATATTCCTGACTAAAACCTTTACTAGCCCGAATATTCCTGATTTTAAGCCCTAAATCATTCATGGATGTAAAATTATTGTATTGATTTTGAATTACTTATGACTTAAAGGATTATTTTATTCATTAAAAGCTTGTTTTTATTCATTAAAGTATTGAATATTGCTATATGGAATTATTACTTAAAAGAATAAATCATTTGTTTGACTTTTTAATAATGCAAATTGAATACCTATAATTTAAGTTATGATACATAATAATGAGTAATTGATGCTTAATCTTACTAGATCAAATTAGAATATTATCGCTAAAAGGAATAATTACAATCTGACTACAAACAAATGGAATTTATAGAAAAACGCCACGCGAAAAGGACATTGATACCTGAAAATGCTGTATCAAAAAACAGAAAAACCCAAATAAAAAAACATACAACTATGCACGCCAACACAATCAAATCTCTACTCGCTGCCAGGGGCTTTAAAAGAGTGGTGCCAACAGATGAAATATTGCAAGCATTAGATAACATGACCTTGCACCGCTTCAACAAAATTCTAGATAATAAAGTAAAAATGACGTTGGAAGAAGCGGCAGCTTTAGCCACGTGGTTGAATGTTACTATTGAGGAACTAACCACCGCCCCTACCCAGCAAACCCACAGCCTTGCAGAGAAATTTGGTTTAAATCATTAAATCATGGCCAAACAAACGAAAACTATTTCTAATGCTTGGGAGGCAGAAGAAATAATACTCCAAATGATGGGTCAGCAGGACGAAATCAGAACCGCAAGGGATCAGGCCAAAACAAAGGCTAAAAATGCCGTCCGTGATGTACAATACCAGTTCTACATGTGCAAAGCCACAATATTAGACAACCAGTTTGTCGAGTTAACCAAAAAAATTGATCTCGTTGCAGAATTTTTAATCGTACCGCAGTGATGACACCGGCAGAATATTTAGAAAGCCAGTCAAGGTACAGGAAACTTTCACAAAGGCAATTACAGCTTGAGGCGCAAATAAAATTCAATCAGAATGATCCAGCTGCTTTAAGCCAGTTAAGAGCCGAATACAGGCAGGTGATAACAGAACTATCAAGTATTTTAATTAACAACATTGATCAATCATCAAATGGGAACTCTAACTAAACGAGAAAAACAGATTTTAGAAGATTTTGGAAACGATCCAAACTATAGAATTGAAACAAACAGTCGCGGCCAGATCGTCGCTACTCAAATAACCAATGGGAAAAGTAGTATGCAAAGGTTTATCGATGGTGATTCCTTTACACTGTCATCGGATGCCAGCTGCTTTGAAAACATTGTTTTCAGATTTGCCGAAAAAGACTGTGTAGTGCTTAACGAAAGCGGTGCGGATAAGTTGGGTGTTTTAGCAGTTTTTGGAACTGGCTTTTTATATAAGACCGGTAATCGGCCTACAACAATCATGAGTTTTAACGATGTAAACTTTTTGGGCGATGAAAATAAATAAGTTAATAGAAACCATTCATAAAAAGGCCGTTGATCACTGGCCAAATGCAAGGTCTGTTTCTGTAAGCATAACAATTGAGGCAACATCATACAGTACAAAACCTAAATATAAAGTTCACTCAATGCCTCATTTCAATGCGCCTCATGATTTAAAAGACATTAAAAACTGGGAATCGATTTATTTCGATGCGTTTAGTGTAAGTGAGTGCATTCAGGTTTTCGATCAGAAAACTTTAGGTATTAAAAAAAATGAGCAGATAGAACTCGATGACTTATGAGCGCGAACAAACCGATAGATTTTTTCCGCAACTGGAACGGAAAACTTTTTTGCGAAGCTTTCAGCACTATCCGTTTGAAAAATGATCGTTACAAAATGGGTGAACGTTATGATATTACCCTGAACGATCAGTGGTGCGGTGATGCAGAAATAGTACACATTGTAGATTTTAAGCTGAACCAGATGAAAGAATCAATGTCTTACCTGGATACCGGTTTCGGTGTACGGGAAACCATTGAACAGCTGCAAAGCATTTACGGAAACGATGTGCTGAATGAGACTTTTACCTATATCGTTTTAAAAAGACTAACCAAAGATTACCATCTAAACCTACACCTCAATGCTTTCAATCCTAATATCAATGCTACTGTTCAGGGATAAAAACGATTTCACCTATTCAGTACTGCTGTGGATGTTCATCATCATCATAGCACAAAAAATAACAATAACATTTTTCAATTAACGGCGAAAAAAAAGCGGCTGCACATTGGGAGTGTGCGCCGCTGGTATATTTTCCAAACAAACTAAAAAACGTCATGCAAGAAACAGGCCAAAATTTAAAGTACACCATTAAAAGCCGGATCAATAAGATGCCAGGCACTCCCCGGAGTAATTCATATAAAATCTGTGCAGAACTTGGAATAAGTTTTTCAACCCTTAACAACTGGATGAACCTGGTAATAGGTGATAAATTCAGCATCCCTGTTGAAGATTTCTACAGGATCGCTAACCAGTTGAAATGTACACCGGATGAATTATTTACTTCAAGGGACTTAATCAACAATGGCTAAAAAAACTACAAAAGAGGCTAATGCTGCATTTATTAAAAATTCGGCATTGCCCACAGAACAAAAAGAACCGGTAGAAAAAATATTGCCGGCTGATTCATATTTTGCCGAACGTATGGCGAGCCTTGGCATCCGTGATCCGAAAAAGGAAAGCTTTGCAATACCTAAAGGCGCTAATACCTTTTGGCACCCAATTTTCACACCGAGCCCTACAGATGATGTTATTATCAACTATCCAGCTTTGGAAGGTATGCAGGAAACTTATATCGATGGTGATGAAGTTAAGCCGTTTACCCGTATCCGTTACAATCCAAACAAAAACCGTGATAACAAATACGGTCAACCTGCCGGATCGGGAACACACATCTTCTTTCCGGTTGAAATCCTGGATAAATACGAAGGTGGTTGCGAAATAGAAACCTTGATTTTGGTTGAAGGTGAATTTAAGGCGCAGGCCGGAAGTATGCATGGCCTTGACATTGTCGGATTAGGCGGGAAAGACTTATTTACTGATGGGGATAAGGATCTACACATCGATATTTTGCGCATCATAGATAAATGTAAGGTTAGAAACCTCGTTTTGCTGTTGGATGCCGATATATTTGCGCTCAATTGGGATAAAGAAACTGAACCGGATAAAAACTTATCGAAACGTTTAAACGGTTTCTGCAATACGGTTATCAAATTCCGTGAGGTTGCCAAATCAAAAGTTAAGGACTGTTATTTCGCGCACGTTTCCGAAAGGTTTTTGCACACGACAAAAGGGCTTGACGATCTGTTTTTCGACCGACACGGTTCAGAGCCACAGATCGTAAATGACCTGTTAAAACTTAAACTGTCAAAAGCATTTTTTAGCACGATCAACCTTTCAGCCGATACTATCCCGCTGATTAAAAAGTATTTTGGCCTTATCCTGCATAAAGGTGTACCGGCTGCATTCTATGGCCGTCACATGGAAGAAATCGGAGACCAGGAATTTAATTTTTTCGGCACCAGGTATAAATATTTCCCTAATGATGGGCTAAAGCTTGTTAAGGATGCCGATAGTTTTAAATTTATCCGTGTTGGCTGCGATTACTTCAAAATCATTACGGTACCAAATACGAACAAAGAGGGCGTTTTGGATACTAAACGTGTACCGTGGAAGAAAGCAGAGATTACCCAGGATTATGTTCACGAAAAAGGGTTAAAAAACTTTCTTTCCACAATTGATAAATACGACGCCTTTTGCAACGTACCCGACAATACAGGCCAATACGAGCCGGTTATTTCCGGTTGTTTCAACCTTTACAGCAAACTGGATCACCTGCCGGAAGCCGGCAAATGGGAAACAATCGAGGGCTATTTAAAACACGTTTTCGGGGAAGCAAAAACATTATCAGGTTATACTAATTATGAGATTGCTTTAGATTACCTGCAACTGATCTACTTACGACCGCGCCAAAAGCTTCCTATTGTCGCACTGGTCAACCGTTTGAAAAATACTGGTAAATCAACATTCCTGTGGCTGCTTAAAGAGATATTCCAGGCCAATTGTACATTTATAGGTAATGAAGAATTGAAAGATCATTTAAACGATGATTGGGCAGATAAATTGATCGTTGGTATTGATGAGGGGTTTATCGACAAAAAAAGCGTTTTGGAGCGATTAAAGTCGATGAGTACCGCCAGTACGATTAAGCTTCGCGGAATGTATGCTGGTAGACAGGAAATTCCGTTTTTCGCAAAATTCGTGATGACCAGTAACGATGAAGATAACTTCGCCCCTATCGATAAGGATGAGGTACGTTTTTGGGTAAACAAAGTACCGGTAATCACAAAGGACGATCCCGATTTATTGGATAAAATGATACTGGAAATCCCTGCTTTCCTTGATTACCTGCAAAACCGCACGTTATTGCACAAAAAAGAATCGAGGCACTGGTTTAATCCTGCTTATCTCGATACCGAAGCCGGTAAGGCGGTTAAAAACAGTTCGCGCAGCTGGGTAGAGAAGGAAATCCGTGTAATCATGAAAGATCTTTTTTTCGAATATCGTTACCACACCCTAGCCTACACCATTACAGAATTGATGGATTTGCTTAACAGTGCTAATGCCGGTGTAAAGTTTAGGAAAGCTGACGTTGTAGAACAGCTACAGGCCAGGTTCAATATGAGCAGTAAACACGCCCGTTATAGTTTCCCTGACAAGATCGACAACAAAGAAAGCGCTTTATTGGGGCAAACTTTTACCATTAAGCACAGCCGGTGTTATGAGTTTTTTGTTGAGGACTTTTTATCGCCGGAAGAAATGCGCAAAGAGTTCAGCCAGATTTATAAAAAACATCAAATCGATGAATACCGAGAAACCAGGATCCTGGAATTGGAAAGCGTTGATGCTGATGATTTACCTTTTTAATATATGAGACATAAGTCATTATTTTCTGGCATGAGTGGCTTTGATTTAGCTTCCGAATGGTTGGGATGGGACAATGTTTCCCATACTGAATGGAATTCCTTTTGTCAACAGATTTTAAAATATTATTGGCCTAAGGCCGACAGCTATGGAGACATTACAAAAACAGATTACACAAAATATAGGAACACAATTGATGTTCTTTCCGGCGGATTCCCCTGTCAGGGAAATAGTCTTGCAGGAAACAGGCTTGGCACGGACGATGACCGTTACCTCTGGCCGGAAATGCTTAGGGTTATTGACGAAACAAAGCCCATTAGCGTGGTTGGTGAAAACGTTACTGGAATCCTCAGCGTGGAGGATCGCACCGGAATATACAGGGACATATTCCCTAAAGTGGAAAACCGTACAATTACCAGATTTCATGATGTTGACCACTTTGAGGCGCTATACACACGACAGGCTAAAATGCTCGTCAACAGCATCTGTGAAGATCTTGAAAAAAGAGGGTATGAAGTGCAAACGTTTGCTATACCGGCTGCAAGTGTTGGAGCTCCGCACCGTAGAGAAAGAATTTGGTTTGTTGCCAACTCCAACAGCAATGATGCCTGGCGATACAGATATGATAAAATTGGACAAGAGAAGATCGGCTTCGAAAGCAAAAAACAAGAGTGGCAACGGCTTCGGATCATCTCTCAACGAACTAGCAGTGAAAGGGCTTTTGCCTACACCGATGGCATCGGATTGCGGGGACAAGGTGACCGGATTGGAAAATCAAGATTCTTTAACAAAAAGGGTGAGGTCTATGACTGGAAAGACTTCCCAACTCAATCCCCGATATGTGATGGAAATGATGGGTTTTCCACCAAATTGGACGGAATTACCTTTCCTAAATGGCGAAACGAATCAATAAAAGCCGGTGGTAATGCAATAGTACCACAAATAGCTGTAGAAATTTTTAAAGCAATAGAAAAATATGAAAGCAATTACAAATGAAATGGTCGAAACGGCCGCAACGGAACATGCAAAAGAGATTTTAGGCAATCAGTTCGCCAAAAACAAAGAGGCTGCAAAATCAATAGCATCTGATTTCAAAATCGGTGCTAAATTTATTTTGGACCTGGTAACGAATGGTAATGAAGAAATTGTAAACCTTACTGACTATGGAAAATGAGTTTTTTAGCCCGGCAACGGATAAGGTTTGGATTATCACCGGTTATGAATGCAAGATTTGTGGCACAACAGGCCATTTTGATGAATTTCCAACGCGAACAACATATTACGAGCATGGGAAAGAACAAGAAAGATTCTGCAAAAATCCAGACTGTGACGGTTGGCAGGATGATCTGATCGAAAAAAGCCGACCAGTTTAACCTACCCCCGACCCTATCAAACAGAAACGGCCATAAGTTTAACACCTATGGCCGTTTTCTTTATTAACGCTCTCAAGACAATAATAACAAAATTATTCAACCTGGGCAACCATATCGATCAGAATTTCAGCATCTGCCGCAGTGAACTCATCCGAATTGAAATATACACGCCACCCACGCATTGTGTGGTTAATCGATCCGAAGTAATATCGGTCAATCATAATGAAGTAACCACCGCTCCCGCCTGACGGCTGCGAAAGCTCCACATGTTTTGTTTCATTCCCGAATGCTGCATCAAACTCTATCATAACGTTAAAATTAGGCTCTATAACATAACATCTTTTTCGGATGATTGTTTACCATCGCTAGCGTACGTTTGCTTTGCAGGTTCGACGATTTGCACGGTTAGGCATCTAAAGCAAAGCAAACAACGCATCTAAACCGTGAAGCTGATTTTTCATCAGCTGAACACCTTATCTTTTATTTTGCAAACCGATTATTTTTTTTTCGCCGCCCCCTCTGTTGTGATGAGAGAGGTGATACTGAAACGATTTTTTTGGCGCAACAAAATAATATTTTGTTTTAAAATTTATTATTCCTCATTTATATTAAAATTCTGTTACTTTTTGTTACAGTTAAAAAAAAATAAGATTAAAGGTAAATTAAGAGGGAAAATATGTAGCAAAATGTAGCAAAATGAAAAAATCAGCGATTGTATTTTGTTACATTTGCTACAGTTCTGAAAGGCCGTTTTGTTACAAAATGTTTCTAAAAATGGTGTTTTGCTACACTTTGTTACAGAAAAAATAGGTTTAAATCTATGAAAACGCAGTTTGTAACAAAAAACAGGTTGTAGCAAAATAAAATTACAATTCTATTTAAATCGATTTTTTCATTTTTTATCAGTTTTCCCTGTTTGCATAAAATTTAATGTACAAAATTTTGTTCGGTCATTTTGTTTAACAGGTTATTCAAGATCGTTTCTAACACCGTTTACATAGTAACATCTTTGTATATCAGCACTCCCAATGCTGAACCAAACAAACTAAAAAACTAATGTCTTTAACCGAAAACACAGACCAAAACCCTGCTGCAACTACTGTTGAGCAAAAACCCGATCCGTCTGCTGTACCTGTTCCGGTGCCAGCTGATAAAACGGCGGTACCGGAAACGGTTAAACAACCCCGAAATCAGCATTTAAAAAAACCTGATGCTAAAATCTTACAGATAGGTGGCCGTTGTACGCCAGAAGAATTTGTATTTCTTAAAAACGTAATTGCGGCCAATGGCTGTACCGATATAGTCCGTTTAATGCTGTATTCAATTAAACTGCATGAGAACGATGTGTTTTCAAGCTTCAAACTAAAGTAATGGCAAAGCGTAAATCATTGTGCAGCGGTTTCCGTGTCTTTCCTGATGGGAAGAAATGCCCAGGCTGCCAAGATTGTAAAGGCAGTTTAAAATTCAGTTTATCAACCAATGACAAAAGATCAGGAAAAAGCCTCAAAAAGAAAGGTAAAATCTAATCCGAGAGTACCGAAAACACTTATTAATAAAGTAAAAAAAGCTATGGAACTAACACCAACAGATCAAATTTTAACCGATGATAACCCCGAAAACACTGTTTTGGTAGAATCTGATTTGGTTGAAGTAAGTAAAACACAGTTGAATGAACTGATTGAACAGAACAAATCCATGAAAACGGATATTGGAGAACTCGTCGGTTTATTTCAAATCTTTACCCCGCTACTTTCTGGTAAAGGGATGATTGGTTTAATGGTCGCTATTCCTAAACTGATCAGCGATCCCGCAATCACACAAAAAGTAGAGAGCCTAATGCCAATTATTGATAAGTATTCAGTTAATCAGCACCATGCACAATAAACCATTTGATTTGGGCGATGTACTTGCAGCACCGGTAAACGTTGCTGCATCGCCGGTGATGTCCGAAGAAATTTTAGATACTGAAATGGGTGAAGAAATCGTGCAACCGGTAAATGAGCCTATTCAGGAACAACCCTTTGTTGATGATCCGCAATTTGCTATGCCGCCAAATCACCTGGCAGAAACCATTGTCGGTATGCTCGACGGTTTGCAATCGTCTCTTATTCCGCTTTGGCGTAAGAAATCCATGTTTACAGCTAAAGAACTGGAAATACTGGATAACATGGATACAACCGGTGGTCACGCTTACTTGGAAAACAGTCCCGAATTTAAGATTTTGTTAAAATGGAAAAAGCATATTGGTATATGCGAAAAAATGCCGTTTACATTGTCTGAAAAGGAAAGATTGGTAAATGCTACCGCGCGTTATTGTGCAACGATGCAAATACAGGTATCCCCGTTTACTGGGTTATTAATGGCGTTTGGCGAAGTTGCTGCAACTAGATTTGTCTATATAATTTCTGAATAAATGAAGATTGTAATTACAAATAGAATTGCGTTTGTACTGCTTAGTTCGGGTATTTCATTGGCAAGTTTATCAGCAATGATAAGCGTGGAATCCCGATCAAATACGGTATTGGTAGTTGAGGACAAGGCTAAGGCAGTTATTCCAACTGAAAAAAGAAGGCAACGCGTTAACAAAAAAATAATGGAACCAATAGAAGATCATAATCCGATTTCGTTCAACATGCCTGGTATGTCTCCAAAGGAATATGGTTTATCAATTTACCACGGAAATAAGCGTAAACGTAGTAACAGGCTACGTTTTAGCCATAATGCAAAATTAAAACGCCGATAATGTTGTTTGCTCTGATGTTCTTTTGTGCTGCTGTTTTCGTACTTCTTTGGTTGTTCAAAGAGGTATTAATTTATATCCATTGCACCTGGGGTATTAGAAATTACATTTTGGATCACCTTTATTATCTGTACACACTGATAATCAAAATTTTCAACCTATGAAACGCTTTATTTTCGGCTTCACAGTTGGCTTTGTAGCTGCTGGAGCATTTATTCCACGTATGCTAAGAAATATTTTAACCGAAAACAGGCTGATCAGTGATAACGGGCATATCGAGCGGAACAAAAAACTAATGGCAACGATAACCAAAAACCAACTTACCAAACATGAACACAGAAACAACTATCCCAACAACGATTAAGGCATTCGGCCATGATTACGTTTTTCAGGCAGTGATTGACGACGCTACCGATCTGGAAAACACAAAAGCAAATTGGCACAAAGCTGGTCATTTTACAATGGTTAAGAAAGGCAATAGGTTATATGCCAGCCAGGAAAGATTAAGAGGTTATTAATGAGCCGCGACCTTCATTATAGTGCCATTGTTGTAGGCCAAAAAGGAGTGGGTAAAAGCACGAAACTGGCAACAATTGCTAAACAGTATCATCCCAGTTTAAAAGTTCTTATAATCGACGTTAACGGATCACCTGCATACAACGCTTTTAAGCAGGTTGAACCCAAAGATATAGTAAGGCTTCAAAAGGGAATTTTCAGGCTCTTAGGTACCCCCGATATGGCAACGCTGACTACAATTGCAACCAAGTTTAGGGATGGACTGGTAATCTTTGAAGATTGCACAAAATACATATCCGGCGCGGTACATCCGTCGATCAAAACATTCTTAGTTGATCATAGGATGTACAATTGCGACTTGATCTTTACATTCCACTCTCTTAAACGGGTACCACCGTTTTTTTGGGAAATGATAAGTTATTGCGTGTTGTTCAAAACCGCGGAAGTATTTGAGAACCCAACAAACAAATTTCGCATTCCCAACTATGAAAACATGCTTAAAGCCTTTAATGAGGTGAAAGCAAATAAGGATTTAAGATTTAATAAAACTGTAGAAACACTGATCTAATGACTAAAAGAGACAAAGAAATTGCAGGTAAACTGTTGGTGCTTGTAACTGCATACGAAGCCAATCAAATCGAAATCAAAAAGGCCCCAACTTATCAGCGTAAACGCCCAAAAGAGGGCCATGTTTGGTACAAAATAACTTACATCGCTGACAATAAATGTGTTTACGATGGTGCTTTCGAAATGAAAATCGAGGCAGAAATGCAGCTGGGCGATAACATCAACAAATTTTTATTAAATCAACTAGCAACGGTGCTTTAACTATGGTTACTCAGGTTGAGTTTACGATAAAAGCGTATTCCATTAAAGAAATGTACATTTTCTATAATGTAACGTATAAAACGTTCATCGCCTGGTTAAAAAGAGTTGAAGACCTGGGAAATTACACAGGCAAAAAATATACACCTGCACAGGTACAAAAAATTGTAGACCATTTAGGTTATCCATAATGAGTATTAAAAATAAAGCTGAAATAAGTGATCAGTTTAAATCTGGCAAATTAAATTTCAACAACTGGTGGGGCATACAGAAAGGCCCAGAAAAATTTTTCAATTCAGATGAGTTCCGAAAGATCAAAAACCGGAACCGTAAGAAAAAACGTTAAAATTTTATAGTAAAAAAGTTAGATAGCCCGACACGTTCGGGCTTTTTTTTGCCCTAAAATTCCCTTGATTTCCCTTGTATACAATTGTTTGCAGTTGTTATCCCGTAGGTTCCCGAACTGATATGCACGGCCTGTACCTGCCGTAATTTTGAGGTAACGATAACAAAAAATCATAAACCAAACTCAAAAAAGCAAATGTTAAAACACATTAATTGGGGGCAGGTAGCCACAATCGTAATTGCAGCTGTCATTGTCTTTTTCTTACAGAAATACCTAACCAAAACGGTAAAAAAATCTGATGGTACAACAGTTTCCTATGTAGGTAACGACGCGATCGGCACATTTTAATTAACCGTTTTCAATTAACCAACTAACAAACCAAACAAAAAAGAAGAATTAGTATGTACATGACAGCAGAACAGATGGAAGATGAAGCGAACGGATTATCAAACTACAAGGGAGTTGGATATGATGGACGTGGCGATGACTTTTTACAGTTTTCGGGGCCAAATGGCGCCGGTAGCTTTGCCGACCCGGTTCATCAAGGAAAAATTTTTAATTTAACAATCACCAATACCACTTCGGGTGGTAGTTCAGCAAACTTAACTGCATTGCTTTGCCCTGGCCTTATCAGTAACGCTACTGGTTTGATCGCCGATGGTGCATTCAATGCAGTAGGCGGTGCCGCTGGCTTAACTGGTGCGGGTTCACCTGGACTGATTGCACACTTAAATGCATTCGTCCAAAAAATGCCTTCGCAGATCGTAGGTTTCAAAATCTCGTCTACAAATCCGGCTCAATTTGAACAAAACATTGTTTTGCAAAAACAGTCTCCGTTCAAAACGCACACCAGTAAGCCGATTAACGTGGCTATCTATGCAAGTGAAGCTAACCCGAATACCCAATTGATCACCGTTAAAGAAACATTCTTTATGGATGCTCAAAGCCAAATTTCTTACCAGGTGTTACCAAACACTACGGTAACATTAGGTTTAGTTTTCGGTGTGTCACTTAACACGGCAGGTGCATTGCGCAAGAAAACGCAAAAAGCTGCTGCATCAAAGTACATCGGGTAATTTGAACTCATAAGGTGAGCGATTTTAAGACAATAGCAGAGCGACACCCTGAAAGTGTCGCTCTTGTTTTTCAAAAGCACCATATAGCAGCCCCATCGAACGAAAAAAACCTGATCAATGCAATAAAAATCAAAGGTGAAGTTTTCACTTACGATCTGGCCGACGCAATTGATAATGAACAAAGCAGTTTTTTAGGGCTGTTCGAAAGCAAAGAAAAACGGGCTGCAAAAAAAGCAGCCAGGCAAGCAAAAAGGGATGAAGCTGCAAAACTTGCAAAAGAGAATCCCGAGGCCGCAAAAAAGGGCTTTACATTAGATAAAGCACTAAACATTTTGGGTTCCGTTGCCGGTATAGCCGGTACGTTCCTGGGTAGTAAGAACGCTGCAAGTTCCACCACAGCTAATAACGGTGTTGCTTCAGCTGATCCCGAAGATTTAAGAACCGAAAGGATTTTAGGAATTGACCGCAACATGTTTTATGTGTTGGCAGTACTGGGCATCATCTTACTGTTTATGGTCATACGGAAAGCTGCAAAGTCTAAGTAATGGTAGAATGGGCAAAAGGCATCACCAAAATAATAATGGTAGATGACCTGGGCGACACACCTGCAAAGGTCAACCGCCGAACCGGTGAAATGTACGGAAGCCGTAAACACCTAACCCGATTACCAAAAGAACAGGTGCTATTTATTTTCTTACACGAAAAAGCACATGTTGAATTACAGACTACTAGCGAATACGAGGCCGATGCAAAAGCCTTTCAAGAATACGCCGATTTAGGCTACTCTTTAAAGGCCAGTGTTAAGGCTCTTACCCAGGTGTTAAACGACAAAAATTTAGAACATAATTACCGGATGTACCTACAGCTCCAACGGGCAAAAAAGTACGATGCCACGCATAACGGTAATGTTAAAATTTTAAAAAATGACTAGACCAAGCAGATCAATTTTAGATACAGTCGATAATACCATCAATTCCGAAGCACCTTTATTGACTGGCCTTACAAATGGTGGGCCGGTCACGATCGGAGAGCCAATGCCTTTAGGGGAATCGAGGCCAGTACGTAATCAGGGGGGTGTTTTTGGTAATACGCCGCTAACCAACTCACTGAATAACGATGATTGGGATGAGGACTGGCAGGATACCGATCCGATGAGTTTTGATGACGATCAGATTTTTGAAAGTTCCGCTTTCTTAGGTATCCGTATCGGTAAAAAAGCAAAGGCCCGTGGCGCCGCTAAAAAAGTAGCCAGACAGGCAAAAAGAGCCGAAAAACGTGCTGCTAAACAGGCGGAAGCTGATGCAATAGGCCAGGACAGTGTTTGGAAACAACCCGATCTGGTGACGCCTGCAACCTACGATCCTTTGGGATTGGCCAGTACCACTACTGCTGCAGCAACATCAAATCCATCTATGCTCGAGACGCTGAACAATCCGAACAGTACATTCAATCTTAGCAATTTATTGGCACAGGCCGGTATTGCTGCAGGTGGAGTTGGTGTAGCAACCGGCTTAACTGGTTTTGAAAACACCAACACCGAAGATTATGGCTATGATCTTGATGAAGATGGTGGAAGCCAAAGAAAGCCTAAATCGGTAAAGAATAATACTTTGCTTTATGTCGGTATCGGTGTAGCGGTTGTAGTGATCCTGATTGTGGCCCTAAAAAGTAGAAAATAATGGCAGATTTATTCGCAAAGGAAACTGATAACGTACTCGACGTTGTAAACCAGGACAGCAGTATTGCCGACGAATTTCAGGGCGGTTTTTTCGATGATGCAGAATCCAACTTTTTGGGCATCGCAATAGGAAAGAAAGCCCGCGCCAGGAAAGCCGCAAAACGTGCTGACCGTCAGGCTAAACAGAAATATAAGTTGGAAACCGAAAGGATACGCGCTTTGCAGGGCCAGCCAAAAGAAAATGTTGTGTCAGAGATTGCCGGTGGTATCTCAAATATTGCAAGCTCGATTTTTGGAAAAGGTGGTCAGACAGAAGCTGCCGAACCAGTACAATCGTTGCTGCAACAGAGGCAGGCAGCACAGCAACAGGCGCTTTATGAGCAGCAACAGCAGGCGGCAATGGGTCAACAGCAACTGGGCGGTTATGCTGCCCCCGCTCCTGCCCAGCCAACAAAGAACAATACTGTTTTATATGTGATAATCGGAGTTGCCGTAATCGGCGCTGCTTTTTTCCTACTAAGAAAAAAATAACATGGAATTACCTACTTCTTTCAACCCATACTTATCTTTTGCCAAAAAAAATTCGGGCTGGATCATCATTGCTGTGATTGCCGTTGGTATTGCCATATACATATATTTCAAAGGTAAAAAAGCCGGAAAAATTTATATTCCTGACGTTCCATACATTGCGGATCAGGCCATGTGGCAGGCAACATTCAATCCCAATATTTTAGCTGACGAACTATATCAGGTAATGGATAAGGTTTTCCCACCAGTTCTGACAGGTACCAAAGATGCAGTTTGGAAAAAACTTTTAGCCCTGGGTACCGATAACATGATCATTGCTGTGTACAACACCTTTAATCAGAGGTATAAAGATAAAGGGAAAGGTAGTCTAACCAAATGGATTGACGACGAATTGTATTTCGATTTGTTCAGCGGAATCAAAACAAAAACTATTGCAAAACTCAGATCACTAAACTGTAAATAAAAACCAAAATGACAAACAACGTTAAATACATCCTAATCGCATTGGTTGTGGCTGGTATCGGCTATTTCCTTTACAAAAAGTACAAACAGGTAAAAAAGTAAGCCATGCGTAACAAACCCCTGATTATCGTAATATGTGTACTGGCCATTGCCGGTTTGCTATACTTCTATTTCCGCAAGAAAAAGAATGTAAATCTGATCGATAAGTTAGAGGCATCTGTATCAGCTGTTAGCGACAAACAAAAAACGGTAACAGCTGATATTATAAAATATGCTTCGCAGTTATCCGCTTTATCGTCTGCTGATCTACTTAAATCGGTTACCGAATGGCAGGATAAAAATGGGCGCTCAATAGGTGCCAGTATCATTTTTACAAAAGGTATTTCCGACGAAACCGAAACACTGCCGGCTTTAATGAACCGGTTGATTTCCTTAAAATTAATTTAATAGAATATGACTTTTTTAGACAGTCTTTTAAAAGAAAATAAGCTTCCCACGGTAAATGTGGAAGCCCAGGTGAGCAAAAAATCACTTGTTGATATTGCGGTTGCCGGTATCATTATGGCGGTTGTTATTATGATGATTAACAAACTTGTTTTTAGCAGACTATAGTTATGGGAGCAACAGCAAAACAGGCACAGCAATTTATTGACAGGGCCAAAACAGCAGTTTTAAACGATCCAATGCCAGGGCTTTTTGCTTCGGTCGCAATTGCGCAGGCAGCTTTAGAAAGTGGTTACGGTTTATCGGGCCTGTCTCTTAAATACCAGAACTATTTTGGCATTAAAGCTTCTTCCGGTTGGAAGGGCCAAACGTCCGTAATGAAAACCGATGAATACGAAAACGGCAAAAAAGTAACCATTAAGAGTGGTTTCCGCGTTTATCCAAGTTTACAGGACAGTATCGCTGACCGGAACAACTTTTTAAAAGTTAATCCCAGGTATACAAAAGGCGGTGTATTTGCTGCCAAAACACCGGAAGATCAGGCGAAGGCTTTACAGTCATCCGGTTACGCTACCGATCCGAATTATGCCGCAAAGATCATCGCGATCATCAACCAGTATAATTTAAAGGAAACCGATCAAAAGGTTGCCGTTATCATTGCCGAAAAAGCAAAAAAAAAAGTTTAACGCTGATCATCGTCGGAATATTGGCGGTAATCATCCTGATAACACTATTTAGTAGGAAAAATGGCTAAGAAAATTTATAAAGGATCACAGCGCCCAGGCAATCTGACCGTTACCCAGCTGATCAGCAAAATCGGCCCTTACGCGGTACGTGCATGTATGAACACCGGTATATTGGCCAGTGTTGCAATTGGCCAGGCGATCAAAGAAAGCGCAAACGGCAACGATTATAAAGCTTTTGTTTTTAACAACTATTTCGGCCACATGGCCAGCGGAAGTTGGAGCGGTGACAGCGTTACCGCAAAACAGAGCGGTGCCGGTCCTTACTGGCGTATTTATCCTACAATTGAAGCTGCTTTCGAAGCGCACGTAAAAAACCTACAACAAGGTAAATACAAGTTGCAGGGGGTTGCGCTGAAAAAAACACCTTTAGCACAGCTAAATGCGCTACAAAAAGCCGGTTACAATGTTGGTGCAGATAAACATACCTATGCAAATGCGATAAACAAAATTATCAATACCTATAACCTTGATGAATTTGATAACCGTATGCTGGCAATGGAAAGGCAATCAAACCCGAACGGGCTTGCTTTCCGCGAACAGGACGGCATTACCAGGGCATTACGTAACCTATTCGGATAACAACCAAACAAACTATAAACCAAACAGGCTTAAAAAGGGCAAAGCATAGCGTTTTGCGCAGTATGTATGCCGACCAGCTTTGCCCGGCCCTGTTTTAAAACCTCAAACTATGCTAGAATATACAGGTGAAGAAACCATTGGCGTAGCGCCACCCCTCATTGATATAACCGACCCGGGCGATAAGCCTACACCGGTAGACGGTGGCACCATTCTCGGTAACGTCCGACCACGGGCGATAACCAATACAACTTTCAGTCTATTCACAACCGCAACTGTTCCGGTTGGCAAAAACGTTGTTATGCCATTGCACAATACGACCAGGGCCAAACGGGCAATTATTGTTTTGGAAGCCGCCCAGGGGGCTGCTCAAAATGCGATCATTGCAAGGTGCTGGATGGACGGTAGTTTTCCAACGCCGGAAAGGGGCCTACAGTTTAAAGATGGTGGTGTTATCGAATTAACAAGCGCCGAAGATATTTTAAACTTTAGGATCATCACATGCGATAACAGGCCACACGTTGTACAGGTTCAATATTTCTTATAATGCATCCATTAAATAAAAATCAGCTTTATTACCCTGGCTTTGTCAACAGTGGCAACGGGAACGGCAATGGCGGTGATGGTATCATATTGCCCACTGATTTTGGAGACTGGACGGATTTACCTGAAAAATCAGCACAGATTTTTGATGAACAGATAGCAATCCAATACAAACTGAACATGGCAAATTATCCAACTAAGGCAATTCTGTACCTGGTTGGACAGTTTGGTTTAAAAAACACTTTTGTTGGAAGCCTTTTATTGTTGGGTGTACTTCCCGAAGATACCAGGCCAAAAAACAGGATCAATAAAAATATTACCGTTCAGGGTACCGAATGTTATCTGATTATTGAAACCAATGGAAATGTTAAATTATCAGCTGTTACCGGCGATCTGCCTGTGACTAATGGTGACACAGAAAGCTTTCCATATTTCCTAAACCTGGACTATAACCCTGATATTACCGATGCCCCGCCGGTTGAAACCTTTACAGCCAACAGGTCTGGAAATTTTACGCGTAATAATTGCGGCACAGGCTATACCGGTTCAGTAGTAACTTTTTCCAAAGCTTATACATCAAACGTAAGCCAACAGGCCGCAGAAACTATTGCAGATGCAAATTTTGCCAATGATGGACAGGTTTATGCAAATAATCCCGATCACGGAACCTGTACGATTACTGAAGCACCGTCATTTACGGCTCAAAGGTCACAAAGCTTTACGCGTAATAACTGTGCATCCGGTGAATTAGGTTCGGCTGTTCCATTTACAAAAAACTACACCGGTTCCACTCAACAGGCCGCGGATAATGCAGCTGCTAATGATCCGAACTTTGCAACAGAAGGACAGGCTTTTGCGAATAATCCTGTCAATGGCGCTACTTGCACGGTAATACCTGGTGGTGGTGCAGCATATAATGCTCAAAGAACACAGAGTTTTACACGCAATAATTGTGGGGAGAGTTCTACGGGATCAGCTGTTCCATTTACAAAAAATTATACTGGTTCCACTCAACAGGCCGCGGATGATGCAGCTGCTAATGATCCAGACTTTGCAACTGAAGGACAGGCTTTTGCAAACGATCCTGAAAACGGGGCGACATGTACAGTTAACCTGCCTAAATATTACCTGACTTTAAGCGGTGGTGTTGGCGAAATCCGTCAAATCTCGGTTACTTTAACCGATGAAAATGGTGATGAGGTAAGTGTAAGTGAAGGGCTACAGTTCACCTGGAGCGGTGTGCTTAATCCGTTAACGGGAGATGTTAGCCCGTCAAATATCGGTGCTACGCGAACACTTGCCGCTGAATTGAGTTCGCTAAACCTTTATTCGTATTCTTCCAACACACATTATGTAACAAATCTGGTTATCACGGTTCCTACACCAAATGTAGTCGATGGGCACGATATTATTTCGCAATCATAATTATGAAAAATAGATATCTAAAAATAAATGACTTGTCTGGGGGATCAACGAATGATCTGCTGATCAAATCAAGCACTCAAAACCTCGATACGCAATGGAAGTCATTTGGCGCTTTATTAAAAAAGGCTATAATAGATGCTCCAGTGTTCGCAAATGACCTGGAAGCAGCCTCGCTACTACCATATACATTTTATAAAACTCCAACAGGTGAGTTACGGTATAAAGTAGGTGCGGTTTCGATCCAGGTTAATTTTATCGGTGATAGTTTGACGGCTGCTGTAGGTACATCTGATAACAGCTTTGGATATGGTCAGCAGTCTATTAATGTACTCCAGAACCTTGAAAACGTTACAGGTAGATTCGAAGGCTATCCCGGTCAGACTGCAAGATGGTACATCGAAAACAAGCTTTCGGATTTTCTAGCATCCCTAGATTCATCAAAAGCTTATGTATCCGTGGTTTTCTTTGGAGCAAATGACCTTTGCCAGGATCAGTCTGTTACAGATGATTTCTACAGTTCAATTCCGACTATTTGCAGTGCTTTGAAGTCCGCAGGCCATTACGTTTTAGTTATACCTGTTCTTTCAAGAAAAGACAATTATGCTCAATCCATAGGATACGCCAATATAACTAGGCGTAACGCTTTTAATAATTGGCTGGACGCGAATTATAATTCGTTTTGTGATGGAATTATAGACAGGTCTTTAGCACCCGAAATTTACAGCGATAACGCGCCCGATAGCTGTTTTTATTATCGGGAAGATGATATTGATGGGTTAAGTAAAGTGCATTTGACCGATTTTGGGGCTTTTTCGCTATCGAAGATTGTCGCTAAAAAAATTACTGAAATCCTAGGCATCGACGGCTATAGTTTCAATCCCATTACAACTTCAACCGGTCTGGGGTGGGGGAATTTAATAGATGTAAGTGTTGAAGGTTCGGCAATCATTAAATCGCCAAATACCGGCACTAACTGGAACGCTGCCGCACTCTGGAATAAAAAAATAAAACGGAACGGCACAGGGTTACAGGCAACGATCACAATAGATGATATTTCGCTTGATAAAGAGGTCTCACAGCTTTTGGGTGTATCCAAAAAAATCGGGAGCTTTGGGTATCAATATCTCGAAAGGGCATTTTACTGGGATAATAACGCAGATGGTACAAATGCACAATACACGATTTACGAGGATGGTAACACCTTGATTACCGCTACACCTGTTGATCAACCCTATGATCTAAAAATTGAGGTTTATCACGATTCAGTTAAATATTACGTCGACAATGAACTCAAAAAAACCAGTGATTTTACTTTTGACACAGAGTTCGCCTATATAACGGCTGTGTTTTTTATCCCAGATGGTAGCGAAGTAAGAAATGTTTCCGTAGGCGGTAATATAATAGATTATTAAACCAAACAAACCAAACAATGAAAAATGACAACTTATCAATCGGTAATCTGGTTGATCGCGCCACATCCAAAACACCAAGTTTTTGGAAAAGGTTCCAGAAATACGCGGCAATAGCCGGTGTTATCGCAGGAACTGTTTTAACCGGCGGCTTTGCCGTACCGGCAGCTGTTACCACAATTGCAACAATCGTTGCGTCAATGTCCGGTGCCGCAATCACCATTGCTCAGTTAACGAAGGAGGATGCAGCCGATGACAGCGCCGAACCAGCAAAATAAGCTCATCGCTTTTTTACCATACCTACTTTCAATCATAACGTATTTTGGCGGTTCTTACATCAATTCATTGAACTATACCGATAAAGTCGATAACCTTATCACCACGGTAAACACTATGAACCAGAAGATGGATAGTAAAACTGAAAAAGATAACGCGATTGATAAACGGGTAAGCAAAATCGAATTTTACCTATTCGAATATAAAAAGCCAGTCGAACAGACCGTGACGGTAACACAGCAGAATTAGTTGGCAAAAATAGTATCTTAGCCAAACCGCGAAGTGCCCACACGAGATTTAAAGCCTTTCAGAAATGAGAGGCTTTTTTGCTGCAGTACAGTTGAAAATAATTATTCAGATCTGACACAGTCACTTATAGCTGTATCAGCTCTGTACCAAAAATACCGAACCGACTATGGTTGATCAATGATTACCTACGGTATCGTTAATCCCTACTATTTCAGCGATTTTTTTTGCTACAATCTTCGATAGCGAAAAAGCGCCAGAATCAGTTAAATGCACTTTACTTAACCCATCAATATCATTTTCCCGAAAATAAGAACAGCTATCGGGCGCGTCGTCGCTATAAATCTCGGGCGCTAAAGACCTGTCTATGATTCCATCACAAAACGAATTATAATTTACGTCCAACCAATTATTAAATGCATTACGCCTAGTTATATTGGCGTATTCTATGGATTGCGCATAATTGTCTTTTCGTGAAAGAACAGGTACAACTAAAACATAGTGACCAGCTGATTTTAAAGCACTGCAAATAGTCGGAATTGCACTGTAGAAATCATCTGCAACAGACTGATCCTGGCAAAGGTCGTTTGCCCCGAAGAAAACCACTGATACATTAGTTATGGATGAGTTCAGCGATGCCAGAAAATTAGAAAGTTGGTTATCAATATACCACCGTGCAGTCTGCCCGGAATACCCTTCGTATCTGCCTTTAAAATTTTCAAGGTTTTGGAGTGCATTGATTGATTGCTGACCATATCCGAAACTGTTATCAGATGTACCCACAGCAGCTGTCAAACTATCGCCAATAAAATTAACCTGTATCGAATCTGCTGCCTCTTCCAATCTATTCTGTGAACCATTCAATTTTTCAACCACCCTATAGATTTTTTTAAGTAGTCCTGCAATTTTCTTCATATCGTTAATTTAAATTTTTATAAAAATATCATATTGATGGTGCATTGTCAAAGGCGGTTAGATCTGCGATCAGCCCCAATGATTTTAAATAGGTGTCCGTTTCCTCTAAACTTGAATGTCCTAACTGCTGTTGCAGGCTCTTTATGTCGATCCCTGCACGGTAATGTTCCACGACACCGGTATGCTTCCAGCTGTACAGTGTGTAATCGCTACCGTATTCGAGTTGTTTTACGATCGCCGCGTGCAGCTTCCCTGCAAAATTTTTGGAAAGTGTTTCAAGGCCCGGGTGCAGGTTTTTACCGAAAACATAATCGTTGCTTTTTGCCTTTTTGAGATCGAGCGCATTTATGACCTCTAAAAAATTATGCGAAAGCCTCACATAACGGATTTTACGGTTTTTTGTTATGTTGGCGGGCATTACGATCTGCCTATTTTTAATGTCGATCATGTTTACCTTTAAACGGCCTATTTCTGCCGGCCTGATGAAACCATAGAACATAAACTGTACAAAGTACCACAACCGGATATTTTTTTCGATCATGACCTCTTTTAAGGCTTTGACCTGGTCGGGATCATACGCGATATTCTTGCCTATTTCTTCCGGTTCCTTTTTTATCCCGGCGGCTGGGTTTGCCTCGATCATTTTTCGTTCGACCATCATGCCCAGCATGGCCTTTATTGCCGATCCGTATTTGTTCCTGGTTACATTGTTCAGTCCGTTTGCCTGTTTATAATCTAGGAAACCGATCACATCCTCTTTTTTTAACGAATTGATCAGCCATTTTTCCCAACCCTGCATTTTACAATAGGCCAAAAAAAGGTTTGCAATAGATGAATAGCTGTTAAATGTCGCTAAACGCCGGCTGTTTTTGATTGTCTGAACGATTATTTTAAAAGCCAGGCTAATGGTGTGATCATTACGGAGATTTACCGATATTGTTTTTTGTTCCGCGTGTTTTGCTTCGTGGATATGAAACCCGTTTGTAAGCATTTTGTCTATTTCCCTGATCCGGATTTCTGCAAAAGCCTTTTTATCTTTTTTGGTCTTTTGCTTATCGACCTCATAATCACGTTTTCGAACCAATATACCTTTTTCCGCATCCCAAACATAAAAAACGATATACCAACGAAGCGTTTCGCTTTCGATCAATCGGGCTGGCTTATAAGGAGGTTCTGGCATTTGGTTTAGATCATCGATTAGCTTAAATCTGTCCTTTACTGACGCAACAATTGCCGCAAACAATAAAAAACCGCCTTCACATATATGTAAAGGCGGTTTTGGGTGGCTGATGGGGCTCGAACCCACGACCCTCGGCACCACAAACCAATACTCTAACCAACTGAGCTACAGCCACCGTGTTTTTTGATGTCACAAAAGTACGACTTTTAATATTCCTTGCAAATATTTTTCTCAAAGTTTTTACAACAAATTTTTAATTCGTTAACATTCAATTATTTGAAATTGAAAAAAAATTTCAGCAACAGATAAAATAAGCTATTTTGAAGCTAAAAACATAACTTTACAGCATTTATGATCGAAATTTACACAGACGGAGCAGCCAGCGGGAATCCCGGACCAGGTGGTTGGGGTACCATTTTAAGGGCAGGACAACATTATAAAGAATTAAGTGGTGGTTTTAGGATGACTACGAACAACCGCATGGAGCTATTGGCTGTTATAAAAGGTTTGGAGGCATTAAAAAGTTTGAACCAGCAGGTAACCGTTTATTCCGATTCAAAATATGTGGTTGATGCCGTTGAAAAGAAATGGGTTTTTGGCTGGGTAAGCAAAGGCTTTAAAGACAAGAAAAACAAAGACCTCTGGATGCGTTTCCTGGAATTATATAAATTGCACAAAGTGAAATTTATCTGGATTAAAGGCCACAACGATCATCCGGAGAACGAGCGTTGCGACCGTTTAGCTGTTTTTGCTTCGCAAGACAAGCAAAATTTAGCGATAGATACTTTTTTTGAAGTTGAAAGAAGTAAAGCACAGCTTTAGTCTATTCCACCAATTACATTTAAATCTTCCAGTCTGGCTTCTGCTTTGGCCTCAACTGAGATTGATTTTGCAGTGTAAAGCAGCATCATTTCTTCCGCTTTTTCTACCATTTTTTTGGAGCCGATAAAAACCGGAACCCTTTGGTGCAATTCCGTCGGCTGGATTTCCAGTATACGTTCGAAACCTGTACTTGCCTTACCCCCGGCCTGCTCTATAATAAAAGCCATCGGGTTACATTCGTACAAGAGCCTTAATTTTCCGTTTGGAGAACGCGAGGTGGTAGGATAGATATAAATCCCTCCTTTTATTAAATTCCGGTGAATATCGCCCACCATCGAACCGATATAACGAGAGGTATAAGGGCGTTTTGTTGCTTCATCTTCTACCTGGCAATATTTGATGTATTTTTTAACGCCATCGGGAAAATGCACATAATTGCCTTCATTTACTGAGTATAAATAACCCATTTCGGGTATTTTCATTTGAGGGTGCGAAAGGCAGAATTCGCCGATTGATGGATCGAGTGTAAAGCCGTTTACCCCTTTTCCGGTAGTGTACACCAGCATGGTTGATGAGCCATAAATAATATAACCTGCCGCCACCTGTTGTGTACCCTTTTGCAGTACATCATCTAAACTTGCCCTGCCATCTACCGATTTTCTTCTATAAATAGAGAAAATAGTTCCCACAGCAACGTTTACATCTGTATTAGAAGAGCCATCCAACGGATCGATGCAAACAATATATTTGGCATTCTGCGAAACCGGCGATTCAATATGAATAATTTCATCTTCCTCTTCGGTAGCTACGATACAGCATTCGCCCCCACTGGTTAAAGCGGCAATAAACTGTTTATCGGCATAAACATCTAATTTTTTCTGTTCTTCTCCCTGGATATTGGTAGTTCCCATATCGCCGAGAATGTCAACCAAACCAGCCTTATTAATTTCGCGGTTTACAATTTTTGCGGCAATGCCAACATCCCTCAACAATCTCGAAAGTTCACCTTTGGCATAAGGGAAATCTGCCTGTTTTTCTATAATAAATTGTCCTAGTGTTTTAACGCCACAAACCATACTTAGTGTATATTTTACATTATCTACCCGATAATTCTATAACCTCTAAGGTATGAATATTTTCGTCAGTAATGCAAAATCTGATCAATGTACGCACCTTGTGCCAGCCATGTTTTCCCGCTGCACCGGGGTTTATATGCAAACATTTTATTTTTTCATCGAACATTACCTTCAAAATATGGGAATGCCCGGTAATGAATAGTTTTGGAGGGTTAGTGTATATTTCAGGCTTTACATAAGATGAATATTTCCCCGGGTACCCTCCGATATGGGTCATCCATACATCGACCCTTTCGCAGCTAAATCGATTTTGTTCAGGAAAGGCTGACCTGATTGCACCATCATCTATATTTCCGAACACACCGCGCAAAGGTTTAAATGCCGCCAGGGGCTCGGCCACATCCGGACCAAAATCACCCGCATGCCAGATTTCATCCACACCATCAAAATGTTTAAAAACGGCATCATCTAAAAAACCATGGGTATCAGAAATTAATCCTATTTTTTTCATTTTGTAAAGTTAATACCCATCGTGTTTTACACCTTTATTTTGCGGTAAATTATTTTAAGTTCTTTTAAAACTACTGCAAAAAAGATGTTTTTTAGCTTAAACAGCAAACAAAACCTGATAAATCATCATTTTTTATTTATAGGATATTATCATCGGGCTCAGATCCTGATTAAGCCCGATGACCAGGTTTTCTTCTAGTTTTGCCTCACCTGCTTGAACGTCCCGTTAGGTTGTATAAACGAAACAGACAAGGCTTTTGATACGCCTTCTTTTTTCTCGAATTTTAAACTAAAGCCTTTTAGATTTTTAAAATTAAAAGTATCATTCCCTACTGAAACAGTTTCGTATTCTGGCTGACCGGGCACTGAAACAAATAAAATCTTGCCTTTTAAATATACCTTGGCCAGCCCCTTTTCTCCGTAAATACCGGTATAACTTTCTAAATCTGCAGCACTCAACTCAACCGTTCTTGGTTTGTATGAAAAAATGGCTGGTTTCATTCCCCGCTCAAGTGGAATACTGACCCCTTCAATTTTGCCGTCCTGTCCGCTGATAAAATTAAAACGCAGATCACTTTCTGCCGTGTCAATTTTTCCTTTTTTATCGATACCGCTGATGCTGAACACATCATAATGATAATGCCTAAGCAAAAGTTTCTCTTTTCCCATCATGGCAAAAAGTGAATCATTTTTGAACGATATGTTAATTACACCATAAGCAGGATTATCAAACAAACCATCGTAATCTTTTAAAGGATGAGAAGGCTTAGTATTTAAAACATGAGCACTTACAGCCGTTTTTTTCGCAGCCTTTTCTCTTTCCCTTGCTTCAGCTTTTGCTTTGTTGGCTCTGCCGTTCCAATCAATATTTTTCAGTTCCAACACCCTATCGGCAATGCTGCTGTATACGATTTTGGGAACATTAGACGTATTTTGATTGGTTAAAACCACAATACCTATTTTATCTGTAGGAAAAAAGGACACACTTGCTGAAAAACCATTGATGTTACCACCATGCTCTACCATATAATGCCCACGGTAAGAGCTGATCATCCAGCCAAAACCATAGGTAGAGAGGTAAATATCCTTATCCTCTTCGGGTAAACCAGCCCCCATCACCATCTGAGAACTTGCAGCCTCTCTTATATAAGAGGTGGGTAAAATCTCTTTCCCTTTATAAGATCCCCCGTTAATCCACACTTTTAACCAATGTGTCATATCGTTCACACTGCTATTAATGCTTCCGGCAGGCCCCATTCCGTCTATATTAAAATAATCAACCTTTTCGATCGCACCTTTATTGTTTACCGTATAAGGTAAAGAAGCTTCACTATCTTTTTCAAATTCAAAAATATTGGTATTGGAACGGTTCATCTCCAAAGGATCGAAAAACTTTTCCTTAATATTCTGCTCCCAGGTTTTTCCGGTCAACTTTTCAACTATCATACCCTGAGCCAAAAACATGAAGTTATTATATTGCCATTTTTCTCGTATGCCTGCGGTGGGCTCCATATAACGCACCCTTTGTATAATGCTATCACGGTTAGAAGTATTGAATACAAACCAGGATAAATCGTAACGCGACAAACCTGTGCGGTGGCACATCATATCGCGAACCGTAATCTGGTTATTCATATTATCGTTATAAAACTTCAATTGTGGCAAATAAGATGTTGCGATTCCATCAAGGGAGAGTTTTCCTTCTTTTTGCTGTAAACCAATGAGTGCAGAAGTAAAGGATTTAGTGCTCGAGCCTATGGCAAAAAGCGTATTCGGCGTAACCGGTTTTTTATTTCCTACATCGCGATAACCAAAACCCTTGCTGTAGATTACCTGATCGCCTTTTACTACCGCTACTGCATAACCAGCCACTTGCTGATCTTTCAAGATCCTGTTTAATAAGGTATCAATCCCTGCTAATGGATCGCCTGTTTTTTGTTTTTTTGACTGAGCTAGAGAAGATAGTGCCACCAGGCACAGTAAGAACAAATTTAGGATATGTTTCATTTTAATTTAGGTGAGATTTATGCATCCTAAATTACAAATGATAATGGCTTTATACTAGAAAATGTATAATTTTCACCTATTTTCTTAATAAGCGAGAAAAAAATCTTTTAGTAAAAGCTTATATGCTTTGGTATGCTCCTTTAAAGATTCGTAAATATTAAAATCACTTTCTATTAATAGCGTTTCGCCTTTTTTCAAACAGATAATCTGCCTGAAAGTTGGCTTATTTTCATCAGATTGAATATTAATCCGTTCTGCAAGCGATAAATTATACTGAGATGCGATATCAATCACTTCGTCCGCCTGTTTAACCGGCAAAATAAGCCAGATCTGCCCATCATCAGCCAAAAGCGAGTTTGATTTTTCAACCAATAAACTAAAAAAATCCTCATCTGCATGTCTGGCGATACCTTTTCTAACTTCTTCGTTCTTTAAATCGTTAACAAAAAAAGGTGGATTGGAAACAATCAGATCAAATTTTCCAGGATGGTTATATTGTTCAATTGCGGTATGGCTAATACTTAACCGCTCACTAAAAACTGATAATTGAAAATTCCTCCCCGCGGTTTCAGCAGCTTGCCTGTCAATTTCTACTGCATCTATAACTGCATCAGCAAAACGTTGTGCCAGCATCAAAGCAATAACGCCGGTCCCGGTCCCAATATCCAATATCCTTTTTGGCGACGGATGTGAAACTATTGCCCCAAGCAATACCCCATCGGTATTAATTTTCATGGCACAGCCTGTTTGGTCTATATCAAACTGTTTGAATTTAAAAATACTCATCTTAAATCTCGTACAGTTCTAAAGGCAAACCATCCGGATCAGCAAAGAAAGTAAACCGTTTATCGGTAAATTCGTCAATGCGGATAGGTTCAGTTACAATTCCCTGTCCGTTTAACCTCTCGATTTCTTTCTCAATATCGGTTACCTCAAAAGCCAAATGGCGCAAGCCTTGTGCTTCCGGTCGCGATGGCCTTGCAGGAGGATTTTCGAAAGAAAAAAGTTCGATCTGGTAAACACCATTTACGGCCAGATCCAGTTTATACGATTTCCTTTCTGCCCGATAAACCTCGGCCAAAGCCGTAAACCCTAATTTATTCACATAAAAATCTTTCGATTTTTCGTAATCAGAACAGATAATGGCGATGTGATGGATTTTATTGAACATAGATTTAATTTTTTACTTTGTGCCCGCTGTAAATTCACAAACACTTCTAAAAATGGCCGTCATCTCGACTGGAATGCAGTGGAATGGAGAGATCTGCCTCGATAGATTTCTCGACTGCGTTGCACTCCGCTCGAAATGACGATCTGAGGGTTACATTAACGTCAAAAGTAATAAAAGCACAATTATATTGCACACTTCAATAAGCTTTTTAAATTTTTAACGCTATTTTTGCAACTTCAAAAAAAAAGCATGATTCATTTCTTCCTTAGTCAATCGCAGGCGATTTTTGTTCTACAAACAGACAAAGCGCTTTCTACCACTGATATTACTAAACTCGAATGGTTATTTGGCGGCGCCAAAATCTCGCAGGAAACAGCTCTTAAAGGCTTTTTCGTTGGACCAAGAGCAGCAATGATTACTCCATGGAGTACCAACGCTGTGGAGATTACCCAAAACATGGACATGCAGGGCATCATCAGGATTGAAGAATTTAAGCAGGTTGATGAAAGTTATACCGATTTCGACCCGATGCTTTCTCAAAAATACGACAAACTTGATCAGGAGGTTTATACCATCAACATCAAACCTGAACCAATTTTAGAAATCACCGATATTGCGGCTTATAATAAACAGGAAGGACTTTCTTTAAGCGATGAAGAAGTTGAATATTTAAATACATTAGCACAAAAACTAGAAAGACCTTTAACCGATTCTGAAGTTTTTGGTTTCTCGCAGGTAAATTCAGAACACTGTCGCCATAAAATTTTCAATGGTAAATTCGTAATTGATGGTATAGAACAGCCTACTTCTTTATTTAAGCTGATCCGCAAAACTTCTGAAGAAAATCCTAACGATATTGTTTCTGCGTATAAAGATAACGTAGCTTTTATAAAAGGACCTAAAGTGCAGCAATTTGCACCTAAACGTGCCGATGAGCCTGATTATTATACCACATGCGATTTCGAATCGGTAATTTCCCTAAAAGCAGAAACCCACAATTTCCCAACCACCGTAGAACCTTTTAATGGTGCTGCAACTGGTTCGGGAGGTGAAATCAGAGACCGTTTAGCTGGCGGACAAGGTTCATTGCCTTTAGCAGGAACAGCAGTATATATGACAGCCCTTTCTCGTCTGGAGGATAACCGTCCATGGGAAAAAGGTGTTGAAGAAAGAGCGTGGTTATATCAAACCCCGATGGATATCCTGATCAAAGCATCAAACGGTGCTACCGATTTTGGAAATAAATTCGGACAACCGCTCATTACAGGTTCGGTTTTAACTTTCGAACACGAGCACTTCGACAAGCTCAGTATGACATCTCGTAAGCTAGGTTTCGATAAAGTAATTATGCTCGCCGGTGGTATTGGTTACGGTAAAGCCAGCCAGGCGCAAAAACTTAAACCACAGGAAGGCGATAACATCGTTATCCTAGGTGGCGAAAATTACAGGATCGGAATGGGTGGTGCAGCAGTTTCATCTGCAGATACTGGCCAGCATGGAAGCGGGATCGAATTAAATGCCATCCAGCGCTCAAATCCTGAAATGCAAAAACGTGCGGCAAATGCCGTTCGTGGTATGGTAGAAAGCGATCACAATTCGATTATCTCCATTCACGATCACGGTGCAGGTGGTCACTTAAACTGTTTATCAGAACTGGTTGAAGAAACCGGTGGTTTAATCGACCTGGATAAATTGCCAGTAGGCGACCCTACCCTTTCGGCCAAAGAAATTATTGGTAACGAATCGCAGGAAAGAATGGGATTGGTAATCGGTAACGAACATATCGAGACTTTACAAAAAATCGCCGACCGCGAACGTTCACCAATGTATACGGTAGGTAAAGTAACCGGGGATCACCGTTTTACTTTTAAATCTGCAACAACAGGTTTAAAACCGATGGATTTAGAGCTATCAGCCATGTTTGGCAGTTCACCTAAAATCGTAATGGACGACAAAACCATCGACCGTAATTACGAAGCTGTTACTTATAATAACAACGAATTAAATATCTATTTAGAGCAGGTGCTTCAACTAGAAGCTGTTGCAGCTAAAGATTGGTTAACGAATAAAGTAGACCGTTGTGTGGGTGGCCGTGTGGCTAAACAACAATGTGCAGGTCCCTTACAATTACCATTGAACAACTGTGGTGTAATGGCTTTAGATTTTCAGGGAAAAGAAGGTATAGCCACTTCGGTTGGTCATGCACCACTTTCGGCCTTGATTGATCCGGCTGCTGGTAGTCGCAATGCAATTGCAGAATCGCTTTCGAATATCGTTTGGGCACCTTTAAAGGATGGTTTAAAAAGTGTTTCACTTTCTGCCAACTGGATGTGGGCCTGCAAAAACGAAGGTGAAGATGCCCGTTTATATGCAGCCGTAAAAGCCTGTTCTGATTTCGCCATCGATTTAGGAATCAACATTCCAACCGGAAAAGATTCGTTATCGATGAAACAGAAATACAAGGATGGCGATGTAATTGCGCCAGGTACTGTGATTATTTCTGCAGGTGCCAACTGCGATGACATTACCAAAGTGGTGGAGCCGGTATTGCAGAAAAATGGGGGATCTATTTATTACATCAACCTTTCTAACGATACCTATAAATTAGGTGGTTCATCTTTCGCACAGATTTTAAACAAAATCGGAACAGAAACACCTGATGTTAAGGATGCTGCTCAATTTAAAACTGCTTTTAATACGCTTCAACAATTAATTAAGGAAGATAAAATCCAGGCTGGTCATGATATTGGCAGTGGCGGTTTAATCACAACCTTATTAGAAATGTGTTTTGCCGACCGCAATTTAGGTGCATCGATCGATTTATCTTCATTGGCAGAAACGGATAACATTAAAGTATTATTTGCAGAAAACATTGGTATCGTTTTTCAGGCCGATGCTTCGGTTGAAGAGACCTTTACACAAGCTGGTGTTACTTTCCATAAAATCGGCGAGGTAAATACTTCAGCTAAATTAGAAGTTAAAAACGCTGCAGACAACTTTAGTTTTGATATCGATCATTTACGTGATGTTTGGTTCAAAACTTCGTATCTGTTAGATAGCAAACAAACTGGTAATGGCTTAGCGAAAGAGCGTTACGATAATTATAAAAATCAGGTTTTAAATTACACTTTCCCAACGCAATTTGATGGTAAAAAACCGGTAATCGACGCCGGCAAACCACGTCCAAAAGCGGCTATTATCCGCGAAAAAGGAAGTAACTCAGAACGTGAACTGGCCAATGCGATGTATCTGGCAGGTTTTGATGTGAAAGATGTACACATGACCGATTTAATTACCGGCAGGGAAACATTAGAAGACATCCAGTTTATCGGTGCAGTGGGTGGATTCTCTAACTCTGACGTTTTAGGATCAGCAAAAGGCTGGGCTGGTGCATTTTTATATAACGAAAAAGCAAGGGTAGCTTTAGAGAAATTCTTTGCCCGTCCTGATACGTTATCCGTTGGGGTTTGTAACGGTTGCCAGTTATTTGTAGAGTTGGGCTTAATTAATAAAGACCACGCAGAAAAACCTAAAATGCTGCATAACAAAAGTGGTAAACACGAAAGTATTTTCACTTCGTTAACCTTACAGGAAAATAACTCTGTAATGTTATCTACTTTAGCAGGAAGCACTTTAGGGGTTTGGGTATCACATGGAGAAGGAAGATTCTCGTTACCTTATACAGAAGATAAATATAAAATCGTAGCCAAATATGCTTACGAAAGTTATCCGGCAAGTCCGAATGGCTCTGATTATAACACGGCAATGATGTGTGATGAAACAGGCCGTCACCTGGTAATGATGCCGCACATTGAGCGTTCACTGTTCCAATGGCACTGGGCAAATTACCCACAAGGCCGTAAAGACGAAGTTTCGCCATGGATGGAAGCCTTTGTAAATGCACGTAAGTGGATAGAGAATAAAGCATAATAGAAATGGAAGATGTAAAATGGATGATGGACTTAAAACCATCATCCATTTTTGTTTAAACATATTCGTCATCTAGAGCGGACCCGATAGCTATCGGGTGCAACGGAGTCGAGAGATCTGTCGAGATAGATTTGTCCATTTCGCTACCGATGAAACCTGTGAAACAAGCAAGCATACCATGATAAATAATAACAGATGCTTAAACCGGCAAGCTTCAGTCGAAATGACTGTTCTCTTGTATTATTCTAAATGATTTCTTTTATTATGAAATGAGCGTTTTGCTTTTCATAGCTACTCTACTCCCGCCATCGCTTCTAGTCCTCGTTCCGCTGCACCCGATAGCTATCGGGTTCACTGCGGGCTAACCGCTATGTCGGGTTTATTGAACAAAAGCCTGTTCTTCGGCATATGGGCCTGTTTCTGCACCCGTAATAAACCTTTAATAGCACTAACGGCCTTGCCACCTAAACCAGACCGGAGTGGAAACCCACAGCCCGAGGTACGAGGGCGAGGATTTGAAACAAAGGGCGGGACTGTAATTACAAAAAGGTACTGTTTCTGCTTTCCAAAAAAACAACAATAAAACCCCAAGGACAAAAAAACGGCCCGGGCACCGCCCAAACCGTTTCAATTTACCCCAACATCCACGGTCTGTGTCATCACAGACTGTTTCTGAAAATTAAAATGAGTGTGTTTGTTGTGGAGAGAGATCTATAATAGATTTAGCTTCGCTGAGCACTTCGTGGTTCTCGACTGCGTTGCACTACGCTCGAAATGACGCAACTATTTAAATCAGATTATAAAAAAACGGTCCGGGCACCGCCCAAACCGCTTCAATTTACCTAACCCAACATCTCCTGCATGGTCTGTCTCCTCACAGACCATCATCAAACCTACCCATGAGTGATTACCAAGTGGTCTGAGGAGACACAGACCACGGAACTAGGTTAATAGAATTCTCCCCATCATCCATCCCATCATATTCCCTGTACATCCTTCCTCACCTCTTTTCTCCAGCCTTTTCCGTATTTTTTATCCATAAAAGAAGCCACTACTTTATTATAATCTTCAATCGAAATATTCGAAGGCATTACACATCCAAAATCCCGGTAAGCAATGCCATACTTCTTTTCAAATATTTCCTGCCCTTTAACATAAGTAGAAACAATACCACCGCGGAGTAGAAACTTCACATGTCCGTTTTTTAAATCGGCATTTGCCAGCTTAATGCTATGTATTTTAGAAGTATCTACATTCTTTACAATTTTAGCATTCAAATAAGTAGCTGTAAAACAAACAAACACGAATATTAAAAGGGCCTTTTTCATTTTTCAATATTTTAATTCGAAATCTGGAAATTGATGGCCATATTATACCTCACACGCACCGGCACACCTTTATTTTTACCTGGTTTCCATAACGGCGATTTTTTAATCACTTTTATGGCTTCTTCATCGCAACCAAAACCGATTCCTTTAATTACCGATACATCGGTGATGGAACCATCTTTCTCTACTACAAAACTCACAAACACTTTTCCTACAGCCCCTTCATCCTGCGCTCTTGATGGATACCTTAAATTACGCTCCATATATTTAGACCATGCCTTGGCACCACCGGTAAATTCAGGATATTCATCAACACCACCATTAATATAGATATTTGTATCTTCTCCTTTTCCTTCACCTTCTTTAGCAGTTCCTGTTCCATCACCGTTACCTTTTGCATCTGGAATAACCAGATTTGGAGCTACAATCCCCTCTTGTGTTCTATCACTGATTACAGCATTTTCGATTTCTTTAATCGTTGGTGGATCTGGCAGATTTATTTTATTTACGACAACTATATTATTAGATAAGGCTACCGTTTTAACCTTTACCGGTTCTACCTTTTTTGGCTCAGGTTTTTCCTCTGGTTTAGGCAGATCCGGTTTCATCTGGTGAATCACATCCGTTAAATCAATAACTTTTGCTGTTTCTACAACCGCACCTTCTTTAGGAACCAACTTCGCATAAATTAAAGGAGAGAAACAGGCGAGTACAAATAAACTTCCCGCTACGAAAAGCGCCCTCGTCATAATCTTCGAAGATTTAGACCTTAAATCGTAAGCACCATAGTTTTTGTTGCGGTTTGCAAATACAAGATCGAGCCACTCGGTTTTGTATACGTTAATTGAAGAGTTGAACATAGTTTTAAAGTTTTATAGGATGATGCAACAAAATCATCGATTCCATAAACCATTTAAAAAATCTATTTTCTTTACAAAAAATGAAATTTTTCATCTGAAAAACATTTTTTTATTTCATTTTCAGTAAAATTCACATATTTCTTGCGATTGTTTTACAAAAATTAATAAAATATACTATTTTTGACAAAAAACATAACAAATTAATGAAAAGCTTAAGAACCATCGCATTAAAAGAGGCTCAAAATAGAATTTCACCTGAAGTTAAATCTCCTTCGGCGAAAATTTCTGATTTTTACGGCTCGAATGTATTTGATAAGAAAAAAATGAGAGATTTCTTATCTAAGGACGTGTATGAAAAATTAATTTCATCTATCAACCAAGGTGAATTAATCAATTCTGACGATGCTAACCAAATTGCTACAGCTATGAAAGCCTGGGCAATGAGCGCTGGCGCAACGCACTACACGCACTGGTTCCAGCCATTAACTGGTACAACTGCCGAAAAACACGATTCGTTTTTTGAGCCGAGCGGTGATGGTGCTATCGAAAAATTTGCTGGTAGCGCATTAGTTCAACAAGAACCAGATGCTTCAAGTTTCCCTAACGGCGGTATCCGTAATACTTTCGAAGCCCGCGGTTATACTGCATGGGATCCTTCTTCTCCAGCTTTCATTATGGAAAGTAAAGCAGGTAAAACACTTTGCATCCCTACAGTTTTTGTATCATACACAGGCGAAGCCTTAGATTATAAAGCACCTTTATTAAAAGCATTAGCTGCACTTGATAAAGCTGCTGTTGATGTATGCCAATATTTCGATAAAAGCATTACTAAAGTAAATGCATCATTAGGTATCGAGCAAGAATATTTCCTGGTTGATGAGTCATTATTCAATGCCCGTCCGGATTTATTATTAACCGGTCGTGCTTTGTTCGGTCACATGTCTGCTAAAGGCCAACAATTAGAAGATCATTATTTCGGTTCTATTCCTGAGCGCGTATTCAGCTACATGGTAGATTTCGAAAATGAGGCTTTGAAATTAGGTATTCCATTAAAAACCCGTCACAATGAGGTTGCGCCTTCTCAATTTGAGTGTGCACCGATTTATGAAGAAATCAACCTGGCTATCGATCACAATCAATTATTGATGGATTTGATGGAGAAAGTTGCCCGTCGTCACCATTTCCGTGTATTATTGCACGAAAAACCTTATGCTGGAATCAACGGATCAGGTAAACACAATAACTGGAGCTTAATTACCGATACTGGTAAAAACTTATTGGCACCAGGTAAAACGCCTAAAAACAACTTAATGTTCCTTGCTTTCTTTGTAAACACAATTAAAGCGGTTAGCGAGCATGCTGATTTATTACGTGCAAGTATTGCATCGGTAAGCAACGATCACCGTTTAGGTGCAAACGAAGCGCCACCTGCAATTATCTCTATCTTCTTAGGTTCTCAACTGAACGATGTATTAGATGAAATTGAGCACTCACGTATCAGCAAAAAAATTAAAGAAGACAATGCACTTTGGTTAGGTATCCCTAAAATCCCTCAAATTTTGTTGGATAATACCGACCGTAACCGTACTTCTCCTTTCGCATTTACAGGTAACAAATTTGAGTTGAGAGCTGTTGGTTCATCAGCAAACTCTTCTGCTCCTATGACCATCTTGAACGCGATTATGGCTGAGCAATTGGTTAAGTTTAAAACAGAGGTTGATAAATTGATCAAAAAAGGTGATAAAAAAGATATCGCTTTATTAACCGTCATCAAAAAATACATCAAAGAATCTAAAGGTATCCGTTTCGAAGGAAATGGTTACAGCCAGGAGTGGGAAGATGAAGCTGCAACACGCGGTTTATCAAACATCAAAACTACACCAAAAGCTTTAGACGCTTATTTAACTGAAAAATCTGCTGAGTTATTTGCTTCAACAGGTATTTACAGTGCACGTGAGATTCATGCCCGTCATGAAATTATGTTAGAAAACTTCTACAAAAAACTACAGATCGAAGCACGTGTAATGGGCGAAGTGGCTAACACAGCCATTATTCCTGCTGCTATTGCTTACCAAAACTCTTTAATCGCAAACGTACAAGGATTAAAAGCAATTGGTGTAGAAAGCAAAGTTTCTATCGATATCGTTAAAAAACTATCTGAGCATTTAGAAATTGTGAAAACCAATATCGATGCGATGTTAGAAGAACGTAAAGTAACCAACAAAATCGAAGATACCCGCGAAAAAGCGATTGCTTACGATGAGAAAGTTAAATCTTACTTCGATATTATCCGTTACCACGCTGATAAATTAGAGCAGATTGTTGACGACAGCGTTTGGCCTTTACCAAAATTCAGAGAATTATTATTCATGAAATAGATTTAAGCCGTAAGGTTTAAGGTATAGGGCGTAAGGTTTTAAACTTTACGCCCTTTGTTTTTTTAGTTCATTGGTTCATTTGCCAATGGTTCATTCGTACGGTAAATTGCAAACTGCAAATTGAAAACTGCTGATTGTGTCGCGTATTTTTTTTTAGGGAAAGCAATCCCTGTGCCTATCGGTTAAAGCAGCCCTGCTTTCCTTCCTGCTTCCATGGTCCTACCAATTTTAATGCTGCTGCACCAGCATCCATCCAATCAGGTTTATTTTAGATAGGCCTGTGCAAGGGAAAAACCTGCCACAACGAGCAACCCTCAATATCCTAAGCCCGATTGTACGAATGCCGTTTTATTCGTTAAATATTTTTTCTGTTCCACAGCTTTAAAAACGGCAGCAGGAAAAGCGGGGCTGCTGCCCGCCATGGAATGACAACTTTCGCTTCCAAAATCTCTTTCAATTTTCTTGTTAAAATAAGCCTTGTGCAGGTAAAAACCTCTGTCAAAGACTCACAGTTTACCATCGACTCCGGACTTCGGACTCCCGACTTCCTACTTTCTAACTTCTCCCCTTTTACCTTCCACCTTAAAAAACTATCTTTGCGGCAACATGAGTGATAATAGGTACAATCAACGTGGCGTTTCTGCCTCAAAAGAAGATGTGCACAATGCCATCAAAAACATCGACAAAGGAATTTTCCCTAAAGCGTTCTGCAAAATCATCCCCGATATTTTAGGTGGGGATGAGGAATATTGCAACATTATGCACGCCGATGGTGCCGGCACCAAATCTTCTTTAGCTTACGTTTACTGGAAAGAAACCGGCGATATTTCGGTATGGAAAGGCATTGCACAAGACGCCATCATCATGAATATCGACGATTTGATCTGCGTGGGTGCTACCGATAATATCCTTTTATCCTCAACCATTGGCCGCAACAAAAACCTGATTCCCGGCGAAGTGATTGCTGCCGTAATTAACGGAACCGAAGAAATTTTGGCCGATTTACGCGAACAGGGCATCACAATCTACTCAACTGGTGGTGAAACGGCTGATGTTGGTGATCTGGTAAGAACCATTATCGTCGATTCTACCGTAACCTGCAGATTAAAGCGCGAAGACATCATCAGCAACGACAACATTAAGCCAGGCGACGTAATTGTGGCATTAGCCTCATACGGGCAAGCGACCTACGAAACCGAATATAATGGAGGCATGGGCTCAAACGGATTAACCTCCGCCCGTCATGATGTTTTTGAGAAATCTGTTGCCAATACCTATCCTGAAAGTTTTGATCCGGCCGTTCCTTTCGATCTGGTTTTCTCTGGTCAAAAACAATTGGCCGAAGAAATAGAAATCGAAGGTTTTGGCAAAACAACTGTTGGTAAATTGGTATTATCACCTACCCGTACTTATGCACCGGTAATTAAAAAGATTTTAGAAAGCTATCGCAGTCAGATTAATGGTATTGTACATTGCAGTGGCGGCGCTCAAACTAAAGTGTTACACTTCATCAATGATGATATCCACGTCATCAAGAATAATCTATTCCCTATTCCACCGCTATTTAAATTGATACAAGAGCAATCGGGCACCGATTGGAAGGAAATGTATAAGGTATTTAATATGGGCCACAGAATGGAGCTATACGTACCTCGGGAGATTGCAGATCACATCATCGAGATCTCAAAAAGCTTTAATATCGATGCGCAGGTAATTGGTCATGTAGAAAAAGGGGATCAGAAACAGGTAACTATCGAAAGCGAAAAAGGAACTTTTGTTTACAACTAGGAATATATATTAAAAAAGGGGCTGAAATAAAATTTCAGCCCCTTTTTTATGCCTGGTCTACAATGATTTTATCTATTACAAAAAAAGCTCCCGATTTTCATCGGAAGCTTTTCAACATTATTTTTTAAAAGCTACAATGCAGCTCTCAATCCAAATTCAGATAGTGCAAAAGTATACTCAGCAAGTGTAGTGTTCGAAGCATCCTGAGCAACAATAATTATACTTGTTCCTCTTGATTGAGATGCAGCTCCATTACTTACTGTGAAAAGACCTTTTCCAATTTGACTTAAATTAAATGTGTAGGTAAGGCCCCAAACAACATTCCCAGCATTTCCATAAGCACCAATTGCAGTAACCACTGGTGCACCTGCTACCGGAGTAGTAGTTGCAGCTAGAGAGACATTATTTGCTGTATAAAGTTGTGTTCTTACCGAACTACTAACAGCAGTAGCACTTGTTTGTGTATTGGTTAAATAATAAACAGTTAATTTAGGAATTACCTTTGATGGAAAAAGTTTCTCTCCAACAATATAATTAAGCGTTACAACACTAGTTGCTACAGTACCTGTTGCTGATATAGCAGCACCTTTAGCCAATTCAATTGTTGTACCGCCTGTACCCGAAACCTCTTTTTCTGCGTTAGGGTCTTTTTTGCAAGCGCTCATTGATAAAACAACCAAGCTAGCTGCAACCATAACTTTTGATAATATATTTTTCATTTTATTTCAATTTAATAATTTACCGCCTTAGTTGAAGTTATAACGTACACCAAACTGCATGTAATAAGTTGATGAAATTGTTTGTGAAGTACCAAATGTATCTCTAACAATATCACCTTGAGTTGCAGCAAGTCTAAATGTAGGCTTGGTTGTAGGACTGATAGATGAAACGTTCTGAGGAACAAGAATAGCAGAGTTGTTTACAAAGTTTACGTTACCCCATTTACGGTTCAACAAGTTACCTACGTTAAAGATATCAACTGTAAATTGAAATGAATTTTTAGATTTTCCATAGTTTCTAAAAACTTCCTGGGTTAATCTAAAGTCAAACTGATTTCTCCATGGAGAAGTTGCTGCGTTACGCTCAGCATACTCACCTTTATGTTTGCTTAAATATTTGTCGTTCTCAATGTAATTCATGAAGATATCACTTTGCTCTTGAGCAGTGTATCCTCTGGCATATCCTGTAGTTCCTGTAGGAATATTAACAAAGTTAATCTCTGAAGCATCACGAGGAATATAGATCAAATCATTTGTCTGTCCATCACGGTTAAAATCTGCGCTATAGCTATATGAGAATCTTCCTTGTTGAGATCCTGAATAAAACAAAGAGAATGATGTTGCTAAGTTTTTCAAGTACTCTTTTCTATAAGAGATATTAGCAATTACACGGTCAGGATTTAAGTTTGAAGAATAACTTAATGTTGGGTTATTAGCATTTGTTGAAGTAAATGGAATAGACCATAAGTTTAATAATTGGTCACCACTTCCGTCACCATAATTACGTTGATCAGATCTGGTATAAGCGATCATTGCAGATAACCCACCTTGAAACTGTTTTGTCAATTGAGCAGTAGCTTGCCAATTATAACCACCTTTAGCATTAGTCATTTCAACAACATTTAAAGCTGAAGTACCAGTTGTGCTTGGAATACCAGCACCTGTTATATTTACAACTTGTCTTGAATTTACAGTACTTCCATAAAATGGTCTGTTATCTGGATAACCTGGGATATTTAATGCAGTTGGAGTTTGCAAGTTCACGTTTTGACCAACAGCTACATTAAGATCTTTACCATAAATACCTTCTAAGGTAGCTACGATTCCACCAGGTAATTTAAAGTCTACAGCTAAACTTGATTTCCAGGTTTGAGGGAATTTCAGGTTACGAGATAAGGCACTGATTGTTCCAGGGATACTAGTTCCAGCAGCTGGAGCAGTTGATGATGTTAAATTTGGAGCAATACTTGGGTTAAAGAATGGAGTATTTGCCTGTCCAGAGTACACTTGAGTAAATTGTAATAAACCAGCATCACCAGATTGAGAAACAATCCATACAAAAGGAACACGACCAGTGAAGATACCTGAACCTCCACGAACTTGTAATGAACGATCACCCAATACATCCCAGTTAAAACCAAAACGTGGAGAATAAGTTAATTTAGCTTCTGGTAAAACTCCCGTATCAATTTTCTCACCATTAGCAAAAGTTTGCGCAGCAACTAAAGGATGAGTTTTAATTTCTGAAACATCAGGGAATGTTGCGCGTTCGAAACGGATACCTGCAGTAACTTTTAAACGATCAGATATTGTGAATTCGTCTTGTAAGTAGGCAGAATATTGAGCGAATTTAAAGCTTGGATAAGCTTGCGAACCATCAGCAGTTAAAGGATAGGTTACAGAATACTGTAATGGTTTTGCATTGTTATAAAAATCAGCATAAGAAGCAAAAGTATAAAAACCTGTACCAAAACGTTGGAAACCATTTTTAGTTGTGCTAAACTCAGCTTGTACACCTAAAGTAATATTGTGTTTACCTAAAGCTAAACTTAGATCATCGCTATAAGTATAACCTTTAACATCTCTTAAATTTCCGTAGGTAAAAGGCTCATAACCAAAAGTGGTTAAAACATTACCAGCAGAAGTTCCGCTTTGAGTGTTATTTAAAATATCAACCAAAGGAAAAGGAGAACTATCTGAAGTTCTAGGGTCATTTTGGTGAGAATAAGTAGCACGTAAAACGTTGGTAACCTTACTTCCAAAATTTGAGTTCAACTCAGCTACAGCAGAATATAGGTTTGCTGCCTGGTAATAATTTGAATTAGAAAAGTTTAAACCAGCATTGGTTGCAGTTCCTGATCTATTGTTACCATAGCCTAAGTTTCCTGTTACACCAGAACCGGTAACAGATGTACTTGCAGAACTAGGAGATTTACTTTCAACCTGGTTATAACGAACACTGAAACGGTGATTTTTAGTAATGTTCCAATCTAAACGGGCAAACATTTTTTCGTTATCGCTGATGTTTGAATAACCTTGATATACACCTGGATCATAACCATACTTAGAAATTAAAGTAGATTTAAGTTGGTCAAGATCTGAAGCCGTTGCAGGAGCAACCGTAGTTAAACTTCCGTATGGCAAACCAGGAGTTGCAGCAATTCTGTTATTTCCTGGCTCAACAGTATGTTTCTTCTCGTAGTTAACAAAAAAGAACAATTTATCTTTTACGATTGGACCACCTAAACTGAAACCATAATTTTTCTCATCTAATTTCTGAATAGATGTAGCAGGAATTCTATAGGTTTCGCCTATTCTTCTTCCTTGTTGCTCTTCGCCACGCATCGTGTAGAAAGCATTACCAGAAAAATCATTTGTACCTGAACGGGTAACAGCTGTTACCGATCCGCCAGTGAAACCTGATTGACGAACATCATAAGGTGTTACATTAATCGATACCTGCTCTAATGCATCAATAGATATCGGAGAACCATTGGCTGGAATGTTCTGACCAATACCGAACTGGTTGTTGAAATTAGCACCATCTACAGTGAAGTTGTTGGAACGATAGTTACCACCGCCAATAGCACCTTGCGTACCCGAAGCTTGTGGTGTTAACCTTGTTAAATCATTAATACTTCGTGTAATAGTAGGTAATGACTGAATTTGTTGTCTGGTTACAACAGTATTTGCACCGCTTTTATTAGAGTTCATAATAGCATTGCTACTTTGACCTACAACTTTAACTTCGGCAAGTGTTGAGCTGTTATCTGTTAATACTAAATTTAACAAATAAGGCTCACCTAATTTTAAATAAACTTCAGTTTGTTTTTCTGGTCTGTAACCAACAAAACTAACTTCAATGGTATAAGGACCGCCAACCCGCATACCTCCGATGGTAAAACGGCCATCGTTGTTTGTAGATACAGAATAAACAGTCCCAGTTGGTGTGTGTGTTGCTTTAACACTTGCACCAGGTAAGGCGCCTTTGGCATCCTTAATTGTTCCTGTCATTGATGATGTGGTTACCTGTGCATTAGCACCAACAGTAATACCTACAAATGCAACAATAACCAGTACTAATCTTAAAAGTAAAGATTTCTTCATACTTTGTTTTTTAAATGTTTTTTGTTGTTGAATAATAATCTAATAGGGATTTTATTGCTGCAAATGTCCTAATAAAATTTAACACATTTTAACATCCAATGTTAAATAATTATTAAGTCCGGCAAAACTTTTCAACATTTAACACATATTGCATGGATTATAACTTTCAGTTTATCAATACATTGATAATAAAGCTAAATTTTTAATAACGAAACAATCAGTTGATTATAATTTAAGCATAAAACCTATGTTAACATTGGTATTTTTCAAATAATATATATTAACACCATTTTTTTAACCATAACATCCCGGTTATTTAACTTTTTGTTACCTAACCAATATATTATTCTGTAAATCAACTTGATTATAGCTATTATTTTAGCATAAAATATTCAAAGCAATATTCATTCATTGTAATTTTTAAAGGCTATCTCAACATTGCCCTATTCAATTGACATTTTTTTTTTAGTTTTGAGGGATTATTAAAGGAGCAAAACCTTTAACTTTTGTAGTGCGGGGGTTTACTGTACAATGTAACCAGAACCTTAAGATTACAGATTAACACAGAACAATTAAAAAACAAATCTCTTTAAAATTAGATATGAACCGTCCATAATTAAATATCTATAAAAATGATGATTTAATTATGGTAAGCTCCATCTGACAGATAAATAACAAATTAAAAAAAACAGATGAATTACGACGTTATTGTTTTAGGCAGCGGCCCAGGTGGTTACGTAGCTGCAATCAGAGCTTCTCAATTGGGACTAAAAGTTGCCATTGTGGAGCGTGAATCATTAGGTGGTATTTGTTTAAACTGGGGCTGTATCCCTACTAAAGCACTTTTAAAAAGCGCTCAGGTTTTCGAATATATTAATCATGCTGCTGATTACGGAATTACTACTGCTGGCGCAACTGCAGATTTTGCAGCTGTGGTAAAACGCAGCCGTGGCGTTGCCGATGGCATGAGCAAAGGCGTTCAGTTTTTAATGAAGAAAAATAAAATTGACGTCATTATGGGAACTGGTAAAGTAAAACCGGGGAACAAAATAGAAGTTAAAGGTGCCGATGGTTCTCAACAGGAACTAAGTGCTAAGAATATCATCATCGCTACCGGTGCCCGCTCAAGAGAATTACCGAACCTTAAACAAGACGGCAAAAAAATTATTGGCTACCGCCAGGCAATGGTACTTCCTGAATTACCTAAAAGCATGGTAGTGGTAGGTTCTGGTGCTATCGGTGTAGAATTTGCTTATTTCTACGCTACAATGGGCACTAAAGTAACCATCGTAGAATTTATGGATAACGTTGTTCCGGTTGAGGATGAGGACGTTTCTAAACAGTTATTACGCAGCTTGAAAAAAGTGGGTATCGACGTTATGACTTCAGCAAGCGTTGAGTCGGTTGATACCAGCGGTGCAGGTTGCAAAGTTTCAGTTAAAACAGCTTCAGGTATGCAAACTATCGAGGCTGATATCGTACTTTCAGCTGCTGGTATTGTAGCCAATATCGAAAACATTGGTTTAGAAGAAACCGGTATCAAAACCGAAAAAGGAAAAATCGTTACTGATGAGTTTTACAATACTTCAGTAAAAGGTTACTATGCAATTGGTGATGTAGTTGGCGGACAAGCTTTAGCACACGTTGCTTCTGCAGAAGGTATTATCTGCGTAGAAAAAATCGCTGGTCAGCATGCTGAGCCTTTAGATTATAACAACATTCCTGGATGTACTTATTGCACACCAGAAATTGCTTCTGTAGGTTATACCGAAAAAGCGGCTAAAGCAGCAGGTTACGAATTAAAAATCGGTAAATTCCCATTTTCAGCTTCAGGTAAAGCAAGTGCTGCCGGTGCTAAAGATGGTTTCGTAAAATTAATCTTTGATGCCAAATACGGAGAATTATTAGGTGCACACATGATTGGTACCAACGTTACCGAAATGATTGCCGAAATTGTAGTTGCCCGTAAATTAGAAACTACCGGACATGAAATGATTAAATCTGTTCACCCTCACCCAACTATGAGCGAAGCCATTATGGAAGCTGCTGCTGATGCATATGGTGAAGTGATACACTTATAAAATAAACAACTGGATTAACGTCTCAATTTTCTTTACATTGAAAAAAACTCTTTTTTTAGCTGTGCTTTCTATCGTAAGCACAGCTCAATTATTACATGCTCAAAAAACCATTCTTAAAGGCTATATTATTAAATTAAATAATGATACAGTTAAAGGATATATTGATTACAAAAACTGGAACAAAAATCCTTTATCAATCAATTATTATCCTACTTTAAATGATAAGCCACAAAACCTGGATACAAAAAGCATCAATGGTTTTGGAATAACCGATGATAAATACAAGGAGTCTTATATTTCAAAAGCGGTTAAACTTGAAACATCTCCACAACAATTAGGTAAATTAGGCTTTGATAAAGAACCTTCATTTGAGGATAAAGTTCTTTTTCTCCGTATTTTAAACGAAGGCGACTTAACCTTACTTAAATACGTTGACGACCGAAGCCACTTTTTTATCAATAATGGGGACAAAACGGAAGAGTTAATCAATAAGCGATATTATGTAAATGAATCAAAAAATCAGATTGCATATAATTCAGACTATAAAGAACAACTTAAAAACCTATTTATCAACGACAAAGAGATCAGTGATAATGAAATAGGAAAAGTTAGCTTCTATGAGAGTGATATTATCAAAATTATTCAAAAACACAATCAATCTAAGCCAGATTCATATAAACCTACAAGCGCTAAAAACGAGAACTTAACAGCTAAGTTTAGCCTTATTTTAGGCGGAAGTTACTCAACACTATCATTCGGAGATATCGACTTTAAAAGCTCAACTAATATTGCGCCTGGAGTATCATTACTCTTAATAATCCCCAGATCATCCGAAAAACTAGGCATTAATTTTGATTTACTTTATAGGTCATTTAAATTCAATGGCACAAACCAAAGCAAGCAATCTGATTTTCAATACTCAAATCAAACCTATGCTTTTGATGGAAAATATTTAAAGCTGAGCGCAATGTTCAGATATACTTTCGCTAATACTTCACTTAAACCTTTCTTAAATTTAGGTGTAAGTAGTGCATATGCCATTAAACTCAAAGAAAATACAATTTTTGAGGACACTTTCCATTCAACAACAACTATAAATCAACATAACTCCTTTGATAAACTTAGGAAATTTGATCAAGGCGCCCTTTTGGGTGCAGGATTAACGGTTAAGCATTTTGGAATTGAGGCCCGTGGAGAAATTTCAAATGGATTTTCCACAATAACATCCATAAAAACAGGGATAACTACCGGCTATCTCCTGGTAAACTATCAGTTTTAGTTATTTATATCATAATTAAAAAACCCTTTAGTTAATCCTAAAGGGTTTTCTTATTTTTAGCCCAAATTACATCAGCCATTTACCTTTTACCTCTAATATCAAATGAAACTCCACACCATAAACACAGGCTTATTTAAATTAGACGGCGGCGCCATGTTCGGCGTGGTACCTAAGGCCATCTGGCAAAAAACCAATCCTGCCGATAGCAATAACCTTTGTACCTGGGCCATGCGATGTTTATTGATCGAAGAAGAAAATCAGTTGATTTTACTGGATACAGGTATCGGAAACAAACAGGACGAGAAGTTTTTTAGCCATTATTACCTGCATGGTGATGATTCTATGGAAAAATCGCTCTCGCACCTGGGATTTGGCATGGCAGATATTACAGATGTTTTCCTTACACACCTTCATTTTGATCACGTAGGCGGGGCAATTGTAAGGAAAAACGAAAAGCTGATCCCTGCTTTCAAAAATGCAACATACTGGAGCAACGAAAAACACTGGCAATGGGCAGTTGAACCGAATGCAAGGGAAAAGGCGTCGTTTTTGAAAGAAAATATTTTACCTATCCAGGAAAGCGGACAGCTTAAGTTTGTAGCCGAAAAAGAAAATATCGAGTGGCAAAAGGATATCAATATCAGCTTTGCTTACGGCCATACTGATGCCATGATGTTACCTAAAATCAATTATAAAGGAAAAACGATCGTTTATATGGCCGATCTTTTACCATCGGTTGGTCACCTTCCCCTACCGTATGTAATGGCCTATGATATGTTCCCCTTAAAAACATTAACAGAAAAACAGGCTTTTTTAGAAGAAGCCGTTAACAACAACTATATATTGTACTTAGAGCACGACCCCGTTAACGAATGCTGCACCTTACAACGCACTGAAAAAGGGATCCGTGTGGCCCAAACCTTTAACTTAAGTGATATATAAATGATCAGACCAGCTACCCCCACAGATGCTACAGCAGTAGTGCCATTGATTATCCAGGCGATGGGCAAGCTGGCGAATAAATTAACCCATGTTGCAGAGGAGCACGTGCTGAAAGAAATTTTTACTCATTTTTTTCAGCTGGAGGGCAATCAATACAGTTACGAAAATACGCTGGTTTTTGAAGAAGAAGGTAAAGTTTTGGGATCACTGAACGCTTATGATGGAGGAAAACTGCTTGAACTTCGCAAACCATTTCTTAATTTTGTAGCCGAACACTACCATGCAAGCGACCTTAATCAAGGTACAGAAACTGAAGACGGAGAGTTTTACCTCGATAGCATCAGCGTTAACCCTTCAGCCCAAGGGAAAGGAATAGGAAAGCAACTGATTAAAGCAGGTATCAACTGGGCTAAAAAACTTGATCAACATACAGTTGGCTTATTGGTAGAAAAAAACAATCCAGACGCTTTGAGGCTTTACGAAAAAATGAATTTCGTTATCCAGAACGAAAAACAATTTATGGGCGGATTATACCATCACATGATTTTTAAAATCAAATAATTAGCCTCTGGTCTTTCACTTGGCACCGCCAAACGCCCAATCCCAACCGCTTCTCAAATTTATTTTGGTTTTTATTTGTATTTAATCTAAATAATGCCAATTTTTGTAACCGATGGAAAAAGCATGTATTGACATTAACGAACTGGTTAACGTATTCTCAAATACCCATGGTTCTATTTATCAGTCAGATAAATTAAATTGCTTTTATGTAGATTTTGGAGGCAAGTTTGCCCGCTATAACTGCATTTCGCTTCAAAAACTAAAAAAGGTTGTCGAAAATATCGATATCGACGCACTTCTTTTAAATACCCATAAAGCCGATTTCGAATTAGTTACCTTTAATGGTTGCGAGCACATTTATTTATTAAGTGCCTTAGAAATTATTGCCTTGAAAGATTTATTGCAAGGAACCTTTACCATGTTTAAACTCAACCACATCATCAGCGATTGCCTTTACAGGTTGGTTTATTAGTATAATCGGTTAATTGTTTAAATCGGTTAACTGGTCATAGCAAACTGTTAACTGAAAATTGCCAACTGAAACTGTTCTTTGGCGATTCGCTAGTTGGTTATTGACCAATTGATCATTGGTAATTGTAACTAACCCTTATTATCCTGCTGATCCTCAACTACTATCCGTCTCGCGTTATTCCATCATCCATACTACATCTTACTCCCTTACTTCTCTTATTTAAACTGATTACAAATAACTAATTATCAGCAATTTAGACTAATTTCATATTGCAAATAAATTAGAATCGCGAACAAATTCGGTTTACATTTGTATTGTTATTAAAGTACAGAAACATGAAAGATCTAATGCGTATCAAATGTTTAATATCTCAGGATATCGAAACATTATTAAATCAGCAAATAAAAAAAGAAGCTCACTCTTCATCACTATATTTATCAATGTCATCCTGGTGTGACCAAAATGGATTCGACTTTTCAGCAGATTATTTTTTAAAGCAATCTGAAGAAGAAAGAGTACACCAGTTAAAATTATTTAAATATGTATTGGATATGGGTGGAAATGCAATCTCTCCAGAAGTTACCGGCATCAAAACCGACTTCGCTGGATTTAGAGAAGTTTTCGAAGATGCTTTAGAAGCAGAAATCGCCATTACACAGAGCTTTAAAAACCTGGCAGCAAAATGCCATAAAGAGCAGGATTTCGTAACCATGGAATTTTTGAACTGGTTCCTGAAAGAGCAACGCGAAGAAGAATACAAAGCACGTAGAGCGCTGGAATTATTCGAAGTAATTGGTGAAGAAGGAACAGGAAGATGGGAAATTGATAAACACGTGAATAAAATCACTTATTCAGAAGCATAACAACAACAAAACATATATTGAAAAGCTATCCTAATCGGGGTAGCTTTTTTTATGCCAAAAATTTTGACGAGATATTAGCGCTAAAGCATTAAGATCCCCGCATGCGCGAGGATGACGACATTTCTCTCCTTTCTGCCACCCTTTATCCGATAGTTAACGGATCGTTCTGATGATGCCTATAAAAAAGAAAAGCCCCAGTTTTTCTGGAGCTTACTTAGTTTAGGTTGTTTGGTTTATGTTGATTATGAATAAGTCTTGAATTTTTGTAAAAAAAGCGCCGTTACCAGCGCTTTTTTTAAACCAAATATATAATAATAATTAACGAGCATTACAAAAGTACAAACTTTATTGATATTAGCAAGTATTTTCAACAAAAAAATTAAATATTTTGTATAAAATCAATAATTCACTAAAAATCAATTCATAAATCAATAAAAAAATATACATAATTTAATTTTTTACTTAAAAAATTAAATTTTTACCTTTCAAAATCATACTTTAAGGAAATATTTAAGCAAATGATAGAAGATTTTATAAAAAATTACTTTAATCATCCCAAAACTTATGATGAAATGTTTCTTAATGGTGATCATTATAGAAATCATTATTCAAACTTTATCAATAACTTCTCTAAAGAATCGCTCGAAAACTTAAACAAAAAGGAAGAACTGGCAAAAAAACTATTCATGAGTCAGGGAATTACCTTTACCGTGTACGATAGCGGCGAAGGAATCGAAAAAATCTTTCCTTTCGACATTATTCCCCGAATTATCACCTCAACTGAGTGGAGTTTTATAGAAAAAGGAATAAAACAACGTTTAAAAGCATTAAATCTGTTCTTAAAAGACGTTTATAGCAATCAATTTATCCTGAAAGATAAAATTGTACCCATCAATGTAATCTATTCTTGTCCGCATTTTTTAAGAGAGATGCACAATGTTAATGTATTGCACGATATTTATATCCACATTGCAGGTATCGACTTAATAAGAGACCATGATGGAACATTTTATGTACTGGAGGATAATCTACGCACACCATCTGGTGTAAGTTACATGCTCGAGAACAGGGAAATTACCAAAAGATTATTCCCCGATTTGATTCCACAATGTGGCGTAAGAAGTGTAACAGAGTATCCTGCCTTATTGTATAAAAATTTAATGGCCCTCTCCCCCAGGGCAGTTTCTAACCCAACCATAGTACTGCTTAGTCCGGGCATGTATAATTCTGCTTATTACGAACATACTACACTCGCCCGTTTAATGGGTGTAGAACTGGTAGAAGGCCGCGATCTGGTGGTTAAAGATCAAAAAGTATTCATGAAAACCACTACCGGCCTGCAACAGGTTGATGTAATCTACCGCCGCGTGGATGATGATTACCTTGACCCTTTAGTATTTAATCCGAACAGCGTATTGGGTGTGGCCGGCTTAATGGGTGCTTACCGCAAGGGCAACGTAGCCATCATCAATGCGGTAGGCAATGGCGTGGCAGACGATAAAGCGGTTTACACCTATGTACCAGATATGATCAGGTACTACCTCAACGAAGAACCCATTTTAAAGAATGTGCCCACTTATCAGCTGAGTAATAAAGATGAATTGGAATATGTTTTTGCAAACATCAATACTATGGTGATCAAAAAAACCAATGGAAGTGGCGGCTATGGTATGTTAATGGGACACGCGGCCACTGAACAGGAAACAGAAGAATATAAAATTGAAGTATTGAAAGATCCACGCAATTTTATCGCCCAACCCACCATCAGTTTATCATCTGCGCCCTGTTTTATCAACGGGAAACTGGCTCCCCGCAGAATAGACCTCCGCCCCTTTGCCTTAAACGGACCAGATGGTATTTCGATTGTTCCGGGTGGATTAACCAGAGTAGCTTTAAAAGAAGGTTCGCTGGTGGTAAACAGTTCGCAGGGTGGTGGCAGTAAAGATACATGGGTTTTAACTTCTTAGAATACAGCATATGTTAAGTAGAGTTGCATCAAGCCTATATTGGCTAAGCAGGTATGTGGAGCGTAGCGATGGGATGCTGCGCATGTTGAAAATAAATTACGCTTCCTCTCAGGATACCATACAGGAATTTACATGGAAACCCGTAATCAGGATTTTTTCATCAGATGACGAAAACGAGTTATTGAATATCCAGCACGATAGCCGGGCCGTAATTGAATACCTGTTATTGAACCGTGAAAATCCAAATTCGATCTTAAACATCGTTACGCTTGCACGTGAAAATGCTAGAAGTGTGCAGGAACATATCCCTAAAGACTTATGGCAATGTTTAAACGAATATTACCATGCGGTAAAGGATGAAAAGTTATTGTGGTATGTACAAAAGGATGATCCGGTAACAGCCCTGGATGTTTTAATTAAACAGGTAATGTTATATCATGGTACAGCAGATAGCGTAATGGAGCGCGGCGAAAGCAGAAGTTTTATGAAAATCGGCAAACACCTGGAAAGAAGTATCCAATCTATCGATATTCTGGATATCAAATTCAGTTCCATCAGCAGTAATCCTGATTTATTAACGGATATTGCCTATTGGAAACACTTGTTATTATCGTTAGGTGGTTATGAATTATATTTAAAAACCTACCGGCAGGGTTTTGATGCGAAAAACATCATCGAGCTGGTAATGCTCAACAATGATTTTCCGCGTTCGGCATTGTACGCCATGAATAATATTGAAAGGTATTTTAACCGGTTGAAGAGCGAAAGCAATATCGAACATTATAATAACCTATCATTTAAAATAGGTCGCCTAAAAAGTATGATTACCTATAGCTCGGTAAATACCATGAACGAAGAACAGCTGCACCATTACCTTACGGAAATCAGGGCAGAGCTTTTCGGTATCGGGAACCTGTTAAATGAGTATTATTTCGCAAATTCATAATTTTTCAACTACAGATGGACACAGATTAACACGGATATTATGCTGTGTTAAAATATAATAATAGCCAATATGCCAATTTTCAAAATCAAACACATCACCAATTATAAATACGAATTACCTGTTCGGGACAGCGCCAATCAGATTATTTTGTTTCCGATTAAGGATGACTATCAAAAAGTAGTTAAACACGACCTGAATATCTCAGGAAGTCCCGAAATTGAAATATTTATCGATTATTACGGCAATGAGGTGGGTACTTTCACGCAAAACGAGCCACACACGCAATTAAAAATCTTCTCAAAGGTAAGCGTAGAAACTTTTGCGAAACCCCTACCGCAGGATGATATGTTTAGTAGCGAGCAATGGAACAGCCTAGATATGCTTAAATATGAGGTGCCTTATATCGATTATTTACGGCAGGAAAGTTTTGATGGCATTAGTCAACTTAAAGCAATCGCTCTGGGTATTAAAGGAGCTGATGATACCCCTTATCAAACCGCTATAAAATACTGCGCGGATGTTTTTAACAATTTCGAATACATTAAAGGTGTAACAGCAGTTGATACCACCATTGAGGAAATTTTAAAACTGAAGGCAGGCGTTTGTCAGGATTTTGCACATGTATTAACCGCTATGCTACGCTTAACTGGCATTCCGGCCCGTTATGTAAGCGGCTATATTTGTCCCAATAGAGATGGCATGCGGGGCGAGGGTGCAACCCATGCCTGGGCCGAAGCTTACCTGCCTGAATATGGCTGGTTAGGTTTAGACCCGACCAATAATTGCATTGTAAACGAAAATCATGTACGCCTGGCGGTAGGCCGGAATTTCACCGATTGCTCGCCCGTAAAAGGCGTTTACAAAGGTGGTTTCGAACATATTATGGAAGTAAATGTATCGGTAGGCTACAATGATGAAGATTTCAACGATCAGGAAACCTATTTCCAGCCAAAAGAGGTGAACTACAGCAAACCCACAGGAACAATAAGCACTGTAAGGACTAAAAATAGCTACCAACAATACATGGAAGCCATGCAACAACAGCAGCAGCAACAATAGGTAGCTGGCAGTTTATAGTTTCATATCGTCAGCAATAAAAAGCAGCAGAGATTTATTTCAAATCTCTGCTGCTTAAAATATCATCAATCTTTTCATTTTCAATAATCCCATCCCTATCCGTTCATCGGTAATCCCATCCATCAGATGATAAGTAAATGTTGGCTTGTTGTCTTCCATTTTAGTGAAAAGATATTTGAACATGACGTTTTTATTATCTTTTAGAATTTCGGCAACCTCAATAATATGGGTTGAAATCATGAAACAACAATCTTCTATCTTAGAGAATGATTTAATCACAGATAAAGATCCATCAAAAGCATCTTTTACATTTGTACCTCTAAATAACTCATCAAAAATTACGAAAATATTTTTAGAGACTTTAATCTTCTCCGCAACATGTTTCACCCTTAAAACCTCATTGTAAAAATGACTGTATCCCTGATTTAAATTATCGGGTAAATTTATGGTCGAGATCAATCCTTGCCAAATACCCATTTCCATATATTTTGCAGGAACCGGAAGTCCTAAATGCGCTAAATAAATAGAAATACCAACAGACTTTAAAAAGGTAGATTTTCCAGCCATATTACTACCCGTAAGAAAGCAGACATTCTTTCCGGTTTCAAATTCAATATTATTACCAACAGGATTACTTAAAAAAGGATGAAAAACGCCATCAATACGAAGATGACGATCTTTTACATTTACATTTGGCAGGGTTAAATTAAATTTTCTGGCTGCAAGGACAATAGAAAAGTAAGCATCTATCTGATAGATTACATCTAAAAACCTCTTAACTGTTTTCAGTTCCTTTTTTCTGAATATAAAATCCAGCTCTTCTAACTCAAATAAGCTAATCTTCTTTTCTTCCCGCTGAACAATCCTTTTAATTAAAGGGTGTTTGAATAAAGTAAGCAACACTTCATCAAACTCATTAATCAATACAGGCTTAGATTCATCATTTAATTCAGCAAAAACTTCTCCCAACTTCTTAAGCAAAAAAATTATTTCCTTTACACCTTTCTCCTTTAAATAATAGGCTTGATTTGGGTAAAAGAAATAATTGACAGTTTTAGTTAATGCCGATATCCGAGAATAAAACTTGATTTTGGAATATTGCATCAGATAGCTTTCAACAAAATCTATATGGGTACGATCGAGGCTTAAATCGCCAGAATATGCTGTGAGATATTTTATTAAATGCTGTCGTTCGTTAATTATTTGAATAGCTGTAGATGGCGTTCTAAAAATATCGTTCAGTTTATCATTGCCCTTAATGGTCGAAGTAAAATTGAATAAAGAAAAAATACTTTTATTCAAACCATAAGCCTCAAATATGTTTAAATCACTCAGGGTTTGTTTATCTATATCAAATTTACTCATGTGCTATCTTCAACATTAAAAGCAGGTTCAAAAATCAACTAAAACTTTAATTCAAATAAAGATTGAATATGGCAAAATTAATTTGATATTAAAATCATTTAAGGATAAGATTTCATCAGCAGCAGGCAGTTTTCAGTTGGCAGTTAACATTTAGGACTGACCTCCTGCTAAAAAACTGTCACCTGAAAACCAAAAACTGTTAACTGATACATTTTTTTTTCTAAATTTGCGCCTTTTACAAATAACAATATGATTAAGAGACAGCAAATTAAAGATTTATTAAAGTCGACAGCATTTGACACAGAAGTAACGGTTATGGGATGGGTTAGAACCTTCCGTAATAATCAGTTTATTGCCTTAAATGACGGGTCTTGCATGAGCAATATCCAGGTTGTAATCGATTTTAATAATTTACCTGATGAGCTGTTAAAAAGAATAACAACCGGCGCAGCCATTTCTGCAACTGGTAAATTAATCGAATCGCTTGGAAAAGGTCAATCTGTAGAGGTTAAAGCTACAAGTGTAGAAATTTTGGGTGATAGTGATCCTGAAAAGTTTCCTTTACAGCCTAAAAAACACAGTTTAGAGTTTTTACGCGAAATTGCACACCTGCGTTTCCGTACCAATACTTTTAATGCCGTTTTTAAAGTGCGTCATGCATTGGCTTTTGCCATTCACCAGTTTTACAACGAGCGTGGTTTTGTATACATGCACACCCCTATTATTACAGCTAGCGATGCAGAAGGTGCCGGCGAAATGTTTAAAGTAACTACTTTAGATTTCGACAATACGCCACGTACAGAGGATGGTAAAGTCGATTTCTCACAGGATTTCTTTGCCCGCGCCACCAACTTAACGGTATCGGGACAGCTGGAAGGTGAATTGGCAGCCATGGCATTTGGTAAGATTTATACTTTCGGACCTACTTTCAGGGCCGAAAACTCGAATACTACACGTCACCTGGCGGAGTTCTGGATGATTGAGCCTGAATTTGCTTTTGCAGATTTGGAAGATAACATGCAGCTTGCAGAAGACATGATGAAGTATGTAATTAAATATGCTTTAGATAACTGCAAGGATGAATTAGAATTCTTAAACGGCCGTTTAGCGGAAGAAGATAAACAGAAACCGCAGAACGAGCGAAGCGAATTCAGCTTGTTGGAAAAACTGGATTTCTGTTTGGCAAATGATTTTGAGCGTTTAACTTATACAGAAGCGATCAGGATTTTAAAATCTTCGAAGCCGAACCAAAAGAAACAGTTTAAATACCTGATTGATGAGTGGGGAGCTGATTTACAAAGTGAACACGAGCGTTTCCTGGTAGAGAAACACTTTAAAAAACCGGTAATTTTAACGGATTACCCGGCTGATATTAAATCGTTCTACATGCGTCAGAATGAGCCGGATGCGGAAGGCAGACAAACTGTTGCCGCAATGGATATTTTATTCCCGGGCATTGGCGAAATGATTGGTGGATCGCAGCGTGAAGAGCGTTTAGACCGCTTAACCAAACGCATGGAAGATTTAAATATCCCTCAGGACGAACTTTGGTGGTATTTGGATACCCGCCGTTTCGGTACCGCACCACACGCTGGTTTTGGTTTAGGTTTCGAACGTTTGGTATTGTTCGTAACCGGAATGACCAACATCCGCGACGTAATTGCTTTCCCTAGGTTCCCGAAAAACGCAGAGTTTTAGGCAGGGTTTAGGGTTTAGGGTTTAGGGTTTAGGGTTTAGGGTTAACAAATAGCCTCAATAAAGGGTCCAAATTTTTATTAAAATTTGAACCCTTTTTTTTGTTATAATATTATCTTCGAATCACTCTATGCTGCTGAAAATACAAAACGTTCCTACGGAACGAAAAAACATTTCATTTTTTTCTACCGAGGCGTCATCCCGATGGGACGGTTTGATTTGAAGAACATCTCTTGCCGCACATAATGCCATAAGGTTAAGAAGAAAGCAAAAAGCATTGCCATCCTGAAGGGTAATTTATTGTATCAAAATCAATATGAATTACAGATAGAAAAGAATCTGAATAATCTCGAAGTATCATCCCGATCCCGAAAATTCGGGAAGAGATCTTTTAAATTTGATTTCAATAACTTGTTACACAGACCTCTCCATTCTATTTGAATAGATGCGTCAATGGCATACTGTCGAAAGGCAAATATTTTCTTTGTTTCGAACTGTAAAAAGTCTTCGACTATGCTCAGACAGACAACACTTATGCTTAACATAACGACATTATTTTACTGAAGGATTAATCACTTGACCGTCCCAGCGGGACGCCTCATGGATAGCCAATAGAATAATTGGCGTTTTCGTTCCGTAGGAACGTTTGGTGATTTAAGCATTAATTCTCCATCTGTTGTGGCCACCTAAACCTGATTGAAGCGGAAAGCCCGCATCCCGATTTTTCATCGGGAGTGGACTTGAAGCAAAAAGCAGGGCTGAACAAACCCAAGCACTACTGCAACTGCTTTTCTAAAAAATAATCCTGTAACTAAAAAACACTTTATAATAAATTCTATTTAGGCCTGGCACATTGACCTTCCTATAAAATTGGCTGAAGCAATCAAACGTTTTTTAAAGCAGTTAAACAGGTCCTTCGACAGGCTCAGGATGACAACTTTATAGATGATAATTCTATATTTATAGAAAAACTTGCGAAGCACCAACTCAAGTACTTCGGAAGTTATCGCATAATACTATCGTCCATCATCATGCATCGTATCGCTATATGGATTGGCATGTGCATAATCTACCGCCGAAACTTTATAATCGGTTGGCGCAAAACTGGCCGAAGTACTCAATGCCATGCCCAGTTCGTAACGGGTTGGATAAGGCGTTTGTAGCAAACTCCCTGCAGGAATATATGGAAAACTTTCTAAATAACTCTGCATTACACTCGGACTCACCCTCCTGTTGATATAAGCGCGACTTAACTGATGTGTTTCCCTTAAACCCGCAGCGCCCAATAACTCAACGGCACTAGCCACGGTAAGGTTATGGAAGTTTTTAACACGAACGGTTTTGTCTTCCACCACAAGTCCTTTCATTAAACTCTGATCTTGCGTGGCCACACCTGTTGGACAGGTATTGCTGTTACATTCTAAAGCCTGAATACAGCCCAAAGCAAACATCATTCCACGGGCGGCATTACACATATCTGCACCTAGGGCAATGTTTTTAACCAGATCGAAACCTGTAGCCACTTTACCTGAGGCAATAATTTTAATGTGTTTTTTTAAATCGAAGCCGTTTAATACATCATAAACAAAAGCCACCCCTTCGCGCAGTGGCATACCTACTGAGTTGGAAAACTCCTGTGGCGCAGCACCTGTTCCACCCTCGCCACCATCTACGGTAATAAAATCAGGATAAATTTTAGTTTCTACCATCGCTTTACAAATGGCGTAAAATTCGCTTTTACGGCCAATACAAAGCTTAAATCCTACTGGTTTACCACCCGATAAATCGCGAAGTTTTTTAACAAACTCGATCAAACCGATTGGTGTATTAAAAGCAGAATGTGCAGGTGGCGACAATACATCTTTACCTTCGGGCACCAAACGGATTCTGGCCACTTCTGGTGTTACTTTTTTAGCGGGCAACATTCCGCCATGACCAGGTTTAGCACCTTGCGAAAGTTTAATTTCGATCATTTTTACCTGATCAGTTTTGGCCCTTTCGGCATAAGCATCATAATTGAAAGTTCCATCGGCATTACGGCAACCGAAATAACCGGTACCAATCTGCCAGATTAAATCGCCGCCTGGCTGACGGTGATAATCGCTGATTCCCCCTTCACCAGTATTATGTGCGAAATTTCCCATTTTGGCACCACCATTTAAGGCTAAAATGGCATTCTGGCTTAATGAACCAAAGCTCATGGCCGATATATTATAAATACTGGCCGAATAAGGTTTTTTACAATCTGGTCCGCCTACCGTAACGCGGGGATCTAAATTTAACTCGTGATGTGATATAGCGGCAATGCTATGGCTTAACCACTCATAACCATTATCGTACACGTTTAACTGCGTTCCGAAAGGAATGGTATCGTTGTCTTTTTTAGCACGCTGATAGATCAAAGAGCGGTTTAACCTGTTATAAGGTGTACCATTGGTATCGCTTTCTACAAAATATTGATAAACTTTTGGCCTCAACTCTTCCATAAAATACCTTAAGCGCCCAAAAACGGGGTAGTTTCTTACGATACTGTGTTTAGGCTGGTATAAATCGTAAATACCAAGCAATACAAATGGACCGGTGAAGATGAATGTCCACCATAAAAAAGGGTGATACAAGCCCAGCATAATGGTTAGGGCAATTAAAAATGCAGCAATTGCGACAAAAGCTTTTCTCATGTTGTTATTGTTAAGTATGATATCTGCACTGTAGGAGTATAATTTTGTTATCTTCTACCTTGTAAACGAGTCTGTGTTCTAAATTAATCCTCCTCGACCACCATCCGGAGTATTGATGTTTCAGTGGCTCTGGTTTCCCGGCTCCTTCAAAAGGCGTACGTTCGATTTCTTTTATGAGGGCATTTATTTTCTTGAGCACCGATTTATCAACCGATTGCCAATAGAGATAATCCTCCCATGCACCATCAAGAAACAATTTAATCATTATCGATCAAATCTTGCTCCTTAGCTAAACCATCCTCATAATCTTTTATTCCCTGCTCAAGCCTCATTGCATTTTTTGGGCTTTTTAACAGATAAAAAGTTTCCTGCATGCTATCATAATCTGCTTTCGATAGCACAACAACGTCTTCTCCTTTTGCCCGGGTAACAAATAAAGGAGTATGATTAGTGAAAACCTTATCTAAATAAGACTTTAAACTTTGCCTGAATGAGGTATAATTTGTGATTTCCATAATACTCGTTTATAATCTTCAAAATTAAAGATAATAAAAAACCTGTACAATTATTTGTACATATTTAGAATGTTTATGATTAATGTTATTTAAACAACAAACGCATTAAATTGTTATTTTTACGCTATGCTTATTAAGATTTATCCAGAAAACCCAAACGAAAGGGCCATTGAACAAGTTGTTGAAGTGCTGAAAAAAGGTGGCCTGATCATCTATCCAACGGATACGATTTATGGTTTGGGCTGCGATATCACCAATCCAAAAGCCATCGAAAAAATATGCAGGATACGTGGTATCAAACCCGAAAAAGCCAATTTCTCTTTCATCTGCCACGATTTAAAACACATTTCTGATTATATTAAACCCATCGACAATACCACTTTCAGGGTATTAAAGAAAGCCTTACCGGGTCCGTTTACGTTTATTTTTAATGCCAATAATAACGTACCTAAATTATTAAGCTCCAATAAAAAAACAGTAGGTATCCGTGTGCCCGATAACAACATTGCACGCTGTATTGTAAAAGAGCTGGGCAACCCTATCCTTTCTACTTCGATAAAAGACGATGATGACGTAATCGAATATTCTACCGATCCGGAATTGATCCACGAGAAATACGAGAACCTGGTTGATCTGATCATTGACGGTGGTTATGGCGACAATGAGGCTTCTACTGTAATTGATTGCACCACAGGTGAGTTTGAAATCATCCGTGAAGGCAAAGGAAATATTGAAGAGTATTTGTAGCGATTCCTGTCTGCGCGGATCCGATAGCTATCGGATGATAATCGTATTATAGCGAGCGCCTTAAACCCCTATCCGCCTATCGGTACCTTTCCCCTGAAAGGAAAGGGCTAAAAAACAAATCATCGCACCCAGCAGTATGCTCCATACCACCTGCACCCTGCTATCCAGCCTGAGAAATGATGGAAGGAGAAGCAGTTGAAACTTGGGTACAATCTTTCCCTAACCCAAAGAACCAAAACAGAGGCAAGAACGATTTTTCTTCGTTCCTGGCCGCTGTTGCAAATAAAGTTTCGGCTAGCTTATCCGACATCAGTTCCAAGCCTTGATTTTTTGTTACTTTTGGATCAAGCCAAAAGTAAGCCCCCCCCCGGGCGGCGGCTGACCTGTGCCGATTTTTCATCGGTAGCCGAGGCAAGTCCGAGCCTGGGGCAAAACCTACAATTTTCATTCTGAACGCAGTGAAGAATCTTTCGGTAAAAGATCCTTCGTGCCTCAGGATGACAGAAAATTGTTAGAAGCAAAAACGACGGAATAACTGCCGTATCAATCGCAGACAACCCATAGTAGTAAGATTGCTTTCCCGGCTGAAAAAGCCTCATCGCAATGACGGATTTATTGTTGTAGTAGAATGACGATCGTATTATAGCGAGCGCCTTAAATCCCTATCCGCCTGTCGGAACCTTTCCCCTGAAAGGGAAAAGACTAAATTCCCAACAGATAGGAGGCAAAATTTATCAACATCTCACCTAAATATCAAAGAAATATATAAATTTATATTTTTAATGCCGTATTCCACAAGCTTTTAACAAAACAAACAACTAAAGTTAACTTCATTCTAATATTGAATTAATATTCAACGCATATTTTCGTAACCTAATCATTCTATATGGCGCCACAATTACTCCAATAAAGCTTTCCAGTTAAAAAATCTTTGTCAGGCAAATGATTTTCGCATAATTGCTATAGGTATTTACCCCATAGTGGTGGTTTGCGCTGAATGATCAAAAATCTTCCAATCACAATCCTTATTATTCTGTATGACAAAATTCTACTTCTAATTATTCGAATCCTCGCGGGACCGTTCCCGAAAAATCAGGCAATTATCCTTAATTCGCTTCACTAACTTATTCAAAAAGATTAATCATCATTTCATATCCCTAAACAAATTATATGAAAAAACTTTTACTATTATCCTTATTATTTCTCATAACAAGTAGGCTACTGGCGCAGGTAACGCTCACTACTTCTCCTTATGTAGAAAATTTCGACGGCATAGGTACTGCCTTACCTGCCGGCTTTTCTACCCGAACTGGTTCAACAGCAGCAGCCTTAGGTACAACCTCTGCATTTACCACTGCCGCTACTGCCTGGAACAATGCTACCGGTGCATTTAAAAATCTTGCATCAGCTACCGCAGGTGCAGCCGCAACTACAGCTGTACAGGCCGCTGCAACCGACAGGGCTTTAGGTTTAAGACAAACTGGTGCCCTGGGCGATCCCAGCGGTGCATTTGTTTTTCAATTGGCCAATACCACCGGGAAAATAGCTTTTAAATTAAGTTTTAACCTGCAGTCTGTTGATGCATCTTCTCCACGTACTGCAACGTGGCGTGTTGATTATGGCATTGGTGCGGCACCAGCCACCTTTACAGCGGCAACAGCAACCGGCACATTAACCACCGGAAATTCGTTATTTACAAATAATACAGTCAATGTAGATTTCGGGAGTGCATTAGACAATAATGCCAGTAACATTTGGATCCGTATTGTATCCTTAACTGCTACTACCGGTGCAGGAAACCGGCCATCAACGGCTATTGATAATTTCAATCTCTCGTTTAACGCTGGTGGTGGCCCTGCTACCCCTGCTTTAGCAACTTCTCTGGCTACCTTATCTTTTGGAAACCAAAATACAGGAACATCATCCATTGCTCAAAGTTATGTTTTAAGTGGTTCTAATTTAACTATGGCTACAAATGTGAGTACTACTTTACCTTTTACGGTTTCTAAAGACAATAGTACTTTTACCAATGCTATCAGTTATACCGTAGCAGAAGTATCGGCATCACCAACCGTGTATGTAAAGTTTAATCCTACCAGCACAGGGCTGGCCAGTACAAATGTATTAAATGCGAGTACTGGCGCAACCTCAGTAAATGTTGCCCTTACCGGAACAGGTGTAACCGGCGATGTTACCCCACCCCTAACCACAGCAACCTATCCAAAGACCACAACGGTTACCACCACCTCAGTCGATTTTGTAAACAACATTAACGAGGCAGGTACTACCTATTATGTTTTGGCCCTTTCGGGTAGCACTGCACCAACACCTGCACAGGTTAAAGCTGCACAGGACGGTACCGGAGCAGCCGCTTTTAAATCGGGATCATTTACCAATACAGCCAATACCGATGCCAGCGCATCCATCACGGGATTAACAACTGGTACGGGTTATACCTTATATGTAATTGCACAGGATAATGCCGGTAATTTGCAAAGCACTGTTGCTACGGTTGATGCCACAACGGCTAATCCTCCTTTGGTGAGCGCGCCTGTAATCATCAGTCAATATTACGAGGGTGCTTCTGTAAACAAATGGATCGAATTAACCAACCTGAGCAATGCGCCGATTAATACTGCATCACCACAGTTAAAATTAGCTTTATACAACATTTCGGGCGATGCAGGAAACATCAACATCACCAGTGCGCCATCGCAAATTGTAAATTTAAACTTTACCATCCCGGCCCATGGAACAGTACTATTGGGTAACACAGGTAACAGCAATACCGAAGTACCCTACTTAAGTCCTGCCAGTGCCATATTAAACAGCAATACCGTAATCAATTTCAATGGAAACGATGGTGTGGCCCTTTTAGATGCCAACAACAACATTATCGATGCTTTTGGGCAAGGTGTAAATGCCAAAGACGTTTCTTATGTAAGAAGTTTGAATGTAACGGCGCCTAGTCCTACTTATATAGACGACGACTGGACCAGAACGCCGTTGGCTACTGTTCAGAATGCCATTGATGATGACGATGCCAATAGATTGGGTGTACATTTCCCACCTAACCTGCCTGCCTGCGCCGCGCCAACCAGCCCTGCAACCGCATTGGCTTTTAGCGCTGTAACCACAGGCAGCATTACCGCTACCTTTACCAAATCAGCCGATGCCAACGAATACCTGATCATCAGAAGTTTAAACGCTACCTTAAGCGCGCTTCCGGTTGACGGAACCGCTTATGCCATTGGTTCTGCTTTTGGTGGTGGTACCGTAATCAATAAAATTGTAAGCAATACCTTTACCGATAATGGTTTAACCAGTTCTACTACTTACAACTATTTTATTGTTCCGTTAAACAACCTTTCTTGTACCGGCGGACCAAAATATTTAACCACCAATATTTTAACCGCTGCACAAACCACCAAAACCTTATTGCCTTGTGCCACTCCAACTGCACAGCCTACAGGTTTTACCATTACCTCATCTAATTATAACTTTATTCAGGCTTCTTTTACGGCCGCCAGCGCAGCTGATGAATACCTGGTGGTGATGAGCACCAGTAATACCTTAACCGCAGCACCGGTAAACCAAACGGTTTATAATGTCGGCGATGTTTTAGGTGGTGGTATCGTAGTAAAAAGAGGAAGCGGTACTTCTTTTATCAGAAATGGTTTAACGCAAAATACCAATTATTACTTTTTCACCTACGCCGTAAACAGTGCCTGTAGCGGTGGTCCTTTGTATTTAACCACACAACCGCTGTTAGGAAACTTTAAAACGGGCATCCTTGATGTCAATAAACTAAATTTCTATTATGGTAATTTACACAGTCACAGTAGTTATTCTGACGGAAATAAAGACGATTTAACCAAAAAACCAGAAGATGATTATGCTTTTGCCAAAACGGCGATGAACCTCGATTTCCTTGGGATATCAGAGCATAACCATACACAGGCAGGCATGTCATTAGCGAACTGGCAACCCGGTATCATCGCTGCTAAAAATGCAACTACTTCTACTTTCGTTGCCCTTCATGGTATGGAATGGGGTGTAATCAGTGGCGGTGGACACGTAATTGTGTACGGTATCGATTCATTGATCGGCTGGGAACCTGGCGAAAACCAGATTTATGTACCTAAAAGTACCTATACTGGTCCTGCAGGTTTATTCAGGATCATTAACCGCCATGGTTTGAATGCTGTAGCTACCCTGGCCCATCCTAATACAACAGATTTCAATAACATCTCCGCCACTTACGATTTAAGTGCTGATAGCGCGATTGTAGGCGCGGCTTTAGAAAGTGGTCCTGCATTTTCGACCAATGTTACCTATTCCGATCCCGCAAGCTCGATGAGTTATTTAAGTTATTATAACCGCATGCTCGCAAGGGGATATCACCTTGGTGCAACCATCGATCATGATAACCACAATTTAACTTTTGGTAAACATACCCGTGCCAGGTTAGTGGTACTGGCCCCTGCCCTTACCGAAAACGATTTATTGGATGCCATTAAAAAGATGCGTTTTTACGCCTCAGAAGATTCGGCCGCAAAAGTTGTCTTCACCATCAACAAACAACCCGTAGGAAGTGTATTTAAAACGGCTGGTGCGCCACAGCTCTCGGTGAGTTCAATTACCACCAGTGCGGTAACCAGCATCCGGATTTTATACGGAACACCTGGAAGCGGCACCAATCCCGTAGAGTTAACCACCAGTCCAACGGCAAGTTTAACTTATACCGATAATGCTCTTGCCAATTTGGCCACAGGTTACTATTATGCTGATATTGTGGAATCAGACGGAAGCCGGATCATTACTTCCCCCATCTGGTACACCAGGGACGATGCAACCGTTAAAAAAGACCAGCTCATCACCTTTGCGCCTACCAGAACCGCTACTTATGGCGATCCTGATTTAGTTGCAGGGGCCACGAGCGACAATACAGCCATTAACATTGAATATACCAGCAGCGATACCAATATTGCCACCATCAGCAATAACGATATCCACATTGTAAAAGCAGGGACGGTAACCATTACCGCCAATCAACCGGGCGATACTTTCTTTAACCCGGCAGTTGCCAAACAACAGGTTTTAACCATTTCGCCAAAAGCCATTACAGTAACGGCCGATGCCAAAACCAAGGTGGAAAGCACAGTTGATCCGGCCTTTACCTATGTTTCTACACCTGCATTAATTGGTACTGATGCTTTTACAGGCGCATTAACCCGTGTTGCAGGCGAAACTGCCGGCGATTATGCCATTCAACAGGGAACATTGGCTTTAAGTACCAATTACGCGATTAACTATACCGCAGCCAACCTGTACATTTATGCTAAACCGGTTGCAGCATTAAGCGGTAATATTTCTATTCCTGTGAATACAACTGCTCCGGTAATTACCTTTACCGCAACTGCAGGTACCGCACCATTTACTTTTACGTATAACATTAATGGTGGTTCAAGCCAAACCTTAACATCAGCAACAGGTACTGCAACCATCACCCCGCCGAGCAATGTTGTGGGTACCTTTGTTTATACGGTAACCAGCATTACAGATGCTTACAGTACACAACCTCAAAACATCTCCACCACGGTTAAAATTAATCCTATCCCCGTGGCCAGCATTGCCGGAACTACCGCTTTATGTTTAAACGGAACGGCACCAACGGTAACTTTTACCGGTGGAAACGGAACTGGGCCTTATGTATTCACTTATAACATTAACGGTGGTGCAAGCCAAACGGTGAGTACTATAAGTACAAATACCACAGCTACCGTAACTGCTCCATCAAACGTTGCAGGTACTTTTAACTACAATTTACTGAATGTGAGTGATGTAAACGCAGGCCAGGCACAAAGTGGAACTGCAACCATCACCGTAAGGGCTTTGGCCACCGCAAGCATTTCGGGCTCAACAGCCGTACCAAACCTGGCCGCAGCACCTAATATTACCTTCACCGGTGCCAACGGAACCGCACCATATACTTTCACTTATAACATTAATGGTGGTACAAACAGAACGGTAACTTCAACAGGCAATACCGCAACGGTTTCAGCACCAACTTCGGCAGTAGGAACCTTTGTGTATAATTTAGTAAGTGTGGCCGATGTAAACTGTGGTCAGCCGCAAACCGGTTCGGCAACGGTAATTATTCGTCCTTTACCAGTGGCCACCATTGCAGGCAATACATCTGTGTGTAACTTCGGTTCATCGCCAAACATCACTTTTACAGGTTCAGTTGGAACGGCTCCTTATACCTTTACCTATACCGTAAATGGAGGCAGCAACCGCACCGTAACTACCAACTCGACTACCGCGACGGTTAGCGTGCCAACCAACACGGTGGGTACCTTTACTTATACTTTGGTGAGCGTGGCCGATGCATATGCCAGCCAGACACAAACCGGATCGGCAACCGTAACCGTAAACGCTTTACCAGTGGCTTCGATCAGCAGCAATAAAGGTTTATCAATTTCGAAAGGTGATGCCATTATTTTAACGGCTACCGGCGGTACGCAATACAGCTGGTCAGGCTCTGATGTGGTTAGCGGACAAAACACGCCTGCCTTAACCATCCGTCCGAAACAGAGCGGCACTTACCGGGTTACTGTAACCAATGCAAGTGGTTGTGTGAGCGATCAAAGCATTGCCATTACGGTAATAGAAGATTATAAACTGGAAGCCAGTACCGTAGTTACGCCAAATGGTGATGGATACAACGATAAATTTATCGTAAAAAACATCGATTATTATCCAAACAATACCTTAAAGATTTTCGATAAGGCCGGGCGGATGTTATACACCAAACATACCTATACCAATGATTGGGACGGAACCATAAACGGCAGTCCGTTGAGTGAAGGAACCTATTATTACATCATCGATTTAGGTAATGGTATCGGTACATTCAAAGGTTACATCAACATCATCAGAGACTAATTACAGACATGAGAGCAATTACAAAAAACATAAAGCAAATGCGTCGCGTAACGTTTCTATTTGCTGCAACTACATTATTTTTAGGATCTGCAAAAGCGCAGATCCTTCCACTCAATGCACAGTATTTCCAGAACCGTTACCTCGTTAACCCCTCAATGGCCGGTATCGATGAAGGTTTTAACATCAACGGAAGTTTCCGCAAACAATGGTCGAACATTCCGGGTGCACCCATTACACAAAGTGTAACCTTAGATCAGCAGGTGAACAAAGTTGGCTGGGGTATAAATATCTACAACGAGAAATCGGGCGGCATTCAGCGTACCAAAGCGGTGGGTACCTTTGCCTATCACCTTCCGTTAAACAGCGACGACCAGAAATTAAACTTCGGAATCTCTTTTGGTGCAAGTCAGGACAAGCTTGATTTAAGCAGCGTAAGGAACAGCGATATTAACGATCCATCCATCGCCCGTTTTAACGACAGGGGTTATTATTTAGATGGCGATTTCGGGATTTCCTATACTTCAAAAGGTTTAACCGTTGAAGGTGCCGTGCCCAACATGCGTTCCGTTTTCAGAAAAGACGATTTAAACTTTGCTGATAAACCCACCTTTTATTCCGCAGTGAGTTATAAATTCGCTTTAGGATCGGGCATCAATGGCATCAGCCTGGAGCCAAAAGGTGTTTTCAGGGGCATTAAAAATTACGAAAATTTATGGGATGCAGGTGTAAACGCAAACTTCGCCAACGATAAATTATACCTGATGGCGATGTACCACAATACGCAGAATGCTACCGTTGGTTTTGGAATGAACTATAAATCGACTTTATATTTTATGGCCTATTATAATACCGCCACTTCAGCCATCAGCGGTTATACTGACGGCGATTTCGAAGTGAATATCCGTGTAAATATTGGCAAGAAGCCATAATTTTATTTTAAAAGAAGGGTCGTCATCCGATAGCTATCGGATCCCGCGCAGGCGGGAATCTTAATGCAAATAAACATCAACCTCCCGGATTCATTCGGAAGCGACACCAAAAAGCCGCAGATTTAAGTATCTGCGGCTTTTTATTGATCGCATTCCCACCGATCCACCTAACCCCCATCCGCCTAACGGCACCTTTCCCCTGAAAGGGAAAGGCCTTGAAAAACAAATTATCGCACCCTGCAATATGCCCATGCGATCTGCTCCCTGCTACCGGCCTCGGAACTGATGGAAGGAGAAAACGTTAAAGCTTTTGCACCTCTTTTCGACCTACCACCGCCCAGAGGCAGCACGCCCTCCCCGATTTTTCATCGGGGGCTTGTGCTGGCGACCTAAAAGCTTTGACGAATTTATCCGACATCAGATCCAAGCCTTGATTGTTTGTTTCTTTATCATCAAGGATAAAGAAAGAGCCCCTCGGTGGCGGCGAACCGATAGAGATTTTTCATCGGTAGCCTAGGCAAACCTGAGCAAGGGAAGCTTATTAGCCAATGAGTAAATAAAAACAAGTGTTAAGCACTCAGAGATCCTTCGTGCCTCAGGATGACAGAAAACAACGAAGCAATGCCAGGCAAAAGCCAACATAATTTTACAATAATAGCGATAGCATTAAGGTTCCCGCCTGCACGGGATCCGATAGGTATCAGATGACGACCGTGTTATAGCGAGCGCATTAAACCCCTATCCGCCTATCGGCACCTTTCCCCTGGAAGGGAAAGGACTTGTAAATAAATTAACGCATTCATTCAAGCGTCATGCTCATATCTTTATATTTATAATATAACAATCAGAAAAAGGGAGGCAAGTTGAGGTCCTGCTAGACACGAAATATTAAAGATGTCGACGTGATAGGATTATCCTCCCTTTTTTACTTCTTAAAGTC